>Ga0302320_10012423_pt1 | contig 17890 bp, 12 predicted proteins | sample Bog_T0_3_FD_202130 | JGI IMG/M metagenome (GOLD analysis project Ga0302320, IMG submission 202130) | Peat permafrost microbial communities from Stordalen Mire near Abisko, Sweden - Bog_T0_3 | ecosystem: Environmental > Terrestrial > Soil > Wetlands > Peat | place: Sweden: Abisko, Stordalen Mire...
ATGGCACGTTTCATCGGCTGGATTTTTCTCAAGCCACCGGCCTCATTACTTTCCCAAGTTTTCACGCCGCCTCTGCCTTTATACTGGCATGGGCTTTCTGGTCATTGCCGTGGATAAGGTGGCCTGTGCTTGCCTTAAATATTATGGTAATAGCGTCAACTCCTGTAATTGGAGGACATTACTTTGTCGATGTGATAGGGGGCGGAGGGGTAGTCCTATTGGCATTCTTTGTGGGGCAATTGATAGAAAAAACTGTATAAATAGGGTGCCCGGCACCATAGGCGGCCATGGCCGCCGCGACGGACGGCATCTACTATTTTGCCATCCCGTTGAAGCGTGACGCCTTTAATGCCAAGCTGGCGGCAGCGTTACCCAAACTCCGTGGCCCGGTCGCCAGCCCGCACGCGGGACAGATACGGGAACAACACGCCTTCGCCGGGCAGGTCTTTGAACAGGTTCAACGGGCAATAGAACGGGACGGCGAAGTCCACCAGCACGGCATGGGCAAGACCTGGTGGGAAAGGTCGCTGGTCAACGGCACAAAGTATTTTGCCACGGCAGACCTTTTGGAGATTGCCAAAGACCGCTCTTGGCTGGTCAAGATGACTACGGCCATTAGCACGCACTGGCAAAAGCAGAATTCATGCAAAAAGCCAGCCCATGCCAACGGATAGGATACCACTGAACTTGCGCGTTCGTTTCGACGCGGACAGACAACGGAGATCGTATGAAAAAAACAATAATGACATTTTTGTCCAAATGTCGGGATGCCGTTAATCCTGAAAGACGCCCCACCGTCATGCAAGAAGATGAGGAGTTTTACAATAATATGAAGATAGCTGTCGCACACCTTGAAAAGCACAAGCTCAGAAGCGTTCAGCGCACCGCAATTATCGAGAGATAATTCACAATTTAACGGCGGGCTTGAATAAGAAATTATATCGTTCAAGCATCCAGTCACGAGACTCTTTGTTGCTGAATTTCCAAAAGAATGAATCCAACCAGAAATGAGTCAAAAGAATGCCTGCAGCAAGAGCATCCAACAATGAACCAAAATATACTTCTGATGTCTTGGAAGAGAATTCTAGGCTGATAATGGAACTATGAACAAAAGGAAAGCTGCCGTAAAATGCCAAAATTATAATAACGAAAACGATTGCATAAAAGTTTTTCGCGACAGACTCATGCTCAAACCAATTCTTCGGCACCGGTAATGTATGCCTTGCGTTGTAAGAATGGAAAAATAAGAACACCACATATTGAATGCCATGCGTGAAAAAACTCGCCGTAAAAAATGTAACCCATCGCTGCGAATCAAGGCTTAAATATGCTGGCAAAAAATAATTGACGCACAGGAAAAACAAAAGTGCGGATTTCCAATCGAATCTAGCAAAATTCCAGAGAATATAAAACAATGTAAAAGAGGCTAAGGCATACTGTAAATATTTTCCAAAAAGATTTACATACCCAGATAGATGAATCCAATCATCAAAAGGGCTATCATTTGAGTAAAGAGCCTGGAAGTAGTGCAATCCAAGAAAAGAGACGGCCATTGCACCTAAAACAGCCCCGAGATAAATCAGTTTCTTTTCAACCGGCAACATTCCACCTGTTGAGTTTGACAGTCTGTAATAGGCGTAAACACCTATATTTTGTTTTCCGAAATGCCAAAAATTCCAAGACAAGGCACCCATCATAAAATATGTTAAAATGTTGGCCTTATGAGCCATGATGCCTGAGGCGCTTCCCAAAAATACAAATAGACATGCGGCAAATATGAAGGCAGGTATGACCAAAAATCTAATAGGATTGTTTCGTATTCGGTTTCTGATGGAAGGGTCAAAAAACAAATATACTGTCAGTGGAACATGTATAGAAGCAAGAATAGCGATCACGCGCTCCGGTCTATCGAAGTTGAAGATATTAAAACTCCTGCAACATGCTATTAAAAATGGAACTAATGTGGCGCAGAATAAAGCTATGCCAAAGTATTTTCTTATGAGCAACTGTTTCTCAGCGATAGCGGCATCATTGGTGGCGCTTGTTGCATGCGGCAGCGCAGATGTGTTAGTGTTAGACAAATCTATTTTTCCTTACAAGTATGGAGATACTAATATACACTATGTCTGATTTGTCCATCGCGATGTCGGTGGACATTCAAAGTCAGCCGTTCCTTTCGTCCTGGCCTGCCCTCGGCGAGTGATCAGCCCGCCTTCGCCAGCGGCATGGCCCCGGCTTCCGGCTTCTTCTCGTAATCTTCCAACGATGGAATTTTCATCAGGGCGCGTTTCGCGTAGGCGCGATGCACGGCCTTGCTGTTGTGTCCTAATGCCTCTTGGGCGAATCTTTCGGGGTAGCCGCATGTCTTGGCACGTTCCGCCCATGCGTAGCGGTAGCTGTGGAGCGTGACGCCTTTAATGCCAAGCTGACGGCAGCGTTGCCCGAATTCCGTGGCCCGGTCGCCAGCCCGCACGCGGGACAGATACGGGAACAACACGCCCTCGCCGGGCAGGTCTTTGAACAGGTTCAAAGCGTCTTCGCCCAAGTGAACGAGAACAGGCGTGCCGGATTTTTTGCGGACAAAACTCACGGTGCTGTTCGTCCAGTCCACGTCCTCGCCTTTCAAATTGGCAATGTCGCCTTGGCTCGCCCCCAAGTGCCAGCACAACTGATACAGGGCTTTGCGTTCCGGGTTCACCTCGGCGGCGATGATCCGCTGGTGTTCCTCAAACGTGATGGCACGCTTTTCTTTGAACTTCACCTTCGGCCATTGGCGTTTCGGCAGGATTGACCATGAAAGCCAATTCATGTCGAGGGCGAAATTGTGAATCCGCCGCAGATAAACATTTGTCGAGACGCCGCCCAATTCCAGCACTTTCAGGAAATGCGCCGAATGGGTTTCCAGAATCGGCATATTGCGGATGAGGTCAAACGCCTTGTCTTTCATTGCCACCAGATGACGGGCATGGGTGGGGCCGGTCTTGGTCTTGGTCATTTCGTCCATCGGCACCTGCCATGTCCGGTTCGCCACTTCCGGGTCGGTGGCCGTCAGATACGTCCGGGCAATTTGCAGGTTCAAGACGGGCTGGCGATAGGCTTCATTCTTGGAATGCAGGAGCGTGAGCGCCTCGGCTTCGTCCTTCGTGCGCAGGCTGTGCTGTTTGCCTGTGGTGGTGTCTTCCGAATAAAAAACACCCGCACGCTTAAACATGATGAATCTCGATTTCATAGATGATTCTCTGAATCGAGAAACCAGTCCGGTTTCATCCGCGTTTAAGAACGCGAGTTTTGGCGAGTTTCAGCTAGTTCTGTCAAATTCTGGCGAATTGTGAATTTTTCGCCGGTTTACTGACAGTTTCACTGACAGTGGCCCTTCCAACCATCGTTATCCCCAATGTTTACAAGCCTTTTGGCTTGGAGGCGAGGGTCGGAATCGGGCAGGTTTGATTCTTCAACCTGCTCTTTCCAAAACCCCAAGAACTCCAAGCAAATCAAGCCATTGCTTTCGTTCCTCAATGAAATCAACACTTGCACAATCACTTCTGGCTCGCAAGCACAATCTCGCCAGTTGACGCCCACTCGACTCTCATTAGCCTTCCACTAGCCTTTCACTTGAACTTTACTGGACGTTTTACTGGAGGTGCTGGATATGTTTCGGACTGATTTCTGGAGATTGCCGATGCCCTTCAGAATGGTGGACCTTTTCAACGGCCACCACTGGATCACGGCTCAACTCGCGAACCTCACTAGAGTTGCTGAATGCTGTTCGGCAGTGCAACTCAATAAACGTGCTTCAGCCACCGGCACACGCAATCTTTGCTTCCGGCGCCGCGGTTGCTAAACTGCCCGCGTGTCTCAACCGGCCAATGTGGAATTGTTCGACGCGGATCAGCGCGCCGCGCCGCCCGAATATTTTCTGTCCGTGACGTTGGACGTCACGCTGGGCGGTTTTCGGTTTGAGTGGAAGCCCCCCAATTCCGATACGGTGGCGGCCACGGGCGAATTGTCGCCAAACGCTCAGGAGTTATTCCGGTGGTTCGCCCTCGACTGGCAATTCCAGATGAACGGACGAACAGAAACTGATCACTGTAGCACCACACCGTCTTCCATTCACGCCTTGCTCAAACGCATTCGTCTGCGCCTGCCCGTGGCGCCGGCCGGGGTCAGCCTGGCATTCCGTCCTGATTCCGCGTTGCTCGATTGCCAGCCTGGGTTTCGCTACGAAATCAAATTGCTTGAGAATCAGGAATGGTCCGTGGTGCTCGCGCGATTGGCGCACGAGTTTGCGAAATTGCTCGGAACTGTGCCGCCCGCATCGGACGCGACGCCGCCAGCGCGCGGGCGCGTGGCGTTGCGGGCGCTCGTTCGCCGCCATCTGGGCCTGCCGCCGGAACCAGACGCTGGCGCGGTGCCTGGGGGAGACCGGCAATGGCGGGTCCAGGTCACGCTGGAATGCGTCGGCAGTTTCATTCAATTCGATTGGACGCGCATCCGGGACAGTGCGGCGGTCGCCAGCGGAAAAGTGACGTGTTCCGGTCCTGATGAATTAACCTGGGAGCTGACGCTGGACGGCCAAGCGGACACGGCGCACTCGCGGCACGATTTGAATGCGATTCGCGGCCAATTGCGACGTTGGTTTTTACGGCTGCCGGTCGCCAACGAGGATTATTCCGCGCGAACGATTTTTCCGGGCAAGGGTCGCAATCCGGAGATTCGCATTGATCCGCCGTTTGGCGCGCACGAATCGCCGTTGCGGTGGCTTGAGCAGAACATTCAAGCCATGGCCGGACAATTGCGCGCCCGGTTTTCTCCGCTCAACCAACTGGCGGAGGGGATCGCCGGAACCAACCCCGATTTTTTGCGATTCGAGCAGCGTTATCTGCGGAAGGAACAACAGCGCGAGGAAGCCGAAGAACGGCGGCACGAAACGATGCGGCGCCTGGCCGAAGAACGCCGCCGAAAAGAGGAAGCCAAAGCCGCGCAACGCAAAGCCATCGAATCGCAACGCGCCAAGGAAGTCCGCAAACCAATCGCCCCCGCACCCCCGGACCCGCCATTGCCGCCCGTGCCGCTGCGCATCGAACTGCCCGGACTGTCCTTTCAGGAAACCGCGTTTCCGCTGGAAAGCCTCGCGGGTTATTTTCTGCGCGAACGCGCCGCGCAATGGTGGGTGTCCAATCAATCGGACGATTTGATCGCACTGCCCTATTGCCGGATTCAACGGCTCGATTACCAGATGCGCACCGCCTTGCGCGTGCTGGGCCCCTTGCGCGGACGCGCGCTCCTCTCGGATGAAGTGGGCTTGGGCAAAACCATCGAAGCCGGCTTGGCGCTCAAAGAATGGCTCACGCGTGGCATGGTCAAACGCTTTCTCGTCCTCACCGTGCCCTCGCTCGTGGATCAGTGGGAGGAGGAATTGAGCGACAAATTCAACCTCGCCACAGCCACGACGAATCACGCCGCGTTCCGCTCCGACGCGGAAAAGTTCTGGCGCGAGAATTCCGGCATCATTGCCAGCCTGCACACAGTCAAACAACCGGCGCATTTGGAAATCGCCCGCGGGATTCCGTGGGACCTGGTCATCGTGGACGAAGCGCATTACCTGCGGAACCGCGAATCGCAAGCCTGGCAGGCGGTGAACGCCCTGCCGCGGCGGTTCCTGCTGCTGCTCACGGCGACGCCGGTGCAAAATTCGCTCGAAGAACTTTACAATCTCGTCACGTTATTGCAGCCGGGACAGTTGCCCTCGCCAAAGGAATTTCGCGCGCGGTTCATGGACCCGAAGCGCCCGCGTCAGCCACGCGCGCCGGAGGAATTGCGCCGGCTGCTCGGCCAGGTGATGATCCGCAACACGCGCGCCAACGCGGGCATCGCTTTGCCGCCGCGCCGCGCAGAAACGGCGCTGTTCGAGCCGGAACCTGCCGAGCGCGAGTTTTGGGAAAAATGGGAAGCCGAATTGCGCGCGGAGCTGGCGGCGCTGCCGCCCGGCCAGCAAACGTTGTGGGGTCGGCTGTTGTTGCAAGCCGCTGGCAGCAGCCCGGCGGCGTGGCGTGCGGCGCTGGAAAAATTTCCCAACCGCGTGCGCGCCGCCGCTTGGCGCGAACATGCGCCGCTCGCAGGCAGTTGGAAGAAGAAATGCAAATTGCTCCCGCCGCTGGCCGGCGGGGAAGGCGGCGTGGTGGTGTTCACGCAGTTCCTGGGAACCCAGGCCGCGCTTGCCGAATCGCTGCGCGCAGCGGACGTGGAAACCTTCGTCATCCACGGCGGCACGCCGGCAGCCGAACGTCAGCCCATCACCGAGTTATTTCAAAAACGCGGCGGCGCGTTGCTGCTCACGCACAGCGGCACCGAAGGGCGCAATCTGCAATTTTGCCATCGCCTCGTGAATTTCGATCTGCCGTGGAACCCGATGGAAATCGAGCAGCGCATCGGGCGGCTGCACCGGCTCGGCCAGCAGCATCCGGTGCGCATTTACAACCTGGTCCAGCGCGGCACGCTGCAAGAACATCTGCTGCAAATTCTGCAGGAAAAACTCAACCTCTTTGAACTCGTCGTGGGGGAAACCGGGTTGATTCTCGGCGAACGTTTCGCCGGCGATGAATTCGCCGATGAGATTCTTCGGCGGTGGCGCGAATCCGAAGGCCGCGTCGGCGAGGCGCTGGCCTCGCTGGGCAACGAACTGGCCGCCGCCCGCGACGATTATCTGGAAGTCAAACAACTGGATGCGACCCTCTTCGCCAAGGATTACGAATCGCTGTGAAACTCACCCGTCTGCCTCATGAACCCGCCGCGCTGGTGGATTTTTACCAAGCCGCGCTCGAACATCTCGGCGCCCTGTGCGAACGCACCTGGTTCGACAAACTGCAAATCGTGGCCGAAGGTCCGGCGGCGCGCTTGTGGAAGCCCGACGGTTCGCTGCACCAGGTTGAACTGCATTTTCCAGCGCCCGATTCCGTCGCGCCGCGCGCCGCCGAACGGGAAGTCTTTCCCGGCTGCCCGCTGACGTTTCAACTCACGGAAACCTTGCGCCCCCAGCCGCTCTCGCTCGAACGCCTGGTCCTCGCCAGCGAAAGCCAGCCGCGCCCGCCCGACCCCGCCGTCGCGGAGAAACTCTGGCTGGCGCAGCATCCAGGCACGACGCGCTGGCAGCTCGCCACCCCGTTTGTGCCCGCGCATCATTTTTCCCTGCTGGCGCTGGCGCGCTGCGAAATTCAAGCCATTGACCAGCACTGGTCGCTGCGCCGGCTGGCGCTGTCGCTGGCCGATGGCGTTCGCGACGACGCGCTGGCGGAAGCGATTTCGTTTTTCCGCCCCGCCAATGGCGATGGTCCGATCGGCTGGCCGGCCTTGGACGCGACGCGATGCCGCGAACTGTTGGCCACCGCGTTTGCCGAAGAGATGGCGGATGACCTGGATGCCATTCGCGCGCGGCAGGAAAACCATTTGCGCCGCGAACTGGCCCGCGTGGACGATTACTTTGCGAACTACGAGCGCGAGTTGCACGAGCGGGTCACGCACAGTCGCAACGAAAACACCAAGCTCAAAGCCGATCAGCGCCTGGCCGCTGCGCGCGCCGAACACGAACGCCGCCGCGCGGACCAGATACAGCGGCATGAGATCCGAGTGTTGCCGCATCTTGACGCACTGCTGCTGGTGGGAGAGCCGGCTTGGCGTGCCGACGTGGTGGGCACGCGTCATAACCAAACCCATTCCGTTTCCGCGCTGTTCATCCCGCGCTCGCGCCGGTGGGCGTGAATATCCAGTTTTTTGCTCGTTAAGAAACTCTGGGACTTGCTCGGTGGCCAAGCAGTTCGCAACGTGGGTTCACTTTCCTTCACCCGCTCCATTGACTTACAATTGGTTTATGATGAGTACAGTAAAAGTGCAGTAAAGTGCCCCAATATTCACCCGATTCCGGCGACGCTTGGCTTCCCTTTCGCTGTTCCTTTATACTTGGGCGACACGCACCGGTTTGGAAAGCAGTGCGCGCGGATGATCAGAGTGGATGTTTCTCTCTGCTTTCGTCCGGGCGCCACGCACGTCCCGAGCCTGCGGGTGGTCGCCTGCAAACCATGACACATATCAGTTCCTTGCAAACTTGTAATCTTCGAGAAAGCGCATAGCAACGCGGCGGTGTTCTATTATTGCAGCAACGAAAGCGTTGGGGGCTGGTTGGTTGAATGCTCCATCGCTTGGCAATAAACGTAAATCAAGATATAAATTTTATGAAATTAAACCGGTTCGTGCCCTGGGTCAGTGCTGTTCTATTATCGCTGGCCCTTGCCGGCCTTGTCACGGCGGCCACTTTGAAAAGTCAAACGACCTCGCCGCCGGCGGGCGGAAACGACCCAACCGACAGCAACATCACGCGGGTGACCGCCGATCTTCTTGAACATTCCCAATTCTCGCATCACCGGCTCGATGACGAACTGGCCGCGAAATTCCTCGACCGTTACCTTGATTCACTTGATCCGGCCCACCTGCTGTTTCTGCAATCGGATGCGCAGCAATTTGACGGCTTCGGTTCATGCCTGGCCGACATGACCCGCCGACAAGGAGACCTTGCTCCAGAGCGAACCATCTTCCAGCGTTATTTGGAACGGTTGGAACAGCGCGATGCGTATGTCACGAATCTGTTGCACAGCGAGAAGTTCGATTTTGCCGGACACGACGCCTTCTCCTTTGACCGCACGAAAGCTCCGCGCCCGATGAACCTCGATGCTGCCCGTGAACTCTGGCGGCAAAACATCCGGGCTGAATATTTGCAGGAAAAGCTCGCGGGCAAGAGACCTGCCGACATCGTCGCGGCTCTCACGCTGCGTTACACCCGCCTGTTGCAGACCATGAATAAATTTACTTCGGCGGATGTCCTCGATATTTATCTCAACGCTCTGGCGCATGTCTATGACCCCCATTCGGATTATTTGGGGCGCGAACAGATGGACGATTTCTCCATCGCCATGAACCTATCCTTGTTCGGCATCGGCGCCACGCTTACGCCGGACGACGGTTATTGCAAAATATCCAGCCTCGTGCCCGGCGGCCCGGCGGCCCGGAGCAGGATGCTCAAGCCTGGCGACCGCATCGTCGCGGTCGGGCAAGGAGACAATAAGCCGATGGACATCGTGGACCTGCCGCTGCCCGATGCGGTGAAGTTGATTCGCGGCCCGAAAAGCACGCGCGTTCGGTTGACGCTCATCCCCGCCGGTGCCACCGATGCTTCCGTGCGCAAGACCATCACTCTCGTGCGCGACGAAGTGAAGCTGGAGGATCAGCAGGCCAAGGCGCGCATCGTGGACTGGTCACAGACGAACGAGCTGGTTCTGCGCTTGGGTGTTATTGATCTCCCCGCGTTCTATGGCGGCTACGACCGGCGGACGGGCATTACGCCCAGCAGCGCAACGGCGGACGTGGCCAAGCTGATCCAGAAACTGGTGGCTGAACACATTCGAGGACTCGTATTGGACTTGCGGCACAACGGCGGCGGCTCATTGGAAGAGGCGATATCCCTCAGCGGCTTGTTCATCCATGAAGGGCCGGTCGTGCAGACGCGCGAGCCGGACGGCCGCATAGATGTGGATTCGGACACCGACGCTTCCGAGCTTTATGACGGCCCGCTGATCGTGCTGACGAGCCGGTTCAGCGCGTCCGCATCGGAGATTCTGGCGGGCGCGTTGCAGGACTATGGCCGGGCTTTGATCGTGGGTGACGAATCCACTTTCGGTAAAGGCACGGTGCAATCCGTCATTCCGCTGGCGCGGTTCATGGATCGGAACGGGATGGCGCATTCTTTTGATCCTGGCGCGCTCAAAGTGACCATTCGGAAGTTTTACCGTCCGAGCGGAGCCTCCACCCAACTCAAGGGCGTGGCGGCAGACATCGCACTGCCGTCTTTGAGCGAGGTGGCCGGTGTGGGCGAAGCGGAAATGCAAGACCCTTTGCCGTGGGATCGCATTCCATCTTCTGACTACACCCGGGAAGATCGCGTCAGTCCCTTCGTGAATGAACTCCGGACGGAATCTGCCGCTCGCGTGGCGAAGGATCAGGATTTTGCCGAACTCCGCCAGGACATCGCGCAATTTAAGAAAAACCTTGCGATAAAAACGGTTTCCTTGAACGAGGCGGATCGCCGTCGGGAAAACGCCACCGACAAGGCGCGTGAAGCCGTCCGGAAACAGGAGCTCGCCGCGCGCAAAGAAACCCAGCCGACCACCTATGACATTACGGTTCAAAATGCAGGCACTCCAGATTTGCCCGCGCCGGTTGTCACGACCAATGCGCCGGTGGCCAAGTCATCGGCTTCCGCCGCGGAAGAACCGGATCAGGTCCCAACCGGTAATCCGCCCGGCGATACCATCCTCCGCGAGGCCGAACACATCCTAGCTGATTATGTCGAAATGCTGCACCACACGCCGACGGTGATTATGGCCGCGCACGGATTGTGACAATGGCCTCGCCCTCCGTCACACCGGCCTCCATGTCGAATCCTTTTAGGGATTTCTTTGCGCGCGAGATTTGGATACGCTGGTTTCAGTTAAATTATGCGCGTGCTGGTAATCGAAGACGACGGCAAGATCGCCTCGTTTGTGATCAACGGGCTGAAGCAAAACGGCTTCGGCGTGGATCATGCGTCCGATGGTGAAAGAGGCCTCGCGATGGCGGGCGTGGTCACCTATGACATCGTGGTGCTCGACATCATGCTGCCAAAGCTCGACGGGCTTTCGTTACTCCGACAATTGCGACAGGAGAAAATCCAGACTCCCGTGCTCATCCTGAGCGCGAAAGCCTCCGTGGACGACCGGGTGAAAGGCTTGCAGGCGGGCGGTGATGATTATCTCACCAAGCCATTTGCCTTTTCCGAGCTGCTGGCCCGCGTGCAGGCGCTCATCCGCCGCGCCACGCACATCACTGAACCGGCCAAACTCTCCGCCGGCGACCTCACGATGGATTTGCTTACGCGCGAAGTCGCGCGTAACGGGCAAAAAATCGAGTTGCAGTCCCGCGAGTTCGCACTGCTCGAATTGCTGCTCCGTCATCCCGGCCGGGTGGTCACGAAGACCATGATTTTGGAGCATGTCTGGGATTACAGTTTCGATCCGCAAACCAACGTCGTGGACGTGCTCGTCCACCGAATGCGCGCGAAGGTGGACAAGGATTTCCCGGCCAAGCTTATCCAAACCATCCGCGGAGTCGGCTATGTCCTCAAACCCGCTTAATCGTCTGGGGAACAGTTTCACGTTTCGGCTGAGCCTGGGGTACGCCATGCTGTTCACGCTCAGCGCCGTGGTCCTTTTCGGCCTGCTTTATCTGCTGCTGGCAGCAACCTTGCAAAGCAAGGACCGCGAAATCATCGAAGCCCGGCTCCGCGAATGTGCGGCGGTATATGACAGCGGCGGCCTCGCGGCATTACAGGATCTCGTCCAGCGCAGTCGCGATTCGGGCAAGGTAAAATCCTTTTTCATTCGCCTGGCCGGGCAACAGGGCAGTGTATTGTTCCTTACCGCTCCAGAAGATTGGGTGCAGTTCGACACCTCGGCGCTGGATCGTGGCGGTAATCCGTCGCGGCTCGTCTGGCTGCGCATTCCAAAAGATGAACAAAGTGATTTTACGGTCGCCGCGATGCGGCTGCCCGACGGCTCCGTCCTGCAAGTGGGCCGCAGCACGAACAACCGCGAAACGTTGCTCCAGCCTTTTCGCCGTGATTTCCTGATTGTGATGACGCCCACACTGCTGCTTGGTTTGCTCGGCGGCGCGTGGTTTGCGCATCGCGCCACCAAACCTGTGCGCGAAGTCGTGGCCACGGCCCGCGCCATCATTGACACCGGCAATCTGTCCGCCCGCGTCCCTGCCAGCGTCCATCAGAACGAACTCGCGGAACTGGCCCGCCAGTTCAATCGTGTGCTCGACAAAAACCAGGCATTGATCAAGGGCATGCGCGAAGCGTTGGACAACGTCGCGCATGATCTCCGAACCCCGCTCACCCGGCTGCGTGGCACGGCGGAACTCGCCGTGCAAGCCACGCCTGATCCCAATGCGCGTGAAGCCCTGGCGGATTGCGTCGAGGAATCCGACCGTGTCCTCACCATGCTCACCGCGCTTATGGATATCACCGAAGCCGAGGCGGGGGTAATGAAGTTGAACCTGGAAAAGACTTCCATCGCTGCGCTTCTGAAAAACGTAATCGAGCTTTATGAACTCGTTGCTGAAGAAAAGCGCATCACCATCGCGACCGACTTCAACACGCCATGCGATGCCCTCGTGGACGCGACCCGCATGCGCCAGGCCTTCGCCAACCTGCTCGACAACGCCCTCAAATACACATCCGATGGCGGCAACGTCCGTCTGACTTGCGCCGTTGAATCGGGGTGCGTGAACGTGCGCGTGCGCGACACCGGCATGGGCATCCCGCCCAACGAGCAACCGCGCATCTGGGAGCGGCTTTATCGCGGCGACAAGAGCCGTTCCCAACGCGGCCTCGGCCTCGGACTGAGCCTCGTGAAAGCCATCGTGGAAGCCCACCACGGCACAATATCAGTCCAAAGCCAGCCGGGCGAAGGTTCGGAGTTCATCGTTCGGATTCCGCAGTCAGGGCCAGCTTCTTGATGGTCTGACCGGGCAAGCGTTCAAAAAAATCTTTATTCAACTACCGAGCATTTTTATGACAAAAGTTGGATTCGGGAGGCGCAGACCGTGGCGGCTGGCACAGCCAGCCATCATCGCGATTTCGCAATAGGATAGCGCCACGATGCACAATGCCAAAGCAGTCTGCGCTCCCGAAATTCATTAGGCCCGTCGCCATCATTGATTTCATGAAATGAAACGATTCAGGTTTTGGGATGGCTTGGCAGCACCAGGACGATCGTTTGTTCATCAAGTTGCATCGGATGGCCAGACCAAATAACTCGCCCGTCTTTGTCGAAGAGCCAAGCTTGCGGGATGGCCTCCACCTGAAACTCACTGGCCAGCGCCTGGTTCGCATCCAATGCCACGACATAATCCATCGGCGTGCGCGCCCGGAAACGCTCGACCACGACCTTGTCCTCGCCGGTGATGCCGACGATTTCCAGCCCACGGTCATGGTATTTTTTGTGGAGATCGTTAAGGTGCGCGATGCTCGCCCGGCAGGGCGGACACCATGTCGCCCAGAATTCGATCAACAGCGGGTGGCCCGTAAGGGCAGGTTTGTCGCCAAGAAATTCGAGATTCGAGGTGAGGGCCTTCACGTTGACGCGGGCGGATGACTCTGGGTCGGTGCGCGAGGGCGCAGCCGCGGCTGGTGCCGTCGTTGGTCCATCTGCGCCAGCGCCAGCTTTAGTCAAAGTCGAGTAGGCGCCAATGCCTGCGAGGCCAAGTGCCACGATCAGGAGTGATATGAGGGTTTTGGTTTTCATAGATTTGGTTCAAGTTCAGTTAGTGGATTGAGAGTGGTCGCTGGATTGCGGCACGACGCGGGAGAGATCCGCGCGTGCCACCCAGCCGGAGCGGCCAGTTGAAGTTTGCACGAGCGCGAAACCTTGGTGTTCGGCACACACCGTCACTGTTTCGCCAGCAAGCAGTTTGAACGCCGCTTCTGCATACGAGATCGGCGTAATGCGGGCCGGTGTTTCGCTGGTGACGACGACGGCTTCGTTCATCTTCGGCCAAGTTGTGATCGCGCTGCTAATGGCTGTGGCGAAAAACAATGCGCCCCCGACGGTCAACGAGCGGAAGACCAATCGCCGTTGCGGATGCACGCGAACGAGGAGCAGGCTCATGCCGGCGAGCATGACACCGAAACATCCAAGCCAGGCCAAAGTGTTCGGGCGGGCAAAGGCCAGGCCGCGGGCAAACCAATTCTCCGGCGCGTCCGGCAGGCCGGCCTTCGCGCGGACGAAATGCAAATTCGCGGCGACGTCGGCATCGTTAGGTGCGAGCAGGAGCGCGCGTTCGTAATTCAAAATCGCCGGACCAGTCTTCCCGCTGCGGGCGTCGGAGTTGGCCTGGTTGAAAAGCGCTGCTGCCGAGTAGCCGCTCATGGCAATCGTTTTTGCAAATGGTTGTGCGACAGTCGTTGCCTGTGCCGTGACGAGGCAGATTGGCAGAGCCAATACTTCCACCATCGCGGCGTAACATAACCGAACTCCGCCGTGATGTTTTCTCCGGCGCGCGGACGGCGGTTTGGAACCAGATTTTCCGCCCAGTTCATGGCCCACGCGATAAAGCAATCTTCGCGTGACCTTCATTTTTCCTTCGCCCACGAGTCGCGTCAAAATTTGAAATAAGCTCATAACTCCTCCGTTTGTTTAAGTTGGTTGCGGATGGCTCCCTTCCACTGTTGGAAATCCGCCGTGGTCAGTTGTTCCCGCGAATAGGCAGCCTGGTCCGCAAGAGCGAAGATGTGGCGAATCTCCGCACCATCGCCGTTGAGGCGCGCGTCAATTTCCGCAATGGTGATCGAGGCGGGCGCGACATGCCAGCGCGTGGCCAATTGATGTTGCAACGCGGCGCGCGCGGATTGAAAGAAATGAACCGGATCGTCGGCGGCCGACGCAACGTCCATTTGCGCCAGACACTGACCGATGGCCGCTGACGCCTCGCGCCGACGTGCGCCCTTCGTGTCCTGAACGCGGCTTTCCCGACGGCATAGAAACACCAAACCACCCGCGAAACTGAGGATCAATGCGCTTTGCGTGCCCACGAACCAGGGTTGAAAATACAGCGGACGCAACGTCGCCACCGTGCCGCCAGCTTCGACGTGATCCAGGCGCAGTCCGTCAAGCGGCGATTCGCTCGTCGGCATTGCGTTTGCAACGGAGGCTGCGGTTGCAATCACGTTGCCTGCCGGAGTCGGTGCAACCTCCACGCTCAACGGCGCAGACGTTTGGGTTTTGTAGCGGCGGGTGTCGGGATCGAAAAAACTGAACGCGAGCGCGGGCACCGTTTGCCGGCCCGGCTGCAGCGGGATGACAGCCTGCTCGAAATCTTTTTCACCGCTGTAGCCCGCGCCGTCGGCCGGCACAAATTTCGCGGTTGACTGGTATGTTTTCCAGCCGTCCAATTGGCCGAGCATCGGGCTGTTGACACGATCAAAATTGCCCGTTCCGGTGACTTTTAGACGGAGTGTGAGCGGATCACCGGCGGCGCTCGCAGCAGCGGAGAGTTCGCTGCTGACCGCAAATTTTCCGACCGCGCCGCCAAAGCCAGCGGGCCGGCCGGCGGCGGGTATCTCCAGCACTTTGAGCGCGTCCGGGTCGCTCGCCACGGTGATTTGTTTCTCGGTGGTGCCCCCGCCGAAAAAACTCTGGAAAAATGGGTCGTTCAACATGGAACCACCCAACATGCCTTCCGGCAGTTGTGCCCGCTGCGGTGCGGTGCGGACCTGCACGGTGAGCGGCATTTCGACGGTGAGCGGGAAATTGCCCGGTTTCACGGCGGCCAGGACGCTATGCCAGGTGAGCACCGTGTACGGCGTCTCGCCGACCATTTCCTGCGTCTGTTCCGGCTTGGAAGCAAGTTTGTTCAACGCGAAAGCGTCGCCGTTAAGCGTCGGCAGGCCATCCAATTGGGCCACCATTCCGGGTCGCAATCCCACCTGGATTTCCACCGGCACAGTTTCGCCCACATACAGTTCATGCTTCGGCAAAACGAGTCGCGCGAAGGCCGCGCCATCCGGCGTCGTGTGCGTGCCCGCATCGGCAGATCCACTCATGGCCGGGGGCGGCAGGCTGGACGCGCCAGAGTTGTTGCCCGCCGTCGCACTACGACCGCCATTGCCTGACTGGACATTCAGTACGAGCGGTTGCGCCCCAGCGCTCAATGCCGGGATGGTGAAATTTCCAGCGCGCTGCGGCGTCACCTCGTAAGTGATGGAAGTGGTGGACCTGGAGACGCCGTTGATGGATTGAAACTGACTTGACTGGCCGACGGACGCGAAATCCAAGCCCGGCACAACCGGCGGCGAAATATTGTCGGCGCTATCGCCGGAAGCCGTGATGGTCAGTTGTGCGGAATCACCCAGCGCAATGGTGGAACGGTCTAGTTGCGCGGTGACGGCAGGTGCCGCTGTGGCGGCTGTGCCGGCTAACGCGACGATGGCGAACAAAACAGCCATCAACGGACGGAGGCGAAACAAGTTAGTTTTCATGTCACCAATCTTTAATAGGTTGATCCGACGGCTGGCTCTGGTTGCCGTTGCGCGCGACCGGAGCGGCCGGGAGACGTTGTTCTTCGTTTTTCACCGAGTCGAGCAACGCGCGCGCGTCGGCTTTGCTCATCTGGCCCGGCTCGGCCTGTGAATCGGCGGCCTGCGCGGCGGCGTTCTGGTTCGGGTTTGCGCTGGCTTGGTTCTGAGCTTTGCTTTGCGGCTGACCATTGGCCGGCTGGGGCTGCTGGCCGTTTTGATCTGGCTGCTTTTGCTGATCCGGTTTGGAACCGCTGCTGGCCTGCTGCTGGTCTTTTTGCTGGTCGGGTTTGGAACCCGCGCTTGAATTCTGTTTTTGATTTTCCTGGTTCTTGGCCTGGGAATTTTGACCGGACTGATTTTTTTGATCTGGCTTCTGGCCTTGATTCGGCTGGTTCTGTGCCTGCGAATTTTGACCGGCCTGATTCTGCTGATCCGGCTTCTGGTCTTTATTCTGCTGGTTTTTCGCGTCGGAGTTTTTGGCCGACTGATTCTGCTGGTCCTTTTTGTTTTGATCCTGTTTTTGATCCTGCTGGTTTTTTTGTTGCTGCTGTTGTTGCTGTTGCTTCTTCAGTTCATCCAGTTTTTTTTGCACGAGATCGCGATTGAATTGAGCATCGGTGTCATTGGTGCGGAGTTGCAGCGCGGCGTCATACGTCTTTACCGCCTGCTCCCAGGTCTGAATGGTTTGCTGCGGATTGGCCGACTGGGTCGTCTGGCCTGTGCGATAAAGCGTATTGCCGAGGTCGTAATAAGCATCCTCCTGCGCGGCCAAACGCTTGGGATCGGCGGACGGTTTTTCACCAAGCGATTGTTGAAACGCCTCTGCCGCCTGCGGAAACTGGCCCGCCTTGTAAGCCGCCGTGCCCGCGTTAAACACGAGATCAGGCTGTTTGGGATTGCGTTGTGCGGCGGCGGCATATTCGCGTTGAGCGGTGGCAAAATCTCCCTTTTGATAATCCCTTTCGGCTGCCGCTGGCGAGGCTTGCGCGTGATGGAACGGCAGGAACAAAAGTGCGCCGAGCAATGCCGCCGCCGGTTGCGCTAGGAGGCTTGGCCGTACTTTCATTGGCACTGTCTCTGGCGCGTCAACCTTCCGCGTGATGCGGCGCCGCGTGCCAACGAGCGTGCTGGTGAGCAGCACGACGAATGAGGCCGCAAGCGGCCATTGGTATCGTTCCGTGTAAACCCGTTGCTGGCGCGACGCGAGGTCGTGCTTGGCCAGCGGCGCGAGCGCCTGCTGATAAATGGTGTCGAGTCCCTGGCCTTGCGCACCGAGTGGCGCGTAGATGCCGCCGGTTGCCGCCGCAATCGCCTTCAAGCCCGCTTCGTCGAGGTGCGATTTCACGAACTGACCGGACTCGTCCTTCACAAAACCGCCGCCTTGGTCCGCCGCGAGCGGAATCAGATCGCCATTCGCCGTGCCGACGCCGACCGTGCAAATTCTTAGGCCGTCCTTTGCCGCCGCTTTCGCCGCCTCGAGCGCATTGCCATCGAGGTCTTCACCGTCCGTGAGCAGGACGAGTACTTTGTCCGTGCTCGGACGATTTTGCAATGCGGCCTGCGCTTCTTGGATGGCGCTGGCAATGTCCGTGCCGCCCCGTGGAATGATCGTGGTGTCGAGCGCCGCGAGCGATTCGTGGAACGCGTCGTAGTCGAGCGTGATGGGGCATTGCAGAAAGGCATTGCCCGCAAACGCGATCAGGCCGACACCATCACCGTTCATTTTGC
>Ga0302320_10012425_pt1 | contig 17888 bp, 7 predicted proteins | sample Bog_T0_3_FD_202130 | JGI IMG/M metagenome (GOLD analysis project Ga0302320, IMG submission 202130) | Peat permafrost microbial communities from Stordalen Mire near Abisko, Sweden - Bog_T0_3 | ecosystem: Environmental > Terrestrial > Soil > Wetlands > Peat | place: Sweden: Abisko, Stordalen Mire...
TTCTCCAAATTCTTTTCCGTCGATTGATGTGGGTGCTTGTTTTGATATCACTTTGGGTGTTAGGCAGTTATATTTCGCTTGCAATGGTTTGGATGATCCTGGGAGCTGTGATAAATCCCACAGCATTCCTTCCTTATGCTGCAGGAGCCGCGACTTTTGTGACTGTATGCACCACAAAATATAACGAATTCATGAATTTGGCTGAAAATGGCTTGAAGAAAGTTGTGGATTTCATAAAATCTTTGACTCAGAAGGAATTGAATGAAATGTTAAAGAAGATGGGATTAGCAGATTCTTCGGATTCTAGTGGTGGATCTGCGACTGTTAGTAGTGATACAGTTTCTGCAGTTGCGGATCAAGCTACGATTTTAGGCTTAGCTGATTCGATTTCTGCGGATCCAACAACTGATCCTGCGGGTTATGTGAAGGAATTGAAGGAAAAAATGCAGGCGAAAGCTAAGGAATATATGACTGAGAAATTCGATAAGATTTTGGTGAAAAAAGATCAATATGATGATGTTACAACTATTAAGGAGAATTTCGTGAATGTGGTCATTGATATCATGAAACAAGATTCTAGTCAATTGAAAGCAGATTTGCATAATTTGCTTTATAATATGAACGCGAAGGGATCGATCACAATGCCTGAAGGATTGATAGCTCTTTTATGGGAATTTGCCTTTATTCAGGATTCGAAAATTAATAGTGAGGATTTCCTCATGACCATCGTGGATCCAATAGCCAGCTTTATTTTGGATCAATTGATACAAAAAGGCTTATGGTATCGCGATGAATTCAATAAGGATATGTTATCTCGAATCATCAATATTGTGCAATCTTTACAAAAGAATGATGCAAGTAGTGTGGTGACTGATTTAAATGTGATGATTGAAAAGGTCTATTATTTCCAAAGTTTGAAGAAATATAACACTTTATTGAAAATCGCGATCAATCTTTTAGATGGAAGCAAAATGAATTATCATCAGGTTTTTAAACTATTGAGAGATTTCATTAAGGAAATGGAATTAGAAACCGAATTAGTCGATTTCTTTGAATTATTATTAAATGCATTCAATCATCAAAAGGAAGCCCCGACCATCAGAGAAATGAATATGACTATCGAACGATTTGTGAGAAAAACCATCAAACAAAACATCAAAGATCGTAATCATAAAGATTATAAAGAGGATTATAAGATATTCAAGGATAATGTTAGACATATCAGTTATAATTTGACTATGTTATTCGCCTTCATTTATCATCAATTTGATGGGATTCCTAAAGAAATCCTTAGAAATCTCATCGCCATCATGAAACAAGATTTGCCCAGTTATTTCGCAGATGAGAAATATTTCAAAAACCTCGTTCCGATCTTACAAGCAGGATATGAAACCATTGGTTGTTTCTTGGATGACCCAAATATGATCATCAAAAAATTCGAAAATAACTCTTCGGCATTCGGAATCCCACAAAATAAAGCCCATCAAATCAAAGTCCTATGCACTATCAAATATCAGGAACTTTATCCTGGAAAAGATATTTATCAAGTTCAAAGCCTACAATTATGGAAAGATATCATCTCTCATCTACAAATCAATAAGAAATTGTTAATTGGATTATTTGGATTCATCACTTTGAGATTCGAAGATATCAAGGAAATCAATGATTTGGTCAATTTCATGCTCAAATTAGCCAAAGTAGATCAAGAACAAAGATCCAAAGTGCTCGACATTTTCAAGCTTTACGCCAGCAACAGCGAAAGTGATATTTCGACTTCAGCTACGAATCTTGGAATTCCTCGACAATTCGTGCCTTTGATTTTAATAGCCAAGAAAATTTTGGACCCGAAATTCGTCACAGATCTAGTAAAATTTCGTTATTTCAATAATTTTAAACATTTTTTTATTAGGAATGGATCGAACTTGGTCTTGATACCAAAGATAATAAGTTATTGGATGATCGTTATACTGTCTTCACAGATGAGAAAAGATTCGATAAATGGCGTCAAGATGTTGCAGATCGTCTTGAGAAAGTGAATGATAAAATCATGGAAGGAAATGATGATGGTCCAGCCAAAAAAACGCTTCTTCTATTATCATGCAAAGGCCTAATCACCAAACAAAAGATAAAAGATGATCTCGACACTTTATCGACGAATAAGAACAAAATCGCGCAATTCACTGAATATCAATTCGATTTACTCACGAGCATGATCACTTCGCGAGCCATAAATCGCGATTCCACAACCAGTTTCGATAGCGATTCGAAAACAGGGATCGTGGAATTAGCGAAATCGATTAATCTCGAAGAGCCGAAACTTGATAAATTATTAACTTTATGGTTTTTGACGAAATCTGATAAAATTTATAACGCAATCAAGGAATTTTCGCCTGATTTCGTGGAATTTGGAGAAGAGGAAAATTATGACAGTTACATTAATTATGTTTATGGGAAAATGACTGTGATATCTCAAAAGGAAAGTTTCGCGACTTATGATTTTTCGAAACAATTCGGAGTGAATATCCCGCCTGTGATTTTGAATAAAAGTCTATTTAATCCAAATGCCACTATAGATCTTAATACGATGTATGAGATGTTGAGTTTCCCTTTGAATTCTTTGATAACCACAGAAAAAGACGCAGAAGGGAAAGAAAAGCAAAATTATAGGAATTATGATGAATGTCTCATCAGTTTGGCTCCATTAGTCAAATATTTGACTTCTCATATGGAAGTCCAACATCTCATGTTGATAAGAAAGATCTTTAATATCGAACATGAGGGGATAGCAGATCTTTTGATGATTTTGAATGAAACCAGCCAATCGAATTCATTGACTCTTTTCCTCGATCATATTGAGAGATTTTGTGGGGAATCCATGAAATTCTTCGTGGCTTTATTGGCTTTTTTCCAAGGCAAAGCCAATAATGTGGAAATCCTTAATAGTGAATTGAAGAAAGTCAGTATCAAGACTTATTTATCAGATTTCGTCTATCCGGAATTATTGGATGCGATGTATGCTCTTTTCATGAAGGAAGCTTCTGATTATAGTGATTATATGATCAAATTCTTTAGAAGAATCGAGGCTTGCAAAGCCACGAATCTCGGAACCACTTCTTTACAAAGTCTTGTGAAGATCCCAGGACCGATTATTGAGAATTTCCTGAAATTGGTCAGGGGAGAAGATTATAACGCGCAGGTTTTATCAAAAGAATTAGGACTTTCAACTGAAGCCATTGAATTCGGATCTGGACTCACAAGAATCATGAATTGTTCAATTGCCCATAAACAAGATACTATCATCAGTGTTTGTAGTAATAGCGATTTCAAATCCGCCTTGAATAAAATCAACGTCAAAGCCAGCGAAATTCTCACTTTATTCAAATTATGTTATGGTTGTTATGATAATGATGATATTCGTTGGATCATCGATTCTTTAAGTCTCGATAAAGATCTAATCGGGGAAAATGATTCCGTCATCAAAAGCCTTTTGGCCTTAGATCAAGTCTTGGATATCGAAGCTGAAGTGAAGATAAATTGGGTGACTGCACAAAAGAAACTCACAATCGCTGAACCATTGCTCGAATCAAAAGCCATGGGTCTTGATAAAGATCTCGTTCTTTTGGCATCTTTCTTAATCCATGGAGATTTCACGCTTATTATGAAAATGCCCGATTTGCCTCAGTTTAGCTTCCTTTTCCCTAGAAGTGCAGATATTTTGCCTGATTATTTGGAATTTCTCATGGGATTATGCGGGACTATATCGCATCGTGTTCAAACTATTTCCATTAATACTCTTTTTAGACAATATTATAAGAACCTTCAAACTGGAGCTAATGCCATCCAAACCACTGATCCAGATTATATGACCCCTAATTCTTCAAGATCCTATGCAGTGTTTTGTCTTTATAAATCATTGGATATCAGTCCCATATGGACTTTCCTTTATTTAGGAGATATCAATGTATGGGATTATGTTTGGGAACTCTATTATTATAACGCGAATTATAAAGATCCGTTTTTGAATCCCATGATCATTTTAATGATCATCGTGAATTATATAGAAACTCCAACTCCTTTCAAGGAAATCCTTTATGATAATGAATATCTCACGAATTATCGCAAATTCCTTGAAGACCCTTCTTTCACCGATATCAAGATCCCACCTTTGAAAAAATCCGATACTTCAGGCTTCACCAAATTAGATCATGATCCCAGAGTTATTAAAAATTCCTGGGAAGGTTATTGTTCTAATAGTCTGGCTATCACTCAACTTCTTTGGGCTAATTGGGCGAAAACCAAAGATAAATTGGAAGAACTCGCTAAAACGCATCTTCCTTCAGAAGTTCTCGATTTCTGGCCTGATAAAGATAAAACCTTCACAGATGCCAACCTTTCGGAAGCTTTGAAACAAGCGGCTTTGATGAGCATCAGAAAAAAAGAAAAAGATCCGGAAGTGGATCAATTTTGCATAGATGCAGCCAAAAGTCCTTTAAGTCTTGAAGCTTTTTTGCAGAATTATGAGAATTCCGAGGTTTATAATAAAGTTGTCGAGATGTTGGAAAACGTGTTTCCAGAAATCATAAAAAACACAATAAACGCAGTGAGCGAAATCCTCGAAGATCCCAGAGATCAAGAAGCCGAAGATGAAGAAGCTTCGAATGCCAAGAAAAAGATGAAAGATCGAGACCCTTTTGAAATCCCAAGGATTCAAAAACATTTCGAAGATCGAAATGGTAATGAATTCACAATGTGTGCCTTGGCTAGTATCGTCGAAATTCGTAACGCTTATTTCGATTTGCATGATTTCACAGATCGAGGAGAAGATCATTATAAGTTATTCACATATAAATTGGATGTGTTATTGAATATGATAGAAAAAAACAATTTCCATAAGAATTTCATGAATTCCTTTAGCAAATATCGAGTCATGCAATTGGTCGGACTTTCAGCGGGTTTTTGCATTAGAGGAGAACATATGCTCAGAGGCAATGTCACTAAACAATTCAATGATTATGAATTCCAGAAAGTTTATACCAAATTTTATAATCTCTTGAAAAATAACCCCAAAAAACTCAATTTTTATGTTTTCGTTGAGAAATTGAAGCAAATTTGGGAAATCATTAAGGATTTCAAAAATGCAAGGACTTTCAGATATTTCCGAATTTATAATTTGGGGTCTTTAGAAACCGCGATAGAAAATGAGAATTATTACGAAATCAACACCGAGCCGGAAAACATCATTTTCCAAAGTTATCCGGGTCATAATAAGTTCAAATGGAGTCCTTTTATTTATGATGTGATGACATGCAACGCGTTGATGGATTATAATGAAGATGATTTTTATTTCGACACCAATCTTATCGAATCTCGGATGAGATATTTGATGCCTCGATTGCCCAATGGTCAACCTTCTCTTGATAGAACGGATTTGCGATCAGGCGCTGAGTGGAAAGATATTGTGAAACATCAAAACAATTGGAATACATTATTTGATAATGATAATTTCTTATTATTAGTGGGCATTTTCAGAGGAAATTACGCTGGAATTATGGAATCAGGCACTTATTTCACCATCAATTATCCAGACATAGTGCCTTATTTCTATGGATTAATGGGATTAAACGCTTCTGCGAATTTCATCGATGAAACCAATTTCATAAGTTGCGAAAGCTTTGTCACTGCTATCGGCTCACAAATGACTTCCAATAGGAAATCTCTGAATGAAATAGTGAAATTCCTTTATGGTCATGCTGAAACCATTAAGAAATTCAGCACTTATTTCGGTGATAATGAACAGGTCTTTGAGAAATTCATGATGGTCAGTGCCTCGACATTATTCAGTGTGCCTGATATCACTTCTGCTGAATTCCTCATTTCCAAGATCAGTGGTTTAACAGCCTTAGAAATCGAGGTTTTTAAGAAAATCTTGGAAGTTTCCGACGGGGCAACAAATTATCTCGATGAACTCACTGAATTCAGTTATAAGAAAAAAAACTTGACTGAAAATGCGGCCAGTGCTTTTAAGAATCTGGTCAATAATCTCGATATTTATAGTTTAAGAACCGAAGCCAACATGTCTCCTGAATTCTTTAATCTTCGTGATAAAACGAGTTATTCAATAAATATGGCGAAAAACTCCAATGCTTTTTATTTGGAACTCTTCAAAATCGCGATTTTCCAATTCCCTGAAAGCGTTTCTGATAATGTGAAATTAGTAAATGTCGCAAATTGTGATATTTTCGGTGATAATGGCGATGAAGAAGATCGAACCAAAGTGCAAATAGAAAACCGAAAGAAAAGAGATCGATTGAATTTATTATTCCAAGTCATTAATAACATGTTGGATGGCGATTTCTCGATTTTCTTCATGTTGGATTCTCCGAATTTCTTCGATGTGTTAAAAATCCTCAATCTCGCTAATAATAAAGATGATTTGAAGAATTTGCGAGTCATCGCTTCTTTGAAACCGAATAAATTGAACCCGAAACTCGTGAAATCAAAGCCTGAAAATTTGGATCTTGAAACCCGAGCCTTAGAATTCAAGGAAATGAATGTGATTTGTTTGCCCGAAGGACTTGAAAATAAGGAGGATTTGGAAGGGAAATTGAGTTCTTTGATTTTGGGTTTACAATATTGGAACATTGTGGAAATACTCAAAGGATTAGAAGGCAATGAACAAAATAACGAGAATTCAGAACTTTATTGTTTATTACAAAGTTTCTACGTTTGGAAAAACTTGAGTCCGATTTTATCGCATTGGAATGAATTCAATGATCCTGAATCCAAAGCCAAAATCGATCATAAAGTCATTGCCACGTCAATGAAAGTCTTCTTGGGAAAGATCTTGCAAACCATTAGAAAGGTCAATCAATCGAAAAAGAACAAAAAATCATCCAAATCACCCATGAAATCAGGGGGTGGAAGCCAACTTGAATCCTCATCTGATGATCAAAATTATCTGAATATTTTAAAGGAATTGAAACAACCACAAAACAAATTGAGCCATGCTTTCATCAATCAATTAAATCATCATAAATTAAAAGGCCAAACTTCACATTATCTCGATTGGTTATTATCAATGTCCACGATTTTCCCCAAATCCGCAGCGCAAAACGATCCCATCAGTAAAATCGAGCCTTTTTTCACCGGTCGATATTTAAAGAAAATCAGCCAAGATCAAAATATGAAATTCTCTTTGAATTTCTGTTTAACTTCTTATACAATTCTCTTCAATAAACAGAAAGCCTTGAAAAATGTTGCACAAGATAAAAAGCCTGAAGAATCGGCTCAACAAAACATCGGTCCAATGACTTTAGTGCTTAGTCTTCCCACAGCCTTAAATCTCTTGAATCCGAATAACGATTTGACCACGAAAAGGAGGAACAGTCTAATGAATTTTGACCTTTTCATGCGTTTATGTGTTGTTCTACAAAAAAAAAGCAAAAGCAATAAGCCCAGTGAAGAAGTTTTGGTTTCCGCTTTGGGAGTTTTCAAATTAGTCCTAAAACAAATCGATTTCGAAAACATTGATTTGGTCTATGATATTGTGAATCTTTTGACTGGATATAACATTTCGAGCAATCAAATTTCCAATAAAAAATCTGATGATCTCGTGAAAACCTTCTATAAAGTCATAGGACAAGCTTTCAATGGGAATACTCAAGTTCAGACCTATTTGACTACTGGAGTCCTTACTGAATTGAATAAAAGTCTTTCGACTTTGGCCCAATTTAATGTGAAAACCATCACAGATCCGAAATTCCAATCCACGATAATAGATATGCTTTGTGCGATCACAGGAACCGATAGAGAAGAAGTCAGTAAAGAAAAGAAGGAAACCACAAAAGCCAAAGGAAAATCAATTGCTTCAAAAATCCTTACATCTCTGACGAAAAAAGGATCGATCGCAGCTGGGGGCGAGGAAGGCAAAGAAGAAGAAGCAGAAAAACCCAAGGCTGATTTGTTATTCAAACTGCCAATTTCAGAAATCGAGGCCATTTTCAAAATCTCACAAATGGATTCCAATTATATTGAGCATCTTTTGCTTTGTATTGAAGGTTGCGACTCACAAAAAGTACGGATTTTCACGAAAATGAGAGATTATGTCGTGAGCATGAATGTTTATGGTAAAACGATAACAGAAGAAGGTGTGATGGTGAAGGCGAAGGCCGGAGAAAGTGAATTAGTTGAAATTATCAAGAAAATACAAAACGGGACTGCAACGACTCATGAGGTATTCGTGGCTACAGATCGAGAAGGTGATTCCAGTGGATCTATTAGTAAGCAGGAATTCGCAGCATTGGCTCGAAGATTGAATATAAATCTGACAGATCATCGAGTGAATGAGATTTTCGCGAATTTGAAGAAATCAAGTGGTGGGAATAGTGATGAGGATTTAACAGAAGATGAATTCGCGAAGGCCTTACAATATTTGAATCAGAAATCCAGCAATATGACATTGGAAGCCTTAGGAATTTCCAAGAGTTTATTGATAGTGGCTTTGGTGTCATTGATTATTATTTTATTCTTGGTTTTTGTGTTCATTTTCCTGGGAATTCAAGGTTTTGCAGTGGGATCGAGTTTCGGATCTGTGGTGAATTCGTTGTTGCCTATGAGTGCTGGAGCTGGTGTTGGAGGCGGGAAAGATGAAGAGAAAGAGAAGGCAACGTCTGATGAAACTGTGGGAACTGCGGTTCAAAAAAGCAAGACCATTTTGCAAACTGATAGCGTTTAAAAGCTTAGAATAATTTAATTATTAGAATTGAAATTATCCGAATTTTTCATTATTTGAATATATTGAAAGACTTTCTTTAGCTAGCATTTTCCATTTTTAATAATTTCTTCATTTTTATTACCAGGAATAAAACCTTTTGAAAAAACTGTGTTTTTATTGAAGTTTTCATAAAAAAACGATGCATTTTATTCGCTAATAATTTGGAATTTTTCAAATTAATTAAAACAAGTTATCATTTTTTTTTAAAACCGTAGCTTTTTTTGTTTGACAAATGGCAATAGTCCTTGATCAATTTGATCCTTCCGGCATGTTTTCCAAGGCTGGCAGAGTCTCTCTGGAGATGTTCCAGATCATCCAACAAAAAAACGAGATCCTTTTTAATAAGAAAAAGTCTTATCATCCTAAAATGACTTCTTTTGGTCTTTATGATATGGTATTTTCTCTTCTTTCTTTACATTCATTGAAACTAATCTTTCAATAATTCCAGGACTCCTTAAAGCAAAAGTCCAATTCTATTGAAGAATTCAAAGAAAAAAAGGCCAATCTTGATTTGAAAAAGACGCTTTCAAAGATAAGCTCCAAAGCCAAGCCTTCAAACAAAAGAGAGCCTTTTACAAAGATTGTTTCCAGAGATCAAATCAATCAAATTTATTCGAAGGAAAAACTCAACGATAAAAGGTTCGGAATGTACCATCCTCGTTATAATTTAGTTTTCAAGTAAAAAAAATGAAAAATTAACTGCTTTTTTCATCTGAGGAAAAAAAATAGGAAAAGTCCCCTTTATTTTTACGAAAATAAGGATGAAAACGCTTCCAAAAAAAAGAAAAGAGAAAAAACAGAACGACGCCATTCACTAACTAAAGGAAAACAACATCTTTCAACGAGTCCTAATACTTCTCAATCGCTAGATCTCCAGACTTTGCCTGATCTCCCAATAAAGCCCTCAAGGAAAATCGTGAATCCGATACCTTTGGAGAAACAATTGCCCAGGTCCTTTGAATTTCTCTGATATATCTGTTATTTTAATTCTAGAAAGGAAATCTTCATTTCTTCATTAAATGAAAGGAGATTCGATTATTTAGAATTGCCCGAAATTTCCACAAAAGTCAAAAGGGCTATTAATATCAATTTGAAATATGGTGGCAGAACCAATTACAATAGTGTTTTCGCTAGCGAACGAAGCGGACTTGAATATAAGCCGAAATATTCATTGGTTTTCCCCAAAGATGACCTGATGATCCCCAATTTCAAAAAGACCGTCGCGCGAAAACTCAACAATCAAATCACTTATACTTTGAATGAAACGAGTCTGACTTATGATGAATATAATACTGAGGATTTTTCGCCGACAGGAAAAAAGTCTTTCTAAGTTTTTTTATTAAAAGATAGATATTTTTTTATAAAAGGATTGTTGGGCCGATTTTTGAGAAAATGATGTCCAGGGAAATGTCGACCAATGAATCGAAATTGAGTTTGAAGGAAAACTCAAAAAACGTATCGGAGATGAGGATCAAAGATCAAAATAGCAGCAGGATAAAAAAGGCAAAAGGGGGCAAAGGGGGCAAATTTCCTTTGATTTTAAATTCGAACCGATGATAATTTTTATGCAAATCGAAAAAGCAAAAAAAAAGCTATTTTTTTTTATTATTTTTTTTTAAATACCAAAAATCAAATTTAAATTTCTTATCAAAGTCCTTTCGTTTTTTATTTAAAAAAACAACTCAATGAGCATCAGCGATTCCGTAAAAACCGTCGTGATTCCGTCAAATGAAATCCGTGTTCCCGCGATGATCCAAATGAAAAAGGAGCAGATGTTAGCAGAAAACAAACAAATTCTTCAAAAATTCCTGGAAAAATACGTCACCGAGCCTTTTTCTGATATTCTTCGTCCGAACGTTGTGTCTCAATCCTATGAAGATGGTTCTAAATATGAAGGTGAGTTGAAAAATTCCTTACGAAACGGCAAAGGCATCTATTATTATAAGAATGGAGACGTATATTTAGGTGATTGGAAGGAGGAAATTTTCCATGGTATGGGCATCTACATATTTTCGACAGGTGAACGTTATGAGGGATATTTAGCGAACGGTCGCAAAAATGGTGAGGGGATTTACTATTATTCCAATGGGAATATTTATAAAGGCACTTTCCAAAATGATAAGAAAAATGGCAAAGGCACATTAATATATCATTCGACAGGGGAAGTATATGAGGGTGATTGGGTGAATGGTAAGAAACATGGCAATGGCAAAATTACTTATGCAATAGGTGATATTTTTGTTGGTGAATTCAAGGAAGATAAAAAGAAAGGCAAAGGCAAATATAATTACTCATCAGGAGGGTATTATGAGGGGGAATGGGAAAATGATAGTCCTAATGGTGAAGGCACCTTCATCTATCCCAACAAGGATGTATATAGAGGGTCATGGAGAAATGGTATGAAGCATGGGATTGGACAATACATGCATCATAATGGCGCGAAATTTGAGGGCGAATGGAGAAATGATGATAAGAATGGTGATGGAGTGATGGTGTTTGAAAATGGGGATGTATATAATGGGGGATGGTTGGATGGAGAAAGAAGCGGACAAGGCACTTATGAATATGTGAGTGGAGATTTTTATGAAGGAGAATGGAAGAATGATAAGAAAAGTGGTTTGGGCACGTTGAGGTTGAAAAATGGAGAGGAATATAAGGGAGAATGGGTCGATAATGTCAAAAATGGCACAGGGGTATATAAATTTGTTAATGGACACTCATATGAGGGATATTTTCAAAATGATAAAAGACATGGCAAAGGGTTCTATACGTGGGATGAGGGGATTTTTTATAAGGGCGGATGGAAAAATGATAAAATTGAAGGAGAAGGAGTGGTTATCACTGAGGAGGGGGACACGTTTCAGGGGATTTTCGAAAATGGGAAATTAAAGAAAAAATCATGAATAAAATTATAAAAAATCATTTGGATTTTAATTTTAGATAGATTTACTCTTAGGGAAACAAATATTCGTAAAATTTAAGAAAAATCACATAAATACAATTTTTTTTACAATTTTTATTGATCAAAAAAAAAAAAATATTTTATAATAATAAATAATTTTAAACAATCAATTTTAATAATTAATTATTCTCTTCATAGAAACTCAAAAAAATGCTCATTTTTTTATCATTTCATTTTCATTTTTTTTTTTCTGATTCATGATTGCCATTTTGTAAATTTCATTGCCTTTATTTTGTTTTCGATGCGAAGGTGACAATGAGCTTCTATTTTTTCTTCCTTCTTCTAACTCCTCATCCTCTCTTCTAAAATTTCCAGTAGATCTTCTAACAGTCCCCTCAAAATTCAATTCCAATTTTTCCGGACTTTGACTTCCACCTCCAACTCCAATTCCAGAAAACCTGGAGCTATTATTTTTTGGGGAATTTTTACTGTTTTTTGAAGAATTTTCCTCATCGTATTTAGAAGATGATAGTTTTGTTGAATCAATAAGAGTTTCTATACGACCATTGAGACAATTGTTCTTATATTCGAAGTTATTCGATGGGCTTTTCATTAGTTTCTGAGTCGAATCGATTTTCAAAGCGTAGTTTTCTGGGTTAAAAGTGAAAGTTTCCGCTGATTTCCTATAAAAACACTCATTAATTTATTAGCAAAATCAGAAAAAAATTACTCTTCCTCTTGTTTTTCCTGGGCTTTCATTAAAGAAGATTTAAAAAGATTGGCATCATTATTGATAATATCTTTGAAAAAAACATCATGATCCTTATCACTCATCTTAAAAAAAGCATGTTGCAAAGCCTCAGCGCAATTTAATCTTCTTTTTGGATCAGGATCCAGCATTTTTCTCATTAAATCAAATCCTTGCAAAGTCAATTTTTCGAATCCAGCCCTAGAAAAATCCGGCTGACACTTCTTATTATTTATAATAGTCTCATGTGCATCCGCGCCTTTAAAAGGCCTCGTCCCAGCGCAGACCCTTTTTATTAATAAAATTTCAATTTTAACTAATTAAAAAAATCAAACATTATATAGAAAATCACTCCAACACTGAAAACATCACTATTAGTCTCATAGAAGCTTTGGCTATCCTTATACAAAAGAATTTCAGGAGCCACATATCCTGGGGTCCCACATCTCTTAAATACCACCTTTCTCAGATCCTGATGAATGGGAGTGGCCAAGCCGAAATCTGCGATCACGATATTAAATTGATTATTTTTAGTTCTCAATAGGATATTTTCAGGCTTCAGGTCTCTATGAATGATGTTCTTATCATGAACATAATTCAAAGCTTCAAGGATGTTTTTCAATAACTCAGCCATTTTGCTTTCTTTATAAGGATTTTCAGGCGTCAAGTCATCCAAAAGCTCCCCTCCTTCCAATAAATCGACGACAAAATAAATGGAGTTTTTTGATTCATAAACTTCATATAATTGTAATAAATTCTTCCGACCTGATAGTTTTCTCATAATATCGATTTCATTTAATAAGGCAGATCTTCCAGAAGATTGTGCAAGCACCTGATCTTTATAAAAGGCCTTGACAGCGTAAAATTCCTTGGTGTTAAGGCTTTGAGCGAGATAAACCTTGGCAAATGAGCCTTTTCCTATCATTTTGATCATTTTGTAATCCTTTTGGAAACTATCGAGAATACAACGAGAAAGCAAAGCTCGATGGAAATTCTGGAAAACATCCTGATCAAATGTGAAAAGCTTGGTTTTTGCTTCATTTCGTTCCAATTTCAGATAATATAGGGTTTTCATCGATTTGCCTTGCATTTTCTCGATTTTCTGAGCATAACTCACATTCGAAAATTGAAGGAGGCCCTTTATTTTCTTGGATTCTTCTTTCTAAAAGGAAAAAGAATAAGTGGAGTTTTTAGCTTAGAAAATTAAGGCTTTATTCACTTCTTTGTAATAAAGATATTCGCCAGCAATGTAATAGACTCGATTTTTTGTCAGTTTTAGAGTTTTGCCCTTTTTGTAGAGGATTCCTTTGGCTTCATAAGGGAGTTTATCAAGGTCTTTGGGCAAAAATTGAGGAAATTTGGTCCAGAGATTATAGAAGGGATCATTGGGGTTTTCATCGTAGAAAAAAGCAAGGTGTTCTTCAATCATTATTAAATTATAATAATATAAAAAATTCAAGAAGTTTTAAAGGATAATTCTGAGATTTTAATAAAGTTTCAGACAAATTCATTAATGACTTCTTTTATTAATTCGTTTTGAAAAGCTCAACAGCAAATTAAAGTCTGTTTTTCTAAGAAAAATTCAAATTTTCAAATAAAAAATACCATGACTGACTCTATTCTCAAACCTCAAATCAACATTTTCAACACTTCCCTCACAAAATCCCCTTCCAAATCCTCTGAAAACAAGCCTCCTCTTCGATTAAATTCCAATAAAAAGCCTCATCCTCAAGACATTATCAATTATCAACATCTTTATGAAGAAACCCTGAAGGAACTTTCCTTATTCCAGGCAAAAGCTCAAGAAAAAGTATGTTCAGAAAGTTATATTAATGAGAAATCCATGCTTTCAGATTATAAGCTGGAAGCCTTAACAACGGAAAATGAGAGATTGACTCGAATAATTCATGAGAAATTCAATGAAAATTATAAACTTCTTGATTATGAAGCTCGAATCATAGTCCTTAATACTGATAAAGAGAAGTTATTGTTGAATTTTGTCGAAAAGGAAAAAAGCCTGGAATTTCTGAAGAATAGGTTGGAAACAATAGAAAAATCAAAGAAAAAACAGGAAATTGCCCTTATATCATTAGAGGAGCAGATTTCAATTAAAAACAAGGAAATTAATAGTTTTATTAAGGAAAAAACTACCAAAGAATCAATTTGTAAGGACTCAGAGGGGAAATTGTTGAGATTTTTAGAGGAAAATGAAAAATTGCGACTTTTGATCAATAAACAAGAAGAAATCCTTAAAGAAGTTGAAGAAAAAAACAAGGTTTTAACTTTAAATTTGAAGGAAAAAGATGCAGTTTTATTGGAATCGAGGGAAATTATCGAGAAAATTAGGAAAAGTCAAGAGAATCTGAACAAAGAATTTGAGGGGAAAGTCTCAAATTTCATCGCAGAAAACAACAGAATTAATGAGAAATTAAAGCTTGAAAAAGAGAAGAGTTCTGAGGTTTCCAGAGAAAATTGTGAATTAAAGAAAAAACTCGAAATTTCCTTTGAAAATGAAGGAAAATTCAGAGAAAAAATAGAGAAATCAGATTATGAAGTTAAGAAACTCTTATCTGAAAATAATCAGGAAAAATCATTTTATGTGAAGGAAATACAAAGACTTTCAGAGGAAAAAGACCTGAAAATCCAAGAAAAAGAAGCGAAAATACAAGAAAAAGAAGACAAAATCCAGGATAAAGACATGAAAATCCAGGAAAAAGAAGCGAAAATCCTGGCTTTAAACCAGGAAAAACAAGAACTTCTCAAAAAAATAGAAACATTATCAGAGAAAAATCAGAAAAACTCTTATTATAAAAAGGAAATACAAAGAATTTCAGACGAAAAAGACTTGAAAATCCAGGAAAAAGAAACGAATATCCAAGAAAAAGACTTGAAAATCCATGAAAAAGAAATAAAAATCAAAGAAAAAGAAGAGAAAATCCAAGAAAAAGAAGCAAAAATCCAAGGTTTAAATAAAGAAAAGGAAGAACTCCTCAACAAAATAAATGAGAAAACCCATGAATTAACTGAAATGAAGCACCATTTTGAAGAAAATCAACGCAAATTTCTCGAATTTCAAGAAAAAAGGGATTTTCAAGAAAAACAAGCCAAAATTAATGAGATTTCCAAGAAATTGGATGAAAAAAAACAGGAAAATCTTGATTTGCAGGGGAAAATGGCTGAGTTTTTAAAAGTTTCCAGAGAAAACTGTGAATTGAAGAAAAAACTCGAAATTTCCTTTGAAAATGAAGAAAAATTAAGAGAAAATTTAGCGAAATTAGATAATGAAGTCAAAAAAGTCTTATCTGAGAAAACTCAGGAAAATTCCTATTATAATAAGGAAATAGAAAGACTTTCTGAGGAAAAAGACTTGAAAATCCAGGAAATAGAAGCGAAAATCCAGGCTTTGAACCAGGAAAAGGAAGAACTCCTCAATAACTTAGCATTCTTATCTGAGAAAAATCAGGAAAAATCATATTATAATAAGGAAATACAAAGACTTTCAGAAGAAAAAGACTTGAAAATCCAGGAACAAGACTTAAAAATCCATGAAAAAGAAGCGAAAATTCAGGAAAAAGAAGCCAAAATTCAAGAAAATGAAGCCAAAATCCAGGAAAAAGACATGAAAATAAAGGAAACAGAAATGAAAATCGAGGCTTTAAACAAGGAAAAGCAAGAATTCCTCAACAACTTATCAGTCTTATCTGAGAAAAATCAGGAAAACTCATATTATAATAACGAAATACAAAGACTTTCTGAGGAAAAAGACCTGAAAATCCATGAAAAAGACTTGAAAATCCATGAAAAAGAAGCCAAAATCCAGGAAAAAGAAGCTAAAATAAAGGAAAAAGACATGAAAATCCAGGAAAAAGACATGAAAATCCAGGAAAAAGAAGCGAAAATCCAAGAAAAAGACTTGAAACTACAGGAAAAAGAAGGGGAAATCCATACTTTAAACCAGGAAAAACAAGAGCTTCTCAACACAATCGAAGTTTTATCTGAGAAAAATCAGGAAAAGTCATATTATATGAAGGAAATACAAAGACTTTCTGAGGAAAAAGACTTGAAAATCCATGAAAAAGTAGCGAAAATCCAGGAAAAAGATTTGAAAATACAGGAAAAAGACTTGAAAATCCATGAAAACGAAACGAAAATCCAAGAAAAAGAAACGAAAATACAAGAAAATGAAGCCAAAATCCAGGCTTTAAAACAGGAAAAGCAAGATCTCCTCAACAAAATAGATGAGGAAACCCACGAATTAATTGAACTGAAGCACTATTTTGAAGAAAATCAAAGGAAATTTCTTGAATGTCAGGAAAAAACGAGGGGTTTTCAGGCAAAAATTAATGAAAAAGAACAGGAAAATCTTGATTTGAAGGGGAAAATGGCTGAGTTTTTAAGAGATTATTCCGAAATTACCAGGAAATATAATGACAAAGTTCAAGAATTCGAAGAATTAAATTCAAGAACTCAACAATTATCCTCTGAGTTTGATGAGATTTCAAGGCTGGTTCAGGAAAAAGAACAGGAACTCATGGAAGTTGAGGAAAAATTAGGTCTTATGATAGATGAAAATGAGCATTTATTGAAGATAAATGAGGAGAAAATCACAGAAAATACTGAGATTTTGCAGGAAATTGCAAAAGTTCAGGAATCTGAAGAATCTAAGAATCAAAAAATCATTGATTTAGAGGAAGATGGCAGAAATAAAGAGGAAATTATCGAGGTTTTGAAGAAAAAATGCATGGAAAAAGAACAAAGCTTTGCTGAAGTTAACTCCATGAAAACGCAGATCAAACATTGGAAACAAATGCATGAAAACGCCAAGGGGGAAATCAATAAATTATATAGTCTGATTTCGGAAAAACAACAGGAAAATGAAGAGTTGCTCATAAGAATTCAAGAGAAAAAGAAGATTTTTTTAGGATAATTTATTTTATCAAGTATAATAATAATAATAATTTAAGATGATTTGTTGTTTTTAATATTTTTTTCAAAAAAAAAAAAAAAAATTTTTTCTGACCTAACGGAAAAAGTCCAATAAAATTTAATGGAACATTTCGCGTCTTAATTTTTTTGTCAAGTTTTCCTTAAATTTTTTCTCGAAAAATTGCGAAAAAAAGTTTTTTAAAAAATTCATTATTTAATTGAATCTTTTATATTAAAAAAGAAAAAAAGATTATTTTTATTTTATATACAAGACAAACAATTCAATGCAAATTCAAGCAAAAACAAATGAAGGGGTAATAAAACAAGAAAATATAACACCAAAATGTTGTTCCAATTCCAAGCTTGCCTTCTTCTCGAATTTCATCTGCGTCACTTATTTGTTTTCCCTCCCTCTGGTAGTCTGGGGATTCGTAGCATTTCAAACCATAAACTATAATTATTCTTCCCTTTTGCTAAATTGGAGTTATCCCATAATAACAGACATTTTCATTTCAAATACCACTTCATGCCCAACACTT
>Ga0302320_10012429_pt1 | contig 17885 bp, 20 predicted proteins | sample Bog_T0_3_FD_202130 | JGI IMG/M metagenome (GOLD analysis project Ga0302320, IMG submission 202130) | Peat permafrost microbial communities from Stordalen Mire near Abisko, Sweden - Bog_T0_3 | ecosystem: Environmental > Terrestrial > Soil > Wetlands > Peat | place: Sweden: Abisko, Stordalen Mire...
CTTTCCCTTTGGCTCAAAGGCATCTTAGAAAAATAGGACAAATAGGACCAAGAGGACCAATAACCAAACACCAGCTCCAAGCGATCAATCTCGACAAAGGTGAGATGCGCCCTTCATTGGATCCATGACCGCGGGCCGAGGCGGGGGGAGACTGACGCACACGCCCTTGCGCGATTGGGAGCGGATTCCACCAAAATATAACTGATGGTCATTGGCGCATTTCGTGGATTAATACGGAAACTGTTATGAGCGAACGCAAAGGCAGGCTTGATCCCATTCATCCCGGCGACGTCCTCCGTGAGGACTTTATGAAACCGCTCGGCCTGACGTCCTCCGCCGTGGCCAAAGCCATTGGTGCGACGCCGATTGCCATCAGCGAAATCATCCGGCGCAAACGCGCTGTGAGCGCGGAAATGGCTTTCAAGCTGGGACGATTGTTCAGCGTCTCGCCGGAACTTTGGATGGGCATCCAGGCCGATTATGACCTCGAACTGGCCCGCGACCGGAGCGAAGCCGCGATTTTCCTCCGTGTACAGCCACTCAAGATAAATGAGCCTGTTGCGGCATGAAGCCCGGAGGATTCGATGCAGGCCTGTTGCAACACTTGCAACTAAGTTGGCTTTGTCATGGGGCGGGGGTTGTGGCAGGATTGGGGCATGACAAAGATGAAATGGCGGGCGGCGGTGGTCGCAATGGCCCTGCTGGCCGCGGCCATGTGGCTGCCGGCGGGGGAGGAGCCGAAGACGCAACCGCCACCGGCGGGGCCAACGCTGGTCTTTGACGCGGATACGAAGGCGTACCACGCGAGCACGGAGGAGACTAACGCGCGGTTTACATTTTATGTCACAAATATCTGGACCAATGCCGTCGTAATTGCGGAGGTCGTTGGTTCGTGCCATTGCACGACGGCGGAATTGCCGACCAATCCGTGGGTTTTGGCCCCTGGCGCCAGCGGTACATTAACCGCCAGCGTGGAGTTGAACGGCGAGGAGGAGGAAGAGCTGATCCGGTCGCTGACGCTTTGGACTTCGGTGGGAGTGTGGGATCTGACGCTTGAGATTTCCGCCACCAACCCGCCGCGCCGCGCCGACACGCCGTTGACGGAAACGGAGCGCCAGGCCGCAACGGCAAAGGCGACGGCGGACCCCCGCGCGATTTTCAAGGGGGATTGCGCGGCGTGCCACGTGGACAAGGCGCGGGGATTGCTGGGCCAGGAGCTGTACGCGGCGTCTTGCGGCATTTGCCACGACTCGCCGAAGCGAGCCTCTTCTGTGCCCGGCCTGCGCGGATCGAGACCACCGGCGGACTTGGATTATTGGAAGGGGATCATTGCGCGCGGCAAACCCAAGACACTCATGCCGGGATTCGCCGCGTCGGAGGGAGGGCCGCTGACGGAGTTGCAGGTGGAATCGCTGGCGGCGTATCTTGCGAAGACTATGGGTTCCGCTTCGCCGTCGCATGGAAATTGAAAATTGAGAATTGAAAATTTGGCATTTGCAATTTCACCGTCCCCCTGCCCCCGTTATGCCGGGGCGGCGGATTGGGCGGATTCGCGCACGCGATCGAGGATCACGTCCGTCATTAGCGGCTCGGTGCCGACAGCGGCGGTGTACCAGAGGCGCTTGCCTTCGCGCTCGGTCGAGTTGCGCCAAGTGGGCCGGCCCAGCTTCAGCCGCTCCCGCACCACGTCTTTTGGAGCGCCCATCATCACCGGGATGTCTTCATAGGAGTGCATGCCGTCGCTGATGAAAAACGGCACCACAATGATGTTCTTGGTTCGCGCCAATTGACAGCAATCGCCGATACGCGGGTCTTCCTCCATGAAAACGCCCTGGACTTGCGCAAAGAGGTTTCTGGCCCGGATAAGTTCCACCTGCTGTTCGACGGCTTTGCGGGAATTCTCATTGTTGTCCGTGCCGTGGCCGGCGATGAAAAGCGCGGTCTCCGCCGGGTGCGGCGCGCGCGGAAAGGGAAATCTCTCCACGATGTCCTTCGCGCGGGCCAGGAGGACTTCCGTCATGCGCGGGTGCGTGCCCACCGGCTCGCAGTAGTATAGAGTCTGGCCGCCGCTCTGTTGGATGGGCGAGAAGCGGTTTTCGCCTTGGCGGCAAAAGCCCAGTTCGCGGGGGATAATCTCGCCGGCGAAAAAACCGTCGCTGATGAAAAACGGCACGATGAAAACGCGCGGCGCGGAAATTTCCCGCACGACCCGCGGCAGGGAGGGTTCCTGTTTCCAGAACGCCTCCCGCACCCCGGCAAAAATGCCGCGCCGTCGCAAGGCATCGGCATGCCGGAAAATGGGCGCGGACGAATCGGCGTTGAGGGTCGAGCCGTGTCCGGCCAGCACGAGGGCGGCATCGGAAAAATCATCGGTGGCGAATTTCACTCTGTTGGGCGCGTTTTCCGCTAACTGATCTTTATCTTAATCTTAATCCTAATCATAATCCAATCCGGGTTGCCGTCTGCACGAGGGAGATTAAGATTAAGATTACGATTAAGAGTAAGAGCCGATGCGCTCTCTTGATTCCGGTGTTGACATGGCACTGCCAAATGCGCTAACAACGCGGCATGAATACATCTTTTATTGCGGTTGCCGTCGTTGCGGCTTTTGCGGCCTCGGTGGCCGGCGTTTCCGCGCAGAGCGTCATCGAGCCGGGCGCAACACTGACATTGCTGTACGACCAACTCAGCTTTGGTGAAGGCCCCACCTGCGACACCAACGGCAACGTCTTCTTCACCGACCAAAACAACAACCGGATCATGGAATGGACGCTGGATGGCAAGGTTTCCGTCTGGATGACGAATACAGGCCGGGCCAACGGGATGTACATGGACGCCAAAGGAAACCTGATCGCGTGCTCGGACGAACATAACGAGCTTTGGTCCATTTCGCCCGACAAGAAGCACACGGTGCTGATCACGAATTACGATGGCAAATACCTCAACGGCCCCAACGACGTCTGGGTCGCGCCCAACGGGCAGATGTGGATCACGGACCCATTTTACGCCCGCTCCTGGTGGGACCACAACACGAAGGCCCTGCCCAGCGAGCAGGTGTTTTATCTCTCGGCGGACGGCAAAACCCTCAAGCAAGTCACCAGCGACTTGACAAGGCCCAACGGCATCACCGGCACACCGGACGGCAAGACCCTTTACGTGTCCGACATCCAGGCCAACCGCACCTGGAAATATGACACTCAGCCGGACGGCACACTGACGAACAAGACGCTGTTTTGCTCCAAAGGATCGGATGGCATGACGATTGACGAGGCGGGTAACATCTACACCTGCAACAACGGCGGCGTGACTGTATTTGACAAAACGGGGAAGCAGATAGACATGATTCGCGTGCCGGGATACACGGCAAACCTCACTTTTGGCGGCAAGGACCATAAGACGCTGTTCATCACGGCCCAAAAGAACTTTTATTCCATCCGCTGCATCTACAAAGGGGCGAACCCCTCCAAATAGCGCTGCGCCGGGCTGCTTATTGTGGCGTCAGCGCTCTGCGCCGATTTCGGGCCAGAGGCTCGACGCTGCATTCCAAAGTAGTTACGGTTGGGCCAGTATCCAATCGGCGGCGGCAGCCATGTCGTCCACAACGATGGCGGCAGCCAGGCGGGGATCGCCGGTCTTTTCGAGTTCCAGGCCGTAACCGGTGCGCACCAGAATGCTCTTCTTGACGCCGGCGTTCCAGCCGCATTCCAAATCCACCATCTTGTCCCCCACAAAATAGCACTCCTCCAGACGGAGGCGGAATTCATCGCGGGCGTCGAACACCAATTGCGGCGATGGTTTGCGTCCGCGCGAAGGCTGCTCCGGGGCTTCCGGGGCGATGTAGATTTTGTCGAACCGCGCTCCGTCGCGGGCCAGATCGGCGGCCAGGCGGTCGTTGACTTTGGCGACATCCTCCAGCGTGAACCAGCCGCGTCCCACGCCGGATTGATTGGAGACAATGAAGAGCTTGAATCCGGCCTCGCGCAAGCGCCGCAGCGCGGCGGCTGAACCGGGCAAAATGGCGACCTCCTCCGGGCGGTGGAGGTATTTCTTCTCCTCGATCAGGGTCCCATCCCGGTCGAGAAAAACAGCTCGCGCTTCAACCCTGTTCTTACTCATAATCTTAATCATGACGAACTATCCTGACGGGATCAAAATATTTCTGAGTATGTTTATGATGAGTCTGCCGACGCTCATTATTTGCCTTGTGGCCGGCGTCGTCATTCTCACCAAATGGCGGCAGGGATCCAGCGGTTCGCTGTGGGCGATTGTGGGTTTCGGGCTTCTCCTGATTCTTTGCTTCGTCGTGCCTGTCGTGCAGACAGTGCTCCAACTTTGGGTAATGCACGGTGGATCTCCAACCAACCGCATGTGGGCGCTAACCACGTTCTCGATTGTTGCTTCAGTGCTGCACGCTTGCATTTATGCCATTTTGTTGGTGGCCATATTCGCCGGACGCTCAAAAACAAACGCAGCCTGACCCGCCTGGCCTGGGATGTAAATTGCGCATTTCCCGTTTAGCGATTAGAATTCGCAACCGATGTCGTTAAGTTTCATTTTCTTAGGGTCCGGCACCTCGCATGGCGTGCCGGTCATCGGACGGGAATATTCGGCGGAGTTTCTCGCCAATCCAAAAAACCACCGCACGCGACCGTCGCTTTATATCGCCACGCCGCAAATCAAACTGGTGATTGATACCGCGCCGGAATTCCGCCTTCAGATCTTGCGCGAAAACATCCGCTGGCTCGACGCCGTCATTTTCACCCATTCTCATGCCGATCACGTCATGGGGCTGGACGATTGCCGGCGGTTCTGCGACCTGCGGAACGGGGCGCTGCCGATCTACGCGAATGAAAAAACGATGGCCGATTTGCAGCGCGTCTTCCAATACGCCTTCACCGGCCAGCCCGCTCCCAAGGGCTATCTCACCCCGGAACCGCATATTGTCAACGGCCCGTTCACGCTGGGGGATTTGGAAGTTGTCCCGCTCGCTCTGCCGCACGGGCGCGCGGGGACGACCGGCTACCTTTTCTTGCAGCAGGGCAGAAAAAGCCTCGCCTACTTGAGCGATTGCAAGGAAGTGCCGCCGGCGGTCGTCGAACAGGTGCGCGGGGTTGAAACCGCCGTGATGGACGCCTTGCGCCGCACTCCGCATCCGACTCACATGTGCCTTGACGAGGCGCTGACCGCGGCGCGGCGCATCGGCGCGGCCCGGACCTACTTCACGCATCTGACCGACGATTACGATCACGACGCGGCGCAGGCGGAATTGCCCGATGGCGTCCAGTTTGCCTGGGACGGACTGCGGGTGGACTTGGAGTGAAACGCTGAGAAGCTGAAAAGCTGAAAGCAAGATGAGATTAGGATTGAGATTAGGATTAAGACTGGGGGCCACCGCGCTGCTCGTGGCCGGAGGCGCGGCGCGACTGGCGGCGGCGGAACCCGGGGCCGAGGTGGTGGTGGTTTACAATTCACGCTTGCCGGAATCCCGCCAAGTGGCCGATCACTACGCCGCAGTCCGGCGCGTCCCCGCCACGCAAATCGTCGGCTTCGATCTGCCCACCGGCGAAAACATGACGCGCGCCGAATACCGCGGGGAATTGCAAATGCCGCTGGTGAAATTTCTCGAAACGGAAAAATTGTTTGTTTTCGAGCCGGGCGGGCAGGCGCCGGACACCAACACCCCGCCGCAGCGATTGAAGGAATCCAAAATCCGTTACGCCGTTTTGTGCTACGGCGTGCCGCTGCGCATTTTTGAGGACTCGCAACTTGTGGAATCGGGCCTGAACGATCTGGCGCCCGAATTGCGCTCCAGAAACGGCGCGGCGGTGGATTCCGAACTGGCGCTCCTTCCGTGGTGCCATCAAAAAATGAGGCTGGCCGGCCCTTTGAAAAATCCGTGCTATGGCGTGACCAACGCCGCGCTGCTCAACCCCGTCCGCGGCGTTCTCATCGTGGGCCGCCTCGATGGCCTGGACGCGAAGATCGCCGGGTCTTTGGTTGACAAGGCGCTCCAGGCCGAAACCAACGGATTGTGGGGCCGGGCTTACTTCGATCTCCGGGGCCTGACCAACGGCGATTTGAAATTGGGCGATGACTGGCTGCGCGGGTCGGCGGAAGACGCGCGCCGGTACGGATTTGAGACGGTGGTGGACGACCGCCCGGACACCTTTTCCACCGCTTTTCCAATGAGCCAGATCGCCCTTTACGCCGGGTGGTATGACCACGCGGTCTCTGGTCCCTTCACGCAGTTCCCGGTGGAGTTCATGCCGGGGGCTTTCGCCTACCATCTCCATTCTTTCAGCGCCCAATCCCTGCGCAGAACCAATGACAACTGGTGCGGCCCGTTCCTGGCCGAGGGTGTTACCGCGACGATGGGTTGCATTGACGAGCCTTATCTGACCGGCACGCCGAACATGGAAGTTTTTTTCAGCCGCTGGCTGTTGCTGGGATTCACTTATGGCGAAGCCGCCTACGCCGCGCAGGGCGCTCTTTCCTGGCAAACCACGGTTATCGGCGATCCGCTCTATCGTCCCTTCGCCAAAGATCCGAAAATACTGCACGAGGAACTTCTGCAACGGCAGAGTCCGTTGATTGAATGGTCCCATTTGCGCTGGGTCAACATCAATTTGGCGCGGGGCACTCCAGTGACCAATGGCGTCCACTATCTCGAAACAGAGCCTGCCACGCAACACAGCACCATCCTCTCCGAAAAACTGGCCGCGTTATATCAAAAGGAGGGCAAGCCGGAATTGGCCATTAAGTACTTTCGCCAGGCGCTGTCGCTGAGTCCCACCCCACAAACCGTCGTCCGCCTGAACTTGGAGCTGGGCGATCAATTGGCTGCCGCCGGCCACGAAGCCGAAGCCTTGAAACTGGACGATGCCTTCCTCCAAAAAACGCCAGCATGGCCTGGAGCGCTGTCGCTCTACCAAAAAATGGACGCGCTGGCCGTCAAGCTGGGCGACAAACCCAGGGCCGCCCGCTACGCCGCCGAAATCAAACGTCTTACGCTGCCGCCGTGACTTCGTCTCAGGCAGTCTGGGCCAGACAGATTTGTTCCTGAATTACAGGCAACTGCCTCACGCCTTCACCAAGGTCTTAGCGCAGTAGCTGTTAAGGCTTTCCCCGGCGGCGAGGGCTTTGACGGCAAGGCGACGGTGTAAGGCGGGTTCGACACGCACCACAAGTTTGCCGCTGAATTTCTTTGCGGCCAGCGGTTCCGGAAGGGCGCCTCCGTCCGCGTGAAACAATTCCAGCATTTCCTCCACGGCTTGGCACAATTCCGCATAGACCCTTGTCTCGTCGCTGCCGTGAACGCCGCCCGCCATGACTTCCGGGCAGCGGCCAATGAAGCATTGATCCTCCGCGTTCCACTCCACGAATTTCGCGTAACGGGCGACCTGTTCCTTGATTTCTTTTCGTGTCATATCTCAACTCTCTTTAGTTCGGCCAATGCGCGGCGCACGTCCCGTTCCTGATAATGCTTGGCGTCATCGCCCGCGCCACCGCTGATCAGCAACTTCACACCTTGCGAATGCGTAAAGTTACGATGGCTGCCCTTACCGCCCCGGTTCACAAACCCGGCCTTTTCCAAGTCCGCGATCAGTTGTCGAACTTTGCGTGGCATTCAGTGCCAAACATTACAAGAAAAATCAGACCATGTCAAATTGGCACGAATCCGCGAAGGGATGTGATTTTTAGGATCAGATTCAGCCGGCCAAGCCGCTAAGATAGGTCAGGACCAATTGCGGCAACTCCTTGCTGTAGCCGCCTTCAAAAACGCTGAAACAGGGCACGCCCAGCCCGCGAAGGCTCTCACCCAGCCAATAAAAGTCCTCCCCTTCCAGCGTCTCGTCGGCGATGGGGTCGTTGCGATAGGCGTCGAAGCCGGCGGAAACCGCCACCAGATCGGGCCGGTACTTTTCCAGCCGCGACAGCGCCTTTTCCAAAATCCCGCGATACTCCAGGCGCGGGGTTCCGGGCCGCACCTGGTAATTGAAACAATTCCCGCCCAGATCCGCCGCCCCCGTGCCAGGAAAGCATGGAAATTGATGAATGGAAAAAACCGCGCAGCCGGGTTTGTCAAGAAGAATCTCCTCCGTGCCGTTGGCGTGATGGACATCAAAATCAAACACGGCCACGCGCTGGAAGCCCGCCGCGCGCGCTTCCAGCGCGGCGATGGCGGCGGAGTTGAGATAGCAAAAGCCCATGGCGCGGTCGCGGCTCGCGTGATGGCCCGGCGGCCGCATCAGGCTGAAGGCCATCTCGCCGTCGCGGGCCGATTGCAAAGCCTGGAGCGCCCCGCCAACCGCGCGCCGGGCGTGCTCCGCAATGCGGGGATGCGCTGGCGTGTCGGCGTCCATGTCAACGGGCAGTTCGAGGCGCTTCAGGTGTTCCGGGGAGTGGGCGCGAAGGATGCAGGAGTCTTCGACGGGCAGCGGTTCGCGCCAGGTCAGCGCAAGGCTCTTTTGCGATTTCAGGGCTTCCACGGTCGCCAGGATGCGCCGGGGGCTTTCGGGATGGCCGGGCGCGGAGTACTCGGCGCAACGCAAATCAGTTATAATTTTCATGTTACAGCGTCCCGGCGTCTTGCAGGCGCTGGATTTCGGCGGTGCAGCCCTGGCGGAAAGTAGGATACCGCAATGCGCAGCCCAACTCCATCTTAAGCTTGCGGTTGAGGATTTTTCGGTTGGCGTCCCCGCGCTTGGCGGTGGCTGTTTCGGCAACGAAAGGTGGCATGGGCTTGCCCAGCGTTTCGGACAGCCAGCGGAAAAAGTGGATTTGACGCACCGGCTCGTCGTCCACCAGATTGTAAGTCTCGCCCGCACGTCCGCTCTTGAGCACTGCAAGAATGCCGCCGATGACGTCATTGCGGTGTATCATATTGAGGTAGCGTTCGCCCCGTCCGGGAATTGCCGCCTCGCCCTTGAGGAATTGCAGAAGGTAATGGCCGCGTTCGGGTCCGTAAATCCCGGCCACGCGCAGGAGAACCGCCGGGAAATGTTGCTCGCGGAACGCATCGAGCAGCAACTTCTCCACAGCCAGCAGTATTTGGCCAGTTGGCGTGGCCGGCTCGGCGGGGCTGGTCTCGGATACCTGGGAGGCGTCGGTCTGCCCATAAACACTGGCGCTGCCGGTGTAGACAAATTTTTTCGGCGGCGCGGGCGCCAGCCACCGGAGCAAATTGCGCGTGCCCTCGAAATAAACCTCCTGATATTCTTCCGCTCCGCCCTTGCCGGATGAAGTAGTGTTGACGATCCAATCGTAGGCAGGGGTCAGCCCCGCCAGATCGCCAGGCCGGGTGATGTCGGCCGTGAGCGGTTCAATACCCGCATCCCGCAAAATCGCCGCGCCGGCGGCGGAACGGCGAAGGCCGCAAACAACATGGCCCTGCCTCAGCAATTCGACGCCGAGAGGCAGACCGACATAACCGCAACCGATGATGAGAACACGCACGCTGGAAATAGAGCATTTCGGGCGGAAGGTTTCAATTGCGGATTGCGGATTGCGGATTGCGGATTTGGGCAATTGAGGGATGGAGTAATGCAAAACCCAAAACCCAACATTTCATCGTTCCATCACCCCATCATTCCAACACTCCGTTCGGTTCAGAGCTTCGCGCACGCTGCCGCGATGAATCCCTTGAACAGCGGGTGCGGCTGGTTGGGCTTGCTCTGGAATTCCGGGTGGAATTGGCACGCCAGAAAGAACGGATGCGAGGGCAACTCGATCAGTTCCACCAGCTTCTTGTCGGGGGACGAGCCGCTGAACACATAGCCGGCTTTTTCAAACGCGTCCCGATAGGCGACGTTGAATTCGTAACGGTGCCGGTGGCGCTCGTTGGCCACGAACGCGCCGTAAAGACGCCCAGCCTGCGAACCAACCGCCAACTGGCATGGCTGAAGCCCCAGCCGCATCGTCCCGCCTTTGCGGGTGACATTCTTCTGCTCGTCCAGCAGGGCGATCACGGGATGCGGTGTCTTGGGATCAAATTCAGTCGAGTGCGCTCCCGCCAGTTTCAGCACGTTGCGCGCAAATTCTATCGTCGCAATTTGCATGCCCAGGCAAAGGCCAAGATACGGCACCTTCTTTTCGCGCGCATACTGCGCGGCCAATATCTTCCCTTCGATGCCCCGCTGGCCAAACCCGCCGGGGACGAGGATGCCGTTCAGCCCCTTCAACATCACCTCCGCCCCGTGCTTTTCGATTTGCTCCGCTTCCACCTTCTCTATTTTCACCCCGCAATCGTTGGCCACCCCGCCGTGAATGATCGCTTCATAGACCGATTTGTAGGCATCGTGCAACTCGATGTACTTTCCCACGACCCCAATATGCACGCGGTGGCGCGGCGCGATGAGCTTGCGGACAACCTCCTGCCATTGCGCCATGTTGGCCGCCGGAGTGTCCAGTTGAAGCCGCTGGCAAACCAAGTCGTCCACCTGCTCGCGCTGCAGCACCAGCGGCAGTTCGTAAATGGTGTGCTCCACGTCCAGCTCCTCGATGACCGCCTCCACGGGAACGTTGCAGAAGTGGGAGATTTTTTCGCGCAGGTCTTTTTCCAGCGGCTTTTCGCAACGGCAGACCAGGATGTTGGGCGTGATGCCGATTTCCCGCAGTTTGGCCACCGATTGCTGGGTGGGCTTGGTTTTCAGTTCGCCGGCGGCCTTGATAAATGGCACGTAAGTCAGATGGACGAACATCACATTGTTATACCCCTCCTTCAACGCGAACGCCCGGATCGCTTCCAGAAACGGCAACCCTTCGATGTCGCCCGTCGTGCCGCCGATTTCCGTGATGACCACATCAGATTTGGCAAGCTCGCCTGCCAGACGGATGCGCCTTTGGATTTCGTCCGTGATGTGCGGGATAACCTGCACCGTGGCGCCGAGGTAATCGCCCTTGCGCTCCTTGTCCAGAACGGTTTGATACACCTGCCCGCTGGTGAGGCTGTTGAACCGGGTGAGCTTCACGCTGGTGAACCGCTCGTAATGGCCCAGGTCCAGGTCCGTTTCCGCGCCGTCGTCCAGCACATACACTTCGCCGTGCTGGTAGGGACTCATCGTGCCAGGGTCCACGTTGAGATAAGGATCGAATTTCTGAAGGGTGACTTTCAGCCCGCGGGCCTCCAGCAGCGTGCCCAGCGCCGCCGCCGTGAGTCCCTTGCCCAGCGAACTGACCACCCCGCCAGTGACAAATATAAATTTCATGCGGTTTCGTTACATCTTATACCAACCTCGTAGTTTTCAATGCCAATTCAAGAAATCATCGCCATCAAAACCCGCCTGTTTCAATATCTGCAATGCCAAGCCGCGTCCAATGTCATATCCTGTATGGACTGGAACCGCAACCGATTGCCGCGTCACCGGGTTGCGAAGTATCAGATGGCTGCCGCGTTGCCGGTCATGCACGTAACCATGCGCCTTGAGAAATCTGATCAATTCCGCCGCCCGGATGGTCGGAAACCGGCTCATGCGGGAGCCAACAGGGCGACGCGCTCCACTTGAACGGCTTTGCGCGGACTGGGAATTGCCTCACCGTTCGCGTTGAGGCTTTCCAAATAAAGCTCCATGGCTTCGCGCATGTTTCGTTTGGCTTCCGCTGGTGTTCCGCCGTTGGAAAAGCAGCCGGGCAGATCCGGACAGTGAACCGAGTACCCTGCCTTGGGATCGTCCTCGCGTTCAATCACAATTTCGTAAGTCAGCCGTTTCATAATAATTGACTCTAACCTCTCTTAAGGAGCTTTTCCACCCGCTGCACATCCGCCGGCACATCCACCCCCACTCCCTCATAATTGACCTTCACCACCGCGATTTGAATGCCATTTTCCAGCGCGCGCAGTTGCTCGAGTTTCTCCGCGTTTTCCAGCGGCGAAACCGGCCAGTCCACCAGCCGCAGCAGCGTCTCCCGCCGGTACCCGTAAATGCCCACATGTTTCAAAAATGGAAACGCCGCCAGCGGCTCGGCACCGGCAGCGGCGTCTCGCACATAAGGTATCGTGCGCCGCGAGAAATATAACGCCTGCCCGGCGGCGTTGACAACGACTTTTACCACATTGGGGTTCGCATATTCGGACGGGTCAGTCAGCGCCGTGGCGGCAGTGGACATTTCCGCGCGCTCCAAACCGCCCGCGACCGCATCCACCACGGCCGGGTCCATCAGCGGCTCGTCCCCCTGGATGTTGATGACCGCGTCGCAGGGGTGGTTCCGGGCCACTTCCGCGATCCGGTCCGTGCCGCTGGCATGGTCCGGCGCGGTCATTTCCGCCCGGCAAAAATTCTGCGCCACCTCCCAGATCCGCGTGTCGTCCGTGGCCACAACCACTTCAGCCAGCGACCGGGCGCGCAGGCAGCGTTCCACGACATGCTGAAGAAGCGTCTTGCCGGCGATGCGGGCGAGCGGTTTGCCGGGAAACCGGGTGGAACCATAGCGGGCCGGGATGATGCCGATGATTTTCATCGCCATCAGTGTAAGGACAGAACCCAAAATGCAAAATCCAAAATGCAAACCCGTCTGCTGCGTCAGTCGTGGAAACCAGGCCGACGCTCCCGCGAAGCCATCTCCCCGCCACCCCAGCCTCATCCATGCGCCCCATCCGTCCTATCGGTCCTATCGGTCCTATCAGTCCTATCCGTCCCACGCCTCCCGAGCCTCCCACTCAGCCGCCCCCGCCAAAACCTCCCCCTTCGGCAGGCAAACCGCCCTTTCGACAAAACTATTTTCATTTCTGTACATGTGTAAATTCTGTACCAACCCCCTTTAACTCACGTATTCACAACGGTTTAGCCGGGGTCCGAACCCCGTTTTTCGACCAAAAAATCGTCCTTACCGTACGGAGACGCCTTTTCCAATACCATGCTACAATCGCGCCATGATGAACAGTGAAGTCAGAATAGTCCCTGGATCGGCGGTCTGCGACCGCCACCGGACAAACCCAAAGAACCCAACCGAGCGTTGCAGCGTAGCGGCTTTCATCAGAAAGCCGCAAATAGATCTCTTCACCCCAACACTCCATCACTCCATCACTCCAGGTCATTCAAGCCTAATCAAGCCTAATCAAGCCATTTCGTGCCTCGACGCGATCCAATCCCAGCCTCCCGCTCCGTCCACATCGTCCACCCCGTCCATGCCGTCCGCCAACCTCGATCAAATCCGCAATCCGTCCCGATGCATCGGGACAATGCGCAATTTCAGTCAAAGCCAGTCAAAGCCAGTCAAAGCGTTTCCCAATCGTTACCTTCGGGCCACGGTTCCAGCCGCCGCCACCATATATTGTGGTCTCTTCGGCCAAATCCACAACCCATTGCGGTTTGCTGCTGCAGCATACACCAATACAGCCATGCATTCCGCAATTTCCGTCAAACCCAGCTCCGCAAGTCCTATCCAACCAATCCAACCGATCCGACCGATTCCCGCAATCCGCAATCCGCAATCCGCAATTGCAGTTAGTTCCACCTAATTCCACTTAATTCCACTTAATTCCACTTAATTCCACTTAATTCCACTTCCAGCACCGGGAATCCATGTTCATGAACATCGTAAAATCCACATCTTGTCATTTGCCGGTGGTGCTCTATATTGTCGGCGCCATGAAGCCAAAAACGCTTCATGGCATGAACTTCAAATGAACCTGGAAAATTAACACTTGATTATGAACATATTGAAACACGCAGTGATTGTCACCCTCCTCAGCGCGGCGGCGGCCTTGCCGGTCATGGGCGGCGGTGCTCCCGCCAGTCCCCATGAAACCATCAGTTTCACCAACGCGGGCAACACGATTAAGCTCACTTACGGTCGCCCCTACAGCCATGCCCCCAATTCCACCGAAATTCGGAAAATCTGGGGCACACTCGTGCCTTGGGACAAGGCCTGGCGCCTCGGCGCGGATCTGGCGACCACGCTGGTCATCGAAAAAGCCATCATCCTCGGCGGCACGAATGTTCCGGCGGGCACTTACACCCTCTACATGGTTCCCTCGGAAAAGGGCGTCTCGAAGCTGGCCGTCAGCAAGACGACCGGCAAATGGGGAATCCCGGTGGACGAGAAAAATGACCTCGCGCGTGTTGATTTGAAGAGCGCCCCGCTGGACAAGCAGTTGGACCAACTCACGCTCACTCTCACCCAAGGCGCGGCTGCCGGCACCGGTGTCCTCACTATCTCCTGGGAAAAGAACTGTTACACCATTGAATTCAAAAACGCCCCATAAACCGGACAACCGATAATCGCTCCGTAAATCTCGCCGCAGCCGCGCAACGGTTGCGGCGAATCTCTAAGCTATGAATCCAGGAAAACTGCTCGTTTTCGCCGCCGCTCTGGCTCTGGCCGGCGGTGCCTTGGCGCAAACCACGAACCAGCCCCCGGCCCGAACGGCGCCCCAGACTTTCGCGGTCCCCTTTCCGGAGCTTCCCTCCCCCAGCCCGCTCTGCACGAACGCACAGCGCGTCGGATTCACCGAGATTATCGTCGTTTATTCCCGGCCCAGCATGAGGCGCCATACCATTTTCGGCGGCATCGTTCCCTACGGCGACCTCTGGCGCACCGGCGACAACGCCCCGACCAAGATCACTTTCAACAGCCCGGTGAAATTAGGCCCCGAAGCCATCCAAATCCCCGCCGGGACCTATGCCCTCTTCACCATCCCCGAAGAAAAAACCTGGACCATCATCCTCAACAAAGGCACCGGCGGGTGGGGCAAGGACAATTATGATGTCAAACAGGATGTCGTGCGTTTCAAAGTCGCCCCCGCCAAACTGACAGAGGCGGTTGACTCCTTTACTATTGATGTCAACGACCTCCAGGACGATTCCGCGACGATCAACCTGAACTGGGCCAGAGTGCGCGTCCCGATAAAAGTTCAAGTGGACGTCCTCAACGATCTTTTCATCAAAATTCAAGTCTCCATGGATTCCTCCAGTGTCAAGTCGGCCGCAACTTATCTCAAAGCGGCGACATTCTTCTTCGAGCACACTTCCCAGGACCATCCAGAGTACATGACACGCGCGCTGGGCTGGGTGAATGCGGGATTGGTCAACGCCCCCGCCCCGGCCTCCTACCAACTGCTCTATCTCAAGGCGAGAATCCTCGCCAAACAAGGCGACCACGACGGCGCCAGACTTGCCGCCCAGCAGTCCACCCAGCAGGCGATCGAAACCGAGGGGTTGGCCACGCCCTACGTCAAGCTGAACAAGGAAGTGACTGACAACCTCCGCTAACGTCACCGCCCAGGCGAATTCCACACAATCCGTGAAATCCGTGAAATCCGTGGTTAAATCTATGCGAACAGGTTCCTCGACGTTTTCAGTGGACCAACCGGGAGCGTCTGTCCTCAGTCCCAAAGGGATTGAATCATCCAGCCCAGGGTTGGCCGATTCAGAGAGGCCTACCCTGGGGAGCAACATTGGAGTTGATCAACCCTGAAAGGGTTGAATCTCAGTGCCTTATGAATCCTCATTCCATTCCAATCAAAACGTCGAGGAACCTTCGAACACGAACGACCCAGCCGTATTGCGTTCTTGTCCGCGCGGTGACGCTAATCCTGATCGCGCTCCCTTTCCTCGCCACGGCTCAGCCGACCGCCCCCACCTCAACCGCGCCCGCCGTCACCAATGCTGCGGCCATCCTCCAGGAACTCCGAAGTTTCCGGCAAATGGGAACTGTCCTTCTCGTCGCCGCGCACCCGGACGATGAAGACTCCAGCCTCATCGCCTACCTGGCGCGGGGCCGCTATTGCCGCACCGGCTATCTCTCCATCACGCGCGGTGACGGCGGCCAGAACGTGCTCGGACCGGAATTCGGCGCTGAATTAGGCGTGATCCGCACCCAGGAATTGCTCGCCGCCCGGCGCATTGACGGCGGCGTGCAGTTTTTCACTCGCGCCAGGGATTTTGGATACTCCAAGGATTACCGCGATACGCTCAAAAAATGGGGCGAACAAGATGTCTTGTCCGACGTGGTGCGCGTGATTCGCACCTTCCAGCCCGATGTCGTCATTTCGGTCTTTTCCACCAACCCCGCCCCAAACCAGCACGGCCACCACACCGCCTCGGCCATCCTTGCGGGTGAAGCCTTCAAGCTCGCGGGCGATCCGACGGCCTTTCCCGATCAACTGCACGATTGGAAACCCTGGCAGCCCAAACGCCTTCTACAGGACCGAGGACGCGAATTGACGATGCAGGTTGGCGCGGAATTCAGCGCCATCGCCAGCCGCAGCCGCTCGATGCACAAAACGCAGGGCTTCGACAATTTTGGCGGGCGCGGCGGCGGCGCAAGCACCGCCGGTTTTACCTTCCTTGCCGGCGCGCCCGCGACCAACGATATCTTTGACGGCATTGACACCACATGGTCCCGCGTCCCCGGCGGTGCTCAAATCGGACCAATGACCGATGACGTGATTGCTCACTTCGACCCCGCAAAGCCGGATGCCAGCGTCCCCGCGCTGATAAAGATCCATCACCTTCTGGCCAGTCTTCCTTTGGATCGTTTGGTGGATGAGAAGCGCCGCCAGTTGGTCCATATTTTGCAGGAATGCATCGGCCTTTCCGTCGAAACGACCACGATGCAAGCTGACGTTGTGCCGGGCGAGATGTTTATGTGGCACCATGCCATCATTGTTAATGGCGACATTCCTGTACGGTGGCTGGGGGTCAACGATCCTGAAAATTCGTATAAAATAGGCCCGGTGTTAGATCTGCTGAATACGAACGTCGGCCGCTTCGTGGTCGGCCAACTAGCGTCCAACACGCCGATAACCCAACCGTACTGGCTTCGCGAAGAAGGATCGAAAGGGCTTTTCCGCGTGGACGACGCTTCCCTCATCGGCCAGCCGGGGAACCTGCCCGTTTTTCCCATTGAAGAGGTCTTCGATGTTGAAGGAGAGAAACTCCTCTTGCCCAATCAGATTTCCTTGCGTGTGATTCCGCCGGTTTCGCTCAAGTTCTTGGACGATGTGGAACTCTTTCCGTCCGGCGCGGCTCGTTCCGCCATCGTGGAAATCACGGCGGCGCGGAGCAACTTAACGGGCACCTTGCGCTTAGACCTTCCGGCGGCTTGGCGCGTAACCCCACCCACGCAGTCATTTTCCATCGCTACTCCGGGTGGAACCGCGCGGTCAGTTTTCACCATCACCGCCCCGCCACAGGCCGGCACCGCCGAAATTCTCGCCGTCGCGACTGTCGGCGGCGTAGAATGGCACACGGGCCGCGTCGAACTTAAGTACGATCATATCCCGCCTCAATTGTTGCAACCTCCCGCGCGCCTCAAGGCTCTGAGCCTCGATCTGGCGATTCGCGGCCACAAAGTCGGCTACATCCCCGGCGCCGGCGACGACATCGCCGCCGCGCTGTCGCGCATGGGATACGAAGTAACGACTCTCACGGGCGCTGACTTGACGCCCGAAAAATTGAGCGGTCTGGACGCGGTGGTAACTGGCGTTCGCGCCTTCAACGTCCGCACCGACCTCGCCCCGCGCATGTCCGCCCTATTCGAGTTCGCCACCAACGGCGGCAACGTCATCGTCCTCTACAACCGACCACAAGGCACGCAGCCAACGGCGCTTGGATTGACCCTTGGCAGCGGGCGGGTCACGGACTTCGCGGCGGAAATGACACTGCTCGTGCCCGACCATCCGGCCTTCAACACGCCCAACAAAATTGTCCCGGCGGATTTCGACGGCTGGGTGCAGGAGCGCGGCATTTACTTTCCCAGCCAATGGGACCCACAGTTCACCGCGCTGCTCTCATGCCACGACGCCGGCGACCAACCGCTCAAAGGCAGCCTGCTGGTCGCGCAATGCGGCAAGGGCAACTTCGTCTATACCTCCCTCTCGTGGTTCCGCCAATTGCCCGACGGCGTGCCTGGAGCCTACCGCCTGTTCGCCAACCTGGTTTCCC
>Ga0302320_10012431_pt1 | contig 17885 bp, 16 predicted proteins | sample Bog_T0_3_FD_202130 | JGI IMG/M metagenome (GOLD analysis project Ga0302320, IMG submission 202130) | Peat permafrost microbial communities from Stordalen Mire near Abisko, Sweden - Bog_T0_3 | ecosystem: Environmental > Terrestrial > Soil > Wetlands > Peat | place: Sweden: Abisko, Stordalen Mire...
ATTTTTAAAAAATTAAAAAAAATAAAAACATAATAAAATAAAAAATAATTTGGTTCGGTTCTCCCCCCCCTCCACACCCGCTGGGGTGGGGGGGGGGGGGGCCAGATTTCATGATAAGATAAAAGAAAAAACATCTTCATTTTATGCTTTTATATTTACATATATATAAAATTATGAAATTTAAATAGTTTCTTGTTTAATTTCCATCTTATTTTGAATGTTTTGAATGCAGCTCCCTTTGAACATGTCATTTGTGATCATTCCATTTTGAGGGAAATTCGCTGCAGAAGTAAAGGCCAAGCTTGGGTTAATTTGCATGAGGTTATAAGGCATTATGTTCATTTTTGGCATCATTTTGTTGTAAAACAGCTGCAAATTCGCCATATTGGCCGGTCCCATGTTTCTCATCAATGCGCTCTGCAAATTCTGTGCATTTTGAAGATTTTGGAGATTTTGGAGATTTTGAAGTTTGTAGGGAAAATTATTGAAATTTTGGGTTGCCATATTGTTTTGAACAAGGTTCAGCAGCTGATTCCCTGCTCCGTTGAACAAGCCTTCTCCATTGAAGTTCTGTCCATTGGGCCAACCAAAGTTCTTCACATTCATAAGGTTCTGATTTGGATTATATTCCTTCTTTAGGTTAAAGTCATGGAAAGCATCATAAGGATTTGGAAACCTCAACGCATTGCTGTCATTTGTCATAGCGAAGGAGTTCAAAAATCTGCCATCTGTCATATCTATATGGAGTTTCTTTGATAGGAGGTCTCCTGAGAGCTGCTGGACTTGGTCTTCCATTAGCTTATTTGCTTCGTTTTCTCTGATAGATTGCATCAATGGATTCATGGAATCATCCCTTTTGAGGAAGAGTCGGTTTCCTTTGGTCTTTAAATAATGAAAACGATTAAATAAATTAAGAAAAATGAAAAATATTGTACATCTTGTTGTTGTCTACGTGTCAATTTGAGTTTCCTTCTTCTATAAGTAAACCATGAAATTATTTGTTTTTCTTTCAGGTTAATTTTCTTTGCTCTAGTTTATTATAAAAAATTATAATTTAAAATTAATAAATTTAAGTACAGTTCGCGGAACTCTTTGAGGCATGGATTTTGGTTGATTTTGAAATAGTCTTTAAGAATTTCAAATACTTTTGGAGAAAGAACCTTTTTTGTCTTCAAATGGAAAAAAATCGTTAATTTCTATTTATTATAAGATAAAAACTTTACCTTATATTGAGGAATTTTATTCTCGTTTTCTAAGACTGCCAACCGCCTTTTGTATTTGAACCAATTTTGGATTTTTTTCTTAGGTTGTTGAATTTCATTGGCAATGGTGTCAAAATCTTCAATTTTGGGATAAATCGACTAATAAAAACGAGGGTAAAAATGACATTGAAATAATTATAAAATAAGAAAATGCAGAAATTTTTTAAATTAAGAAATTTCTTATTTTGCTTTATTAAAATCAGAAAGCAAATAAAAATGAAGTTAAAAAATGCAGTTTTTGATTAAAATAAAAATGAATATTTAAAATTTTTCTTATTTTTGAGGGCATTTTTTAAAAGTCAGTTTCAATGCCCAAAATAGAAAAAACCATTTAAGGAAAAGCATTATTTTAAATTATACAAGCAAATTACCTTTGAAAACCATGTGTTCAATATTTCGAGCTGAGCGTCAGAGAAATTCTCATATTTCTTTCTTTTATGACCTCTTTCGAAAATGCTTTCGAGTGGGTCTTCGTTGTCAGGATTGGTGCTCTAAAAAAAGGTATTGTTATATAATTTATAAAATAAGAGTTGAATGAACCTTATGTTTGAAGTTTTTGGTTTGATATGCTAATTCCATGGGACTGAAAATTAATTCTTTGAAGGGTTTGAATTGGAGATGGACTTTGAAAATGGGATTCAAATTTTTTTTGCTTTAAAAATTATAAAAACTTCTCTTATTTATAATAAAAAAGAGACAGATACAGTCCTGAACTTCAAATCATAGATAAGTTTGAAGAACTCAAGTTTTTAATAAAAATGCTCATCGAAACCAAAGAATTTATTATTAAAAATTATAAAAATTTTATTGATCATAACTCAAGTTTTTGCCAAAATCTTAAAATTTTCTAATATTTTAGCGGTTTTATCAAGCCTTGACATTCAAACCTGAAAAAATAAAATTCTCAAAAATTACTTTGAATATTGGCTGCACTGCCATAAACAACAAATTTAATTATAAAATTTAAAAGTTTGTCAAAAACATTTAAAAATTTCTGAAAAATTCATAAAACCAATAAATCTTTGTTTAGAGAAGAAAATACCTTAAAAATTAAAAATTTTTTGAAGACTCACCTGTTTTATTCAAAAGCTGTTTTGCTTTATTTTATTGGAAAAAAAATTTGCAGGCTTAATTTCAATAAAATGGCAACAAAATTTTTAAAGGCCAACTTTGGAATTTTTTTTTTTTCAAAAGTGGTTTGCTTTTTTGTGTTTTGGAAGATAAAAAGTTTTAAATTAGCGATTAAATAAAAATCGGATGTTTGATTTCGATGTTTTTTCCAACATATAATAATTTTTTTAAAAAAAATTTTAGGTCAGCCAAGATTTATAAAAATCAAATTTAGACGTGATTTCATTTTCCAAAAAAAAAAAAATTCAGAAAACCTGTGCTAACGATTTCAGTGAATTACGGTTTTTTTCGAATCGAATGTTTCAAATGACGACTCTATATCTAATTATTTTGAATATTTTCCTAAGAAAAAGTGCCATTTTCTTTTAGAAGTATATTGTCTAACTAAAAAGCCTGCCAGCAGAACAAAAAGACTTTCAAAGCAAAAGTTGGGACATTTCAACAAAAAAAGGGAAAAAATTACTTCATGTTTTTGTTCCACACTTCTTGTTGTTTTTTGATATAGAGCTCACGTTAAACCCCAAAGGTTTCGCTTTCTCTTTTTCAATGTCTTCTCTTGAACCATAAATCTCCTCTCCGCTGAAAAAACTGGGAAATTGTTCATCGCTGATTTTAGATGTTGTGGGTATGTACCCATTGACTGGAGAGTTGAATTGGTTCTGACCGAAGTTTCTTTTTGAAAGAAAATTGGGAAAGTCAATGTTTTTCTGAGTGGAACAGGGTGTCAGAATGTTTGAATAGGAGAGTCGAGATTTGCTGATGTCGCCAAATTTTTTCACGTTTATTCGGTGGCCAATTTCTGAAGAGTGATCATCATCTGAGTTAGCCAGTTCTTGTTCTATGGTCAGGTTTTCAGGGCTGAGAGATAAATTTTGTGGGGAAGAAACATATTTTCGGCTTATTCTCTATAAATTACAAAAAAAACTTTGATTTCTTCATTTTTTTTATTTAGTGGGTGGGAGGTACTAAAAAGACCTTTTCCGCGATGTTATTATATGATAAAAATTAGAAAATTAAAGACAATATACATCTTTAAGATATTTTTCATATTCTTCAGGGGTTCTTCCTTTGTAATTTTGCACAGGGAAGCCACAATCTCTTTTGATGCATTGGGAACATTGTCCCATAACAGGCTGGTTAGAAATAGATTAGACTTGCAATATTAAAATAATTTAGAAAATTTTAAAATAATTTTTAATAAACTACCTTATTTTTGATTATACAAGGAGGTTTATGGTATGATTGGTTTTTTTTTTTATTTATAAAAAGGGAAAGAGAGCCGTAAAATGATTATCACCAATATTTTTTTGAAAATATAAATAATAAATTTTTTTTGTTCATCTTATCAGTAGAACTATTAATTTTTTTTTTTTTTTTTTCATATATAAATCCACACCTTTAAACACGTCCTTTCTTATCAAAAGCTCATGAATAAAATAAAAAATATTTTATTATTGAGCTAATGCGCTAAAGTGAACTTTAAAATAATTTTCCAATAATTATGAACCTTTTTTTCCTTATTATATTTCATATATAATAAAGTTTAATAATTTTTTTTCAAAAAAAAATGAACGGAATCGGTGAGCTCGAGCTTGCCAACCAACCTCCCCAAAAAGTCCCTTTGGTGGAATCACCCAACCAAAAGCTCAAACTATATGAAAAATGGCCTGGCAAAAACCATTTTTTTTTGAAAGGACACCTCATGACAGGACCTAGTCAAGACATTCCCCGATTCATGATGATGAATTTCGGATTTTTTTTATCGGGACTGCCTAATTTCATTTATATGATTCCATTTTTATGGGAATGCATGCATCCAATTTTGCCTCTCTTATCAGTGTCGCTTTTTTGTCTCACATATTTCATGATATTTTTATGTTCATTCACCGATCCGGGAATAATTCCAAGGAAAAACGTCTTCGAAATGGTGGCGAACCAAATGCCCCAATTATATAATAAGAACACGATTTTGGACACTTTGAAACATAAATTCCATAATGTATATAATGATGAGGAAAGAAATTATATTTATGTGACTTGTGAAACCACAGATATCTATATTTTTAAATATTGCTCCACTTGCGATATTTTCAGACCACCCAAAGCTTCACATTGTAAATATTGTGACAATTGCATTGAAGTTTTCGATCATCATTGTCCCTATTTGTGGAATTGCATAGGAAAAAGGAATTACAAGTAATAGAAAAAAGTTTTTTTGGGGGAGATATAATTTTTTTATGATAGATATTATTTTTCGTTTTTGATCTCATTCAACCTCTTTGAAATCATGAATATCATTAATGCTGGATTTTATTTTTATGCGTTGTATTTTGATAGAAATGGTATTAATTTTTTATTTGGATAAATTATTATTTTTATTTAAAAGATATTTGCTTTGCTAATTATGACTACCCCTTCCCGATTGAAGCATTATTGTTATTTTGCACATTTTTAGCTATTGTTTTGCTTTCAATTCTTGCTTATTTCTTGATTTTTCATTTGAAATTATTATGGAAGTAAAATTTTAAAGGCAAATAAATAATTTTAATTTTTTATTAGTGGCTCAACAACAAAGGATTATTATACAAATTTGAGATATTTACCATCAAAAGGATTTTATCAATCAAGAAATTGGTGCTCTTCAGATCCAACCTTATTTTCTCCAAACGAAATTATTGTCCAGAAAGAATTCTAAAAAAGTTTTATAGAATTTTAATTTTTTCTGTTTAAAAATGCAAATCTGAAAAAATCCTTTATTGGCCCTTTAAAATTCTTAAGAAATAAAAATGAATTAGTTTTCCAAATTTAAATTTTTTGGTCATTGAAATATAAGAATACATAAATTTTTTTAGTCATTTCAAATGAATTTTTTTTCTGCATTTTTTTAAATTTCATTTTTCAATTTTTTATATATTTTTCATGACAATTTTTTTAATAAATTTAGAAAGCATACATTTTTTTGAATTCAATTCTATTTATTTATCATTAATGAGTTTCAAATTCATATGGAATTTTCTCTATAGCTTCTTTAATATTCTCCAGCATCTTTTCAGTGACTTTGTTATGGATTACCTTCTGTTTTCCCAAGATCATTTTTTCCCCCAATTCCATCTCATTCAAGAAAATGTTCTTTATCGTCATTTTTTTATATGAGTTCGAAAAATTCTCAGCCACCTCCCTAATTTCGGTTGGTTCACGAATCACGATGTCATCAGGTTGAATTTTGCTTGTATTTTTCTTTCTAAACAAATTTTTCAATGATCTATGGATTTTATAAGTAATTTGTTTTATGGGATTTATGATATCCTTGACATAAATATTAATCAATCTCGCAAAAAAATAAAGTAGCATCAAATATAATACAATGAATGTGGCCACATATAACTCTGCTGTGAGAGTGATGATGTTTTCACTGCTGATGCGAACCTGATCGTTTTCATCACAATAAGCCACATAGGATATGCTTGAATTTTGAATAAACATATCTGGTAATATTTGTTGAAATTGTATCATGCTATCAGAATTTTTGGTATTTCTACAATCAAAGTCGCCAAAATTTGATGTCAAATCAGTGTTGGAAGCCACATATTCTTGTAAATCATCACAATAAACATCTTCGAGAATTTCAGAAATAGAAGTTTTATTCGGGTATTGATCTGTATTGAGGACATCTCCTTTGATGTCAAAGAGATAAGAGTACCAGTTTAAACAAATTTGACACTAAATCTTAAAATTATCAACCTAATAATTAAAAAATATAAAACTTGCAATGTATTTTGTGTCAGATAATCGGTGTTAATTACGGCAGCCACAACACCTTGAAATATTTTTAAAAATTTGTAAATTTCATTATACTACCGAGACATTGATTTGTTGATGAGGCATTTGTTGAGGAGCTAAAAAAAGGTTTGGCTATAATTGCAGTATGTGCGGGAGAATCCAAAAATGTAAAATAGCTTTGTTTGGTATTTGTTATCTTTGTTGCCTGTAAAAACCAATTGTCATTTGTCTGATCTGTTATTTTTTTGAAATAAAATGTAAATTCAAAAGAAAATAATTTCTACTTGTAAAGAGAAAAGAGAAATAATCAGTAGTTATATTTTCTGCTGGGTAGATCCTTATTATTTGATCAGAAGTGAAGATCACATAAATCGAATTTTGAAGGTCGAAAGAAGAATCTACCGAAAGAAACAACTGTGGCAATACCTGGTCAATTATTTGACTCTGAGTCACCAAAGCCTTGAAATTTGAATTTTTCAAATGAAAAACAATAAAATGTACCCAATTAGCATCAGTAATGTTAACAAGACTTAGATAAACTGAGGTTGTATAATAAACTCCTTGCGAATTTAGCTGATATTGTGTTTCAGCTGACAAAGTAGCACAATTTGAAACATTACTATATGTGCAAATATTCTGGGGGAAATCCAAGGAATCAGCGAATTGAGCTAAAAAACATTTAGAACTTTTTCTCTTAAAGCAAAAAAAACATCTTATTAACTCGTATTATCATTAAATGTCTGGGATAATAAGTTGCCGATAAAATCTATTTGAGTTATCACATTTGAAACTTTAAGTTCGAAAGTATAAGTAATTTCATCCACAATAGAGAGAAAAATTTCATCAGAAGTAAGAAAATCGGAATATTTTTCTGTTATAGATGAAATATATGAGGGGTTTAAATTAATAAACTTAAGTTTAAGTTGAAAGGATATAATAAAAAGAGTTTTTAATACCATTCGAACGCAAATTATGGAGATCAGAGCCATTAGAAAGACCACATAGGACCGAACTTTAATTTTTCCTGGAATGTCATTGATTTTTCTTTTGAGTTTGTTTTTGTTTTTGGAAATTAATTGCTTTAATTTTTTCATGAATTATTAATTAAAATACAATGCAATGAAATAAATGAATTATTTGTAAATTTCGAAATTCAAAAAATATTTTTCTGTAATAAGAAAGGCAAAAACATTATAAAATAATTGACAAACCTAAAAAATGAATAAAAAAAACACAGATGATCCAAATCAAGCCAATTTGCGTCGAAAACTCACCCAAACCAAAAACTCCGACAGAAAGGCTGTGCAAAAGGAGACAGCATGTATAAAAAAAAAAAAGTTTCAATGTTTTAAAAATTCGTAAAAAGCTAGAAAAAATAATATCAGCTTTAGTGTCCCCAAAGAAGAAATAAATAAAACAGTTACTAAAAGAATCTCTTGTGAAGAAATGGCGAACCAAAGCAATGGTTATTTTGACCAAAACGAAGGAAAATACAACAAAGAAACAGAAATAATAGAATTGAATGATAATAATGAAATCAGTTCGCTTGATTACAAGAATTTTTTAGTATTTTGAGTTTTATAATTCTGAATTTGAACATTTTTTAAGTTAGAGAAGAAAAAAAACCTTGACCAAATGATGAAAAAAAAAGCTGAAATTAAGAAAACGGGACTCTTTTCAAAATACACTGATCATCAAACAATCAAAATGGATTTTATTTATGGAGACGATTTTGTTTTTGTAAAGGAATTAAAAAAATACTATAAAATAATGTATATATTAGGATCGGACACTAAATGAAGAATATATGGATTCAACTGCGAACAAAAATAACAAAAAATTCGGATATCATTTGGCGACTTTAATAAAAAAACCACTCATTGTGGCGAGTAAAAAAAGCGAGGAAAAAATAAAAGAACTGCCAAGTTTGTAAATCTAAAAAAAAAATTAGAAATTTGTTGACATAAAATGAAAAAAGTTACCATTACGAAGTTCAACAGCTCTCACATTAAAAAAAAACCTTGCGAAAATTTAGAAAACTTCACAGTTGGGAAAATTCTTGGTAATTTTAATAATAATAAAAAAATAAAATAAATTATTACCTAGGACAGGGATCGTACGCTCAGGTGAAATTTGCAATTGATCGTGAAACAAACAAAAAATACGCAATAAAATCGTACGATAAATATAAATTGGTCGACTTGCAAAAGAAAAAAAATGTGGAGCGGGAAATTTTCATTTTGGAAAAACTGAACCATCCCAACATCATTTCTTTATTTAAAACAATAAGGACTCCTTCAACAGTATATTTACCATTTTTATATAATTTTTTTCCATAATCTAATCAAATTGTTTATATATAATACATTGTGTTTTTATATAATATCAATAATGCAAAAATGTTTACATCAATACTTTTGCATTTAGGTCAATTTAGTATTGGAATTCATAGGAACAACCTCCTTATTTGAATACCTCAAAAGCAAGCCGAACAAAATTTTGCCTGAAGCTGAAATAAAATTTATATTTCGACAACTCACTGACGCCGTCAATTATTGTCATTCTAAAAGCATTGTTCACCGAGATCTCAAATTGGAAAATGTTCTCTTAGATGAAGGTCGGAGTATAAAAATCATTGATTTCGGATTCAGCGTAATTATTCCCTACGACAAGAAATTAACCATATTTTGCGGGACCCCTTCCTATATGGCTCCTGAAATTGCTTCTAAAAAAGATTATTTCGGTCCTCCAGTCGATGTATGGGCTTTGGGAATTATTCTTTACGTAATGACATGTGGAATGTTCCCATTTAAAGGAATTGATGATAAAGAATTATATAAAAATATAGTGAATTGCGAATATGAGGTGCTGGGCAATGTGAATCCAACTTTGAAACGGCTGATACATAAAATTCTAAAATATGACCCTTTGGAAAGATTAAATAGTGAAGAGGTGAAAAATTTATTAGATTTTTTAATATATTTTTGAATAGATTCTTGATGATGAATGGGTCAAAGGACAATAAGAGAAATTATATACTAGGATGATTATTTGACTCCAATAATGTCTGCTCATTAGAACTTCTTTGAGTCATATTTAAAAATACTCTAAAAAATTTGAATAATTTCCAAATTTGGAATTTTATTCATGTTAAAAAAATTTAGATTTGAATAAATTTTATTAAAAAACATTAATAAAATCTCTTTTTTATTTTCAAGATTATAAATGGGCGGAAACTCTTCTATATTAGGTCCGAGAGCAGATGGACCTATTTTCTCTGTAATCTAGGACCTTTTTTTTTCTTTTTTTTGTGAATGGTTTTTAATAGCTTTTGTGTATTAAAAACAAAGTAATTTTAAGCTGTGGAGGGGGAGGAAAAGACTATGGAATTGAAAACCATTTAGTAATATTCAAAGAAAATATATAAAAATAGTTTTTTATGAAGTCCGTTTATCAAAGAAAAATTCCTCTGAATATTTTGGAGAAGGGAAGCATTATTTTCGATCTGGACACAAAAAATGATATTATCGAAAAATTGAGCTACAATCCCAAAGTTCTCAAAAATAATTTGATTTTTCCAATATGTACTTTAGATAAATTTAATTGTTGGGGGTGCTAATGAGTTCTGTGTTTTCTTCCATTTTGACCAAGAAAAAGGAATCATGAAGGAACTTCATCGATTTCAATCAGATTTCAAAAAAGTTGAGCCTTGTCAGGTTTTTTTTTTTTAAAGAAATTTTTTTTTTTATATTAAGAAAAAAAGAATGAATGTAGATTCAATTATGATGGCACTATGCTGGCGACTGGAGGGGATGATTCAGTGATTAGAATATGGGAAGTTTCTTATAACGAGGAGGATCTCAAAGTTGATAAATATCATGAATTTTTGAATCACACGGGGCCGATCAATGGGTTAGATTTCCATGTGCTCGGCGAATTGGTAATTAATTATTGGATTTTCTAGGTATTTTTCAAATTTTTTTAAATATTTTAGTTTGTCAGCGCTTCCGAAGATAAAACATGTGGGCTTTACAATTTAAAAAAGAAAATTTTGCTGCGAAAATTCACATTTCAAACAAAACACGAAGACCATTTTAAATTTTTCAGTTGCATGTAATTAAAATTTATTGCCTCCACATTTTAAAAAAAATTAAAATTTGATAATTTTCTCAGATTCTCTCTCGATGAGAAAAATTTATACACAATACAAAACCCATATAAAGGCAAATCTTTTCTTTCAGTTTGGAACCTACAACAAGAAAGCATCAAACCTGTGAAAACTGTACAATTACATGATCATCCTGTAAGTGGGTCTTGTCTTAGTAAGGAAGGCATTAATATTGGCATTGGGTTTATAGACGGAACCAAAAAAATTATAAATCTAAGGTTATTTTCAATAAAATATATAATATCAATTCATTATTTAAGACATTATGACGTTGAATCTGAAGCCAAACCTCATGATATGGTTGTAAAGGGGGTGGCATTTTCTCATGATTCCAGATTCTTGATCACAGGAGCTGTGGATGGAACCTATGATTTTATGACTTTGGGAAGACCACAAGGTTGATTATTTTGAGGAATTTAAGGGGGATTATTCTTTTATTAGGAGCTTTTTCTAAAATGTCGAAAATGGTAGTATTGATCGCTTTTCTCATTTATATTTTCCTGGCTTTGAAAAAAAATATTTTCGATTGAATTAATGAGAGAAAAAAAGAAAATTAAAATTGATTTAATTTTTTTTTTCATAGTGTTTTAGCATTATTTGAAATTTCAATTTTTTAATGATGAAACTTCTTTATTTTATTTTTTTTTACAATTTTTTATTTGACTTGCTTTTAGATGAAAAATATTTTTATCTGAGATCCTTTAATTTTTTTTTTTAATTAAAAACACTATAAATTAAAGATCTAATGTCTTGACGAAAAAACTCTGCTGTTATTGTATAAATTCGAAGTCATCTGGAACTCGATTTGCTGATGAAAGTAATGTTTCGTAATTTCGGGCTCATTCATAAGTCATAACCTTAGAAGAAGTCTTATAACTAGGTCTTGTCTTAGAACAAGTCGTGGATTGTATAGCCAAGGTTGCAAAAGAAGATCGTGTAATTAAGGTCGTCAAAACACTGTCGTCTTTAATAGGTCGGATATAAACACCTTTATTGAGTCATAAGAAAGAATATATATTATTCGAAGACAATTTTCTGCTATCATATTATTATGTTTTTTGCTTTATATTTGATAATTTATTTATTTGATTTCCTTAATATAACTAACAGAAAAGTCGTGTCGCACGACTTATATAGAATATTTAACGAAATTTTCCAAAATTTTATTTTAATACTTAAAATATGATCGAGAAGGTCGACATCTATAAAATAGGAAATGCAAAAAGCCAAGTTATGCGCGAATCCTTTTCAGAATTTTGGCTTCATTCGGATCTTTTTAAAGAAATAAAGAAATGGGGAAACCCTTTTGATCAAAAAAATAAATGGAATGGCATGAATAAATTCATCACCAACCTGAAAGAAATATTTGGAAGAGCATTCCAAAGTAAATGCAAAGGATTTCTGGGAGAATGATATGAAAAAACTTCAAAATAATGCACGGAAAACTAAAAAGGTGAAAGAAGATTCGGAAATAAAAGCAAAGGACGTCTGGAAAAATAATATTGAAAAGCTTGAAAACAATGCATCGAAAATTAAAAAGTGGGAAGAACATTTTATGGAACAAGAAAGCAATTTAACAAAGTCAGATTCACAAGAAACAAAGTTTAAAAAATTATTTTTTTTTTTTCATAATCAAACTTTAAAACATTCTAGAGAAAGCTCTCAGACAAATACAGAAAATGAAATGCTCACCGTCCCAAATTCAAATGATAATAAAAAACTGTAGGTTGAATGTCAATTGTCACAAATTTCAAAAATAATTCAAAATGTCGTTAATTTCGGAGATTATGATTTTAAAGATTTCATTTTGAACGAGTATGGATTGACCTCATCATTGAAAAAAAATATCGAAAAACAACGAAACGAAGGAGACAATATGATTTGGTCCCCCGATTTAAATTTGGATTATTATTCTGTAAAGGATATGAATTCAGATTTGGAAGATGAAAAAAACGAATATTTTCAAGAACAGTTGAAATTGAAGGAAAAGCTTCAGAATATTCCATATCAATTTGAGGAAATTGATAATATCAAAGTAGAAAGAACAAATAAACCAGAACGATCACCTAAATTGATTGAAATCAATGACATTAATGTTCTGAAGTTCCAAGAAAATATATTCATTAGTTATGGCTTTCAAAGAGTGTGTGAAGAGAATTATGAAACCCTAGATTTAATAAATTCAATAAAAAAGAAGGAGAAGAAATTAAGAATATTAATTTCTGAATCGGTAAAAAATGAAACTATGGATGATTTAAAGAAATTCAAACAAAAACTCGAAAAATTATTAAAAAAACACAAAAACCTTGTCCTTTCATTGGTTAAGAATCGTCAAGATTTGCATTATGTATATGATTTAGAAAAGAAGAATTGTTGTTTTGTGAAGTTTTGGATGAATTCATCACCGAACCATAAAGGTCCTTATGACGAAATTCAAAGTCAAACCCTCGATATTGGGTTAACATGTAATGTGCCAGAAATCGACCAGTATTCTTTTATTAGAATAACATTCAATCAGAATGAAAATATAATGAAATTCATGGAACAAAATTCACATGTAGTGAACTCTGATGATGATTTTTTGAATAATTCCTCAAACTTTCCACAATATTATTCTCCTCCATATCACTCGTCCTTTGGGATGGATATGAACAAAGTTGATGAAATGAACAAAATTCCAGAAGAAATTGAAAAGGAAGAAAAATTATATGAAAAACAGGAAAATCTGTGTATGGCTTATAGAAAAAGCATTATAAGAATAAAAGAAGAGAAGCACCTGAAAATTAGGAGGTTGAAATTGGATAATCTGGGAACCCTAATGAATGATATACCTACCTTAGATCATTCAACCCTCTTCTTCTTTGAATTCTTAGGAAAAGGAGGCTGCAGTGTTGTTCAAAAAGCTTATGATAAAACACGGAATGAGTTTGTTGCTATCAAGAAATTGTTGCCAAAATATTCTAGAAAAAATTTTGAAAATGAAGCAGCTTTGCTGCAAAAAGTTGAAAAACTTCGAGCAAATAATCCCAATTACAACCAATATTTCCTGAAATATTATGGGATTTTCAAGGACCCGAATGATGAAAAGGCCTTGATTTTGAAAATGGAGAGTGGCTGCACTACTTTGGGTAACTTATTGGAGTCAGGCAAAGTGTTTTCCTGTGCCGAAGTGCTCTATATGCTACGACATTTAGTCGAAGGGTTAGCGATTTTAAAGGAGATAGGGATAGCCCACAGGGATATCAAACCAAGTAATATAGTTGTCTGTGGAGATCAGTTGGGATTCAAATTAATTGATTTCGGTGCAGGCTGTCAGTTGGAAAATAATTTAATTCCTGCTTATTCATTGAAAGGATGGACAGAAACATATGCGGCTCCTGAAGTTTGTAATATACTTACAAAAAAAAATATCTCACAAAACAATGAGAAATACAACCCTTATCTTGCTGATGTCTATTCTTTGGGGCTGGTAATAATAAAAATGATTAAAAGCTCATGGAATAAGAATCATTTGATGCATGGTTTACTTAAACAAAAAGACAAATTTAGAGATTATGAGCAAATTTTGGACTTGTTAAAAGGGATGCTGGAGGAAGAACCCAAAAAAAGATGGGACTTCACAAAAGTGCTTAAATTTTATGATTTACGACATATATTGCATTATTTGAAGTCTTTCGAAGAAATGAATAGTGTTAAAGCAGAGTTGATTGGAATAGATTGCAAGTATTTAAAGTCTGACTTGGAGGAAAATTTCAAAAAACACTGGAAATTGATTTTAAAACAGCCAATTTTGCATGAAAAGCGAGTTTTTCATTGGGACTTAAAACCAGAGAATCTAATTTTTTACAAAGACGCAAAAAATTTCAAGCTCATTGATTTCGAAACATCGGATATTCAAATTTGGGATGATTTTGCACAAAGTTATGAGCTAGTTGAGAATTCTACTGTTTCTAAAAAAATTTCTAGGAAAATCAAAGACAAAAATGTTTTCTTGTCCACAATTGGCCAAAGAGTCAAATTTGATGGTCAAACCTCTAAGATCTATGATGACTTCATCCCACGAACAGCAGACCTAGTCAGTTCTAAGGTCGATTCGGAAACTAGGTTTGCTACCCCTGTAGTAATCCCATATAAAGGAAAATCATACTTTTTAGCGGATTGTCCTGGCTTTAGCGACACTAGAGGTGCTGAGATGGATACAGCCAATATGAGCAGTTTTATGAAATGTTTGGCTGAATGTGAAGGGATCAAGGCCAAGATCACAGAATGGCTAAATAAAGCCATAAATGAAAAAGAAACATCTAAGATGATTTTTTACGAAAGGGTCCTTGATGAACTCAATAAAAACATAGAGCTTTTGGTGTTAGAACCCCTTGCTGATGATAAAGACCTGTTATTGGAGAAACTCATTAGCACCAAGTTCATGAGAAATCCGGATGAGATATTCAAACAACATATTTCTGTTGATTCAAGCCTTTATTATCAAGTGGTTTTAAATTATGCAAAAAAAATCAAAAATGACACAGAATTGGATATTCTCTTCTTCAATTTCTTGAAGATCTTCAAAGAAATTCTGGAAATTTTAAAAATTCTTAGTGAAAACAACCTAGTCCACTGCGACATCAAATTACAAAATTTGTTATTTTTGCTAGATGAAAATGGATTATTTCAGATAAAATGTGCTGATTTCGGTGGTTTGATTTCTTATGAAGAATATCTGCTAGGAAAAACGTTGTTTGAAGGAACAAATATGCATAAGGATGTGAAGAAGAAAGCAATTTTATCAAAGGAAGAATTTTATAGAATGGATATATATTCGACTGGCTTCTCATTAAAGCCATTTCTTCTTGAATTTGCCCAATATATTCCCAAAAATCAAAAAAGATGGGAAGAGGTTCAAAAGATTATTGATGAAATGTATAATATGGAAAACTTAAAAGATGTCCTTGATTTGAGAGAAGTTGAAGAAAAATTTGATTTGTTTTTGAAAGGAGAAAAAATTGATATCGATAACATAACCATCATGATAAGTCCAGATCTCAGGCAGGAATTAATAGTCAAAAAAATCGCAAATTGCCAATTAAATGATCAAATGGTTAATAAATATATCAATATTGGATATTATGCCAGACCTATTTACTTTTTGTTGAGAATCGGAGACCTTGATCCGTTTTTTAGATTAGGATGCATTCATTCTTTAATGAAAAATGAAAAATTGGCTTTGAAATATTATATCAAATATGAAAAAAAGCTGGCAGAAGAAAAAGAATGTCCAGAAAAACGAGAAAAAATGGTGTTTTTGGCATCTCATAAAGCTACAATGAATTGGAGTTTAAATGAAAAAAAACTTGCTTATGAAGATCTGGAATATACCAAAGCCAATCTTAAAATCGAAGAATCAAATCTCCGATCATATTATATTCAAAACGCCATCATTAATTTACTCTTCTTCTTAATTCACAATTACGACTTTAACGAGTCTCAGATTCTTGTGGATAAATTGAATAAAAGGATCGAAGAGGAAAAAATTGAACCTAATTTTAAGAAAAATTTTGACCAAGAAGATAAGGACAATTTAAATGAATTTTTCAGTCGAATTTATTTTTTGAACAGCCTCTTAATTCAAAGAAGCGATACAAGCCCAAAATCTCCTTCGGAAGCACTTGAAATTATGAGGAAATCTTATGATCTTTCGAAAACGATTTTCGCAAAAAACACCATTAGTTTCGCTAAAACCATTAATAATTTCGGTATTGCACATAGTGTAGATCAACAACATGAAAGAGCTTTAGAATATTATAAAGAATCTTACAAAATACGAAAAAGTCTATTCAAGAGCTCAACTGCAACAATTCCCATGAATCGGTCTTTTGTGTTGATTCCCTATTACAATATGGCTTGGACAAAAATAGCTTTAAAACAATATGATGAAGCTTATAAAATGGCAATTTACATTTATGAAGAAAGAAGAAAATTTTATGAAAAGCAAAATGATAGTCCAGAACTAATCTTTACAAAGAATTTGTTGGCAAAGGCCTCACGGTTTGTTGGAAACCTAGAAGATGCTGAAAGATATGAAAAAGAAGTCAAGGATTTCTGCACAAAAAATCCATTAAAAGAGATAATAATAGGAATCGATTTTGAAAATAAGGTATATCTCACTAAATGAATATTAATTTAAATAAGTGAATAATGACATTTAATTGCTTGGTATTTAATTGAAAGATTTTAAAGTTGAAACAAAATTTCTTTTTTTCTGATTTTTTCACAATTTCACTTAAATTTTTCAAAACAATTTAAATTTTTTATATATATTCCGAACATTTTTATAAGAGTAACTTCCAATGAAATTTAAATTTTTATTATAAATAAGACCTTATTTCTTTCCCATTAATGACAGAAGGTTCCTTATTCAGGTGGAAAATTGTCTAAAATATCTTACAAACAAATCACATCAGTCTCATTAAATTCTTCTAACTTGTCCGAATAATAAGTTGGGTCATCATCCACAACCTTGATCCGAATGTCTAATTTTTTCCTAACAATCGCTTGAGCCTTTAAAATGAATATTGTAAGCAAGAATGGCATTTTTTGTGATTGTTCCAATCTGTCCAAATTCGCTATCATCAATGCTGTACCCATAGGTTTGAACTTTGAAGTAACTCTTTTGGACTTCAGTGATTTTTTTTCTGACTGATTTTTTAAGCACATTTTCCATTAATTATAATTGGTTTCGGATGTTTCGACAAATTTAATTGTGCAATTCTTAAAAATTTCTTCTAATTGGGACCTCCCAATCCTGAGTTCTTTCTATAGCATTCGCGAATAGTTCCCATGGGAAAAAAACTTAAACATCGATTTTCCTTCCTATGGCCCAAATCACTGTGTCCTATCATGAAAAACGGATTGATATTCGTGTTTTCATCACAAAATTATTAACATACTAACAAATTAGCCCGAATTTGCGCAAAAGGATAGGGTTCTTTGCAATTATTGACGTTTTCTATACCTATGGCCCAACTATTTATATAATCATTAACATCTTGGGAACTGAGCATTGAACCTAAAGTAAAATTACAAATACCTGCTCGGAAATTAGGGGACACAAATTCCTGGATCCATCCAGTATAATTAATTACAAAACGTAATGAAGATGTTTTATTCACGAAAAATTGGAAATTGTATACTGTGTGATGTTGAACGATATATTTTAAGGTTGAGTTGGCTTGGTGATAATTGAAATTATTGCATTTGCCAGGCTGGCTATTGGTAATTTCCCCTGATTGTGAAAAGAATACAGGATTTTGGACATTTTTTCTTCAATATAGAATACTTTTTTTATCTAAAAATTTTCTATATGTTTTTTAATAAAAATTTGTTTCTGTTTGATTTTCCTTATTAGAGTTGTTTTATAAAATTTGTGAGATTATAAATTAATAGATAAAAAAAATGTATTTTTTATAAAAAAAATAAAATTTGAAACAAAAAAGTTAGAAAAAAAACAAAAATATTTATTTTTAGACTTGTCAAAAAATATTATAAAA
>Ga0302320_10012433_pt1 | contig 17884 bp, 11 predicted proteins | sample Bog_T0_3_FD_202130 | JGI IMG/M metagenome (GOLD analysis project Ga0302320, IMG submission 202130) | Peat permafrost microbial communities from Stordalen Mire near Abisko, Sweden - Bog_T0_3 | ecosystem: Environmental > Terrestrial > Soil > Wetlands > Peat | place: Sweden: Abisko, Stordalen Mire...
TTACGGCGTCGGCGATGTTTTGGATACGCACAATTATCCCGATCCGCTGTGTGCCGCCAGCGCCGTTCAGGCCGTGGCCTGTGGAGAATTTGGCGGCGTCTGGATCGGAATTCAGAATCACACCTGGCCGCCCGGCTCGGGCGATGTCGCTCCCACGCAGGCCGTCGCGACGGTCACCTCCTCGTTCCAATCGCTGGCCGGCGAATTGCCCGCCTTGATGAAAAATTATGGCATGAGCGCCGCCGTCTATACCGAAATCAGCGACGTGGAAATCGAAGAGGCCGGACTGCGCACCTTCGACCGAAAAATCCTCAAACCCGACTTGGCCCGGATGCAGGCCACGATCACCGCGACCACCCTGCAACCCGTGCCTGTTTCCACCGCGACGGAAAACGGCAACGGCCTGACCGGCGAATATTTCAGCGGCACCAACCTCGCCAACCGCGTTTTTGTGCGCCCGGACACCAATGTTGATTTCGCCTGGAATGGGGCCTCGCCGGGAAACGGCTTGGCGGGCCGCCAATTTTCCGCTCGCTGGAGCGGGCTCGTTCAGCCGCGGTACTCGGAGGGCTATACGTTCCATCTGACCACTTCGGACGGAGGCTGTCTGTGGGTCAACGGACAATTGCTCATCGATAAATGGCATGACGACACCAATACCGATGTGGCCGGCAGCATTGCCCTGACCGGCGGCCGGCAATATCCCCTGGTCGTTGAATATTACGACAATACCAATCCCGCCGACGCCATTTTGGAATGGTACAGCGCCAGCCAGACCCGCCAGGTGGTGCCTCCCGGCGTATTATTTTCATCCAACACTCCCCCGACGCTGGCAGCGATTTCCAATGTGGTGATGACCGCCGGGCAGACTCTTCTACTGACGAACATCGCCACCGACTCTGACCTGCCCACCCAGACGTTGACTTGGACTTTGCCCAGCGCCCCCGCCGGCGCGTCCATCAATGCCACCAGCGGCGTGCTCACCTGGCGTCCCGCCATCGCCCAATCCCTTTCGACGAATTCGCTTACGGTCGTGGCGACGGACAACGGAACGCCACCCTTGGGCGCGACGCAAAACTTCAACGTTGCGGTATTGCTGCCGGCCACGCCGATCCTGGACGCGCCGGCGCTCGCGTCGGGAACTTTTCGTTGCAGTGTCGGCGGCAGCGCCGGGCCGGATTATTTGGTTTATGCCACCACCAACCTTGCCGGCGCTTGGCAGTTGCTACTGGTGACCAATCCCATCGCGCTGCCCTTTGTGTTCATTGATCCAACCCTGCCAAATTTCCAGCAGCGATATTTTCGGGTGGTATTAGGACCGTGAGCCAGTTCGCATTCCGATTCGTCCTTAATCCGTGGCATAAACAAAAGAGGCTGTCCATGGCCCAAGGGTAAACCGCAAGTCCATGAAGTGAGCTTGTTCAAATGGAGTTACCAATCAGACAGAGGTATACACAATTTCACTTCCATAGGAGCGCCGCACCAAGTCCTTGTTGCCCTGAAACATGGCTCCGTCTTCCGCTGCTCCTATTACCGATTCTGGAATACATGACAGTTTTGTCATGACAATATTGAACTACCTTATCGCCAGTAATGGTAAGACTTACGTTTAGAATAACGAATAGTCTGGTTAAGATGAGTTTGAAACCATCCCGCCGGGCTGAGAAGGACGAATCGAAAGAGAACAGTTTGATTTCGGACCTGCCTTATGTTTCCCGTGAGGCGGCTTTCGGTTTGCCCCGGAATTTTCTCTCCAATCGTTTCGTTTATGCCGTGTTTTCTTCGCGCGCCGGCGGATTGTCCGTGGGAATCAACATGGTTCCCGGCAAGATCTGCAATTTCCACTGCATTTATTGTGAGGTTAATCGTGAAGAACCCGGCCAGGGGCCGTTGAGCGTGGCCCAAATGGGCGAGGAACTCCGGGGGCTGCTTGGATTTATTCAGAGCGGCGATATGGCCCGCCATCCCCAGTACCGGAACCTGCCGCCGAAACTGTTGGAGTTGCGCCAGGTCGCGTTAAGCGGCGACGGGGAGCCGACGTTGGCCCCCAATTTTCTGGAAGCGGTGCAGGCGGTGATCCACGTGCGCGCCACCAGCCCGCCGCCGCCTTTCAAATTGGTTTTGATCACCAATGGAAGCGGATTGGACCAGCCCCAGGTTCAGGAGGCGCTGAAGTCCTTTTTATCATCGGATGAAATTTGGATTAAAATGGACGGGGGCAGCCACGAATACCTTGATCAGGTTAACCGGTCGACCGTGCCGCTCGATAAAATCTTGCTAAATACTTTGACCCTGGCCCGCCGCCGCCCGGTGGTCATCCAGAGTCTTTTCCCGGCGATTGACGGGGTTCCCCCTCCGGAATCGGCCATCAGGAAATACGTGGAGCGGCTCAATCTTCTGAAATCCCACCAGGCGCAGATTCAGTTGGTGCAGATTTATTCGGTGGTCCGGCCGGCGATTGACTCCCGGGTCACCCATCTGCCGTTGAAGGACCTCGCCAATATTGCGCGCATCGTCCGGCAGGAAACCGGCCTGCGCGTGGAAGTGTTTTAGCGTGGTAGATAGTAATTCGTGCGCGTGCTCGGGGAAAGTGCGCCATAGGAGTCATTGCCCCCGGAGCTCAAGTACCAATACGGCATTGTGCCATAGGCCGTAATCGTATCATTCGTATAGAACCATTTTTCGATGCATCCCTCGAAGGAAGACTGGAAAGGAACATTATCCGTAATCTGGAACCGATTCAGGGCGCGATTGCCGGGGGCATAAAGAGTTCCGACGGGCGCCAGGAGTTGGGTGTGGTACGCTTTGCTAAAATAACCCGGAGTTCCCCAGGAAAAGCCGAAATAATCCTCCGACCCGGTGCCAAACCACGAAGGCATTTTTTCCCCGTCGACGAAGAATTTTTCGTCACCTTCACCCCACCAGGGCCCTGGTGTGACATCCACCTTCTGATAAACATGCAGGGCCAGCCCGACAAAACGGCCTTGTCCCGTGCTCGCGAGAAATCGATAGTCCGGCGAACGCCCATTTACGGTCACGTAAGCGCCTCGATTCCATTTCGCGTGAAACCGGCCCAATCCGCCAATCGGTTTGGTCAATGGTGCGTGAGTGATCACCACGGCAACAGTTCGGATCGCGGTTCCATCGTTGCCAATGACGATTTTTGCATGGGAATCGAAAGGCATGTACCAAAAACAATACATCCAGCCGTTGCTTTGCATCCCCAAAGGTAATGCCGAATAGGGAATAAACCCGTACGCGGCGCCGAAGAAATCACCCAGGGGCGCCCATACGCTCGGAGAGGTTTCGCCATCCCACGACATGCTTACGGTCAGGGCCTTCAATGCGGCCCTTTGCTCATCCGGATCGGTCAGACCGTTTACCCGAATCCTGATGCCCGTGATCGCGCCCGGTCCGTTGAAGTTCAAAGGCGTCACGCTCTGGCCGGGATCGATCGCATAGGTGTTGGAAATGGTGGTCTCGCCGGCGCGCCTCCCCGCCGGATCAGAACCAAGGTGGTTCATCAGAAAATCGTTGGCGGCAACCAGCGCGCTTCGTCCCGCCTCAGTCAGGTTCGTGGTAAAAGTCGGAACGGTAACTCCGGGCGCGAAGGTGGAATAATTGAAGTGGTAGTAAGTATTCCGATTTCCATAGGCAACCACTTTGCATGAAGATTTATAAGGAATCGGGAGATAGCAGTTCAAACCCTTGCAGGCCGTGTAAACGAGGGCCGGATAGTTGAAGGGAGATTGCGTGCCGCTGAAATAATCTTCGAAGGGCGAATCAATCGCCGGATTCGTGGCACCGTCCAGAAAAACTTTCACGTGGCCATCCACCGGTGTTCCGGCCCAAATGCGCCAGATGCAGCCCGGCCCGTTCATTTGCGCCAGCACGGCTCCTCCGTCGGATTGGATGCCAATGATGCCTCCACCGTCGTTGTTCGCGTCCCAGTTCACGTATTGCCCCGTAGACCAGTCATAGGTGGAGGCGCGATCGCGGGAAGTCCATTCCGCGGATTTTTCGCCGGCTTCCGGCAACCGGGCCAGATATTCCAAATCGGTCAATCGGCCGACCAGGTCCTCGTACGAATACTGGACGGGAGTCGTTGCCGGACTGGTGGCGGAAAGCGCCAATCCACTCTGATTGCCGGCCGATCCCTGGGCGGCGGACGAATCAATGCCCGCCCTCCGGTCATCCGCCCCGGCCGGGAGCGTGGCGACAGCCAGAGAGCCCAAGACCAGTAAAAAGCTTGCGGCCGGGGCGAAGCCCCAAGGTGCCGGACGAATGTGGTTGTTCACGTGAATGACGTATCTCTTATCCTCGATCGATCAATCTATAACCGAGGACGGCTTTCTACACCATTTCAATGTGGTTGGGAACCCGAAGACACATTAATTGGCAGCCTTGCGCGACCACCAGGTTCCGTTGCTCCACAATATTTTGTCTTCGAGGATTTGACCACGCATTCCTGTTTCATTCGTGGCGCCTGGCGCCTGCCCCATCGCGCCGCCAAAAATAACGCCGCCCCTCGGCCAGCCGCCCGGAAATTCCCGGCAAAAAAGACGAGGCCACCAGTCAGGGACGGGTGGCCTCGGTGAGGATTGGTGTGCGTTTTTAAATTGGTTATATCGCCGGTCTACGGGAACAAGATGCGAAAATACATGCTGGGGCTGGTGGTAAAGTTGGTTTGGAAGTTAATCGTGCCGCTCAGCCCCGAGTTGTTGGTCAGCACCGGGGTCCATATGGGGGCGGCCAGATTCGTGGTTGATTCAACAATGTAGGTCAAACCGGTGACGGTGTTGGCGTTGAACCCGACGACCCCTGGTAAACCGGCGTTGGGAATAACGACGGGCGGCAAGGAGACGCTGAGAGCCGTCACGCTGCTGGTGACGGATCCGAAGCTGTTATTGACGGCGACCTTATAGTTGCCGCTATTGGAGGTGGTGACCGAGGTGAGGGTCAGCGTGCTGGTTTGCACCCCGCCATAGGTGGCATTGGCGGTGAGACTGGCTCCATCCTTGTACCATTGGTAGGTCAGGGGAGCGGTGCCCGAGGCGCCGACGGCCAGGCTGGAACTCTGGCCGGCCAGACGGGAGACCGATGCGGGCGGATTGGCGTTGATTGCCGGGGGATTGCCGCCGGAGCCCACGGTCAGCACGATGGGACTGCTGGTGGTCGTGCCCCAAAAATTGGTGGCGACCACGGTGTAAGTTCCGGAATTGGCTGAACTCACGTTATTGAGGGTCAGCGTGGCATTGACGGCGGTGTTGGAGTACGTGGTCAAGCTGGTCGGTCCCAGAGCGTAAGTTTGGGCGGCGACCAGATTACCGTCCTTATACCAGAACACACAAGGGTCAATCGCGTTGGTGGAATAGCCACCGGCGCCGCCGGCGCCATTGTACACATTGAGACTGCCGCGAATGGGGATGCTCAGGGTCGTGCTTGCGCCGGCGCTGAGATTGGTGGCGGCCGGGAGAGAGTTGGTAAATGCCGGTGGATAGCCGAACGCCCAATAAGAGTCGTAGTTTTGGCCGGAAATAATCTGCCCGCCGCCGTTCGTGCTGTTAAATGTCACCGTATAAGTGCCACTCTTGGCCGGCGTCAGGGCGGCCCCGGGCAAAACCACCGTGTTGCTCGTGCTGACGACGTTCACACCGTTGTAAGTCCACAAATAGTGGTTGATTGCGGTGGGGACGTTGGTGAAATAACTGTACATGGTCAAAGGAACGCCCGCGGTGGCAAAATTGGTGTAGAGAAAGGCGGAGAAGTTGGTGCCACCGGAGATGGCGACGGATAAGTAGCAATTGGCCTTGGGCAAAGCGCCGAACAAAAACCCGACGTTTTGCGAGTTTGACGCCGTCAGGGTGTAGACACCGGCGTTGGTCAATTGCACGTTCGGTATCGTCAGAATAGAGTTGGTCGCGTTCGGGATGGGAGTTAAGCCGCTCCACCATTGGTATTGCGGGGTGGGATTGCCGGAGGCGCCGCCACTCAGCTGCACATCCGAGCCCACCTGGGCGCAGGTATTGGGGGGAATCACGGAAATCGAGGGGGCGACCGGCCCGCCGCCGCCGGCCCCGACAACGAGGGCGGTCGATCGATTGTCGCTATTGCCGTTCGAGCCGCAACCGCTTCGGTCGAAGACTTTAATGGAAAATGAAAATGTTCCGGCGCCGGTTGGCGTGCCAGATACCGTGGCGGTATTGCCGCCGTTATAGACGATATTGAGGCCATCCAGGAAGGTGGCGCTCGCCCCAATGCAGTTATTGCTGAAGGACATCGAGCTGACGGAGCCGGCATGGCCGCCCGAATAGGTAATAGTGCCAATGTAGGGCACCCCCACGGTGGCATTGGGCGGCGAAATGGCGATACTGGAAGCCCGGGATACGGCATCAAAACCCAGCAACGCGGCGGCGCCCACCCCAATCTTGAGGATGAAGCTGAAGGAGGAGGGTGCCAGACCTTGGGCGTCGATCAGGAAAGTTCGGATCATTGGCGTCAGTTGCAGGATTGCCGCCAGCAGGAGCGACAGGAGTCTGAGGGAAGTTCGTTTCATAAGTATACGGTTGGTTTTATTGGGATGTGCTAATGTTATTTGGATGATAGGACAAGATAGGCAGGTAAACCGACGATGCTGAAGTGATCTAACAAGGGCTTGGCCGGAGCATTATTGGGCTGCTCGGCCGCATAGCGCACGACGATGAATTGTTGGAGGCGGCTTTTTACGTCGGATCGATTAAACACTGTGGCGTCCATGGCCGAGCAGTCTTTGCACCAACTGGCGTGGAAATCGATAAAGAGCGGTCGACCGGTGGTGCGGGATTCCTGGAGGGCGGCCATCAATTCCCGGTCGGTTTGGTCCGGTGCGGCGGCGGAATCGGCGGCCCCGCGGGCGGCGGCAACCTGCGGGCGAAAGGATTGATAAGCATGCCAGGCGAGGTGGCCGTAATACACGGCAAACGCGAGGATCATGACCCCAAATCCCTGTTTGACGTACTTCATCCACTTCCCCGGCTTGGGCAGGAAGGTGAGCCCGGCGCCGGCAAAAGGCCACGGCAGCGCCATGCCGATTCCCAAAAGAAACGGCAATAACAGGCCCGCCATGACGCCTTTGGCGTAGAAGTTCGTGGCCAGCAAGATCACCGAAATGACGACGGGGGCGACGCAGGCGCCGGCGAGGAGGGCGGACATGACCCCCAAGGATAAAACCAAAGCGTTTTGGGCCAGCGTGCCTTTGGCCGCTGTCGCGGTGCGACTCGTGCCGCCGAACCGGGACAGGTCAATGTTCACGACATCGAACATTCCCAACGCGAGCAATATGAAAACCAGGGCAATGACGGCATTGAACCATGTGGAGGAATTCAGCGTGCCGAATTTGGAGCCGGTCAGGACCACGAAGAGTCCCAGCGTGCCATAGGCCAGGGCCATGCCGAGCCCGTAGATGGATCCATTGCGGAAGCCATCCATGCGGGAGCGCGCCTTTTTGCCGGCGCCGATGATGGCGAGGTTGATGGGAATCATCGGCAGTACGCACGGGGTAAAGTTCAGGAGAAAGCCCCCGGCAACAATCAGCAAAAGCACGGCGAGCAGGCCCATATTTTGGAATTTGGCGAGCGCATTGGCGTTGCCTTTTCCGGCGAGCGATTGGTCCAGGAAGGCGGAGAAATCCTGCGGACCGAGGTAACCGGTCTGCTGGCCTTGGACGGTGAATCCCTTAAACTGCTGCGCCCAATCCGTGGAGTTGTCGCCCCGGCCGGCGATGGCGTTGGTGCCGGAATTGTCGCTGGTGACCTCCGGCATGAATCCATCCGCCGTCATGGCGAACCGGCGCTGCTCGGGAAAGAAACAGGCGGCGTTGGTGCAGCCCTGGAATTTTACGGCCAGCGTATGGTCCGGAATATCGGCGGGGTTTATCGTCGCGGAGAAATCATTGAGGTAAACTTTTCGGGGTTTGCCGGTGACCAGATCGGTCTCAACGATCGGCTCGGGCATGGTCACGGGCTTCACGGCGGCGCCGCTGGACGTGCAAAAGTGCAAGCGGTCAAAGTAGAGCACGCACTGCGGCGGGACCGTGAAGTTTACGCGAAGAAGCTTTCCGCCGGCCGCGTCATTTGTGGCGGTTACGGCAATGCCAAAGGGACTGCGCGTGGCGTCGTCGCGGGCGAACGTGGCGTTGGGCCAAAGCCCGATGGCGGCCAGCAACACGGCAATGAAATATCGGTAACGTTTCATAGGCGTCAGTTGCAACCGCAGCCGCCCCCGCCCACACCCTTGCCGCCGTTGGCCATTTCCCGGGAGAAGTAAATATGATCGGCGATGTCGTCGCCCAAGGGATCGCGGTCGCCGCGCATGGTATAGTCGGCGAGCGTTTTGCGTTGCCAGGGCTTCACGGTCGTGCAACCGGTGGCCATACCGCCGAGGGCGCAGACGAGGGTCAGCAATACAATTGGTTTCATTCGCAGTCGCATAGGTTTATTTCTTGAGTAGTGACGTGATCTGCTGCTCGTATTCTTTCCGGGTTTCCGCGCCGTGGAATCCGTTGTGGACAAAGCAGATTTTGCCGGCGCCATCGATGACGAACGAACTGGGCATCGTTTGAATGCCCGCGGTGGCCACCAGTTTTTGCTGGGCATCGTGCACCACCATAAAGGTGGCCTGGTTATCCTTGAGAAAACTCTGCATGTCAGCCTTATCCTCATCTTCGTTAACGGCGATAATGACCAGTCCGGAGCTGCCGAATTTTTTCTGGAGTTCGTTCATGGCCGGGAACGACTGCTTGCAGGGGCCGCACCACGACGCCCAAAAATCCACGATGACCACCTTGCCTTTGAGATCGTCCGGCAGTTTGCCGTCGAGGCCAAAGGTGGCGAGGCTGGGAAAGGTGTCGCCCGTCTTCAAGGCGGCCTGGGTGGTGAGACAAAGGCAGGCCAGCAATGACGCCAGCGCGATTTTTTTAAACAGGGAGGTATTCATGGAATTTACGGGAATAGAATTTATTTTGGTCGGTGGTGATGGCGCCGGCAGCGGTAGGATGGAGTTCGATCAATTCCATGCCGTCCCTGGCGCCCAGAATGCATACGCTGGTGGATAACAGGCCGGCAATGGTGCAGCTCGGAGCGATGACCGAGACGGCGCGGCAATCGTTTAGCGCCGGATAACCGGTGCGGGGATCGAGAATGTGACCGTAGCGCCGGCCGCCGATTTCAAAATGGCGCAGGTAGTCGCCGGAGGTGGTCGCGGCATGGTCGGTGAGGTGAATGCCCGTCCAACACTTGCCGGGATTTGTGGCATCATCGAGGCCGATTCGCCAGAAAGGTTTGTCCAGCGAATGGCCATGCACCCGGACATCCTGGCCGAAATCCACCAGCACGTTGGTGATGCCGCGTTGCAGCGCCATGTTTATGACGCAGTCCACGGCGTACTCCTTGCCAATGCCGCCAAAGTCCAATCCCATCCCGCGTTCGGGCAGCCGAATGGCGCCCTTGCGGCGCTGGACTTTGCCCCAGCCGACGAGTTTGAGAGCGGCCTGAATCGCGGGATCATCCGGCAGAACGGGGGGGGACTGCTTCCAGTTCCACAGTTTGATCAAGGGCAGCGCGGTCGGATCAAACGAGCCGCGGGTGAAGAAAAACAACTCATGGCACAAGCTCAACAGCCGGTCGGTTTCGGGATCGGTTTCCACCCATTGTTCACCGGCCGCAGCGTTGATACGGCCCACCAGGCTTTCCGGGATGAAGCGGGAATAAGTGGCCTCAAACCAGGCGACCCAGTCAAGCACGTCGTGCTGGAAGTCACGCGCCACGGTGGCGGAAACACCATGGAAATTCACCTGGCAATGCGTGCTCATCGCGCGGAACTGCAATTTGTGGAGTCCCTTTTCGAGGACCGTCCGGGCGGATTGCGCGACGCGGGCCAGCACATCGCGGGTGGCGGAAAGGCCGGCCGGGCCGGAGCCGGCGCTGGGCGAGGGGGAAGTCGCCGGGTTGGCTGCGCAAACGGTAGGGGAATGGGTAGTCATGGCGGGATGAAGTTTAGAACCAGACGCGCAGCCCGAGGTTGAATACGTTCGCGCTGGGATAGGCGCTTTGCGAGGTGACGCCATCCAGGCCGCTCATGATGTAACGCATGTAACTGGCGTCCAGCGACAGGTTTTTCATGACCCGCCAGGTGACGGTGATGCCGGCGGCGAAGGATTGAAATTCCGACAGACGGTAATCGGAAGAATAGAATGTGGGTTTTCCGCCGGCGTCGGGGACCAGGACGTAATAGAAGCTGGCCGCGCTCTGGACATAATAGCGGCACGTGGGCGAGACGACGACGTGCTCCCCAATCTTCTGGTGCCAGTCAAGTTCGGCGGTATGGGCGGAGACATCGAAAGAATCATGAAAGAAGCGATAACTCACCTCATAACTGCCATTCAGCGGCGTGATGAACTGGGTCCAGGAGGCGTAGAGGATTTCGCTGTCCCGATGGCGCGGGCGGACCTCGGGGCTCAAGGCGGCGTCGCTGGGATTATATTGCACATTGCTGGCAAACATAACGCCACGGTAGGGGTCCGCGAGATAGCCGTGCTCAAAACTGAGCGATGCGTCCACGGTCAAATACGCCTTGGGGCCGAAGAGCTGCTGCAGACCCAGAATGACATCGTCCGTCATTTTGGGCTGCCAAATGAACAGATCATCCCGGACGGAGTCCTGATTGTGGGCCCACCCGGCGTTGACCGTGGTGTTTTTTTCGTTAAAAGCCAGGGCGTAGTTCAGGGCGCCGCTAAAGGAGATGTAATCGCTTTCCTCGCTGTAGGCGAAGGAAGGGGTGATCTGATGGCGGCCGAGGACGGTGATGGGGAGCGACAGGGAAAACGCCGTGCGGTGATCATGCATATGCGTCAACGGCACTTTGTTGTTATGGTAGTTCGGATTATTGGTGATGTTCTGATAAGTAGCCGCCGCGGTGTTCGTGGCAATGCTTGGGGCGGTCTGCCCGGCGAATGACGCCGCCCCGTTGGTTAATTGCTGGTAAGTTTCCAGCCCCGAATCCACGTAGATCTGGTTTTGATTGATGAATTGATTGTACTGATTCGCGTACGCCGTGGAGAAGGAGGATTGGTAGATGCTGTTAAACGTGGCCATCGGCCACTTGGTCTGCGGCGGTGCGCCGGTGGGCGTGGCGCCGGTGATGGCGTCCAGCACCACATCCCCGTTGAGGCCGATGTTATCCTTTATCTTGGCGTCAAATTGCACGACGTCAGTATTGACTGTGATCCGGTTGTCATCCTCCTGATAAAGGGATCGGCGATAGCCGACATCATCCGCGAGCGAGCGGGCGGGACGGAGCAACAGTACGGCCAAGCTGACGGCGAGGAACCGGGTCTGCCAGGGGCCGGGGCGAAACGTCAGGACGGGAGACGCTTGTTTCATGGGTAACGAGTTCTTGCCAAACGGGGCGGACCATGATCGATTTTCCAGATGCGACATAGTAGGCTCAAGTTATGGGAATATCAGCCGGTAAAAGTGGAACGGGCCGGCGGTCCGATTCGTTTGGAAATTCACCAGGGTGCTTGATCCGGTGTTGTTGGTGAGGACGGGCAGCCAAACGGGGTGCAAAAGGTTGGTCGTCGTTTCGACCACGTAGGTCAGGCCCGTCAGGGTGTTGGCGCTAAACTGAATGGTTGCGGCCGGCCCGGAGACGAGCTGCAGCGGTGGCGGCAACTGAACGGTGAGGGTCGCGACGCTGCTGGTTGCCACCCCGAGGGAGTTCGAGACGACGACCGAGTAGCTGCCGGCGTTGGCCGGCGCGGCATTGCTGACACTCAGGATGGGCCCGACCGCGCCGGGGATCGTGAGGTTTTTAAAGTTCCATTGGTAGGCGAGATTAGCGCCGGAAGCGACAACACTGAAGTTGACCTGTTGGCCCGCCAGGACGATCTGACTTTGCGGGGGCTGGGTAATGGCGGGCGGCGTCGGGAATTGGAAAATCCCGTCGGCGCTGATTCCCAGGTTCGTCGTCGCGAGGTAGAAGGTGGCGAAGTCCGGGGTGGTGAGGCTGCTCAAAGGTTCGACCACCGTGTATGGGCCGGTGTTGGACAGGGCAAAAATATAGTACACCGGAGAGGTGGCCGGGTTGACGTTAATGCCATAGCGGCTGGTGCCGGTGGTGCCCAAAGGCAACTCGCTGAGCGGTCCTTCCAAAGTCCAGCCGGTCACGGGCAGCGTGGGATCGGGCGATGACCACGCGTACAAGCTCAGCCCGGTATTATTGGTCAGGATGAGATTCTCGCCGCTGAAGAAGCCGGCGCCATCGTCGTAGGGCGTGCTAAATTGGTTGGGATAATACACGCTGACCGCCGGTGAACTGACGATGCTGCCACAGGGATTTGCCACCACGATGTCAATGAGGTTCGCCGCGTCGGCTGGGGCCACATTCGTGATGGTGTAGGAGCTGTTGGTCGCGCCGGGAATGGCAATGCCGTTGGTGCGCCACTGAAAACTCAGCGGGGCATCGCCGGTGACCGCAACGGTGAAGGTGGCGTTCGATATGCCGGCCGTAATCGGCTGGCTGACCGGCGGCGTCACAATCGCCGGCGGATTCAAGGTGAATGAAAGATGCGCCACGCTGCTCGTGACGGATTGATAGGTATCGGTAACCACGACGTCGTAGTTCTTAGCGGCTTCCGGCAAACCGGGACTGTTCATGGTGAACGTGCTGTTGGTGGCGCCGGAAACCGGACTGCCGTTGGTTCGCCATTGATACGCATAGGGCGGCGTACCGGCCGCCACGACTGCGAAGCTGGCACCGCTGCCTAAACACACTACTTGATTGTCCGGACCGCTGAGGGTCAGGGGATTGCGTTTGGGAGTCACGTCCGCCCACGCAGCCCCGATCCGCAAGGAATCCAGTTGAAGAATGCCGGTGTCGCTGCTGGAAGCGTTAAAAAGCACGGTCTGCAAATTCGGGGTGTCACTGCCGTCACCCGATTCCGTTCTGGCATTGGGGGACGGTTCGGCGCCGCCGGTCGGGGGGTCAACGAAAATGCTCACTTGGCCACCCGATCCAAAAGTATATTTCAAGACAATAAAATGAAGCGTATTGGGGGCCAGCGCGGTGCGAACGCTGACCGGATCCGTGCCGGTATGGCCGATGCGAAACGAATAACCGCCGGTAGCGGGAATGAGGTAGAGATCCAAAGGATCATCGGGTTGATTGGGAGACGTGTTGCCCCCCTGCATCAAACTGGCAATGAATTGCGAACTGCCCGGCAGTTGAGTGCACTGCACCACGGCGGAAACATAGACGGTGCCGCCGCTGATGGGACTGCTGCTGAAGTCGCGGTACACGATCTGGCTCGTGCCTCCGCTCATTTGCAACAGGTTGCCGGCCGGAACCGTGATGCCCAGCCCCGGGTAACTTAGATTTCCGCTGACCACTTCAATCGACGGGCCGGGCGTCCCTGTCCACGGTGAATCAACCGCCAGGCTGGTGGGGGTGGGATAGGGGAATCCTTCTTCGATCAAGGGAGCGGCGGCCGCCGGCAGCAGCCACAGGGGCTGAAGCAGAGCGAAGGTGACAAACCAGCCGGCGCCCATTTTTTGCCAACGCGACCGGCAGCGACTGCGGGGAAGGAGAAATGTTTTCATTTTAGGTTTAATTGGACTGACCGGTCTGAACCCTGCCGATCGATTTCGGCAGGCCCGACTGCATTGGTCAAATTGGAGTTCTGATATTCCATGTTTTGCAATGTCGCGGGCGGTGCTTTTTACGCGCCACGCGGCTGATGGCCTAAAGCAGATGCGATGCCATCGCCGCCGGGTATGAAATTCCGTCGCGGATTGCTTGGATGACTGGCGCGCTGGTCCGATAAGTGGTCCGATAAATGGTCCGAAAACGGCGTGAACAAACTGCGATCAAGAGCTTGCGGGGCGCGCTTGTTGGCAATGGGGCGCAAGCACGGAACAAGAACTGTCGATGACCGCGATAGATTCGTTGATTAATCCGCGGGAGAGTGCTACGGTGCGAACAGGATGAGAAACTTCCGAGTCAGAGCGCTGGTTTTTTTGGTGGGCCTCCTGCTGGCCAGCCAGAACGGGTCCGCTCAGACATTTTCCGACATGTTTGCCGGACGGCAGCTGCTGACCAATACCAATTTCACCGTGACGGGATCCAACACCAATGCCACGGTGGAACCGGGAGAGCCACTGCACGCGGGCAAAGTAGGCGGACATTCCGTCTGGATTTCCTGGCAGGCGCCCGCGGACGGCTTGGTCACCGTGAGCACGGCCGGCAGTACTTTCGACACCTTGCTGGCAGTCTACACGACCGAATCGGAGTCGGACCACCCATCCGTCCGTTCACTGGAGCAGGATGTGGCCGATGATGACTACGGGGGGTTGGTGACGTCCGCCGTGCAATTCGGTGCGAACTCGAACTCGATTTATGAAATCGCCGTGGATGGCTTCAACGGCGCGGTGGGAGACATCACGTTGCAGCTCGCTTTTACCAGCGCGGCCGGATTGCAGCCAACGATCTTGAATTATTCGGGCGACCAGGCGTTGCAATTGGGAGCGCCGTTGCTGCTCACCGTTTATCTGGTGCCCAGCTTGAACCTGCAGTTTCAGTGGTATTTGAACGGACATCCGGTTGCGGGTCAGGACGATGACACGGTGAATCCGACCCTGGTCATTCCGAGTCTGCAGCGCACGAACCTGGGGTTTTACTCTCTGCGGTTTGAATTGAACGACGACAGTTTCTTTAGTTCGGCCATTGAGGTGCAAGTCAACTCCGAGGGGCAAAAACATGTGTTGGCGCGCAACAAGATCGCCGACGCGGCGCAGTCCCGGTTGGTGGGGGGGGTAACGCTGGGCTACAATGGGACGCAGATTTTTAATACCACCAATGCGGTGGTTGATACGAATGCTCCGCTCATTTGCGGCGTGGCGCCGGGGCCGGCGTATTGGTTTGCCTACCAGGCGCCAACCAATGGGATCATCAGCGTTGACACCACCAACAGTGCCTTTCCCACCTTGCTGGCCGCCTTTACCTATACGGGAATTCTCAATGATTACACGGATCTCGTATCGGTCGCGTGCGACAATAACGGCGGCGGCACCGGCACCAATTTCAGCAATGTCCAATTCGCGGTGACTGCGGGCCAAAATTATTTCATCGTGGTCGGAGGGGTTAACGGGGCTCGCGGCATCGTGCACTTGAACTACTCGCTGGCGGCCACTCCCGAGACCGTGCCGCCGGTCCTGACGAGTCAGCCGCAATCATTGGTCGTGGCGCAGCGGACCGCCGTTACCCTGAACGTGACTGCCGGGGGAACGGCGCCATTGGCGTACCAATGGTGGAAAAATAATGCTCCCATGTCGCAGCAGACCAACGCGACCCTGTTGATTCGCTCCCCGCAGAGTCGCGACACCGGAATTTACAGCGTGGTGATTACGAACTTTGTCGGGGCGGTGACGAGTGCGCCGGCGAGCTTTAGCGTGGTCAGCGCATCGATGATCAGCTTTGACAGCACCGCCACCAATCTGGTGACGGCGTTTCCGGCGGTGCGGGGGCTGCAATACGCGGTCGACTCCGCGGCAAGTCTGGCGGCTGGCAGCTGGGCCAACTTCACCAATGTATTTCCCGATTATGGCGGAATGATCTGGCTGACCAACGCCATAACGGATAGCAATGGGATGTTTATCCGGGTTCACAGTCCCTGATGACGCCCACGTAAACCTGGCTCTGCACTGCTGATGACAACACGGCTCGAATTCTCCTGCATGGTCGTCGATGACGACTTGGGCTTCGCCTCGATGTTAACCAAAATTGTGACTGAGGAGGGCGGGCGGGTTACCCATTGCGCTGATTTGAAAACTGCGGGCGCGACGATCCAGCATTGCCGGTTCGACCTGGTTATTTTGGACAACCGTCTGCCGGACGGCACCGGCTATGGGTTCTTTTCCGAATTGAACCGCAGTTGTCCCGAATCAATCGTCTTGATGATTACCGGGCTGCCGGAACTGGCGCAGGCGATCGAATTGACGCGAAACGGTTTGTTTGATTACTTGACCAAGCCGCTGAACGTCAATGATCTCACGGCCTGCCTGACTCGGGTGCGTCGACGGTTGTGCAATCCCGACCAGCCGTATGCGGCGAATGAATTGGTCGGCACCTCGCCCGCGATTCGCGAAGTTTACAACTCCATTCAGCAGGCGGCGCGACATGCGGAAGCGACGGTATTGTTGACCGGCGAAACCGGCACGGGAAAAGATCTGGCGGCTCGATTGCTGCATCGGTTGACTTATCCCCGGCAGAACGACGAGGCGGCCTATGTGCCGGTGAACTGTTCGGCCATTCCGGCTGAAATGTTTGAATCCGAGTTGTTTGGCAGCGAGAAAGGCGCTTTTACCGGAGCCGACAAACGAAAGCAGGGGCTCATTGAAACCGCGGCGGACGGCACGCTTTTTTTGGATGAAATCACGGAGACGCCGTTGCCGCAGCAGGCGAAGCTGTTGCGCTTTTTGGAGTCCCGGGAATACCGGCCGCTGGGCAGTACGGTGCTGCGCAAATTTACCGGCCGGGTTGTGGCGGCGACCAACCGGTCCCTGTTGGAAGAGGTGAAACGGGGGCGGCTGCGGGAGGACTTGATGTTTCGTCTGTCCGTGGTGGCGATTCACCTGCCGACCTTGCGCGACCACATGGATGATCTGGAAGCGATCGTGGAAAATCTCCTGACGCAATTGTGCGCCAAATACAAGCGTAAGAAACCCCATGTTAGACCCGGTGATCTGGAGAAAATGCAGGGCTATCCTTTTTTTGGTAACGTGCGGGAATTGCGCAATTTGCTGGAGCGGGCGTTGTTACGAACGGAGGATGACGCATCCTGGCTGGCGTTTGACCATCGGTGGTTGGGAAGTTCCGCCGCCAGCCCGCCGTCCCCGCCGCCGCCCGTTTTGGCGGTGCCGGCCCTGCCCGAAAGGGCGTTGGGCGCCATGGAACTCCAGGAATACCGTCTCATCCAGCAGGCTTTACAGGCCGAAAGCGGCGGCATTCGCCGGGCGGCCTTGCGTCTGGGGATTACGCATCAGTCTTTGTTGAGACGGCTGGAAAAGTGGCCGGAACTCCGTCAGGTGGCATCGCGGGCAACCTAAAAATGATTGGCAATTTTGGGGTTTAATCCCGGCGCACCGGCAGACTCGGTTAAAATTTTGTCCTTTTCCGAAGTAATAAATAGTCGGGACCGAAACCCCGGTTTGATAAGTGGCATTTCAAATGCTTGTAGGATTTTAGGTAACTTGATGTTCACGTCTTTTCCCATGGCCCGAGCGTTTGTGCCCTGCCTGTCTCTGGCTGGCATGGTGTATTTGATGATGTTGGGTTTTGTCCAAGCCGCCCCGCCGGCCCCGTCCAACACGAACCTGGCCAGCCAGCTGGTTGAATTTGCCGGTACGGTCGAGGTCAGTGTCGACTTGACCAATGGCTGGAGACCGGCGCGCGTGAATGAGTCCCTGCATCCCGGAGATCGCCTGCGCACGGCTGCCGACAGCCGGGCTACTTTGCAACTCTCCGATCGCAGTGTGATCCGCGTGAGCGAATCGACCCTGCTGGAGATTCAGCCGCCCCTCCAGGTGGACCGTCACCGCTTCCGCCTCAGTCGCGGCGCCATCTTTTTTCTGGATCGCGAAAAACCGGACCAGGTGGAGTTTGATACCCCGCTGGTCACCGGGGCCATCCGCGGCACGGAATTCTACCTCGCGATGGCGGAGCCCGCCGGGCCGACGCGCCTCGCGCTATTTGACGGCGTGGTTGATTTGCGGACCGCCGTGGCCGCGACCAATCTGGTCAGCGGGCAGGAACTGTTGGCCACTGCGGGCGGGGGCCTGCAGGTCACGGCCGT
>Ga0302320_10012439_pt1 | contig 17881 bp, 15 predicted proteins | sample Bog_T0_3_FD_202130 | JGI IMG/M metagenome (GOLD analysis project Ga0302320, IMG submission 202130) | Peat permafrost microbial communities from Stordalen Mire near Abisko, Sweden - Bog_T0_3 | ecosystem: Environmental > Terrestrial > Soil > Wetlands > Peat | place: Sweden: Abisko, Stordalen Mire...
AAATTGCCAGTTGCACCCATTGCACCCAAAATTGCGGGTGCTGAAGTCGCTCTAACTGCTTGAAGGAATTGGTCGGGGAGAGAGGATTTGAACCTCCGACCCCCTGGTCCCGAACCAGGTGCTCTACCAGGCTGAGCCACTCCCCGACGGCGCTGCGGGCGGCAACAAGGGAAGCCCATCCACCCGCGCACGTTACTTCTCGATAGGCATTAACATTATAACATCGCGAGGCTGGCTACTTCTCTCCCGCTGGTCGACACATCTTTCGCGCTACACTGGTGACGCATCGGCACCGAACGCCGCATGTATCGACCAAACATGATCGTCCTCTGCGCTCATCGCCTCTACACACCGCAGGAAGAGATACTCAACCCACTCGTCTTTATTGAAGATGGCCTCATCTCCGCCGTTTCCTCGCGGGCTCAGCAGGAAGTCCCGACGAACGCCACCGTGGTTGATCTTGCCCACGATTTTCCCGACGCCATCCTCGCCCCCGGTTTTGTCGACATTCACATGCACGGCGGCGCCGGACTCGACGTCATGCGAGCCTCACCCGCCGAATTGCCTCGTCTGAACGCCTTCCTGACCACCCATGGGGTCACCGGCTACTTCCCCACCACGGTTGCGGCGCCACTCGATCAGACTTACCGGGCCCTGGAACGGCTCGCCGACTCCATCGAAGCGGCCCAGGCTTCTGCCGGCAACGGCGACGCGGTGCAGGCTCGCCCTCTCGGCATCCATCTGGAAGGCCCGTTCCTTAGCCACAAACGCCGTGGCGTGCATCCCCCGGAATACCTCGTCGAACCCACGCTGCAGGTCTTCGAACATCTCTGGCAGGCCGCGCGCGGGCACGTGCGCATGATGACCATCGCGCCGGAACTTCCCGGAGCACTCGAGGTGATCGCGGAAGCCGCGGGCCGCAATGTTTGCGTGAGCATCGGCCACTCGGACGCCACCGTGGAAACCGCGCGCTCCGCTGTGCAGGCTGGCGCCCGCCACGCGACCCACACCTTCAATGCCATGCGACCGCTCGATCATCGCGATCCCGGCATTGTCGGCGAAGTGCTTACCAGCAAGCATCTCAGTGCCGACATCATCGTGGACGGAATTCACGTCGATTCCGAAGTCGTTCAAATTTTCCTGCGGATGAAGGGTCTCGAACGTGCCGTCCTGATCACCGACGCCACGGCCGCTGCCGGCATGCCCGACGGCACCTACCAGCTCGGTCCCATACAAGTCGAAGTGAAAAACGGCCGGTGCACGATGGATGGCAAACTCGCCGGCAGCGTCCTGACCATGGATCGCGCCGTTCGCAACGTGATCCAATTCGCCGGCTGGAGCCTGCAAGACGCCGTCCGTGCCGCAACCTTGAATCCCACTCTCGCCGCCGGCCTCGCCCACCACGGACACCTCACCCCCGGCGCGGAAGCCAATCTGGTGGTTCTCAATCCGAGCGGAGAAGTGCAGAAGACCATCGTTCGCGGACGCGGCTTTTGATGCAGCATTCAGTACCACGACCTAGCTGGGGCGAAGTTGCACTGTCTCCTGCGGCAAGAACGACGTGGCAAGAAAGCGACGTCTTTACGGACCGATGATGCGGAAGAATCAGACTAATCTAGTTCGGCTTGCGGTCTTTCGCTTCGGCCAGGTAGCGCATCAGCACCGCCTCATCGGCCCGCGTTAGCTGATCGAGGAAAGACGTGTCTATATTCCCCTCTTCGGCCGTTTTCGACGCATTCGACTGGCGCAGCTTGTCGCCCAATTCGGGCTCGTTGCTCATCACCTGGCTGTAGAACCACAGGAAGTGGCGCATCTGGTCGAGCGTCTTGCAGAGAGTCTGGATGGCTTCGGTCTCCGGCAGCGCGCTCAAGGCTTCCATTAATTCCGGATCGCTGGGCGCTTGCATGGCGGCGCAGTTCAACTCCCGCTGGATCACGCGCAGATCTTCGGCAACTCGCATCATTCTGGTATGAAGGTCGTCCATCTGTGGATCGATTCCCGTGGCCATTGTGTGGGGTAGATTCGTATCGTTTGAAGATCTCATCGGCAGCGGCAAGCGGATAGATGTCCCACGATCATGCGCTTTGGTAATTCAAGCAATTACTTTGGTCTAGCAAGTAACACGGGGCGGGCGATGACGCCAAACTCCGCCACTGGCAAGGCTTTTCACGCCACCGTCCAGCTGGCCTGCGGCCCACCCACAACCTTCGTTGCGCGCGCCGCATTCTTCACCGCAGCCAACAGTGCACTCGTCATTTGCTCCAAGGTCACCAACGACCACGTAGAGACAGTCGCCCATTCGACTTCGTTCAGAGCCTGCCCTGAGCTTGCCGGAGGGCGAGCAAAGCGCGCGCCCCTCCGCGACGGTGTCCCGGAAACGTTCATTTGTGATAAAACGCACGTTAATGGAACTCGTGACAGCAAACCCGCCCAGCCACCAACTCCTCCGCGCCATCGGCCGCTGGAGCCTGGTTGCGCTGGTGGTGAACTCCATCATTGGCAGCGGAGTCTTCGGATTGCCTTCCACCGTCGCCGCGCTCATCGGCGCCTACAGCCCCTACGCCGTCCTCGCGGCCGGCGCTGGCATGAGCGTGATCATCGCCTGCTTCGCCGAAGTCGCATCGCGTTTTCAGCAAGCCGGTGGCCCCTATCTCTACGCCCGCGTCGCCTTCGGACGCCTGATGGGCATTCAAACCGCCTGGATGCTCTGGCTCGGCCAAGTCGCCGCCCCCGCCGCCAACGCCAACCTTTTCGTGATTTACCTCGGCGAGTTCTTTCCCCATGCCAAAGATCCCGTGCCCCGGGCCGTCATTCTCACTCTGCTGGTAGGCCTTCTGACTTTCATCAACATTCGTGGCGTGCGCGCCGGAGCGCAAGTCAGCAATTTGTTCACCGCCGCCAAACTTGTGCCGCTCTTCGCCGTGATCGTCTTGGGAATGTTCGTGCTTCAGCACCATCATTGGATGATTGCGACCGCACCCGTCGCATCCCCCAGTACCAGCCAGTGGCTGAAAGCCATGCTGCTTCTGGTCTTCGCCTACGGCGGATTCGAAACCGCGCTCGCGCCCATGAGCGAAGCGAAAGATCCCCGCCGCGACGCTCCCTTCGCGCTCTTCACCGCTCTCGTGGTTTGCACCGTGATCTACGCGCTTATCCAGTGGGTGGTCGTCGGGGTCCTGCCCGATGCAGCCCACAGCCAGCGCCCGCTTGCCGACGTAGCGCGCATCGCGGTTGGTCCTATCGGCGCAGCGTTAGTTGCTGTCGGCGCGCTCATCTCTTTCTACGGATACCTCAGCGCAAAAATCCTCGCCATGCCCCGGGTTCCCTTCGCGCTCGCCGAGCAGGGAGACTTCCCCAAAGCCTTCGCCACCGTCCATCGCCGTTTTCACACCCCGTATGTCTCGATCCTCGTCTTCGCGGCCATGGTCTGGGGATTAGCCCTGATCGGCGACTTCAAATGGAACGTAACCCTCTCCGCCGTAGCCCGCCTCCTCTACTACGGCGTGGGCTGCGCCGCGCTACCGATCCTGCGCCGCAGGAATCCCGAAGATGCGGGAGCAATGTTCCACCTCCCCGCGGGAAACTTCTTCGCTGTATTGGGCGTGATCCTATGCGTAGTCCTTGTAACTCAAGTGGACTTTCGCCAATCCCTGATCCTGGTTGCGACCATCGCGCTGGCGTTTGTGAACTGGGCCGTGGTAGCGCGGCGGAAAGCCGTGGGTTGACCGGAGTTGACGTTGAACTGTTCTGGTAGAGACGTTGCGTGGCAACGTCCCTGTTCACGGCGTTCCGAGGGGTGGCGGGCATCCTGAAGCCCGAAGGCCGGAGCCCGAAGCCGGGTTCTCACACTCCCCGCTGCTCCATCTCCAGCAGCGTCTTTTTGCGCCCCACGCCCCAGCGATAGCCACTGACGTTGCCATCTTCGCGCACGACGCGATGGCACGGAATCGCAACCGCCACGGGATTCGTGGCGCAGGCGCGCGCCACGGCTCGGCTGGCCGTGGGTTGGCCAATCGCCTTCGCTACCTGGCTGTAAGACCGCGTCGCCCCGAACGGGATCGACTGCAGATAGGTCCACACCCGCCGCTGAAATGCGGTAGCGCGGATGTCCAGCGGCAATGCTGCATTCAATTCGCGGCCAGTCATCTTCGAAAGCAACGCGTCGATCCAGGCTTGCAATCCGCCTTCATCGGGCTTGCGCACGGCAAACGGAAACTCGCGCTTCAGGCCTTCGATCAACTCGCCATCGGAACCCGCGAACTGAATGGCACACACGCCCTGGTCCGTGGCCGCGATCAGCATGCGTCCCAGCGGCGAATCGGCGCAGGCGTAGCGAATGGCGGCGGCGATGGCGCCGCGACGGTATTTGTCCGGCGTCATGCCGAGTTGCGACGCAGTCTTCTCGTAGAGACGGCTGCTAGAGCCGTACCCCGCGTCGTACATGGCGCGAGTCACATTGTCCCCAGCCTGCAGGTTGCGCTTGAGCAGGCGCAGCCGGCAGGAATCGGCGTACTCCCGCGGCGTGATCCCGAGCGCGGCCTTGAAGCGCCGCTGCAGATGGAACGGGCTCTGCCGGAAGACCTTGCCCAGGCGCTCGAGCGTGATCGGTTCATCAAGGTGCTGCTCGATGTAGCGGCAGACCTCCTTCGCCGAGTCGGATTGCGCGTTGCCGCTGACCGACCGAGGCCGACAACGGAGGCAGGCACGAAAGCCAGCTTTCTCCGCCTGCTCAGGACGCGGGAAGAAGGTCACATTCTCACGACGCGGACGGCGCGCCGGGCACGAAGGCCGGCAATAGACACCGGTCGTGGCGACCGCGAACACGAACTCTGCGTCGTGGCTGGCATCGCGCGCCGATACGGCGGTCCAGCGCGGATCGTCACTTGGCGCGTCGTTACGCGGCAGGTCTTTCCCTGGCTTCGTCGAGTTGGAGTGTGCGACCCGCATTTCGCTCGGGGAATCCTCTGCGAGTATGGCATTCGCGGCCGCCGTAGGGGAAGTCATGTGAGTAAGTGTCATGGTAGGGACAGCGTACGGCGGAAGCGGACGCGCGGACTATCCGAATCTTGCGGGCAAAGCGAATCAGGCATTGGTTTTCGCGGTAGTCGGCGCCCCGGCACTCACGCGACACCCATCCGATTTGCGCCGGCCGCCGGAAAGGGTTAGATTCCCCTTAGCTTACGCAGACTCATCCTGATCGAGGACAAACTCATGAAGAACACTCGTTTCGCAGCGGTTGGGGCTCTGGTCGCCGTACTTCTGACCTCAGGCCTGGCGCAGAAGGCCGCGCAGCACTTGCTCAGCGCCGACGAACTCAAGAGCGTGGTACCGGCCGAGTTTTTCTTCCGCGGACAGAAGGCGCCCACACAGTTGCGGAACTCGACTGGATTTCAAACCGCCGGGGGCAAAGTGACGGTCGGCGCCCTGGTCGATACCGCGGGATATTCCACGGCGGTCCAGCAGAAATATCAGGGCCTGCTCATCACCGAATCCAAGCTGAATATCGGCGGGTCAGAGCTGGCGCCAGGGCAATACGGCTTCGGGTTCGTCGATGACAAATTCGTGGTCATGAATGTGGCGAATGAAGACGCGCTCAGCGTGCCCTCTCAGACGGATGCGTCATTAAAGCGGGCCATGCCCCTGAAACTGGTCGAGGACGGCGCGGGGTATAAGCTGTACGCGGGAAAAAAGTGGGTCGCGGTGAAGCCGGAATAAAGTTGGTTATTTTGCAGATGACTTCCGGTATCTAAGAAGCGCAAACGAACATCTCAATTATCCAGCCTAGTTGTCGAGCGGCTGGAACGGCCCGATCACGTTCGCGACGCCGGAGCGTTTGCGCAATTCGCCGATCAGGGCGGCGGCGGCGTTCGTGTAGGTCTTGGTGGGGTCGGAAGGATCGGCCCACACGGCATCGTAGATAATCTGCGCCGCTTCTTTCAGGTCGATGTGCAGAGCGGCTTCTAACACATCCACACGCTCCTGCAGGCGGTCATAACAGAGCTTGCAGATTGATGCCGCCTCGGCGCCTTGAATGTGGTGTTCTCCCAGAGTGCAAATGGCGGGCGCAGTGGAGACCTCGGCATGCGCCGCGAACAGCTGGGACTTGAACTCCTTCAGGAACGCTTCTCTCTCTTTCTCTACGACTGCGTTGTCAGGCACGGGCTCAGCGGCCGGCTGCACTTTCGGAATGGCCGGAACCGCCTTGGCGGAAACCCTCTCTTTGCTGTTGCAGGCGGGGCAGGTGTCGAGGTTGGCGGGATAATAGAGACGGCAGTTGGCGCAAGGCATGCCGAAGCCTGAGGACCGGTGAGCAGCGTCGGCGTTGTTGCGGACAGCGTTCCGAAGATTGCTTCGGACCTGACTCCGGACACCAATCGTGTTTTCCGGCTGGGGCATGGAAGACTGTGCAGGTTTGGTGGCTGCGGCGGAACTGTGTTGCGTCAGATCCATGATCAATCTCCCCAAAATGCGCGGCGCGTGGCTTTAGCTGTTGGCCTGGGCTGGTTGCCGGCCCCACTTTTTAGTGTAAGCAGTCCCGCGGTCCGGCTAAATATGCCGGGAGTACACTGCCTGGTACTGTCCTCGTGGCGCTCAGCTACCGGGAATTCGTTTCTTTTATCTGCATCAGTTTCAGCAGTTCGTCGCGCCGGGCACGATAAAGGGTGCGCTCGGGATCGAGCCGCGCGGCGGTCTCCAGTTCTGACAACGCTTCCTCGTAACGGTCCATGGTCATTAGGCACGCCGCAAGAGAGTAGTGGTTGTCAGGGGAAGCATTGAGGCGAATGGCTTCACGGAACTCTTTCTCCGCTCCCGCCAGTTTTTGCTGCTGGAACAGGGCCGTACCGAGAGCGTGGTGGGCGGTGTCGGAATCCGGATTGAGCGTGACGGCCAGGCGCAACTCGCGCGCGCCTTCTTCCGGCTTGTCATCGAGCAACAAGGCTTCGCCGAGAATGCGGTGTTCGGCGGAGCTGGTGGGATTTTGCCGAATCGCCAATTCCAACTGATCGATGGCATTCCCGTAGTTCTTCTTCGACATGTAGGCGCGGGCGAGGCAGCCGTGTCCCTGCTCCCACTCGGGATGCTGGCGGTAAAGCTGGCGCAATTCGAGCATGGCCGCGTCGAAGTCGCCCTTGTCGCAATAAGTGTTGCCCAGGTTGTTGCGAACGGAAGCATCCTCAGGAGCGAGACGCTTGGCCTCACGATATTCGGCGATGGCCTCCTTGAGCTTATTCTGTTCGTGCAGGATCAACGCAAGATTGGAATGAGCTTCCCAGAAGGCTCCGTTCAGACGAATGGCATGGCGATAGGCAGCAATGGCGGCCGGTAGATTACCACTGGCGTGCAGGGTGATGCCCAGGTCGTAGTAGGCATCGGGATTGTCGGCCTCGCGAGCCAACGACTCATCGAAGGCATGAACCGCAGCAGCATATTGCCCATCGGAGAACAGAGCGAGACCGAGGAACTGGTAGGCCTCGGCGTTCTGAGGATCCATACTGAGCGCGGTACGGGCTTCGGCGATGGCGTCGGATGGGTCATCCAAGCGATAAAAGATGTAAGCCAGGGTGCTGTGATTCTCGGGGAAATCCGGCATAAGCTGCGCGGAAAGCGTGATCTCGTCGATGGCATCGTCCCAGCGCTCCTGCTGGCGGAGCATCGTGCCCAGCGCGAAGTGCAGCGCGGCATTTTGGGGGTCGGAGGCTAAACCGTGGCGCAGAGCGAGTTCGGCTTGGTGGAAGCGCTGAGCGTGGGCATCGGCGGCGGCCTGGACCAGGAATGCCGGAATCTCGGAGGCTGTGGGACCGGGAGCAGCGGAGGGTTTCAAATCGGCGTTGATCAGAGTACGGACCAGAATGGCATCGGCGCCGGCGGATTCGAGTTGACGAATCTGTTCCTGGCCGGGGCGGTTCGCGATTCCGCGCCCTTGAATAAGGCGGACGAGGCGGCCGCTGGGCACACCGGCCGCGAGCCATGCCATCAGTTGAGTGGCGCTGACGGGCTGGGTTTCACTCGATGCGGCAGCGAAAGCCACCCCAAGCAGAAACAGAAAAGCTGAAAGGACTTTGCGCTTCACTCGACTCTCCGGCGACGGTTTGGCTTGCTGGTGGCGCGGTTTCGGTGGTCAGGAACCGCCTGATCCCACATTAGTCCGACGGGGGAGCCAAAGGTAAGGTCACGGAAGTAATGGGTTTGTGAGACGAAGTCGTGGGTACTTTCCGGCCCGCGATGCATGCCCTCGGGGATGATTACGCAAGTCACGACCTTCCGTGATTTTGATCACAGCGCGCTTTCTCCTCGGATGTCAGACTGCCAGAGTAGCGATGGGATCAAGGCTTCGCTCCCATTGTTAAGCAGGCAGGAAATGGGCTTTGGAGCGAAGATCTGGACTCCATCCTCTGCAGCAGTTTGTTTGAGACACTACTGGCGGCGAGGGTTTGACTTCCCCGTGACCGTCCGGTAGCGTATAGGCAGTAGTGTTGTCCCTTGGAGGTTCTTATGCTTGAGGGTCTGTTTCAACCGATGCACCTGATTATCATTTTTGCCATCGCTTTGCTGGTTTTCGGTCCCAAGAAGTTACCCGAACTCGGCAAAGGTCTGGGCGAGGGGATTCGCGCCCTAAAAGAAGGCATGAAGGATACCCCTCCGGCGCAGGCTTCGACCGAGCAGAATAAGACTCCCGAGTCGAAAGAAACCAAGGGCTAACCGAGTTCCCTTCGGGGAGCTTCGGTTGATTGTATCTTCTTGATTTACGTGCCGCTTCGTCGTTGTTGCTTGTCCCGTTCCAAGTAATTCCTGGGTCTACTCATTCGGTTCGTTCCATTGCATCTGAGCTGTGAAACTGACTCTAAAATCTGGAGGTAGGAGTGTTGCGGAAAGTCGAGTTTGTTGCCTTAGTTGTGTTCCTGGGATTGGCGTCGGCGGTTTACGCCGATCAGATCACGTTGAAGAATGGCGACCACCTGAGCGGCACGGTGGTGAAGTCCGACGGCAAGACGCTGGTGCTGCACACGGAGTTTGCGGGAGACGTCACGATCCAGTTCGCGGCGATCACAGAGATCCGAACCGATAAGGCGCTGCACGTCGCTTTGTCGAACGGCCAAACCGTGGTGGGACCGATCACGACGAGCGATGGGAAGATCGAGATTGTCGGCAAAGGCGGCGCTCCGGTGGAGACGCCGAAGGAAAGTGTGGTGGCGATCCGAAACGATGCCGACCAAGTGGCCTATGAGAAGGCGCTGCATCCGGGCCTGCTGGAAGGTTGGAATGGCGGGGCGAACGTGGGCTTTTCGCTGACCCGTGGCAACAGCCAGACGGAGAACTTGTCGCTCGCGTTCACCGCTGCACGCGCCACCAAAACTGACAAGCTTAGCCTGTATACGAATGCGGTATATGGGACGAATCAACTGGCCATTCCCAGTACGACAGCCAACACGGAGGCAGGCGGGATTCGTTACGACCGCAATCTCAATCCGCGGATGTTTGGGTTTGCGAGCGCCGACTTCACCAGCAATGCGCTGCAGGAGCTGAATCTGCGCTCGGTGGGAAGCTTGGGTTTTGGATATCACGCCATCAAGAGCGACAGGACGGTGCTTGACTTCCTGGCCGGCGGCAACTTCACCGACGAGAACTACACGGAGACGAACACCACCGTAACTCCGCCGACAACCTCTAAGCTGATCCACAATTATGGCGCGCTCACTTTGGGCGAGGAACTGATGCATAAGCTGGGCAAAAGCACCGTGCTCACGGAGAAACTGTATTTCTTTCCAAACCTGACGGAGACTGGCGAGTACCGGGGCACGTTTGACCTGGGACTGGTGACGAAGATCAGCAAATGGCTGGGCTGGCAGAACGGATTCAGCGACGTATACGTGTCCAACCCGCCGAACGGGACCAGGAAGAATGACGTGGTCCTGACGACCGGTCTGAACTTCTCGTTTGCCCACTAGAAATCTGCGCAGTTGCCGGAAGAAGGGTTCGTCATATTGAGAGCGGAGAAGCAGCTCGCGAGAGCGGCTTCTCCATTTGAAGATTCGTATTTAAAGGTTCATTCGACGTCCAGAATCCGATTCCGTGCCCTATCCCAGCCTTTTTGCCCGCTCACCAACACTTGAACAACACGTCTACTACCGGGTACAGTACTGTTTCCCGTTTTCCGGGCTCTTTAAGTCCCTCATCCACAGGAGTCTGCTCGATGCGTCACGCCGTGATTGTGCTGATTGCTGTCTGCTGCAGCGGTGCGTTTTCCTACTCGCAAACCGCGGACGAACTGATTGCCAAGAACATCCAGGCCAGAGGCGGCTTGGAGAAGATGAAGGCCATCAAGAACATCCGCATGACGGGCAAGTTCGAAGGGGGCGGAGGGTTCACCGCTGCCGTGGGCCAGGAGAACGAGCGGCCCAACTTGATTCGGGAGACGTTCTTGTTGCAGGGGATGACGGCCATCCAGGCCTACGACGGGACGACCGGCTGGCAGATTCAGCCCTTCGGCGGGAAGAAGGATCCACAGTTGATGGGCGAGGACGACCTGCGCGATCTGCTGCTGGACGCCGACTTTGACGGGCCCCTGGTGGATTACAAAGAAAAGGGCAGCACGGTGGAGTATCTAGGCCACGATGTGGTGGATGGGGACGACGCGCTGCGACTGAAGGTGACGCTGAAGAACGGCGACATTATCTATGACTACCTCGATCCCGATACTTTTATCGAAATTCGCAAGGAGATCCAGCAGTTTGTTCGGGGCTCGGTGCGGGAGCACGTGGTGGGGTACGGTTCGTATAAGCCGGTAGCGGGGGTGATGTATCCCTTCTCGATCTCGAGCGGGTCGAAGAACAATCCCGAGGCGCAGACCAGCACGGTACAGAAGATGGAAGTGAATGTGACCATCGATCCTGCAGACTTTGCGCTTCCCGCATCGTTGAAGACTGAGGAAAAGAAATCTGGGTTGCTCGGGATTCATTGATTCGCTGCGATGAATTCGCTTGGACGACGACGACGAAACTCATTTGCCTGGAAGAGGACTGTTAAACATGAAAGCATCCGTTCGCAATTCCTGGAGAGTGGTTGTGCTGTTTGCCGGAGCTTCGCTATGCGCGGGCGTGCAGGCGGCGGCGCAGGCTCCCTACCGCTTCGACGCAGCCACGGTGTCGGGATTGCCGGCGCGGAACATTGGCTCGGCGACGATGAGCGGGCGTATTGCCGCGCTGGATGCGGTGGAAGAGAACGGCCGCATCACCGTGTTTGTAGGGGCGGCGAGCGGTGGCGTGTGGAAGTCGGTGAACGGCGGCACCACGTACAAGCCGGTATTCGACCGGGAAGACGTGCAGTCGATTGGCGCGGTGACGATCGACCCCTCGAATTCGAAGATTGTCTGGGTGGGCACCGGCGAAGCCTGGCTGCGAAATAGCGTGTCGGTGGGCGACGGCGTTTACAAATCGACGGATGGCGGCGAGAACTGGACCAACGTGGGCCTGAAGGATAGCGAACACATCGCCAAAATCCTGGTGAACCCTGTTGACAGCAATAACGTGCTGGCCTGCGCCGCCGGACATCTGTGGGACGACAACGACGAGCGCGGAGTTTTTCAGACGACCGATGGCGGTAAGACCTGGAATAAAGTTTTGGCGGGAGTAAATGGTTCGAGCGGCTGCGCGATGATGGCACGGAGCACGCAAGAACCGAAGACTATCTACGCCGCAATGTGGGACTTCCGGCGGCAGGGCTGGACGTTCCGCTCGGGAGGTCCGGGCAGCGGACTGTTCAAGTCCACCGATGGCGGCGCGCACTGGAGCGAAGTCAGCAGCGCAAAAGGACTGCCGGCGAAACCCTGGGGCCGCGTGGCCGTGCAGGTAGCGCCGTCGAAGGCGCAGGTGGTGTATGCCAACATCGAAGCGGAAAAAGGAAGAGGACTCTATCGGTCCGACGACGGTGGGGCGACATGGACAAAGCGGGATGCCAGCAACTTCATGGTGTGGCGTCCCTTCTATTTCGGCAATCTGATTGTCGATCCCAAAGATGAAAACAAGATTTTCAAACCCGATCTCATTCTGCTGCTGAGCAACGATGGAGGAAAGACGTTCAACGTGGTTTCGGGGGGAGCACACGGCGACTTCCATGACGTGTGGATCAATCCCAAGAATCCGAACATCGTGATTGCCGGCGATGATGGCGGCTTGTGGCGCAGTGAAGACGGCGGCAATCGCTGGAAGCACCAGATGAACTTACCGGTTTCACAGTTCTATCACGTAAGCACGGACAATTCGGACCCGTATCACGTTTATGGCGGCCTGCAAGACAACAGTTCGTGGGTGGGTGATTCATCGTTTCCCGGCGGCATTGCTAACGCAAACTGGGAAAACATGTACGGCGGCGATGGCTTTTGGATGTTCGAGGACACTTCCGATCCCGACTACCTTTACGCCGAGGCGCAAGGCGGCGAGATTGGCCGCGTGAATCGGCACACGCATGAGACTCGCGACATCCATCCCTGGCCGAATTACGGCGAAAAGAAGCTGCGCTTCAACTGGAACACGCCGATTCACATGAGTCCCAATGAGAAGGGGACGATTTATATCGGAGCGCAGTTCCTGTTCCGATCGCGGGATCATGGACAGTCCTGGGATCGGATTTCTCCCGATCTTACGACCAACGATCCGGAGAAGCAGAAGCAGGAAGAATCCGGCGGGGTGACGATTGACAACTCTTCGGCGGAGATGCACACCACGATCTACTCGATTTCGGAGTCCCCGAAGAATGGGCAGATCATCTGGGCTGGCACGGATGACGGGAATGTGCAGATCACGCGCGATGGAGCGAAGACCTGGACGAACGTGGTGGGGAACATCAGCGGCCTGGGGAAAAATTCGTGGGTGTCGACCATCGAGGCCAGCCGTTTCGACGAAGGCACGGCATACGCCACGTTCGACCGGCATACGTTCGGCGATATGAAGCCCTACGTTTACAGAACTACCGACTACGGGCAAACGTGGACGGCTCTTCCGGCGCAGGAGAGCGGCGTGCGCGGCTTTGCCCACGTGATCAAGGAAGACACGGTCAGCCGCAGTGTGCTCTTCCTGGGCACGGAGTTTGGGCTGTGGATTTCGGTGGATGGCGGACGGCGCTGGGCGCAATACAAGGGAACGAACTTCCCGGCGGCACCGGTGGATGACATTGTGCTGCAGGCGCGGGAGTCTGACCTGGTGCTGGCGACGCATGGGCGCGGAATCTGGATCGTGGACGATATCTCGCCGCTGCGCGCGCTCACGCCGGAAGTCATGACGAAAGAGGCGACGCTGCTTCCGAGCCGGCCGGCGATCCAGTACTTTGACGTGAGCGGAGGCTGGCCCGAGGGCGACGAGACTTTCCATGGGCGGAATCGGCCGGCGGACGCGCAGATCACCTATTACCAAAAGGGCCGTCACATCTTCGGAGATTTGAAGATCGAGATTTTCGATCAAGACGGCAAGCTGGTGGACACGGTGGCCGGGAGCAAGCATCGGGGACTGAACCGCGCCGGTTGGGGAATGCGAGTGAGGCCGCCAGCGGTTGCTCCGGCGGCGTCGGCGCTGTTTGAAGCGGCGCAGGGACCGCGCGTTCTGCCGGGCACTTACACGGTGAAGCTCACTAAAGGGGATCAAACCTACAGCGAGCGATTGAATGTTGCCATCGATCCGCGAGCCAAGTATTCACTGGAGGAGCGCAAGGCGCAATTCGATCTCTCCATGAAGGTCTATAAAGAGCTTGAGCACATGACGTATGGAGTGGAGGCGATCGAAGGAGTGCGCAACGCGGCGAATGCGCGAGCGGGCAAGGTTCCGGAGAAGGATTCACTTCACAAGCAACTGCAATCACTCGCCGAAGAGTGCGACAAGCTTCGCTCGAAGATCGTCGCCACGAAGGAAGGCGGCATGGTTACCGGCGAAGAACGCATCCGCGAACTGCTGGGACAACTTTACGGCGCAGTGACGGGATACGACGGCAAGCCCACCGATTATCAGGTGGCGCGGACCGAGTCGCTGGGTCACGAGTTGCAGGATGTGATCGATGACTTCCAGAAATTGACGCAGAAAGACCTGCCGGGAATCAACGCGGGATTGAAGAAGAAGAAACTGGAAGCCATCACGGTGCCGGCTGAGGCAGACTGGCAGAAGAAGAAGGCGGAGTCCTCGGCCGCTGCCGGCGCGGGAATGCGGGCGACGGAGAATCAGGTCCGGGAGATGGATTAGGACGGGAGCAACCGCAAGCATTTTCCCCAATTACGCTTGGCTAACGATTGATTTTGTGGTAGGATTTTCCTACCGTCATGGCGACCCAGAATTCCACACTCGAATACCTGACAACAACCAAGATCGGCGAGAAAGGCCAGCTCACCGTTCCCAAGCAGTTCCGCGAGGATCTTGGTCTGGGAAGTGGTGCGCCCTTTGCCGTTTTACGGCTGGGCGATGGCCTTCTTCTCCTGCCAGAACAACAGCGCTTTGAGCGTTTGTGCCAGCAAGTTAGTTCTGCCTTGACCGCTACGGGGCTGAAGCCGGAAGACGTTCTGGCTACGCTTCCTGAGGTCCGCAATCGCGTTTACGCCCGACGCTACGGCAAAAAGCCTGCCAGCAGCACCCCGCAGAGCCGTCCTCGCAGCTTGCGCGGGAAGTGACCGGCCAAACCAGAATCCGGCTGTTCCTGGACTCGAATGTCCTAACCGGGGGAATTGTATCTTCTTGGGGACTGGACAAAGCCACATTGTCGCTTTGCGCAGCAAGGGTCTGCAGGCTGGTACTGGCCGCAGTGGTTCGCGATGAGGTAGAGGAGAACCTGCTCCTTCATGCAGAGCGCTTGCCATCGCTCGATGCCGATCAGTTGATCGAGGACTATCGTCGCCTCATCAAGTTGTCCAATCCCGAACTGGTTCCCTATCCAGATAGCGATCTGGTCCGTTCAAGCCGGCACTTGATCCGGCATGCCGCGGATGTCCCTGTGCTGCTCTCTGCTATGGCCATCAAACCGGACTGGCTGCTGACGCATAACACCAAACACTTTACGAAAGCGGTTGCGCAGAAAACCTCATTGCGCATTGCGACCCCGGCGGAGTTCTTTAGGGCACTTTCCACGCTCATTCGCTAACAGGTAGCGGTCGCTCTTCGCGACCGGACTGTCGCGCGCCTGCCCCTAAGTTTGCCGAAAGACCCACAGGATCAACTCAGTGTGCCTGGGCGATCAGTTGGGCCACTTTGGAGTTCGGGTTGACCGGCTCGACCCCCAGAATCTGATTGGGGTTGATATACATGCGATCGGGCTGGTACAAGTCTTCCACTTTGTCGAGCTTGAACAATCCCTTGCTGGTTTGCTTGGTGTCGGGATTGGTCTGAGTCACGATTACGTAGACGTCCGTCAACACTGGCCGAGGCGTACCGTATCCTTCCAGCTTGCCGTAGTAGGCCACGCCGTTGGTCATCAAGACCGCCTGGAAGGGCGTGGTAAAGGCCACCGGTGGGCCGGGCTTGGTGTCCTTTACGAACAAGAATGCGGCAACGATCACAACGATACCTGCCAGAGCCCACACCGCTTGAACCGCGGCACTGCCTTGCTGATTCCTGGTCATCATCATAAGACAATCATCCTTCTGTGTTAGAAATTGTTCTTAGCCCGCTTTCTTAGCCATGGCCAAGCTGCTTGTGCTGCTCATTTCAGTCGTGTTGCCGGCAGTCGCGTCGCCGCAGATTACGCCCGGCTACCGCGCCCAACAAATGAACGCCGAGGGGATTCGCCTGATGCAGGAAAACCATCCCGCGGAAGCGGAGTTGCAATTCCGCCAAGCGATCCAGGCCGACCCATCCAACATCGAAGCGGTAACGAACCTCGGTGTGGCGATGTTCAAACAAGGGAGATTCGCAGAAAGCATACCATTTTTCGAGCAGGGAGTCGTCAGCCGTCCCCAGGAAGCGGCGCTCCATAACGAACTGGCGCAAGCTTATGTGCGGGTGGGGCGTCCGCATGACGCGGCTGCGGAAATGGCACGAGCTTGCGACCTCGCGCCTAAGAATCCGGACTTCCGCAGGTTTCTCGGCGACATGCTTTCGGAAGCAGGCGATCAGCGGGCAGCGGAAAAGCAGCTTCGGCTGGCGGTGAAGCTGGCTCCCAAGAGTGCCGATAACTGGTTGTCGTTAGCCAAGCTGCTCACGCGAGCAGATCGCAGGAGTGAAGCCACCAAGGCCTACCTGACATCGCTGGGATTGAACAGCCGCCAGCCGGACGCGCTGCGGGAGTTGGGAGAGCTCTATGCCTTCGTGGGCGACTTTGCGAAAGCGGAAGAAGAGTTCCGTAAGGCAATCACAATCGATCCGAAAAATGCTGTCTTACACCAGGACCTCGGCAGCACGCTGCTGAAAGCAGAAGAGCTGGACAAAGCTGAAGCAGAGTTGAGACAAGCGGTGCGGTTGGATGCAGGTCTGGGTGCCGCACACCGCGATCTCGGCCTGGTGCGGCGCGAAAAAGGAGATTCCGAAGAGGCCGTGCAGGAGTTGCGGCGGGCAGCGGCGTTGCTGCCGGACGACAGCGCCGTTCACTATCAACTGAGCCGTGCTCTCCGGCGGGCGGGGAAAACGGAAGAAGCCACTCAGGAAGCAAAGCTTAGCGAGCAGCTTGGACAGAAAGGAAAAGAAGGCCAGCAAGTGCTGGCGCTGTCTAGCGAGGGATTGACGCTAGTGCAGCAGGGGCACGCGCGGGAAGGACTGGGCAAGATCCGAGAGGCTCTGCAGCTTGATCCCGAGAACCTGACGGCGCACTTCAACTTTGCTCTGGCGTTGCGCCATCTGGGCCGCTATGACGAGTCGATCGCGCAGCTACAGAAAGTATTGCGCTTGCAGCCCGACATGCCAGCCGCCCACTATCAGCTCGGATGCGATTATTTCAAGAAAAAGCAATATCAGGAGGCAGTGGTTTCTTTCCGTAGGGCGGCGGGGCTCATTCCCGGGACGGCGGCGGTGCACAACGGTTTGGGAGTGGCTTTGGCCAAGTCGGGGGATGCCCCCGGAGCGGCGGCGGAGCTCGCGCTGGCTCGAAAGCTGGAACCGAAAACAACGCTTTACGAAAGGAATCTTCACTGTCTGCAAGAGACCACTCCTGGGTGCGCACTGACCCCGTGATAGAGTCCGGCGGCTTGACCCAGAAGTGAGTGAAGCAATTTGCAACACGCGCGCACCGCAATCAATTCCTAACGAAAGACTCTAGTGTTTTTGCAGTGCGTTTGATATTGTCCTTAACGTGTAGCTTGAGCTTGAGGAAAGCTGCACCGGCTTCTATCGTCACGTCTCCTCCCCCAGCGGAGATGGATAGAACCTGTCCCCCTGATTTCCATTCGTGGCATTTCAAACTGTGAATCACGCTAGCCGGCCGCTGGCCGCTGGAGACGTCGCATGAAGGCAACACTCGCCACGAAGATGGCTGGGATTCTGCTCGTCCTGATGAGCGTGGGTGGGGTCCGCTCGCAGGCACAAACCGCGGTCAACTGGACCGGCGGCACGGGCAATTGGAATCTTGGTTCCAACTGGAGCGGTGGGGTGGTTCCCAATAACGGTGGCGGAAAAACTTACAATGTCACCGTTGGAAGTGGCAGCGCTGCGGAAACGGTGACGCTCAATCTCGGCGCAACCATCAGCGACCTGACGTTGGGCACTACTTCGGGAAACGGAGTGACGCTGCAAAGTGTGGCCGGCGATTCCCTGACCATCGCCAGCGGAGGAACGCTCACCGTCGCCAACAGTGGCACCCTGCTGTTCGACACCGTGGGCAGCAACATAACCGTCGCCAGCGGGGGAACGCTGACCAACAAAGGCTCGCTCGACCTGGAGGCAGCCGGGGAAACTCTAAGCGTAACCGGCACCGCAACGAATGC
>Ga0302320_10012440_pt1 | contig 17881 bp, 12 predicted proteins | sample Bog_T0_3_FD_202130 | JGI IMG/M metagenome (GOLD analysis project Ga0302320, IMG submission 202130) | Peat permafrost microbial communities from Stordalen Mire near Abisko, Sweden - Bog_T0_3 | ecosystem: Environmental > Terrestrial > Soil > Wetlands > Peat | place: Sweden: Abisko, Stordalen Mire...
TGCCAAACCTTCCCCGCGCTGTGGCCGTGCCAGGGTAGTGCGCGAAGGCGCAATAGGGCCGCGGCCCACCCCACCCCTAACGATGAGCTGTTATGGATGGGGCGCCGTGGCTGAGGAACGAACCTGAACTAGTACAACACCGAGAAATCATAGCCCCTGGCGTAGATGTCTTTCCGCTCATCAGCGGAACCGATGACATAGACCATATAGGCACCATGCTTGAGCGGCTTGTCCGGCAGCAACTGAAAGGTATTGTTTCCGCGTGGAATCACCAGGGTCTTGCGAATGGCGCTGGTCTCGACACCAGACCTGCTATTGGAGATGCCGGAGCCGGTACTCACCTCAATCTCGCGCCGGTCGCCCTTCTGTTTCATCTGCACCAGGACGTAGTTTTTGATGGAGTCGCCTCTGGGCACGGTGATCTTGATCTCCGGCATTGGGCTGGCCGAGGTCGCGGCGATAGGTCCATCGAGATAGGCGTTCTCTTTGAGCGGCGTGAGGTCCCCCGTCAGGTTATTCAGCAGCCGCCCGCCGGTCTTGGCCTGGGACAGCGTGCTGATGTCCACATGCTTGTCGTCGACGAACACCGACGCTCCGCTCAGCACCATGTGGTCTATCATCACCGCGATCACCCGTGCGGAGAGGCCCTGCTTCCGCAGGGCCAGCATTTCGTCGTCGCTCAGTTGAAACGTCCAGTTGGAAGCTTTGATCTTCGCGACGATAATGTCATCGTCGAGGCCCTTGTTCAGCATGGCGACGACGAGGTCATCATCGTTAGGCGCGAGCGCCAACGCCGGTCTGGCCGCTAGAGGCTCCAGAGAATTCTGGCCCAGCGCGGACTGGAGGAGTGTGGGGGGGAGGAACAGGAAGGCGGAGAAAAGCATCAAGAGAACCGGAACTCTGCGCATGACGAGGACTCCTTGCAGACCCTTCCGCGACCAGGAAAATAGGTCCGGAATCATCTTGTCCTTCGTGAGCTTCCATTGTGTGCAGAGGCCCGCGTTGAGGCAAAAACACGCACGCCGACAGCGAACGTTGCGGGTCAAATGGATTAGATGCCTTGAGGGCTCGCCGCGTACACATCACGGCAAGGATATTCACCGGCCGTCCAAACGGCAGAGCCAGCGAACGAGGCACCGGACGGAAGTATGCGCTGAAACATGCAAAATGCGCATCGAAAAGCAGTTCAAGACGCCAATTTGCGTACTCACCGCGGAGCGTATCTGTTGCAAACACGATTGTTCCACGTGGAACAATTGGCGCGTATCTCCTGCATTTGCATAATTTGCTCCGCCCGGCCCTGCTTAAAAGCGCGGCCGGGGACAGTTGCCCCGGCCTCTGGTTTTTCCTGCTTCCGAGTTATGCCCCGGCCGCATCTCCTTCATTCTTAGCGGTATCGGCTGCAGCGCGGGCTACTTCGTTGGCAGCGTCCTTTGCGGCTTTGAGGGCCTCGAGATCGCGCTCCTTCTTGGCTTCGGCCGAGTTGCGGCCGAGTTCGTCGGCCAGCTTCTCGGTGGTGAAGGCCTCGATGAGGTCGCCCGCCTTGATGTCCTTGAAGCCGGCGAGATCTATGCCGCACTCGACGCCCTGACGGACCTCGGCGACGTCGTCCTTGACGCGCTTGAGCGAGGCGATCTTGCCCTTCCAGACCTCCTCGCCGTCGCGCAGCACGCGTACCTGCACGGTGCGCGTGATGACGCCATCGCGGACCACGCAGCCGGCGATCTGGCCGACTTTGGTGATCTTGAAGACCTGCAGCACCTCGGCTCGGCCGGCGTAGTTCTCCTTGAACACCGGTTCGAGTAGGCCGTACATGGCCTTGGTGATCTCATCCTGCAGCTCGTAGATGATGGTGTGCAGGCGGATCTCAACGTTCTCGCGGTCGGCGACCTCCTGGGCCTTACGGTCGGGCTTGACGTTGAAGCCAATGATGACGGCGTTGGACGCAGACGCGAGCAGCACGTCGGACTCGGTGATGGCGCCGACGCCGGAGTGCAGCACCTTCACGCGCACCTTCTCGGTGGACATGCGCTGCAGCGAGTCGGCCAGCACTTCGACCGAGCCCTGCACGTCGCCCTTGAGGATAAGGTTGAGGTCCTTGACGCCGGCTTGCTTGATCTGTTCTGCCAGGCCTTCAAGCGAGACGCGGGAGCTCTTGGCGAGTTGCGCCTCGCGCTCCTTCATCTTCCTGTACTGCGCGATGCCCTTGGCCTTGTCGCGGTCGGCCATCACGAGGAAGGTATCGCCGGCGTCAGGGATGGACTCGAGACCGAGGATCTCGACGGGAGTCGACGGTCCGGCTTCCTTGATCTCCTGGCCGCGATCGTTGAACATGGCGCGGACCTTGCCGAAGGTGTTGCCGACGATGTAGCTGTCGCCGATCTTCAGGGTGCCGTTCTGCACGAGGATGCTGGCGACGGCGCCGCGGCCGCGATCGAGCTTGGCTTCGATGACGGTACCCAGCGCGGGGCGGTCGGGCTGCGCCTTCTGCTCGTTGGTGTCGGCGACAAGCAGGATCATCTCTTCGAGCGCGTCGAGGTTGAGGCGCTTCTTGGCGGAGACTTCCACAAACTCGGTGTCGCCGCCCATGCTGGTGGCCTGCACGCCGCGCGCGGCGAGCTGCTGCATCACGCGGCTGGGGTCGGCCTCGGGCTTGTCGATCTTGTTGACTGCCACGATGATGGGGACCTTGGCTGCCTTGGCGTGGTCGATGGCTTCGAGCGTCTGCGGCATCACGCCATCGTCGGCGGCGACCACCACGACGACGATGTCCGTGATCTTGGCGCCGCGGGCGCGCATGCGGGTGAAGGCCTCATGGCCCGGAGTATCGAGGAAGACGATCTCGCGGCCAAAGGCGGGTGAGTCCGGCTTGGTGACGTGGACCTTGTAGGCGCCGATGTGCTGGGTGATGCCTCCGGCTTCGCCGCCGGCGACGTCAACCTGTTCGAGTTCGGTGGAGCGGATGGCGTCCAACAGGCTGGTTTTGCCGTGATCAACGTGGCCCATGATGGTGACTACGGGCGCGCGGACGACCTCAACCAGGCCGGTGGTGTCTTCGAGCAGGCCTTCAATGGCCTCATTCTCCAACTGCTCTTCGACGGAGATGACGGTGGCGTCGGCGCCGAACTGGCGCGAGACCTCCTTGACCAGCTCGCCGTCGAGCGACTGGTTCACGGTGACCATCACGCCCTTCATCAGCAGCGTGGCGATGAGATCCTTGCCGCGGACATCGAGCTTTTCTGCGAGGTCCTTGACAGAGATGCCTTCGGTGACGGTGATGGCCTTCGTAATGGGTACATCGCCGGTGGGAATCTGGGCGGCACCGGGACGGTAGCCTTTGAGGGCGACCTCCTTGTTCTTCTCGTAGCGCGGGGCACCGCGTCCGCGCCCACCCGCGCCGGGACGCGCGGGACGGCCCGGAGCAGCGGCTTCCGTAGGGGGTAGTAGACCGCCGGGGCCCCCGGGACGCGCACCGAAGCCGGGACGCGCACCAAAGCCGGGGCGGGCCGGGAAGCCTGGACGGCTGCCGGGGGCTCCCGGAGCACCGCTGGGGCCGCCGGGGAAGGTGCGCGTGGGGTGCATGGGGCGCCGAGCGCCGGGAGCGAGCGGTGTGCGCGAGCCGGGCGCTCCCGGAGAGCCGGGCCGGGGACGCTCAAAGATGGGGCGGCGAGCGACGCCCTCGGGCTGCGCGGGAGCGCTGTAGGTGGGGCGGGGCCCAGTCTGTGGCATGACGACGCGGCGCGCGGGAGCAAGAGGATTGGCTGACTCAACGGAGACATCTTCTACCGGGGATGCGGCAGCCGCGATGGGAACCGGCGCGGGCTCGGCGAGGGGCGCAACGGGAGGCGGCGCGGGAACCTCGGAGCGTTTGACGGCAACCGGAGCAGAGGGTGGAACGGAGGCGACCGCAGGCGCAGGCGCGGCGGGCACGCTGCCGGGCCGGGCCACCACCGGGCCTGGGACGGGACGGCTGGAGATGGCCGGCGGCGCCACCACCACAGCAGGCGCAGGCCTCGTCTGCTGCGGAAGGATGCGGCGGGGCGCGGGCGTTGGCTCAGCCTGGGTGGCGGCAGACGCGGCGGGGGGCTTGGAGGCCGGAGGCGCAACGGCGACCGTGGCGCGTGGCGCGGACGGGGACTTTGCGGCGGCTTCGGCCTGTTTGTTGGCCAGAATAGCCTTGGCTATGTCGCCGGGCTTGGTAGCGCCAGAGAGGTCAATCTTGCTCTTGGGGGCAGCAACAGGCTTGGCGGCGGCAGCCGGACGGACGCCGCGCTTCAGATGGCCGCGCACCTTCTCGGCTTCATCGTCTTCGATGGAGCTGGAGTGCGTCTTTTTCTCGGTGACGCCCACCGCTTTGAGGGCATCGAGAATGGCGTTGCTCTTGACTTCCAGTTCCCGTGCCAGGTCATTGATACGAACTTTGCTCATCTATTCCTTTTTGAAGGCCGGCGGCGGCTGCCCGGTCCATTTTGGTTCCACTGCGCGCTTAGCTGGTCATATCAGCCTCAATCGAAGGTGGAGTTTGGTTCAAAGCTATTATCCCTTGAACGTTCCCTATTCCCGGTGATTTGCCGGTCGTTCGGTCAGCGGTTCGGCTGATGTGACTCATTTGTCGATTCCTTCATCGGAGACCTCCTGGGCCTGGTCAACGAGTTCATCTACGGTATCGTTGTCCTGCTCGATGGCTTCTTCACGTGCGTCGCTGGCGTCGTTGGCGTCGCTCTCGGAGCGCGCCTCCTCGGCGTCGGCGATGTCCTCGGCGGAGAAGGCGCTGATCTCCTCCGTCGAGCCGCTGCCCGCGGCCTCGGCGGCGATGATCTCCTCCGGCGTCTCGGTCATGGAGTGGATCTCGTCGCCGGCTTTGTCGGTCTCCGCAGCGGCGGCGATGGCCTCTTCGCCGGCAGCAAGCACGGGATCAACTGGCAGAGCCACGGGCTCAGGCCGGACTTCGCCTTCTTCGTATTGCCCGAAGTAGTGGCGCACGGCGACGGCGATCTTCTCTACCGTCTTCTCGCCGATGCCGGGGATCTCGCTGAGCTCCTCGGCGGTCATGTCGGCGAGCGCCTCTACGGTGGTGATGCCCGCGGCGATGAGCTTCTCCATGACAGAGTCGCCCAGTTCAGTGACATGCTCGATGGGCGTGGAGGGTCCGCCGCCCAGGGCCTGCATCTGCTGCTCGACCTCCTGGCGCTTCTCCTCTTCGCTCTTGATGTCGATCTTCCACTGCAGCAGCTTGGCGGCGAGACGGACGTTCTGACCCTTCTTGCCGATGGCCAGCGAGAGCTGCGTGTCGTCAACGATAACCTCGAGTTGCTTTTCTGCGAGGTCAGTGATGGAGACGCGCGCGACCTTGGCCGGCTGGAGTGCTTTCTCTGCGAAGGTGGTGATCTCCTCGGAGAACTCGATGATGTCAATCTTTTCGCCGCGCAGCTCGCGGATGATGGACTGCACGCGCATGCCCTTCATGCCCACGCAGGCGCCGACCGGGTCCACGTCCTTGTCGCGGGACTGGACGGCGATCTTGGTGCGCTCGCCGGCCTCGCGTGCGATGGCGCGGATGCTGACCGTGCCGTCGTATATCTCGGGGACTTCGCTCTGGAAGAGCGACTGCACCAGCGCGGGGGCGGCGCGGGAGACGATGACCTGCGGGCCCTTGGCGGCGCGGTCTACGCGCAGCAGCACCACGCGAACGCGCTCGGCGATGGCGAACTGCTCCAGGCGCGACTGCTCGCGCTTGGGCATGCGGGCTTCAGCCTTGCCGAGGTCAAAGATCACGTCCATGGGCTCCAGCCGCTTGACGGTGGCGGTAAGGATCTCACCGGCGCGGTGCGCGTACTCATTGAATACGGTGTCGCGCTCGGCCTCGCGGACCTTCTGGAAGATGACCTGCTTGGCCATCTGGGCGGCGATACGGCCCAGCGGCGAGGTGTCTTTGTAAAAACGCAGCTCGCCGCCGACCTCGACCTCGGGGGCCAGTTCGCGGGCCTGCTCTAGCGCGAGCTGGTTATCGGGGTCCTCCACCTGCTCGGGCGTCTCCACGACAGTCTTGTAGACATAGGCGCGGATCTCGCCGGTCTCCTTGTCCATCTCTCCACGCATGTTCTCCACGGTCTTGTAGTACTTCCGCGTGGCGAGCGCGATGGCGTCTTCCACGGCGCCGACGACGATCTCGGGCTCAATACCCTTCTCGCGGCTCAGGATTTCAATCGATTGGTAGAGTGCGCTTGCCATGTTGGTGTTCTCGTTTCTGCGGTTGCGGGCTATTAAGTTGTAAGTCGTAAGTTCTAAGTTGTAAGTCGCTAGATTTCGGCAACGAGGTTGGCCTTCTCGACGTTGGACAGAGCGATGGTGACGGTCTGTTCGGATGCGGATTTCTTCGCCTTGACCTTCTGTTTGATGGCGGACAGGTCGAGCATGACGTTGTGGCCGTCAAAGGCGGTGAGTCGGCCGGTGAAGTGGCGGTTCTCGCTGACAGGCGAGAAGGTCTGGAGCTTGATGAGCGATCCGGTGAATCGGGCGTAGTCGGCGGCCTTGAGCAGCTTGCGTTCGAGGCCCGGAGAGCTAACCTCCAGGGTGTACTCGGCGCCGGGGATCAGGTCTTCAATGTCGAGGACGGTGCCGAAGTCGCGGGCGAAGCTGGCGCAGTCCTCATGGGTAACGCCAGAAAGGGTCTCGACTGCAACACCGCCGAAGTGGCTGGGAGGATCGTTGGCGGCGGCGAGGCGGGCGTACTCGGCGCGGGCGGCGGCGTCCTTTTCCAGGAAGACGCGGAGCGCGCGGTGCTTGCCGCCGCCGGTGAACTCCAGGTCCACAACGTCAAGGTGGTGGGAGGCCGCGACGCGGTCGGCGGTGGCGCGAATTGTCTCTATCTGCAAGGCCATAGTGCGTCTTGTCACGTTGGGATTTGGCAGGAGATGGGGCGGCTGCCAAACCAGATTTAGAGCAAACAAAAAGTGGGCTCTCGCCCACTCCTCTCTTCCGCCACATTCCCGGTACGCTCACGGGTGAAGACCTGCGGCAGAACGGATTCGTCTGCTTCTAGTAATGTACACCCCGAACGGGCGCTTTTTCAAGATGGAGGCTGGGACCGACTGCTAGAATCTACACCAATTTAGGGGAAACTCCATGAAGATGTCTCTGTTGGCCGTCGTCCCGTTCCTTTGTATCGGTCCCGCCTTCGCGCAGGATGCGGCGGGCCCCGACTCTGCACAGCTTTATGCCCAAACCACTGCGGCTACCGTCATCATCCTTGCGGGGGAAGGCGCGGGTAGGCTCCGTGACGTGGCGACGGGAGTTGTTATCTCCAAGGACGGCACCATCCTGACCGCGTGGCATGCCGTGAAGGGCGCATTGGAGGTTCAAGTGCGGCTCTCCAACGGGGAGGTGTACGACCGTGTGGATCTGGTCGGAACGGACGAGCGCCGCGATGTTGCCGCACTTCGAGTGACTGCGGGAGGGCTTGCGTTCCTGACTCCCGCCGAGTCGCTACCTGCGCAAGGCGACCCCGTCTATGCGGTGACGAACGCCAATGGCCTGACATTCAGCGCCACTTCCGGGATTCTCTCCGCAATCCGTCCAGCCGAAGAAGTGCCCGGCGCGGGCACTGGATTCAGGCTGCTTCAGTTCACGGCTCCGGTAGCACCAGGAGCCAGCGGCGGCGCTCTCGTCGATAAGAAGGGACAGCTTATCGGCATCATCACGGGCGGGATGCGCGGTGGCGCGGCGTTCGCTGTTCCTATTGACAGCGTTCTAGGGTTGCCCGCCTCTGGACAACGCGTGGTCCTGGGCTCGGGCAGTTCTCTGCAGATGCCCGCCAAGACCGCCGCCCAAGTCCCGCAGTCCAGCGCAGCGCTCGGGGATGTGAGACCCAAACAGATTCTGCACGACGCAAAGACGATCCATATCAGTTCAAAGACGTCATTTCTTACCGTGGACACCCTCATCCGCGCACTGACGCTGGAGAAGAACTGGGATCAGCTTGGCCTGACGATAGTTCAGGATCCCCGCCTTGCCGACGTGATGATCGAGATTGACCGGCCACTATTCACCTACGTTCATACCTTCGTGATGACCGACAAGCGAACTTCCGTCGTGCTGGGATCGGGTAAGGTGACAGCATTTGACGGCACGATTGCCTCGGGTGGGATCGCTGACGAGATTGACAAAATCTTCGCGGCACAACGCTTGCCAAAGGCCGAGAAGAAGTAGGCGCGCCATTTCAACCGGGCACCACAGATGAGTGCCGATTTGCGCCCACAGGCTCTGGTGCAACAATAGAGAATGATGATTCAAAGCCAGATTCCCGAGGCGCTCACGTTCGATGACGTGTTGCTGGTACCCGCCTACTCCGATGTGGTCCCCACGCAGGTGAGCACGCAGGTACGCCTGACGAAGAACATCACGCTGGCCACGCCGCTGATGTCCGCCGCCATGGACACCGTGACCGAGTCGCGGCTGGCCATCGCCATCGCCCAGCAGGGCGGTATGGGCGTGGTCCACCGTAACCTCACCATCGAGCAGCAGGCCGGCGAGATCGACAAGGTGAAGCGGTCGGAGTCCGGCATGATCGTCGACCCGGTGACCATCGAGCCGGAGCGGCCGATCGCAGACGCGCTGGAGGTGATGCGGCGGTTCAAGATCTCCGGCGTACCGGTGACGAAGAAGGGCAAGCTCGTGGGCATCCTGACCAACCGCGACCTGCGCTTCGTCTCGCGGACGGACATCCCCATCGGCGACGTGATGACCAAGGAGAACCTCATCACCGTTCCAGTGGGAACGACGCTGGAACAGGCCGAGCACATCCTTCACCAGCACCGCGTGGAGAAGCTGCTGGTGGTGAACGACGCCTACGAGTTGAAGGGGCTGATCACCGTCAAGGACATCCAGAAGAAGCTGAAGTACCCGAACGCGAGCAAGGATGAGCAGGGGCGGCTGCGCGTGGCCGGAGCCATCGGCGCTACGGGCGACTTCCTGGAGCGGGCGACCGAGCTGGTGCGCGCCCGCGTGGATGCTCTGGCCATCGACTCGGCGCACGGGCACTCGATACGCGTGCTGGAGGCCGTGGCCGAGGTGAAGAGGGCCTTCCCGCACGTCGACCTGCTGGCTGGCAACATCGCCACCTACGAGGGCACGATGGCGCTGATCGACGCTGGCGCCGACGCGGTGAAGGTGGGCATCGGCCCTGGATCCATCTGCACCACGCGCATGGTCACCGGCGCGGGCATGCCGCAGATTACGGCCATCTCCGAGGCCTACCGCGCGGCCAGTGAGCGCGGCGTGGCGCTGATTGCGGACGGCGGCATCAAGTACTCCGGGGACATCACAAAGGCCATCGCGGCAGGTGCGAGCGTGTGCATGATCGGCAGCCTCTTCGCCGGCGTCGACGAGAGCCCGGGTGAGACGATCCTGTACCAGGGCCGAAGCTTTAAAGCCTACCGTGGCATGGGCAGTCTAAGCGCGATGGCACAGGGCTCCGGCGAGCGCTACTTCCAGAGCAACGAGGACATGGCATCGGACGGCGGTGTACGTCCATCGATTACAGCCCGCGAGAACGGCGGTGGCAACCGCCTGGCGAAGTTTGTGCCGGAGGGCATCGAGGGCAGGGTTCCGCACCGAGGACCTTTGGAGGCGATGGTCTATCAGCTGGTTGGCGGTCTGCGCTCCGGTATGGGCTACCTGGGCTGCGGAACGATTGACGACCTGCAGACAAAGGCGAAGTTCATCCGCATCTCCGGCGCGGGGCTGCGCGAGAGCCACGTACATGACGTGGTGATTACGCGCGAGGCTCCCAATTATCACGTGGAGTAAGACAGGTTCGTTCTAGACCCTGGCACTAGAATCTTTTGTCCCACACCATCGCATCAAACCGGTGCAGGGTGGAGAAGCCGTTGCGTTCGTAGAGGCGGAGCGCGCCCATGTTGGCCTCCGTGACGGTGAGGGAGAGGCCGGAGACGCCGCGGCGGGCGATGTGTGCAGCACAGTGGTGCAGCAGGGCCTCGGCGATGCCCGCGCGGCGCAACTCCGGCCGGACACAGAGCTGCGTAATATGGCCCACGTCCGCTCGCACGCGCGAGCAAAGGATGATGGCCTCCAGCGCGTGGGTGTGCCGGTCGCGTGCGACCCAGGAGTCCTCCGCATCGAAGATGCCGCAGCCGGGGAAGCGGATGATGTTGTGCAGGAAGCGTTGGGCTCCATGCACACTGCGGTACTGATCGTTGATGTTGCTGTCCACGTTACCGGTGTAGGCGTGGTGGATGAGCGCAGCCGCAGCGTCGTAGAACGGCGGCCGCCAGGGCTCCAGAACGAGGTTCGTCAGCATAGGCGGCGGCTGAACCCGGCCCTCCGCGCCGATATGCAGAAGTCTCTTCGCTTTGCCTCGCGATGGAACTGAGAGAGTCTGGTCAAGATGACAACTACTGTGGGGGAGGTCGCAGGTCATGAACAGCCGTGGATAGCTGCGGAAGCCCCGCGATAGGAACGGGCTGGCGAGCGCTCCGGCGGGAAACATCAGCAGTTGCGACTCCACCCGTTCCACCCCGGGAGTGGCCTGCAGCATCTCCAGCAGGTGATGCAGCAGGGTCTCGCAGATGGGGTTGTCGAGTTGTTCGCCCTCACCGAAGGCGTAGACATCGCCGACCACGGCCTTGGCCGCCTCGAAGACGCAGAAGGCATAACCGACCACGCGGCCGGCGTGCAGCGCGACGAACCCGGGAAGGATCCGGCCGTCGATATAGTCCAGCAGCAACGTGATCGCCGAGGCGTAATCCCAGCGCAGACGCTGCTGCCAGCGCTCTGCCTCCTCCTCCAGCAGCGGCCGCAGCCGTGCCGCGGAGAAGTGGCGCAGATCGAGGATCTCGAGCTGGGGCGTGGAACTCATTGGGCGACCGGAACTCGTCGGTTGGGGCTGCGCGGCCATGAGGCTCCTCAGTTCCGAGGATAGACCTTGTAGACCGACAGGCCCTGTGTCGCATACAGGAAGAGCTGTTGATAGACACGTCCCTGGAGCAACGTGCCCAGCTGCGCCGCATCGTGGGTGGGAATCACAAGAATGCTGGCCGCGTCGGGAACTCCGTGGCGGGCGTCAACGATGTTCTGGTTGCGGTAGAAGGCGAGACCGTAGACCAGGTCGCGGCGCACATCGTACTCGGCCACCAGCGAAGCGTCTGGAGCGGCCTGCGCGATCTCCTCGGCCAGCGGGCGCGCCGAGTAGTTGAGGTCGAGCAGGCGTCCGTTCATCCCCAGCAGGAAGAAGAGCAGCCCCGCCAGCGGAATGATGGTGACGATCTGAATGCGCTCGACGCCGAAGCGCCGCACCACTACCAGCACCACCACCGCTACGACGATGCCCAGCGCCGCCGCCCACACAAACGCCCAGGGGGCGGGAATGATGCGCTGATAGACCATGTATTGGGGACACAAGAGCAGGACGAAAGTCAGAAATCCCGTCGCGATCGCGTGCGAGTTGAGCAGCCAGTTCGGCAGACCTTCGCGGCGAATGCGAAACAGGTAATCGCCGGTGAGGATGGCCAGCGGCGGTATCGAGGGCAGGATGTAGCCCGGCAGCTTGGATCCGGAGAAGGAGAAGAAGACGATGGGAAAGAGTGCCCACAGAACAAGGAACTCCGGGAAGGCATCGCCAGCACGCACGTGTCCAATGTAGCGCTGCGGTTTGTGCCGCACCTTCCACTCGGCCATGGAGATTTGCAGGCCGTCGATGAGCGCGCGGAGAGCGAGCGCGGTCCAGGGCATCATACCGAGGACAAGGACCACCAGGTAAAAGTAGAACGGCTGATGGTGCTGGTAGAGGTTCGTCGTGTAGCGCTCGATATTGTGCTGCAGGAAAAACTCGTAGACAAAGGTCGGGTTGCGGCGCTGCACCGCTATGTACCAGGGCAGCACCATCAGCAGGTAAAGCAGAACGCCGGGAATCCAGATGGTACGGCGCAGCGCGGACCACTCCCTGCGCAGGCCGAGGAACAGCAGTATGATCGCCAACGCCATCACCGGTGCGATGGGTCCTTTAGCCAGAGTCGCGGCGGCTCCGAAGAAGTACAGGTCGAAGAGCCAGAACTTCTTACCAGTCTCATACCACGCATACCAGCCCAGCATGCCCATGCAGAAGGGCGCGGCCAACTGCATGTCCGTGGATGCACCGCGGGCAAAGGCCACGATGGCCACGCTGGAGACCATGATGAGCGCCGCGTCCAGATGGCCTCCGGGCCGGAAGCGGCGCAGATGCAGGAAGGCGAGGATGATCAGCGCCAGCGCGCCGGTGGCGGACGGCAAGCGCGCCGACCAGTCGGAGACGCCGAGCTCCTTGTAAAACTCCATCGTCCGCCAGTAATAGAGAGCGGGCTTCTCCAGCCACGGTTTGCCGTAGAGGATCGGAGTGACCGTGCCGCCCATCAGGCAGGCGTAGGATGCGCGCAGGTCGCGCGACCGCAAACTGTGCGGAACGATGCGAGCGTGGACCTCATGGCAGTCCCGGGAGTGCGCAGCCAGCATCTCACGGGCGATCTGCGCATAGCGCGGCTCATCGGCTCCAACCAGTCCCAGCCTCGCTCCCCCGAAGTACGGAGCCAGGCCGTAGAACAGGAAGTAGCAGGAGAAGACCAGCATCACGGCCAGTTCAGCGAGGTCGCGGCCCCAGGTCTGTGAAAGAAGGGCGCGCAGCCAGGCGAACGGGCGAGGCGCGGATTGTGTCGTGTCCGTCAAAGCTGGTCTGGGATCGCCGTCTGCCGCGGCGTTCCCTAGGCTAACAGAGTTGGCGGCAGAACCGGACGCGCGGCAAGCGGCTCGCAGCAGGCTGCCTGGAGCTGCGCGAGGACGCGTTCGGTCACCTCGGCCTGGCTGCCTTCGAGGGTGCATCCGCTGGCATTGCGGTGCCCGCCGCCGCCGAAGTGATGAGCGATGGCGGCCACGTCAATTTCGCCTTTGCTGCGTAGGCTCAGGCGGAACTCCTGCTGGGCCGGCGTCTGGCGCAGCAGCACCGCGGCCTTCACGCCGGCGATGCCGATCAGATAGTTCACCACGCCTTCGCAGTCCTCAACGGTAGCGCCGGCGCGCGCCATCTCCTCCAGCGTGATCCAGCTCCAGCAGACCGCGCCCTCGATCTGCATGTTGCTCAGGGCGATGCCCAGCAGGCGTACCTTGCCCGGCGGGTTGGAGAAGTAGATGGACTGCGCGATGGCATTGGCGTCCGCGCCGCACTCCAGCAGGTGCTCTGCGCAGCCGAAGGTCGCGGCATTGGTGCTGGCGAAGGTGAACGATCCGGTGTCGGTCAGCACCGCCGCATACAGGCAGCCGGCCATCTGCGGCGAGATGGTGACCGCCGAGGCGACGGCCAGATCGTAAACCATCAGTCCAACGGCGCAGGCCTCCGGATCGATCCAGTTGAAGTCGGCGAAGTCGCGGCCGCTGAGGTGGTGGTCAATGTTGATGGTCATCGCCGCGTTCATGACCTTGAAGTCGGGACACTTGAATCCGCTGCGCTCCAGGCGGTCGCACTCCAGCAGGATTACCGCGTCGGGCGAACTCGGCGGCAGCGCGCTGACGATGCGCTCCACGCCGGCGAGGCAGTGGAACGGCGCCGGAATGGGATCGGCGAAGGCCACGGTGACCTGCTTGCCCATAGCTTCGAGCAGGTGCATCAGGCCCAGCGCGGAGCCGATGGCATCGCCGTCGGGGCGCTCATGCGAGGTGACCAGGAAGCTGTGGCGCCCGCACAACAGCTCCAGCAGAGCAGCGATCGAACCTGCGCGGTCCAGCTCTACCGGCTTAATGCTCATCGCCTCGCTCACCTTGGGGTAGGACGAGCGCGGAGGGCTGCAAGATTCATCGTTTAATGCCGGGACCTGCGGATTGTGGGTTGGCATGCTCAGTGTCTTTGGCTCCCGTCGCTGCGGTCTCGGACTGCGTTACGTTGTTTGGCTGGGCTGCGTGCTTGCGGGCCAGCTTGCCGCGGTGCTTCTCCATGCGTCCCAGCAGCTCGTCCATGCGCGCGCTCATTTTTTCGCTGCGGTCGATGGCAAAGGTGAGCTCCGGGACGTGGCGGACGCCCATGCGGTCGCGGATCTCGGTGCGGATGTAGGCGCGCGCGGCCATCAGCCCGGCCAGCGTGTCGGCCTCCTCAGCCGCGGAGCCGGTGACGGCGATGAACACCCGGCAGCTCTTGCCGCCCGGCGCCAGCACCACCTCGGTGACGTAGCTGGGTGCAATGCGCGGGTCAGAGAGCTCGCCCTCCAGCATGGCGGTAATCTCCTCGGCGAAGGTGCCGGCGACTCGTCCGCGGTGGTAGGTTCTGGCTCTTTGTTCCGGCATGACTGACCCAGCAGAATATCACCTTCCAGACAACTTTACGTCGCATAGCGAGCTTTTCCTCGCCCTCAACCTGGCCCGGTCTCCCCCTCCGGGAGAGCGATATCGGATTCCACGTAGCTGTCGAGCACCTCGCAGCCCAGCCCCACCGCAATGCGGCGGGCGGCGGACTCGACCTCGCGGAGCTGCCCGGCCAGGTACGCGGCCGAGCTAGAGATGGCCACCACGCCCAGCGTCGCCCGGTTCCACACCATGGCATCGTCCAGCTCCGCCACGGAGATATTGAAGCCGTGGCGCAGCTTGTCCTTGAGCGACCGCACCACCTGACGGCGGTCCTTGAGCGACTGAGCGTGCTCGATGCCGAGTTCCAGGGTGAGGGTCGCTATCGGCATTGGCTGGGGGTACCCCCCTCCCCCACTTTTTCCCGCAAAGTTGGCAGAAATAAGGACTTAGCGGTGGTCTCAGGATTCAGAGCGGATGGACAGGATTCGATAACCCTTTTATTTTCAAAGGGCTATTTCTTCTCTATATCTTAAAGATATTTCTTTAAGATATGTCACTCTACGCGCCTGAAGACCATACCTGAAATGTCAGGAAAGAGGAGCCGGGGTTTTAGCCGCGACGTCTTCTCACCAACGTCTATTGTAAAGGGCGTGTCAAGCGGGGGAGCGTCTATGCGGCGGGCCTTCGGCCCTTGGCATGGTGCCGTTGTGTGCGCCGGGGCTAAAGCCCATCCATTTTGTGTCCTATGTCGTGGGGCTGAAGCCCCACGCTAATCCGGCAGGACAACGACAAGACTTTGTCAGCAGGCCTCAGCGCTTCGCCTTCCACAGCCGGTGCGGCACCAGCCAGGTCACCCCGGCCGTTCCCTGCCACTGGGTGGAGGTAGAGGTGAGGCCGCGGAGGATGGCGGCGTCCAGCACCAGGTTAGGGCGGAGAGCGAAGGGCGTGGTCACTAGCAGGTCGACCGCGTTCGCGCGGACGGCGACGGGCTGGTTGTGCGCGGTGCTGGTGACGAAGGGCTGGGTGAAGTGCTCCAGTTCGACGTCAAAGGCCAGCCGTCCGGCGGTGGACTTGGGGAAGATGGGGTGGGAGAGCGAGAGCGTCTGCGCGTACTGCGCACGGCGGACCGGATGCGCGGGCGAGTTGCCGACCGTAGTGCCGTTGTCCACGCTGCGCTGCTCGTTGAACTGGTAGATGGAGTCGTAGTGGGTGCCGTGCGGAAGGTCGCCCGAGAAGAAGAAGATGAGCGCCTGCTTGAAGTCGCCGGAGTCCAGGTTGGCGGCGGTGCCGGCGCGGACGCGGCAGTTGTAGCCGACGTCGATGGTGGGGCGTGGGCCGGTGCTCTTGAGCAGCACGATCTGCGTGCCGAGGTCGATGTCGCCGGCGTTCTCCGTTTTTAGGGTGGGCGGCTGGCCGCCGGGCGTGAAGACGGTGTTGTAGGTGAAGGGCTGCGAGAGCACCTGCACGAGGAAGCGCGAGGTGAGAGCGATTTTGGTGGCCTGGTTGAGTGCGGTCTGCGCGGCGGTGCCGGAGGGCGAGGTGACGCCGCGGTTGATTCCCTGCTCGAACTGCAGGTAGCCGGTGGGCGGCAGCACCGCCGGGACGCTGGCCGTGGGCCGCGCGGGGTTGGCGGCGGGGGTGGGGTCGGGCGCGGGCGTCTGGGGCGTGGTTTGGGCGTGGACGGCAAAGCTGAGGAAGATGGGCAGCAGACTTAGGATCGCGCGGCGCATGGTTGTGGTGAGGATAGCGGGCGGGGCGTTAAGAAAGCGCTAAAGACGAGGGACATCTCACTCTTATAAAAGAAAATCTTTGAACGCAGAGGGCGCGAAGGAAAAACGCAAAGGTCGCCAAGGGGCGGCGTTGGCCTCGGATGGTATATCTGATTCATTCAACCGGAAGGTGAGGCGGGCATGGCGAGGTCGCGGAGGGAGTTCTTGGCGAAGGGCGGGATGGGGTTGGTGGGAGCGGCGATGGCGGCGGGCGCACAGCAGCCGCCGGGAGGGACTGCGTCCAGTACGCCAGCTTCCAGTGCGCCAGTTTCAAGCACGCCGGGGGCTCCTCCTGCGTTTGGGACGGCCGCGCCGGTGGGGCCGGCGGTATCCGCGGAGACGTTTGTGCAGGCCGAGAAGCTGGTGCAGGTGGAGATGACGGCCAAGGACATCGCGGAGGCCGCCGGGAACTGGCAGCAGAGTATGGCTGCGGTCTACGAGCGGCGGACGGGGCCGCGGAAGCTGGCGCTCAACGAGACGGATGTGCCGGCGACGGTTTGGTTCCCGGAGATTCCGGGGGTCGCGCTTCCTGCCGCTGGAGAGGGCTTTGCGGTGCGGCACTACCACTCTTATCCGCCGCCCAACAGCGATGAGGAGATCGCGTTTGCGTCGATTGTCTCGCAGTGTCAATGGATCAAGGCGAAGCTGATCACGTCAGAGCGGCTGACGAAGATCTATCTGGAGCGGCTTAAGAAGTATCAACCGGTGTTGAACTGCGTGATAACGCTGTGTGAAGAACATGCGCTGGGGCAGGCGCGCGCCGCCGACACGGAGATTGCCGCGGGCAAGTATCGCGGGCCGCTGCATGGGATTCCGTGGGGGGCAAAAGACCTGCTGGATACGGCGGGAATTGCGACGACGTGGGGCGCGGAGCCGTTTCGCAACCGCGTGCCGGTGGAGGATGCGACGGTCACGAAGCGCCTGAACGAGGCGGGAGCGGTGCTGGTGGCGAAGTTAAGTTTGGGTGCGCTGGCGCTGAACGATGTGTGGTTTGGCGGGCAGACGAAGAATCCGTGGAATCTGGATGAGGGTGCGAGCGGTTCGAGCGCAGGGCCGGGAGCAGCGGTCGCTGCGGGACTGGTCGGGTTTGCGATTGGGTCGGAGACGCAGGGCAGCATCGTGAGCCCGAGTATGCGCTGCGGTGTGACGGGGCTTCGGCCAACGTTTGGGCGCGTGCCCCGCACCGGCGCGATGACACTGAGCTGGAGCTGCGACAAGCTCGGGCCGATGGCGCGGTATGTCGAGGACACGATGACGGTGCTGGAGGCGATCAAGGGCCCGGACGGCAAGGATGTCGCCTGCGTCGCTGAAGGCGCGAAGATGAATGCCGGGAAGGGAGTGCAGGGGTTGAAGGTCGGGTACATCAAGAAGTGGATGAAGCAGGCCCCGGCGACCGACGTGGACCGAGCGGTGCTGGAGACGGTGAAGAAGCTGGGCATGACGCCTGTCGAGGTGAGCCTGCCGGACTGGCCGTATGATTCGCTGAACATCATCCTGTTTGCGGAGAGCGCGGCGGCGTTTGAGGAGATCACGCTGGACCATCGCGTGGACGAGTTGAAGATGCAGGTGCCGGATGCGTGGCCGAATACGTTCCGGCAGTCGCGGTTTTTGAGCGCGGTGGATTTTGTGCAGGCCGACCGGCTGCGGCGCAAGGTGGCCGTGGAGTTTGCGCGGGTGATGAGCGAGGTGGACGTGCTGCTGGTGCCGAGCCTGAGGGATGAGTTCCTAGTAATTACGAACTTTACCGGGCACCCCAGCTTGACGCTGCGCGCGGGGTTTGTGGAGGTGAGCGA
>Ga0302320_10012441_pt1 | contig 17877 bp, 15 predicted proteins | sample Bog_T0_3_FD_202130 | JGI IMG/M metagenome (GOLD analysis project Ga0302320, IMG submission 202130) | Peat permafrost microbial communities from Stordalen Mire near Abisko, Sweden - Bog_T0_3 | ecosystem: Environmental > Terrestrial > Soil > Wetlands > Peat | place: Sweden: Abisko, Stordalen Mire...
GCTCTTGCTTACAGTCTGTCGTACAAGAAGCGGTGAGTGGCGTTTTCATTTGGCTGAGTGATATCAAGCCTTCTGACGCTCTCGCCGCTTCTTTGTTCAATCTCGCTATGAAATATCCGGGCTAGAATTTCGTTAACCGCCCCAGCCCGGTGTTTCAACGCCGGGAACGTGTCGTTTGCAACCTAATCCCGGGAGGGGCGGCTGAAATCAGGGGGCGGTTCAGCCGTCCCTCCGGAACTTTTGATTTTCTGGCTCGAACCCGGCATTGAAATGCCGGGCTATTTTCAATTGTTCCTCCGGAACCAAAGCGCCGGCACAATGTGTGCATAATTTGGGATGTACCCCTATCTGAAATGGCAAAACTTCCCGCTCGCCAAAACGCCTTTTTCCGCTATTTTGTGCGTCTGTACTGAACCATGTTTACTGGAACTTATACTGCTATTGTTACGCCGTTTCGCGGGAGTCAACTGGACGAAGCCGCGCTGGAACGCCTCATTAAATTTCAAATCAAGGGCGGCGTGGACGGCATTGTACCCGTGGGCACCACGGGCGAATCGCCCACGGTAAATTACGAGGAACACATCCAGATCATTGCCTGGTCGGTCAAGTATGCGGCCGGCAAGGTCAAGGTGCTCGCCGGCACCGGCGGCAATTCCACGAGCGAGGCGATTTACCTTACGCAGGCGGCGGAAAAGGCCGGCGCGGACGGCTCGCTCCAGGTCGCGCCCTATTACAACAAGCCCACGCAAGAGGGATTGTTCCAGCATTTCAAGGCCATCGCCAAGGAAACGAAGCTGCCCATCCTGCTCTACAGCATTCCAGGCCGCTGCGGCGTGGAAATCGCGGTGGACACGGTAAAACGCCTGGCGCATGATTGCAAAAACATCATTGGCATCAAGGAAGCAGGCGGGAGTTGCGACCGCGTGTCACAATTGCGCGCCGCCCTCGGGCCCAAGTTTGAAATCATGTCCGGGGACGATTCGCTGACCGTGCCGTTCATGTCCGTTGGCGCGAACGGCGTCATCAGCGTGGCGTCCAATGTCATTCCGAAGGAAGTTTCGCAGATGGTGAACGCCTTTGCGCGCGGCGACGCGCGCAAAGCCGGGGCGCTCCATGCCCGGTATTATCCGTTGTTCAAGGATTTGTTCATTGAAACGAATCCGACACCGGTAAAAGCCGCGCTTGCCATGATGAAACTGATCAACGAAGATTATCGCCTGCCGCTGGTGCCCATGAACCCAAAAAATTGGGAAATTCTGCGCACCACACTGAAGCGGTGCGACGTATTGGAGTGAAGTTATGTGCTGTTTTTCCGGCCCGGTAAATTCTGTGTCGGCCACGAAAATTTTCGCCCGCATGGGCGAAGACGGCCGGCAATTTCTGGTCTATTCCATGACCGTGGACGCGGCCAATCCCCTCGCCATGGTGCTGCCGTTGCCGGTGACAAAGGACTCCGACGAAAACGCCGTGCATTTCATCAACCTGAAAGAATACCCGAATTTTTTCGCCGATGTTGAATCGGGGTTTCCGCGCCCCGCCCCGCATTTTTTCGGTGACGGGCCTGCTCCTGCCTCCGCCTCAATCCAAGCGTTGCCGGTGGTGCAGGTGGGAGATTTCGAGGCTTCCTTTGTGCCCACGGTCAAGGATTTCCACCGGCTGGACCCGCGGTTTCGAATGCCGCCAGAATTGTTCACCAAAATGCCGGACTATCAGCACTTCGGTTTTGCGGTGTTCAAACTCAAACCGGGCGCGCAGACGGTGCATCCCATGGCATTTGATTTTCCAGCGGCGCAGCCAGAACATTTATTTTTTCCGACCGTTCACGTCCATGACGGCAAGGTCCATGATACCGCGGAGTTTGACCATGTGCTCTATTGCCAGCCCGGCGGGCCCAAAAGCCTGAAACTTTCGGCGTGGAGCGAATCCCCCAAACACGCCAAAAGCTTCGTATCCATCAAGAAGACCGAGGGCATCGTCGTGGCGAACGAACATTGCTATAAACGCGAATTGCAGGGGAGGCTCCGCAACAAAGACACCATTGTGTTGTCAACCTGAGTTCAAAACATGTCCACCAAGGTCATCATCAACGGAGCGAAAGGCCGGATGGGCCAGGCGCTCATCTCGTGCGCAAAAAAAATCCACGGTCTTGAAGTTGTCGCGGAGTTGGGCCGGGAAGGCAATCTCGCCGCCGTCATTGGCAAGGCCGATGCGGTAATTGACTTCAGCGTCCATGCGGCGACGGTCGAGGTGGCGCGGCTTTGCGCCCAACACAAGAAAGCGCTCGTCATTGGCACCACCGGCCACGAGGAAGCTGACGCGATTGCCATCAAAAAACTCACGTTAGAAATCCCCATCGTGTGGGCCTCGAATTTCTCCACGGGGGTCAACACGCTCTTCTGGCTCACGCGCAAGGCGGCGGAAATACTTGGGCCGGACTTCGATCTCGAAGTGGTTGAGATGCATCATCGCTTGAAGAAGGACGCCCCCAGCGGCACCGCCAAATCTCTGGCGGAAATTCTCGCGGGGGTGCGCAAGCTGCAATTGAACGAAGCCGCCCGGCACGGCCGCGTCGGGATTACCGGCGAACGCACCAGCAACGAAATCGGCGTCCATTCCATCCGTGGCGGCGATGTGGTGGGCGACCACACCGTGATTTTTGCGAATGTCGGCGAGCGCGTGGAACTCACGCACAAGGCCTCCAGCCGCGACACCTTCGCCAACGGCGCCCTCCGCGCCGCGCAATGGGCCGTAAAACAAAAGCCGGGCCTGTACAACATGCAGGATGTGCTGGGGCTGAAATAATTGGCAGCAGGCGACGTGAGGAGGCTCTGACATAATTTTCCAGAAACAGTATGAGCCTCCTTACGTCGGCTGCTACCAATGTCTTTATCGCCCTCGGATCAAACCTTGGCGATTCGCGTGGCATCATTTTAGACGCGCTGGCCCGCCTGCAAGATTTTTCCGACGAACCCATCCTCAAATCCTCCCTCTGGCAGACGACGCCGGTGGATTGTCCACCCGATTCGGCAAAATTTGTGAACGCAGTGGCCGGCATGGTCCCGCGAATGGATGAAACACCGGAATCATTGTTTAAAAAATTGCAGGCACTGGAAAAAGAATTTGGCCGCACGCCAAAAAAGATCCTCAACGAGCCGCGTTCCCTGGATTTGGACTTGATTGCCTTCGGCAATGCGACGTGTCACACGCCACAACTCATTCTGCCCCATCCCCGCGCGCATTTGCGGCGATTTGTACTTGAGCCACTGCGCGAAATCGCGTCGGACATAATATTACCCGGACAGGTAAAAACCGTTTCCCAGTTGCTCATGGAATTGCCTGCCGGGGATTTGGCGAACCGGCTGGAATAGCCTGAAAACGCCGTATAGCTTGTCGAGGGCAAAACAAATCAGTCAGCCGTATCCTGCCGAACACTGTCACACACTTGCGAAATTACTCCGGGGAGAACTTGATTGACAATTTGCGTGTGCTGGTTCAAATGCAGGGCATCCCGGACGCGATTCCAGAGGTGAAGCGCGACGTTCGCTGCTGTGGCCGGGTGATGATGAATTCCGTAACAATTTGTGCTTACGCTTTGAGAACGCGATGCAGTTGGCGGCCCGTGGCGGCGGCGGTGTGCGCGCTGCTGTTCCTGCCGGCCCGCGGGCAGGAGACAAACGGAACGCTCCACTCGGTGGCCGCAATTCGCGGGCTAACCATGGAACAGACGCAGCAGAAAATCCCGGTGGCGCTTCATGGGGTGGTGACGTTTTTTGACGAGAAATTTTTCTCACACTTCATTGCGGATGATACCGCGGGAATTTATCTGCACTTTCCCGACAATGTGGGTCCACCGCCGCTGCTGCCCGGACAGGCAGTCGAAGTCACGGGCACCTGCAGCCCGGGCGAGTATGCGCCAGTGGTGATGGTAAACCGCCTGAAGGTGGTGGGCGAGGCCCCGATGCCGGCGCCCAGGGCGGTGACCTATGAACAACTGGCCAGCGGCGTGGAAGACAGCCAGTTTGTGGAAATCACCGGCGTGGTGAGGACCGTACGGCTGCTGGAAGATTCCCAATATTACCTGCTGGAAATTGCCACGGGTGGCGGGCGGCTGCTGGTTTATACGCGGCAACTGCCTGTAAAGCAGGCGGATGAAATGCTGGACAGCACAGTGCGGGTGCGCGGCGTATGCCTGACCCAGTTTAATCACAAGCGCCAGTTGTTTGCCATTCGCCTGATGGTGCCGCGGCCGGAAGATTTGGAAATTGCGGACCCGGCGCCCAAGGACCCGTTTGCCGGCGAGGAGCGGCCGATCGGCAGCCTACTGCAATTCTCGCCGCAGGAAACGTACGGCCATCGGGTAAAGGTGGCGGGCACGGTGATCTATTGCGCGCCGGGCGAAACCATTTTTATCCAAGACGGCGACCAGGGGGTTGAAGTCCAAACCACGCAGCGCACACCGCTGGAACTGGGCGACCGCGTGGAGGTGCTGGGATTTATCAGCCGGGGCGAATATACCCCGGCGCTACAGGATGCGGTGTACCGGAAAATTTCGAGCGGCACGCCGCCGGAACCCGCCGAGGTGACACCGGATGAGGCCTTGAAAGGCGACCACGATTGCCGCTTGATACGGATTTCCGCGCGGGTGCTGGACCGCACACAGTACGGGTCGGAACGTTATTTGATCCTGCAAAACGGGGACTCCATTTTTCATGCGTACCTCAAACAGCCCGGCGGCCCGAACGCCTTTGCCGGCCTGGAAAATGGGAGCCGGGTGGCGGTGACGGGCGTCTGCCAGATTGACCCCGGCGAATGGGCGGCGGGCGAGGCGTGGCGCGCGAAGGCATTCCGGATTGAACTTCGCTCGGTGGCCGACGTGGTGGTTCTGCATTCACCGCCCTGGTGGACGCCAAAAAAAGTTTTGTGGGTGTCGGGCGCGCTTGGCGTGGTGGCGCTGGCGGCGTTTGGCTGGGTAGCGGTGCTGCGCCGGCAGGTGGCCGAGCGGTCGCGGCAGTTGGAGATCCAGATCCGCGAACGCCAGCGCGCCGAGCGGCGGCGGGAAATTGAACAGGAGCGCGCGCGGGTGGCCCATGATTTGCACGATGACCTGGGCGCGGGGCTCACGGAGGTAAACATGCTGAGTTCGCTGGCGAAAAGCGCGGCGACCTCGGTGGAGGAAAAGCAGCGTTACCTTGACAGCCTCACCGAGACGGCCCGGCGCATGGTTACATCGCTGGACGAAATTGTGTGGGCGGTGAATCCGCGCAATGACACGATCGCCTCACTGGCCAGTTATTTTGGCGCGTATGCGCAACGTTTGCTGGACCTGGCCGGCGTGGCGTGCGGGCTGGACATCGCGGAAGAATTACCGGAACGGCCGCTTGACCCGAGATTCCGGCAGGAAATTTTCTTTGCGTTCAAGGAGGCGCTGACGAACATCGTCCGCCACGCGCGGGCCACGCAGGTTTGGCTGCGCATTGCGGTGCGGGAAGACTGCCTGGTGGTGGAAGTGGCGGATGACGGGCAGGGTTTTAATTTGTCCGCGTCACCATCCGGCAGCGACGGCATTATGAACATGCAGGCGCGGCTGAAATCACTGGATGGGGAGTGCGTCATCACCAGCGACGCGCAAACGGGGACGGCGGTGTGTTTTCGCGCGCCGCTCCCCAAAAGTTATTTATGATCAAAGTTGGCATCGTGGAGGACAACAAGACGTTGCGGGAAGGCTTTGAAACCCTGCTCAACCGCACGCCCGGCCTGCAATGCGTCTGCACCTGCGGCACGGTGGGCGAGGCGTTGAAAAAAATTCCCAAGGCGCAGCCGGACGTGATTTTGATGGACATCCAATTGCCGGATTCAACCGGCGTGGAATGCACAGCCAAAATCAAGGAACAAATGCCGGCGGTGCATATTGTTATTTTAACCGTGTACGAGGATTCGGAGCGAATATTCCAGGCCTTGCGGGCGGGCGCGTGCGGCTACCTGCTGAAACGGGCGCAGCCGGAAATGGTCATTGCGGCCGTGAAGGAGGCGCAGGAGGGAGACGTGCCGATGACGCCGGAAATCGCGCGCAAGGTCATCGGGCAATTTCGGCAGCAAGCCACCGCCGCCGCGCAGGCGGAGGACCTCACCGACCGCGAGCGGGAAGTCCTGGAACTGGTCATGCACGGCTTTGGCAACAAGGCGATTGCCGACCGGTTGGGCGTGACCGTGGCGGCGGTAAAATGGCATCTCCAACACATCTACGAAAAGCTGCACGTTCATTCGCGCACGGAGGCGGCATTGAAATTCAAGCAGGGACAATCGCCTTAATGGCAACCCGTTTCGGCGGCCCAAGGCAGGAAAACTAGCCGCTCGGCTAGCTAGGCAGGGGGGGATTTGGAGGTAAGGTGGCTTCATATTCATTTGCAATCGCTTCCCCGCAAGGGCGCATTGCCGTGTTAAAAAACAAAGTCAACCATACGCCATGAAGACACCCATGCAGAAATTCCTCGTCCCCGTCGTGACAGCGCTGTTCGGCGGCGCCATCCACCTCCAAGCGCAGCCCGCGGCCGTGCCTCCGACACCCGCAGCGCCACAGGGCCACGTCATCTCTGTTTTTGATGGCAATGGCGTTTATACCAACGTGCCCGTGAACGACTACTTCGAGGCCTGGTACGAGCCCGGGGCGGATGGATTTTACTTGATACCTTCCACGACCAACTCGGTCTTGAGCTATGTGGGCATGAGCTGCTGTGCCGGCATTGAATTGGGCACCGCTACCATAGATGTCTCGGGATGCACCAATCTGCATGTGGATGTCTTTACGCCCAATGGCAACAATTTCGCGATCAAGCTGGTTGACTCCGGCGGTGCCGCCGCCGAGATCATCTACACCCCGGCAGGCGGGGTCATTACCAACAATGGCTGGATTGGATTGGACATGCCGCTGAGCCAGTTTGCCAGCCTCACGCCCACCTTGAAGCTGTACGCGATTAAACAAGTGGGAATTATTGATGGTGATGGCGGTGGGATCACTCCCGCCGATTACTACATTGGCAACGTCTATTTCAGCGGCGCCACCAACCTGGTATTTACACCGCCGCCGGCCGTCCCCGCTCCCACAAATAATGCGCCGATCCCGGCGCAACCGGCGGGACAGGTGCTGGCCCTATACAACAGCAGCGGCACTTACCCGGATGCCTCATATGTTGACTGGCCCGCCTCGTGGAGCGGGAGCCCGCAGAACAACTTCACCATCTCAGCGACCGGCAATGTAATAGAGTACTTGTCGGCCCTCTCCTATGTGGGTGAAGACTACTATTCCCCGCAGCAGATTGACACCACGGGATTGGACACCCTCCACATTGACCTGTGGACCGCCAATGGCAACCAGTTCTACATTCAACTGGTCAGTCTATCCCCAACCACGCCCGCGCAGGTGGGAATCTTCAAGATGGCCACCAATCAATGGGTGGGCTGTGACATACCGTTGAGCAAATTCGCCGCAGCCAATCCCGCGACTGATTTGACCAGCATCCAGCAGATATTATGGGTAGATAATGTGGGATCCGGTCTGCAAAGCGCTGATTTCTACTTTGACAACGTCTATTTCTACAATTCCCGGCAGATTTATTGCAGTGCTGCCGCCGGGACCAGGACATTGTCGTTCCTCACGCAGAACGGATTCAATTACACCGTCCAATATAAGACTAATCTGACGGACGCCGTCTGGCAGACTCTCACCACGGCGACCGGCGATGGAACAATGCAAACGGTGCCCGATTCGTCCAGTCAGGCTCCCCGGTATTATCGTTTGTCCATCCAATAACAAGCCCGTTGGTCCGGCCGATCTCGCAACAAAATTAAAATGAAAAAGAGAATTAACCGGCAGGGGTTCACGCTAATTGAACTGCTGGTGGTCATTGCCATCATTGCCATCCTGGCGGCCATGCTGCTGCCAGTATTAAGCAAGGCCAAGGCGAAGGCCAAGGCGATTGCCTGCACGAATAACAACAAGCAAATCGGACTGGCCATGGTGATGTATGTCAGCGACTACAATGATTGCCTGCCGCCTTTGAACGATAAAAACTACGCGACCCATTCCACGAACTGGTGGTTCCGGTTCCTTGGCAACGGCACTTACATAACCGCCACCACGGTCTCGAACAACGTCTGGCGCTGTCCGGCAGTAATGGATGCCGACATCCAATCCCAGACGGTTTCCTATTATGATGCGCCGTGCGAAGGCTATGGCCCGCTGGAAGACACCGTGAATCCCGACAACGGGGTGATCCGTTACTACCTGGATACGTCCGGCAATCCCGAAGGCAGCCGCAAGTTAACCTCCATAAAGAGAGCGACTCAGATCTGGCTGATCGGGGATGTGGGCACACCAAAAGCCGGCGGCAACCTAAACCAATTACCGGCCAGTTATTACACGGACATTACGGTGATCAAACCAGTGATAAGCCCCCCGCCGGGCTCCGGCTGGACCACGGTGCCCTCATACAAACAGGCGGCCTGCCGGCATAACGGCCGCGCCGTCTTTTCCCTTTGCGACGGCCACGTTGAAAATTGGAAATGGTCCGACCTGAGCACCGATTTGAACGACGTATTTGCCATAAATTCCTTCTAAAAGCCAAGCTGATCGGGAGCGGGGCTCAAGGAGTTCCAGCGACCCCGGCCCGGGAGACCACCACGCGGGATTTGCCCACGACCTCCTCGCAGCTCCGGTAAACAAACCGCCGATCCGAAAATGCCCCCTGAACTTGCGGTACTCCATGCAGCTTGGATTGTCTCAACTCGAAAGCTGGACGCTTGGGTGCGTTGCAGAATAATTCGCAGGAACGATTTTCAGGAATTTGGTTCCCTGTGCTTTTCGGTGACACAGGAATCTGGGACGGATACTTGGGCGGAGCTGGATTTCAGTGCGAAAATTACCTTTCACTAACCCCGGCTCCCCGGGTCATCATATTCTGCGAGGCGGCGGTTCGCACCAGCCTGTCGATCTGATCCGTCGTTTCTTTCACGTCCAGCACTTTGCCTCCGGTTAGGTTCAACCGTGTAAAGCCTGGGTTCTGCGAATAGGTGATAAATTCAACAACGCCTACCTTGATTTGAATTTCACCGGATTCCGCTCGGGTCAGGGTTAGATTTATTCCAGGCGTGTTCGGCGGCTGAGGGGCATTCTTCCCGGCACCTAATGATACGGGTTTGCGAGCCATAGGCTGTTAAAATGACGCATAAGCGGCAAATGGCAAGCGAGAGTTATTCACCGGCGAACCCGGGTGGCAAAATCCGGGAGCTTTTCAAGCTGTGGCGTCAACGATGCGCGAACCGCGCGTTCAAACCAGCCTCGGGAGGCGCAGCCGCTGACCTGTGCAGAAGACACTTTTATAGAATTCCATGGCCAAAACGATCCATCCGCGACCAAAAGATTGGCGGCGCTTCGATCTGAGCTAACGGGAATTTGCCCGCCCATGTGGGAATGGACACTTGTTCCCGTGAGAAAACCGATGGCCTCGCGGATGCAGTGAAGGCCGGGTTTGAAAGCACACGTGGGTTTAAACACCAGCCCGAGCCGATACGAGCCCGAGCCGTTCCTGCGTGCGCGACCGATATAGATCACCGGCATGTTTCGGTGGTGATTTCGGAAATGAAATTCCTTAACTGCCGTTGGCTGTGTTTTCGCAAAACGACGACGCAACCGCGATTGAAGTTTCTGGAAGGGATGGAATTGGCCGATCACATGGCTGCGGATCAATCCATGATGGTCCTGATTCTGTTGGTTTCACAATTTCCTCTTCGCGCAGCCATCTTTCTTTAATGGGCAAACAGGGATTGCCGCCGCAGACCAGTTTTGGGGGTTGGTTTCTGGTCACCACCGAACCGGCGGTGATTACCGCTTCGGTGCCAATCGTGACCCCTTGGGACACAAACACCTGTGCGCCCACCCATGCGCCGTCCTCAACAACAATCGGCCCGTTCCGATAAGGCATTGCGGGTTGGCGGTAATCGTGACCGCCGCCGCAAAGAAATGCCCGTTGAGAAATGCAACAATGGGCGCCGATCCTGACGGGTTCAAAATTCAAGATGAACACTTCTTCGCCAATCCAGGCAAAATCGCCCACGGTCAACTTCCATGGAAAATGGATTTTTACCTGCGGCTTGATGACGACGCCCTTGCCAATGCAGGCGCCGAACAATCGGAGAATGAAACATTTGAACCGCGAAGGAACCGGCAGCGGGGTGAGGAACAGAAGGCACTTCGAGAGATGCCAGATTGCTTCAATCACCAATGGCCTTCCGCGGTCCAGTCCTCGCGTACGGTCAAATAAATCGTTTCGTACAATGGTAACAGCCATAAAATTAACTTCAGCTACGGTGTTGGGCCTGTAAAATGGGTGGAAAATGGCCGGCCATACATCGAGGCAATTCTCCAGTTCTCTACCGTTTGTCCCAGAGAACCAATGGTTAACAAATCATACCTTAGAGGGTTGCCGACATGTGAAACAATTGGGTGACTGTTGAGAAACAAAACCTGCGAACCGAAATGACATTTGGCAGATAATGACCAAAACCCGGTGAGAATTAATTAGAGGAAAGACGAATTTCAAATTTCAAAGAAGGTAATTTCCGGGCGGCAATTAAAGCGGAAATTAAAATTATGACGATAACCGATGCCAGGATTGACATAAAGCGGGCCCGCGTTGGTTTGAAACATTCCAAGGTCATATCCATCACAGCCGAAGGGCAAGCAGAGCGGACCGTAAAAGGGAATGCGCACCTGACCGCCGTGCGAGTGACCAGCGAGGATCAAATCAAATTTCTGTCCGTAAAGCCGGTTGACCCACGACGGATAATGCATGAGCAGGATGTTTTTGGCCTGGGGATTGGATGGCGGCAGCGGAGACGGGCTGTGGCTCTCGGCCAGACCAATAAGATTGATTTTACCGCCACCAACTTCTTTTTGCTCGTTCAGCAACCACGCGCCGCCGCCAGCCGCAAAGCACTTTTTGATCGGCTCGAAGGAGACCCCGCTCTTAAAGTCGTGATTACCCGGGACGCCGAACATCGTCGCCTTGATGCCTCCGAGGATTTCCAATGCTTCGGACATAAATTTTCCCTCCTCGATGATGTCGCCAGTGAAGCAAACAAAGTCAGGTGAAAGGCGGTTGACCGTTTCCACAACAGATTCCAAATAACGGCGGTCGCCCTTATGGTGCAAATCCGTAATGTGAACAAATCGGTGCGCCGGATTTTCACCGACTTTTTGATGGCAGATTTTCAGCCAGTTGGGTTCAACGAATCCGCCCTCAGCCAGAATGCCACCAGGCAGGGCGAGCAGTGCGGCGGCAATGAATTCCCGCCGACTGATTTTTGACGAGATCATGGTGCGCCGGTGTTCAACCTAAACAAAATGCGCGCGAAATCCTCGCACCGCGACCGTAGGCAAATGCAGGTGTCGGGACAGGGACATTCAAATCAAGGCGAGTCACAGGCTGGCTTTCGCCTGGCGGATCATTTCTTTTTCCTCGGGCAGAAGTTTGGCCGTTTCAGCCCGGGCGATGCTGTCCCGGGCAACATCCTTGTGTCCCGCCTGTGCTTGGATGACTCCGTAGTAGGCGGCAATGGCGGGTATTTTCAAATATTCGGGTTTCATGGTTTCAAAAACCTTAACCGCGTCGTTCGTTTTTTTCTGCAACAACAACGAGTAGGCATAGGTGGAAATGAAGAAGGGATCGTCCGGCGACGTTTTGTAAACTTCCGCGGCCATGAGATCCGCTTCCTCCAGTTCGGATTTACGGAGGAGCAGCACGTTCGCCAGATTGTTTTTGATGCGTACGTCGTCCGGATCGGCGGTGTGAATCTTGGACAGCAACGTCTGCAGTCCAATGGTGTTTCCGTCGGCATAAAGTTGTCCCATCAACTGGTTGGCCGCCCATTTTTCCCTGGGAAATTCATCCGTAATCTTCTGCAAGACAAGGTTCCTTTCGGGGACCCAGCCCCAGACTTCGGTCACCTGGGCGAGCCGCGACAGGCGATCCACCCTGTGTTCGGTTAGAGAAAGCGCTATGCGCCAGCTTTTTTGCGCGGCGACAGTCTGATTGAGTGACCGCTCGGCGAGGGACTCAATGGCCACCCGGTAGAATTCCGCTTCGCCCCAATCCTGCTTGCCCACAAACGCCAGCAGCCCATTCCAATCCTTGAGCGCAATCTGGCAGTCAGTGATGATCAGCGGCACCGGCAGATTGGTTTTCATTTCCGACGGCAGCCCCTGCAGCCAGCGTAGTGCGATGTCAGGCTTTTCAGTTTTGGCCATCCACCGGCCGAGTGCAAAAGCATTCGGGGCCGAACGCAGCGCCTCTGTTTTCAGCGAAGCAAGCCAGGGAGCATAATCATCGCTTTTGGTTTCCTGCAGCATTTGCAAATAATTAATTTTGTCCGAAAAATTTGCCTTGGGACTTCCGGCCAACTCGTGGGAACAGGCAAGAGCCCGGGTCAAATCATGGCGAGAAACTGCGGCGGTAAGCAGGTGCTGAAGTGCCACCCTCCTCAATACCGGATCGGTGATGTTCTGTTCCAAAGACAGACAAGCGCCATTAACTACAACCTCGTTGGTGGAGGCCAGACGGATGGTTTCCAGATTAAGCAGGTTCGCCTGATCGCCCGGCTCCAAAAGCAACGCCTCCGAGTATTGCTTTTCAGCCTCGGCCCGCTGTCCCGAATCCCACGCCAGCGCGCCGGCGATTTTGTGATATTCAGCAGTGGCCTTGTTCTTTTCATCAACGGTTGCGAGCGCTTCTCCCGCCGCCTTCAGGTTCCGGAATTGGATGGCTGTTTTGGCCAACATAAAGCGGTTGGTGATGTTGTCCGGCTCCAGCTTCAACAGTTGAGCCCGCCAGGAAAGTGCCGCCGGGGAGCCGGCCGCATCCATCAAATCCGCGATCATCCGGCAGGCGTCCACACTGAGCGGATTAATCTGGAGCACACGGTCCAGGCAGAGATTGGTGTTTCGCCAGTCCTTCTTGTTTTCATATTCCCTGGCCTGAGCGATCAAGCGGTGTTCCTCGGACTTTTTGTACGCTTTGCGTCCAAACCACCCGGCGGCAGCCACGAGCGCCATCACCGCTACAAAGATCAGAGCTTTTTGCAATAGGCTTTTCATAAATTGTAATTCAGCAGCCCAACAGCCATTCGCCTGTTTTGGGATTACAATCTTAACTCAACGGCGACCACGACGCGTGACGTTCTGGTAACTTTTTGGTAAAAACTGGGACCGGGTTCCACCGGCCTGCGAGCAAACTTACCCGTCGAAGCCAGCGCGAGGATTTTTTCGCACCAACGGTTTAAGCCAACGTTTGATTAAAAATTGAAGGTTTTGGTGGCCACCTGGATTACATCGAACGGTTTGAGATAAAAAGGCGCATCTTCCCGGCCCCGCAGTACGCGCTTCAAGTTCACGCGATAGTTTTTCTGCCGTCCGTTCTCCACGCGCAACACCCGGACATTCGACAAATCGGCGCGGTAGGGATCATAGCCGCCGGCTTCCATGATGGCTTCCAGCACGGTCAGGGGCCGCTCCAGTGGAATTTTCCCCGGGCGCGTGACGGCCCCCGCTACATAGACGGCGGATTCGGCCGCCACCATTTTAATGGTGATCGGATCTTCTTTAACCAGGTTTTTATAAAGATCAGTCAGTTCATTTTGCAATTGCTGCGCCGTTTTCCCGGCGGCCTGCACTTGTCCCACGCCTTGAAGATTCAACGTACCGTCCAGGCCAATTTTCTGAACGGTATTGAAATTGGTTGAGTATTGGAAGGTGATGCTGATGACATCGCCTTCCAGCAAATCGTTCGTGGCATAAGCTGCCGCTCCCGGATCAACCTTCTCCCGCGCGGTCTGGCAGCCGGCCACCAGCATAACGCAGAGGCCCAACAAGAGCCCCAAGCCACCCCAATAAGATGTTTGGGCCAGGTTTCGGCGGTGGCAAATCCCGTTTTTTTCGTTCCCATTCGGGAACCGGTTTGGTTTGGTATTCATAATCTAATCCGACATCTAGCGGGTGAGCGGGCGCCAGCGCAAGCTTTCAAACGAAGCCGCCGCCGAAATTCACCCGTTTGTAACAAAAAAAACTCAAAACGCATAATTCAGTTGCATTGTCAGGGTGTTATTCCGGTAACTGGTGTTTAGATTGGACATTCGGTCCCAATGCATGAAGGCGAGACCGCCCGCCAATTTCCGGGTAAACTTATATGAAATGCCGGGACCGACTCCGACCCGGCTGTAATTTTCAGTCTGGCTGAAGAGTGAGATGCCAGACGACGTGCTGATTTCACTGGTCAGCGGTTGGTTGCCGTCTTCGTAGGTCAGAGTCAGATTCAATGCCAGATGTTCCGTGGCCTGCCAGTCAACGGAATAATTGGCCGTCAATTGTTCCGTATAATTGTTACCCACGTTAAGTCCCAGGCTGATGTCCCTCCCGACCGAAAGTCTTTGTGAGATAAATTCGGTCAGTTGATGCGTCAATTCCAGGCTGAAGTAATAGGCACCCAAATTTTGCGCCGGTTGCCCCGCCCCATTTGAATCAAAAGCATAAAACGTATAGCCGCCCCGCGCACTGACTTTGATGAAATGCGTTAACTGCCATTCCAAATACGGTCCCACGCTGTAACTCGTGTTGTTGCTTTGCAGGGCTTGGTCATACCGGGTGAGGCTCGCGCTTGCCTCCAATCCCAGTTGGGTATCCTCGGCCAGGCGGTGCGCGCCGCGAAAAACAAGGTATTCCGAGGAGCGGTTGAGGTATTGATAGGCCGCGCCATCCGAAAAAAAGTTGTCATGGCTGTAGCCCAGTTCAAACAACCAGCGGCCCGGCTGCCAGGCGACACGCGCTCCGACGGTGTTATCAATCCGGGGGAGATTGCTGACACCGCTCACGGATGCCTCGCTGATTGCCGATTGCGCATCACTAAACTGGTCAAACAACGTCGCGCTGCCGTCTTCAAAAGCGATCTTCCAGGACAACACCGACCCCGGAGCGATTTCGAGATTATCATTGACCGGATGCTCCAAATATTTGTCATAACCTACAGACGCGTTAAAAGTCAATTGAGATTGTTCTGCCGCCGGCCAATCAAAACCCACCGTCAGACCCGAATGTAGGATGGTATCCCCTTCGGTGCCATTCTGGGTCAGATTGATGTTGTCATTCTCTTCCACTCCCAAATAGACGCCCAGGGTAAAGTCCACCGGTCCGCAATGAGATTGCGGCCTGGGCAAGCCCCCGGGTGGATAGTTGGATGCGTTATGCTGTTCCAGCGCCGAATCCAGCCCCAGCGCGCTGAACAAGGCTTCCTGCGCCCGGCTCGACGTGGTGCCGAGCAACACCCCGGCCAGCATACAGCCAACCCCCAGCGAACTTTTTCCAGGTGCAACACGCCTTCTGGGGCACCGATTTGGTTCAAAACATTCCAAAATATGCACGCCAGACACTCAAGCCTGGTCTTGATGGCTGGCTCAGAACTTGTAGGTCAGGTCCACTTGAAACAGTTGGTAATAGTTGATCGGATTAATCTGCGGGATGTCCGTGCCGGTGCCGCCGGTGCCAAGGAGATGGTTGATGCGGCTGGCATAACCATAACGGAAGGTGGCGATAAAATTATCATTAAAACCATAGGCGACTGCGGTGTAAATACCCTCCAGGTTTTCCGCGCCTGCCATATAGTCCAAATCAAGCAGGTTGGGGTCCAAGGAGTATTGCTCGATATGCTGCCAGTAGGCTCTGGCCTCCCACGCGTGCTTCTTGGAAACCGAGCCATTCACCAATCCAATGGCACCTTTGCTGCCGACGGCCAACCCGAACTGATAAGCCTCCACATCATGGGTTTGCGGGCGGAATGCATGGACGGACACTGGTGAACCGCCGTTCAGCCCGCTTTCATATTTCAAATAAGCCGCGTACCCTTTGGCCGCGGCACGGGCGCGGTCGGCTCCTTCAAGGTTATAAGCAAAATCCCCGAAAATCCGTGTGTCAACGTTTCGGAACCGCCAGTTCATTTCAAAAGGGATTTCCAAGACTGTTAGGTCATTGAGGCCGACCTGATTGTTGGGATAACCCAAACTTTGATTGCCGGGCGAGCCGGTCGTAACATTGTTATTCCCGTAACCGCTGAAGCCGTTAACCGGATAAGGAGTGGCCTTATTCGTACCAGTGTAGGCCCCTTCACCCACATAAGTATCACCGAAATACGGGGCGATTCCTTGAAAAGCCGTGCTCCCCTTCATCCCATAGTATTTATAAAGCGTGGCCGCCGCCTTTACGGAAAGATTGGTCATGATTCGGTAATTAAATCCGGCCTGCCAGGCAACTTGAATTATGTTGTTCGCATCTTGTCCAGATCCCAACACGCCAAGGCCCAAGCCTTTGGTGGCATTGTCGGGATTCTCATCCTGATAGAGGAACTGGGCTAAGTTGGCGAAAAAATCCATCTCGCCCACGGTGTATTTCAAATGTTCCGCCAGTCCCTCAGGATTGATGGAGGGGCTCCAAACCATGCTTGAGCTATACAGCGGATTGGGCATTTTGCCCACAGTCAAGTCGAGCCAGGACAAGGGGTCATAACCGAGGTAAATCTGGCCGATGTCAATGCCGGACGTAGATTTTCCGTATGGACCGGAATAAGGAGTTCCGCTGGCCGATGTCCCCATCGTCACCCAGCTTGAACGCGGATTGGAGGAGGTCTCGAGCCGGAAACCGTAATAAAAATCATCAATCACGTCGCCGCGCAGGCCAAACCTCAACGCATATCGAAAACGATCATCATTAATTCTGCCACCGGAGGGATCGATTTCCCGGCGGCTTTCATAACGCAGCCGAAGGTCGCCGAATATCTCCATGTCCTTGATGTCCTTGTCAACTCTCCATTTGGAATTCTCCGCCGCATATTGGGCCGCCATGTTGGTGCGCAGCGCATCTGCCTGCGCCTGCGTCTTGGCCGCCTCGTCCTCGGTAATCATGCCCTTTTCCAATAGCAGATTCAGCACCGGGTCGGTGGGAGCTGTTACCGCATCAGAAACGGAGTTAGTGGCCGCGAGTGTCCCCTGCGCTTCCTTGGCCGCGCCAATGACACACAAGCCAACCGCGATGGATACCATAGCTCGCAGGCCGGGAACGAAAGGTAAATGATATCGGGGACGTTTAGTCCCAGAACTTTGCATCGCCGGATGGTAAAGTCATCACGTGACGGATTTACGACGCGATGGTTACGTTATGGTTACGAACCCGGCCGCAAATGAGGTGGACGGGCCAAGCTGGTTTAACCGCCGAAGGATATGGGTAAAACCACTATTTTCTTTTTTGATTCCGTTTTCGTCAGGGCGTGCAGATCTGATTGAGTGTATTTCGAACCGCCACGAAGTCAGGTTTGAGTTTTAGGGCGTGTGTCAACTGAATGATGGCATCATTGGTCTGCGCCATGCCCAGATTATAAAAGGCGCGGGGGTACTCGCCGTTCAAGCGCACCGCTTCGTGCAATTCTTCAATGGCATCGTGAGGGTCGCCTTTTTTGCCGAAAGCAGCGCCAAGATTCCCGTGAGCCTAAGCATTGGCCGGGTCCGGACCGGTTGCTTCGCGATACTCGCCAACGGTCTGGCTCGTCTATCTTTGGAGTTTTAAAGTGTCGCGTCGTCCATTTGGAGCCGAAACCGCCTGTGAACTCCGCGTTGGCGGCCTCGCCGTCTCTATTAAAGCCCAGGCCGGTACCGGGAGTGTCGTGGCACCGCAGATGCATACGGATACACCCGCAAACGCGCAGAGAACTCTTGCATTGCTTGACATTTCAATAAAAAAAAGGCTGGATGCCATCAGGCAACCAGCCCTGGTTATTCAGTGCCGCCTCA
>Ga0302320_10012442_pt1 | contig 17877 bp, 17 predicted proteins | sample Bog_T0_3_FD_202130 | JGI IMG/M metagenome (GOLD analysis project Ga0302320, IMG submission 202130) | Peat permafrost microbial communities from Stordalen Mire near Abisko, Sweden - Bog_T0_3 | ecosystem: Environmental > Terrestrial > Soil > Wetlands > Peat | place: Sweden: Abisko, Stordalen Mire...
CACACGGCCGGCGGACGCCTCTGTGCCTCGGTTCAAGCTCCCATGCACAGGCGCATTTTTTTCCGCGGACACATCGGTTCGACTAGCAGCTGGCGCAACGATGGCGCTGCGGATGTGCACCATGTCAGAGTGGGCAGGCCCCTGTGGATCTTCCCGCTGCATTGCTGCGTAGTCCGATTGGCCCGTGCCGGCATGCGGCTGAGCATCCGTGTCACCCAGCGAGCCTTGCGAGGGTTCACCCTCCGCAGCATTGAGCAGGATGGTAAGAAACGACCCGCCCGCCGGCCGCGCAGTTGTGCCCGGACAGAGGAGCGACGCGGAGGCCGAGGCTGTGGAGGCAATACGCACGCCTCTGCCATTGCACGTTGCCCGCCACCAACAGCATGCTGCCACGCCCATCGTTCGATGAAGGGACCCCTCATTCCAGGCAACTTGCGCTGCAGGGCAACTTCGTGCGGCGTTATCGAATAGCGTATCCGGCAAACCTTGCCGTATTAACTAGGCAAACTCTGCCGACTGTCCTATGGCCGCGGGCGCGGGTTCAATCACTGCGGTCGTGAAGCAGCGGTGCTGTCGCATCGTCCGCATTCATCCATGGAGACAATGCAGACTCTAGCGGCGGTGATGCCGCGCCATGAAGATGTCATCGATTTGCTTTTGCCGCTCCCGCTCCTGGCGCTGCTCATACGCTTCCCGCTGCGTCTGCAACATGTCGGTCAGCGCTTCGCGGTCGCGATGGGCGGCCTGGTATGCACGCATCTGTCGAGCCAGGTCCTGTCTCAATGCGTGCAACTGTTGAAGGAGCGTCTTCTTCATCTCCGCGGCTTCCTCAATCTGGCGCTGATAGTCGTGCAGGCGAAAAGAAGGAGTTGGCTGTTGCAGCTCCTCTTCGCGAGCATCGTGCGCCAGAACCGTGGCAGCGTCCAGTTCGTCCACCTCTCGCACAACGCGCGCCAGCTCAATCTGGACCGCCTTGAGCGCGCGCTCCTCGCGCTTCTCCGCATGCTCGCGCACCAGCAGCACTGCCGCAAGTGGAAATCGAAAGGGCATCGCTAACTCGGAAGAACCATCAGTCGTTGAACGATCTCAGGGTATTTCCCCAGCACGTCAGGAGTCTGCTGCAAAAACGCATGGAGGGCGGGAAGATTTTGAACTGCACTATCGAGCACCGGATCAGCGCCTTTCTGATACGCGCCGATCCGAATCAAATCCTCAGACCGCGCGTAAGACGCCATCAATAGCCGCAGCGCATTCGCCTTGGCCAGATGGTCCTTCGAAACCATGCTCGACATCAACCGGCTCAGGCTCTCCAGAACGGCGATGGGCGGATAGTGGCTGCGCATGGCCAGATTGCGGTCCAGGATCACATGCCCATCCAGCAGCGAACGCACCGTATCCACGACCGGATCCTGCTGGTCGTCGCCCTCCATCAACACAGTATAGAAGGCGGTAATGCTGCCCTGGGAAAAATTGCCCGCGCGCTCCACCAGCCGCGCAAGCATGTTCAACACTGAAGGCGTGTAGCCCTTGGCCGTGGGCGGCTCGCCGGCAGCCAGGCCAATCTCGCGCTGCGCCATGGCGAAGCGGGTGAGCGAGTCGGCAATGAGCAATACATTCTTGCCCAGGCTTGCGAAATACTCGGCCAGCGCCGTGGCCGCCAGCGCCGCGCGTATACGCAGCAGCGGCGACTGGTCGGACGTGGAGGCGACCACAACCGAACGCTTCAGACCCTCTTCGCCCAGCACTTCAAGAAATTCGCCCACTTCGCGGCCGCGCTCGCCAACCAGCGCCAGTACCGTCATGTCCGCCGCAGTGCCGCGCGCCATCATGCCGATCAGCGTGCTCTTGCCCACGCCACTTCCACCGAAGATGCCCAAACGCTGCCCCCGTCCGCAGGTAAGAAAGCCGTCGATAGCGCGAATGCCGCAGCCCAGCGGCTCGCGGATCGGAACCCGCTCCAGCGGCAGCGGCGCCGACCCATCCAGAATCACCGCGCGCGTGGCGCGATAGTCGCCCTTGCCATCCAGGGGATTGCCGGCCGGATCGATCACGCGGCCCAGCAACTCCGGCCCCACGCGGATCGAGGGACGCGCACCCCAGGCTACAACTTCATCGCCCAGCCGGATGCCCTGCGGGTGATCGGCGGCCATCGACAGCATGGTCGATCCGCGAAAGCCCACAATCTCGCCTGCATAGCTTTTGCCGTCGTCGCCGCGAATCTCGCATGACTCGCCTACAAAGCCGAACGGTCCCTCTGACTCGATCAGGTTGCCGATCACCTGGTTGATGCGGCCCTTCCAGCGCAGTGTCGATCCGGCCTTCAGTGCATGCAGATATGGGGCCAGGAGCGAGCGGCTCACCGGCTCACCGGTTTCAGCGCAAGCAGATCGAAGAAGCCCTGTTCCACTTCCTTCAACTGCGTGTCCAAACCAAAGTTGGCGATGCCGAGCTCCGTTTCAACCAGGCAGTCGTGGTCACTCAGCGCCGCGTCTTCCACCACGTCCACCTGCGCCGCAGTTGATTGCGCGGCAAAGTACTCTTTCCAGCGCTGGGCGCGTCCGCGGCCCACGCGCACGGTTACGCTCGATCCCTCGCGCAGTTTTTCAACCGCCATTCTGACCAGCGAGGCCACCAGCATCGGATCCACCTGCGCTTCGCGATGCAGAATCTTGGCGGCAATGGCCAGCGCCAGCTGCACTACCTCTGCCTCCACGCGCGCAAAATATTCGCTGCGCTGGCCGGCGAATGCCGATACGGCTACTGCAACCGGGGCGTGCGCCGCCTGCAGCTTCAGCTCGTACTCCTGGCGAAGCCTCTGCTCGGTCTGCTGCGCGGCTTCCGTTCGCTCGCGCTTGATTCTCTCCATCAATTCGGCTTCTGCCGTTGCGACCTCGGCCTGGCGCTCTGCCTCTTCGCGCGCGCCGAGCACATCCATAAGCGGGCCGCCCGCCGCGCCGGCATTGGCGCCGCCCATGTCGCGGTACTCCAGGGACTTGATCGGCGCCGGGAAGATATTGCCGAAGTCAACGTTAGAATACGTACTCATCGTCTCCCTCGCTCTTCAGTGCGATCTTTCCTTCGGACTCAAGCTTGCGCGCGATTGCCACAATCTCCGCCTGGGCTTTGCCCACGTCCTTGTTGCGAACCGGACCCATGGCGTCCGAGTCCTCTTTCATCATCTCCACCGCGCGGGAGGACATGGTGCGATAAAAGTGGCTGCGCAGATCCTCGCTCGCGCCCTTGATGGCGACCATCAGTGTCTTCTTGTCGACAGAGTTCATCAGCTCGCGCAGGTCGTGCTCCGGTACTTCGAGAAAATCGTCGAAGGTAAACATCTGGTCGCGAATGCTGATGGCCAGCTTGGGCTCATCTCTCTCAATGCTTTCCAGAATTTCACGCGCCGCCATGGGGTCCAGACGGTTCATCAACTCCGCCACATCGCGAAATCCGGCGCCCGATTCCCGATTATGATCGGCTACCGGTCGCAGCCTGCGATTGAGCACCGCGGACACCTTCGCCGCCACCTCGGGCGAGAACTGACCCAGGTTGGCCAGGCGTCTCACACAATCGGCGCGCACCTCCGGCTCCAGCTTCATCAGCAGCGCAGAGGCCTGCTTGGTATCCAGATGCCCGAGAATCAGAGCTGTGGTCTGCGAGTGCTCGCCCACCAGAAACCTGGCCAGCTTCTTGGGATCGAGCTTCTTCAGCGAGTCCATCCGCAGCGAGCTCATCTCCTCAGAGCGCGCCAGCCGCTGAACCATGCTGCGCGCACCGGACTCGCCAAAAGCCTTGTTAAGCAAGCGCGTGGCCGCGTCCTGGCCACCCACGGCAAGAAAATCCTGTGCGGCCATCAACTCCTGAAATTCTTCCAGAATTCCAAAGGAGACCTCGAAGGGGACATGCGGCAGATTCGCCACCTCCTCGGTGATCTGCTGCAGGTCGTCGTCGGGAAGGTTGCGCAGAATGGTGGCGGCCGGCTCGTCTCCCAGCAGTGACAGCAGGATCGCGGCCTTCCTCGTTCCGCTCATGGCGATGGTGCCTGCGCTGCTCATGAGGTCTCCTCGTGCAGCCACGCCTGCACGGCGCGCGTGGTGTTCATCGGCTTTTGCCGGATCATCTCAATGGTCTGTTCTTTCAGCTGCGCGGCGCGCTGGTTGCCCAGTTGCGGCTCCGGCTGGCGCAGTGGAAGTTGCTCGTGCCCTGGGCTGGCCGGCAGCGCCGGTGGCGCCGAAGCGGGTGCGTGTCCCGGCGCCATAACCTGCTTCTGCACCGGGCGCAGCATGAACATGTAAACCAGCAGAAAGAGCCCGAGCAGCGCAGCCGGGCGCAGCAGAGACGAGTAATTCGACAGCGTTTTGCCTTCCTTCTGAATCCAGTTCGGCGTCGCCATATCCGCATCGGCGATATTCCCGTCGAAGGGCATCTCCTCCACGCTGATCGTGTCTCCGCGTTTGGCGTCGAAGCCAATCACCGCCTGCGCAAGCTGCTGAATCTTGCTCAGCTCCTCCGCCGACCTCTTGTGCTTCGTATAGGTCGCCTTGTTGCCCTGCATGGTCTTGACCGTCGCATCATCCACCAGGATCGCCGCCGTGATGCGCTGAATGCGCCCGGCCGGCGTGACCGTGCGCGTCATCACGCGATTCACCCCGTACTGCGCGCTCTCGGTCATCGATGTCTGCTGGTTCTCAGGCGTTGCCGGCGACTTCGGCTTGGTGGTCGGAATATTGCTCGTGGTGCCCGGCACGCCGGCCTGCGTTGCAGCACCGGCAGATTGGTCCTGTGACTTCTGGTCGCTCAGCAGCGCGCTGACCGTCGGATCATATTTCTCCTGGTTTTCTTCAACCGTGCTTTGATCCTGATCGACGTGCACCGAAGCGCGAATCTTGTCCAGACCAACAACCGGTTCCAGAGTGGTGATGAGCCTCTGCGCCAGCCCCGCCTCGAGACCTTCACCGTCCTGCTGACTGCCGTGCCCCAGGCCCAGCGACCGCGCCGTATCCGCATCCACAATGGAGACGTCCTCTGGCTGCAGCGAATCCACGGCGCCGGAAACCAGCCGGGAGATGGCCATCACAGCATCCTTTGAGAGTCCGCTGCCGCGCAGCTTCAGAATGACCGATGCCTTGGCCGTTCGCTTGTTGTCGGCGAACACCGAGTCAGTGGCCATGACCAGGTGAACGCGTGCGCCGGCCACATCGCTGAGCGTCTCAATCGACCGCTCCAGTTCGCCTTCAAGAGCCCGCTGGTACGTCACCTTCTGATCGAACTCCGTCTGTCCCCATGACATCTTGTCAAACAGCTCGAAGCCGGCGCGCTGCCCGCTGCCCGCACCCACTGAAGCAATGGCCATGCGCGCCGCATCCAGCTTGTCCGCCGGCACGCTCAGCGTCTTTCCATCGGCGCTGGTCTCGTGCGCAATGCCCTGCGCGTCCAGTTGGCCGGCTATTTTCTGAACCTCAGAGGGCTCAAGGCCGGCAGAGAGCGTCTTCAAGTCCGGCGTCTCAATCATGCGGCCGAAGAAGGCGATGAGCAACACCGTCGCCGCCGCTCCCGCCAGAAGAAACCGCTTCTGGCGTGTGTCGCGGCTCGCCCAGAACTGCGTCGCCCGGCCAATCTCGCCCTGCAAAGGTGGCATACCGTCTCAGTCCTAGAACTGCATCTTCTCAATGTCCTGGTAAGCACTCACGATTTTGTTGCGCACCTGCATCATGAGCTGAAAGGAAACATCCGCTTTCTCCACGGCGACCATCACGCTGGTCATGTCGCCGCTCCCGCCCTGTAGCAGGCTGTTCACCTGCGCGTTGGCGCTCGCGTTGACCTGATCCACGCTGCTGACGGCATTCTTCAGCACTGCGCCAAAATTCAGCCCATCGCCGCCGCTGCCCGCATCCGCAGACGATGGTTCCGTAAGATACGCATTGGGAATTGCGCCCAGACTCACATTGCTCATGGTTCCGCTCCCGCGTTATGAGGGTTTCAGGATTCCGATCGACTGCTGGATCATCTGCTTCTCTGCGCTGATTGCCGACGCGTTCAACTGAAACGACCGCACTGACCCCATCAGGTCGGCCATCTCATGGATCGGATCAATGGCCGGATAGTCCACGTAGCCCGACGCATCTGCGTCCGGGCTGCCCGGCTCATAGCGCTGCACGGGCGGCGTCGGATCGTCCACCACATCCGTCAGGCGTACCGACCCGGCGGGCGTCGCGGCTCCCGCACTGCTGAACACCGAGTGAAACTGCGAGCCGCTGGTAGAGCTGAAGACGACTTCCTTGCGCACATACGGGCCGCCCTGGTCGGTATGCGTCGTCTCCGCGTTGGCCAGGTTGGTCGAGGTCACCTCGGCTCGCTGCCGCTCCGCCGCCAGCGCTGACGCGCTGATCTGCAACATGTCAAACATGCCCATGGCTAGGCTCCTTCCTTGATCGCCGTGATCAACTGGCTGAACTGCCCCTTCAGCAACTGCACGCCCATCTGAAACTGGAGCTGCGTCTGCGCCAGCATCAGGCTCTCCCGATCAACGTCCACGTTGTTCCCATCGGGACGCTCCGGCAGCCCGTCCAAGTTAAGCGATGCCGGCTCGATCCGCGCTTCGCCGCCGCGATCGATCACCTGCCGCATCGCATCTTGAAAGTTCATATCCTTGGTGTGATAGCCGGGCGTGTCCACGTTGGCCATGTTGGAGACGATCATCTGCTGGCGCTCGTTGACCAGCTTCAGATAGCCCTGCAGCACATCGATTGTCGGGGGCGTAGCCATACTATGCGTACCTCCTCGGTGGAAGACCGTATTCGCGAATCTTGTTGCGCAGCGTGCGCAGGCTGATGCCCAGCAACTCCGCCGCATGGGTCCGATTGCCGTCGGTCAGCGCTAGCGTACTCTCCAGATGCAGCCGCTCCACCTGGCGAATGGGCGTGCCGGCAAGCACGGCGGGAATCTGCGCCTGCGCTGCCGCAGATGGCCGGGCAGCCCCGGTGAACTCCATCTCAAAGCAGCTCGCGTCAATCTCCAGTGTCCCGCTCAGCGTCATCACCCGGCGCATGAAGTTACCCAGCTCGCGCACATTTCCGGGCCAGTTCTGCGATTGCAGCCGATCCAGAAAATCGGCATGGAGCCGCGGCGTGGGCGAGCGCAGCTGCGCAGCAAACTTCTCAGCAAAATATTGAGCAAGGACTGGAATATCCTCGCGCCGGTCGCGCAAGGGCGGCAGCGTGAGCGGAATGACGTTGAGCCGGTAGTACAGGTCGCCGCGAAACTGGCCGCGCTCCACCATGGCTGCCAGCGAAACATTGGTCGTCGCAATGACGCGGATATCTACATGCACTGGCCGCGATTCGCCCAGCCTCTCAAACTCCCGCTCCTGCAAGGCGCGCAGCAGCTTCGGCTGCAAGTGCAGCGGCATCTCGCCAATCTCGTCCAGTAGAATCGTGCCGCCGTCAGCCAGCTCAAACTTGCCCGGCTTCGCGCCCACTGCACCGGTAAATGCGCCGCGCCCGTGGCCGAACAGCTCGCTCTCCAGCAGCGCCTCAGGAACAGCCGCGCAGTTGACGGCGATGAACGGCCGGCGGCCGCGATCGCTTGAGTCGTGAATGTAGCGCGCCAGCAGCTCCTTGCCCGTCCCGCTCTCGGCCTCGATCAGCACGTCCGCATCTGTTGTGGCGGCGGCGCGGGCGCGTTGGATGGCTCGCAGCAGCAGGGGCGCACGGCCGACAATATCGCCCGCCGTCGACGGATCGTCGGCAGGCATGCGGCCGGCCCGGCGCATCACCTGCGCAGCCGTAGCCTGTAGCTGATCGAAAGAGATTGGCTTGGTCAGATAATCGAGTGCCCCGTCGCGCATGGCGCGCACCGCATCCGGCACCGACCCATACGCAGTCAAGAGGATGACCGCCACGCCCGGCGAAGACTGCCGCGCCGAGCGCATCACCTCCATCCCCGAACCGTCCGGCATGCGAATGTCGGTGACCACCAGGTCAAATTCGCTCTTCTCCAGCGCGCGCACTGCTTCGCGAACGCTTGACGCCGTTTCAACCCGCCAGCCGTGACGCAGAAAATTCGCGCGCAGCGCGGTGCGAATGCCCGGTTCGTCGTCTACCACCATCACGGAGGATGCTGCGTCGCTCGTCATACGATTGGGAACTCCAATTGAAATGCGCTTCCTTTGTCGAGGCGGCTTGTGGCGCGAATCTTTCCGCCATGCGCGGTCATCAGGCGACGGCAGACAGCGAGCCCCAGGCCAGGCGTGTCGCCGTTGGCGCTGAAGCCGGCCTCAAAGATGCGCTTTATCAAAGAAGATGGAATGCCGCAGCCGGTATCCACCACTTCAACCACCGCGCGCCGCACGCCTTTGCGCGCGACGCACTGCGCAGAGACGGCGATCCTGCCGCTCGACGGCGTATGACGAATTGCATTGCAGATAAGATTGAGCACAATTTGCCGCAACAGGTTTTCGTTGCCTAGAATCGTCAGGCTCTCACCGCCGCATTCAAATGAAAGGGCCACGCCCGCCTGGTCCGCGATGGGCCGCACAAATTCCACGCCGCTCTGGATGCAGGCGGAAAGGTCCACCGTAGTGAAGTGCGGGTTGGCGCCGCCATGCATGCTGAGCACGTTGTTGACGGTTCCGGAGAGCTGCCGAATGCCGGCCCGCAGATGCGAGACCCACAGCGCTATATTGGACGGATCGTCGGCGATCAGTCCGGCAAACAATTCCATGCTGGCTAACGGATTTCTAATTTCGTGCGCCAGGGTCGTTGAAGCCTCCGCTAGAGCCAGCGCGCCACGTGCAGCCTCGCGCTCCTGCTCGGCGTGCTTGCTGGCGGTTATGTCGCGCAGGATCCAGATGCTCTCCAGAGCCGCCTTGCCGCCGTTCGCCTCACGATGCAGCCCGGCGCCGCCGAGCTTGCGATTCCCGATTGCCAGCCAGCGCTTGCCGGCAGGCGAAGGCAGAGACAATTCGCTGTCCAGGCGTGCGCTCGCCCCGCCCGCGAGAGATGCAAAATCGATAGGGCAAAGTGCGGAAAGCTCTCGAAGGCTGGTTACGTGCGCGGCGCCAAGATCGAGCAGCCGCCGGCCTTCGGGGTTGATCATCACGATGGTCCCGGCCACGTCCAGCACCAGCACGCCGCAGGGCATCGAATCGATGATCTGCTGCAGCGCGGCGCGCATGCGGTCGTTTTCCGCCAGGCTCCGCGTCAGCGCGGCATTGCGCTCCGACAACTCAATGCCGAGATGCCGCACCTCGTGTTGCAGATCGCGATAGGAGGCTTCCAACAGCGACGACGCGGAGATGAACTCCGAGAAGGCGTCAGCCAGCAGCCCCGGGTTGCGCAAGGGGTCGAGCGCCGCATCATTTATTGGAGTCGCATGAGAACCGGGCAACATTTACCTAGTTCATTTGCACGAGGAGTGCCAAACTGAACCGAGCATGCCCAAAGCGAGACGGCGCGCTAGAGAAAAATGTGCTCAGCCTTGATTTCTCGTTCCGTTCCCACCAGAATAGTGGCCCGTTCAATCACATTCCGCAGCTCGCGCACATTCCCCGGCCAGGTGTGCTGGGTGAGCACGCGCAGCGCCTCGCGTCCCAGCGCCACGCCGGGATGGAACCTGGCGACAAATGCAACTGCCAGTTCTTCCAGGTCCTCCATGCGCTCGCGCAGCGGCGGCATGTGGATGGGAAACACGGCGAGCCGGTAGTAGAGGTCTTCGCGGAAGCGCTGCTCTGCGATCAGCTTTTTGAGGTCGGCGTTGGTAGCGGCCACCACGCGCACATCCACTTTGAAGTTGTCGTTGGCGCCCAGCCGCTGCACTTCGCCCTGCTCCAGAAAGCGCAGAATCTTGCTCTGCAAGGAGAGCGGCATGTCGCCAATCTCGTCCAGAAAGAGCGTGCCCCCGTGCGCTGCATGAATGCGGCCAATCCGCGATTGCAGCGCCCCGGTGAACGATCCCTTGGTATAGCCGAAAAGCTCCGCCTCGAGCAGCGACTCGGGGATGGCCGAACAGTTCACCACCACAAACGGCTGCTTGCGCCGCGGACTCACCAAGTGGATCTCCTGCGCCACCAGATCCTTGCCGGTCCCGCTTTCTCCAGTAATCAGCACTGTGGTTTCGCGTGCCGCAACCATGCGCGTCAACGAGTAGACACGCTGCATGGGCTCTGAGTCGCCAATCATGCCGCGCAGGTTGTTCCTGCCCTCTGCCCGATGGCGCGCCACCTCGCCGCCTGCTGCAGGCAGGGTCCCGGTCTGGATGGCGCCGCCGCGATTGACCGCGTCCACCAGCCGCGTAGACACCGGGGTCGGCGACGTGCTTCCCAGCAGCAGCTGCCCGGTGTGAGAGTTCAGAATCAACACCTGTGTGTTCGGAAAGCGATCCTTGACGATCCCTTGAAACTCATTCGGCTCCAGATCCGGCAGCATCGGGTCGAGCAGCAGCACTGAGTCATCCGCTCCGCCTTTGTAGAGCAACTCCAGCGCACCGGTACCACTGCGCGCCTCGGTCACATTCCAGCGCGGCAATCCAAGTTTTTCCTGAAGTGCCTGGCGGATTCTGGGGTTGGGGCTGACGATGAAAACATCGATAGGAACTCGATCTCCGGAGCGGGCGAGTTGGGGAGCTGCGATTCCCATGAGGTGAAGTCCTGTATTCCCTGATACCTTGGCAAACATTGGGTGAAACAACAGCAAGGAACGCCGCAAGCCCGCAGGATCGTCTCCGCGATCGGCTATTCCGCATCGAACCAACAGCACGCAAAGCTCCGCCGGAGTCAGCTGAGACTCTCCACGCTGTTCAAAATGTCATGCTTGAGCCCGCCTGATCTGGTGGCTTTTCGCGCATGCGTTGGATACGCACACAAGCCATGCCAGGGCGAAGCCCCGGGGAAGCGAATTACGAAACGAACCTTAGCATAATGCAACGCATCTGCGGAATCCTGGGCCACGCCCCCAAGCATTGGTCCAGGCACTGCCGGTGCGCTGTGGTGAGAAGCTTCGCGCTTGATGCCGCTCAACTTTTCCGTGTGATCTTCAACGGCCGGCGCACCATCCGGCGAGTCTTTTGCGGCGATCACAAAATCTCATAAAAACGTTTACTGCGCGCCGCAAGTTGAGCGGAGCATTTATTCCGTCCTACGCTTCGCGAAGTTCGTATCCTACCCCGCGGATGGTGTGGGTCAGCTTTGGTTCTCCGGGCCGGTCCACCTTGTCGCGCACATACTTCATGTAGACATCCACAATATTCGTGGAGGGATCATGGGGCATGTTCCATACCTCTTCCGCGAGCGTGGCCCGCGAAACCGGCCGCCCCGGGTTGCGCATCATGAACTCCAGAATGGCGAACTCGCGCGGCGTCAACTCGATCCTGCGCCCGTTGCGCTCCACGCGCCGCTCCTCGCGATGCAGAATCAGCTCACCCACGCGGGACGTGTTGGGAATCAGACCGGAGTGCCGCCTGAGCAGCGCATTGACGCGCGCAAGCAGCTCCATGATTGAGAAAGGCTTGGCCAGGAAGTCATCCGCGCCCGACTGGAACGCCTTTACCTTATCCTCGATGCGGGCCCGCGCGGTGAGCACCATCATCGGCATGCGCGGCTTGACTGGCCTGGCCCGCTGCAACAGGCTCATGCCATCCATCTTGGGCAGGTTCAATTCCAAAATCAGCAGGTCGTGCCGGCGTTCGTCCTGCAACGCGTTCAAGGCTGTCTCTCCGTCGCTGACCAGATCCACTGCGAAAGAGCCGGCTCGCAACTCGCGGCTGAGAAAGTTAGCCAGTGAGGCATCCTCCTCAACGAGGAGAATGCTCCGTGCAGCCGGGCATTTGAATTCCCTGCCGCGCTCAGATACTTCCGATGTATTCCGATCGGCGAGAAGAATGGTGACGAACCTCGTAGTGGTATCTAATGTGGTTCATAGTACGGCCTGTTGTTTCAAAAAACAACACTTAGATACGCCGAATATTGACAACTCCCCGAGTGTTCTGTGGAAATCGAGTCGATAACTCAAACACCAATAAAATCGCATGCTTTTCTCGCTCAGCCAGGATCGTCCCGGCGCAATTCGAGGTAGATGTTAGGGACGAGTTATTGACAGGGAGAATGCTTCTCAAACATTTTCTTCGCGGATGCCCTTTAATTATTTCTTCGTTTGCCGATAGTAGTTCGAGCTTATGCTTCTTGCATACGACAGGTCGATCATGCAGAGATTTGAATATCGCGGTGCGCGCTTTGCGGTGGATCTTCCCGTGCAGTTTGCAGACAAGGACCGGGTTCTTGTGGGCCGCTGCACCGAGATCAGCAAAGAGGGCCTCAGGCTGGACCTGGGCGAACCGCTTCGGTCCGACTCGTGTGGAACGGTGTCCGTGAGCTTTCAGGGCCGGGCGCTGGATTTCTATGTGCGCGTAGTCCATGTGGGCGCCAGGCATTGCGGCATGGAGTTCATCTACTCCTCCAAAGCCGAGCAGCTGGCGGTAGCTACCCTTGTCGAATCCATGGCCGTAGCCAATCCCCGCTCGGGCCCGGTTCTGCTCAAGCACTCCTGAATCAAGAGGCGTTCTAAGCCCGGAGTCATCTTCCCGTCCCTCGCTCCGCTGCAGGCCTACTTCTTTGCCTCTGCCCCACCCGAGTGCGTGATCGCTTGAGGCAGTGGCTGCTCGGCGCCATCCTTCACCACATATTGCACGATCAGAGACACCCTGCGGTTCGATGGGTCCAGCGGTTGTGCCGGCAACCGCAGCCGCTGATCCGCAAATCCCCGCACCTGCGATATCTGGTCCGAATGCATGCCGTGCTCTTGCATCAGGCGTCGCGCCGCGTTGGCCCGATCACAGGACAGATCCCAGTTGTCATAGGCGTTCACCGCCGAATAGGGCTTCGAGTCCGTATGCCCCTCAATTGAAACCTTGTTGGGAAGGCTGCTCAGCTCCGTCGCCAGCACCTGCAGCAGGCTCCGCAGAGCCGGCGTAGGCTGCACACTGCCCAGTTCAAAGAAGGTGCCATTGGCTGACTCCATCAACTCAATGCGCAGGCCTTCCTCGGTAACGGTAATCTCGATGTGGCCCTTCAGCTTGTCCTGCGGATCCATGTGGTGAATCGACTTGAAGATGGCGTCCTTCAGCTTATTCATGTCCAGCTTCTTCACCTGCACATAGTCGGCGCCTTCTTTGTTGTTGCCCACTTCCTTTGACGTGCCGCGCGGATCACGGAAATATCCGCCAACCGTAACCTGTACTTCTTTGCTTGCGCTCAACAGCCATAGCACAATGAACAGCGCCATCATCGCCGTCACAAAGTCGGCGTAGGCCACCTTCCACGCGCCGCCATGATGGCCGGCGTGGGCCGCCTTCCTTTTGATGATGATCGGCTGTATGTCTGCCACGCCTGTGAACCTCTCCGCCCCTGGATATTCCAGCCTGGTTTATGCCCGTCGGCTCATGCTGCTTTTTCTGCCGCCACCGGCTCATCTTTCTCCCGGCACGACTTCTCCATCTCCTGAAACGTGGGCCGCACATGTTCAGGAATGGCTCGCCGCCCCATTTCTACTGCCAGAATCGGGGATATGCCCTTGATGAAAGAGAGCATCACCACGCGCAGCACGTGGTAGTACGCGTGCTCGTCATCCACAATCTTGCCCATGTGCGCCGCCAGAGGGCCCACCATGCCGTAGCACAGCAGGATGCCAAGAAAGGTGCCGACCAGGGCCGCGGCCACCTTCTGGCCGATCACCTCAGGTGGCCCGCCCAGCGCGCTCATGGTGATCACCACGCCCAGCACCGCAGCCACAATGCCCATGCCCGGCAGCGAGTCGGCCGTGGTTGCCAGCGCTGTAACTGGCTGGGTCGCGCCCGCATGGTGCACTTCCATATCCAGCTCCATCATCTGGTCCAGGTCAAACGGCGTTGCTCCACCGGTGACCGCCATGCGCAGCGTGTCGCACACAAAATCGCGCACGTGATGGTCCTTGAGGAAAGCCGGGTACTTTGAGAACAGGGGGCTCTTCTCCGGCTCTTCAATGTCGCTTTCAATCGCCACCAGCCCGTCTTTGCGCGACTTGTTGAACAGCACAAACATCATCTTCAGCGTGTCGAGATAAATCTTCTTCGACATCTTCGATCCGGCCAGGGTGCGCATGATTCCCGAGCCAATCTTCTTCAACACGCGCACCGGGTTGGCGGCGATCATCGAACCCAGAGCCGCGCCCGCAATGATGACAAACTCCGAGGGCTGCATCAGCACCAGCACCGGGCCTTTTTCCATCAGGAAGCCGGCCAGGACCGCGCCCAGCACCATGAGTATTCCGACGATGACAAACATGTGCCTTGGCCTCTCGCTGCCGTTCTGAAGCTGGAGTCGAATCCCCGCCTGGAGACACGGGTGAGTCCGCGATCCATGGAGTGGAACGTCCGTTGACTATCGGCAGGTTGGGGAGATTTTTCTAGCGATCCGGCATGCATCCTTCGGGTAACGCCTTGGGTTCCCCGGGGGTCCGTCAGCGCGCAGCAGGTGCTGCCGCCGAAGTGGCCACCACCACCAGGTCCACGCGCCGATTCTGCTGACGCCCTTCTGCCGTCGCGTTGTCAGCCACCGGCCGGAACTGACCGTAGCCAGCCACGGATACGCGCCTCGGATCGACCCCGGAGTCGTCCACCAGCAGCATCAGCACAGTCATGGCGCGCGCTGTCGAGAGCTCCCAGTTGGAGCGAAACTGCGGCGTATGGATGGGCCGGTCGTCGGAGTGGCCTTCCACGCGCAGTTCCAGCCCGTGCTGCTCCAGCACCGTTGCGATGCGCCTGATTTTGCCCGCCGCGCCGGGCAGGAGTACGGCCTGTCCGCTGTTGAAGAAGCCCAGGTCCTTGAGGCTCACCACAAAGCCCTCCGGAGTCACGCTCATCACCACCTCGTGCTTCCGAATCTCTGTGCTCATGGCCGCCTCCAACTGGCGCTGCAAGGCGGCAAAATCCACAGCCGAAGCCGGCGGGAGCGGGCCTTTCACAGCGCTTTCTGGTGAAGCCGGAACTGCAACCGGCTGCAAACCAGACGGAGCCTGTGCGGGAAGATTGGAAGCGGCCGCGTTGTCCGCAACCTTTTCTCCCTGAAACGCTCCCAGCTGCTGAAAGCCGATGTGGATGGCCTGGGAGAGCTTCTTCACCACCTGGTTGTCGCGGTAGGAGGAGGCAAACAGCACCACGAACAGCGCGAAAAGCACGGTGAGCAGATCGGAGTAGGAGACCAGCCAGCGGTCATGGTTGGACGGATCTTCGGCCTCGAATCGCCTTCTCATTGCAGCACCACCCGCGAAGCACCGCGCTGCGGCGGCGTACGCAGATAGCTGTTCAACTGCAACTCCATCGCGCGGGGATTGACCCCTTCCAGGATGGACAGCACGGCCTCGAGCGTCATCTCCTGGATCACCTGCCGCTCGCGCTGCCGGATGCGCAGCTTGCCGGCGCAGGGCAGAAACAGCAGGTTGGCCGAACCCACACCATAAATGGTTGCCACAAACGCCACGGCAATCCCTTTTCCTACCTCATTGATATCTTGCAGGTGCTGCATTACCTGGATCAGCCCCAGCACCGCGCCAATAATGCCAATGGTGGGGGCAAAGCCGCCGGCAGCGTCAAACACCTTGGGGATGCGGTTGAGTTTTTCGCCCTCATACTCCAGCTGCAACTCCATCATCTTGCGCAGGTCGGCGGCGCTCACGCCATCCACGGCGAGCATCAGGCTTTCGCGCAGAAACGGGTCCTGAATCCGGGCCAGCTCTGCGTCCAGTGAGAGCAGTCCCTCCTTGCGTGCCTTGTAGGCGTAACCGAGCAGGTTCTTCACCAGCGCGTCCGGCGCCGGTTCGGAGCTGAAGAACACATCCTTGAGCTGGACGAACGCCTGGATCACGATGCGCAGGGGAAACTGCACCATGACGGCGCCCGCGGTCCCGGCAAAGACGATCAGGGCTGCAGTCGGCTGTAGTACCTGGGCCAGCCGGCCCCCGTCCATGACCAGGCCGAGCGCGATCCCGCTGACCGCGATCACGATGCCGCCGATGGTGCTCTTGTCCAGTGCCATCTTCACCCTCCCGGCATCCCGTACCACTCAACCAACCAGCTGCCCATCCTGTGCCCTCATCCACGCGAACCGCGCCGCGACGGGACAGAATCCAGCTTTTCCTGCTTACAACAATTGAGGTATTGCATTCGTAAACATGTGCAGCCGGCTTGCAGACAGGAGGAGGCGCAAGCCCGGATCGCGAGTGCAGGACCGGCTAAAGCTAGGTGCGTTCAAAGGTAAATCTCGCCATAGGCACCTGCATGCGGGTGGCCGTTCGGTGGAACTCCTCAGAAGCAATTATGTAATTGAAAATAAGGTTGTTAATAATCTCTCAATCGCGTTTCATCCGTTGCCGGACTAGGCAGATTTTGCCTATCGGCAACAACCGCTCCGAATCTGGCCGTTTGCCCCTTGCCTGGTCGCCGGTCTATGGCGTCCAGATACCGTCCGCGCCGAGCTTCCGCACCATGCGAGAAACGGCCCTTCTGCGCCGCCAAAATGCTACTGAAATGTTTTCGACCACCTGCCGATAGAGGCTCATGCTTAATCCCGGGCTCGCAAATGAGCTTCCTCCCAGTCTCGGCTCAGAGCTCGAGGCCATGCCCTTCAGTAAGGGCGGAGCAAGCGTATCGATCACCACGGCTCGCCCGCGGCCCTTCCGCGAACGGCGCCGGTTGCGCACTCTCGATGAATCGCGCCATGAGGCCCTGGACTCGGTCAATCAGCTGCTCGTCCGCTATGAGAAGACCATCGGCCAGCTTGCCGAGGCCGAGGAAAAGTATCGCGCCATCTTTGAGGATGCGCCCGTGGGCATGTTCCGCATCAGCCCTGCCGGCCGTCCGCTCAACCTGAATCGCCGCATGGCCGAAATCTTCGGCTACGACAGTCCGGAAGAGTTCATGGCCCAGGCCTCCAGTGTTGCGGGCCAGCTGCTTGCCGACGCCAGCCAGCTCAGACTCTGGAAGACCACCATCGAAGAGAACGGCACTGCATCCGGCATCCAGACCCAGGCCCGCTGCCGCGACGGCGCGCAAAAATGGCTCTCGCTCAACATCCGCGCCGTGCGCGACGCCGAGGGCAAGGTCGTCCATTTTGAGGGAACCGCCGAAGACGTCACGGAGCGCAAGGTCGCCGAGGAGCGGATTCAGTTTCTGGCCTACTACGACTCCCTCACCGGTCTGCCCAACCGCACGCTGTTTGAACTGCAACTGGCCGATGTGCTCTCCGTCACCCGCCGCGAAAATGGCCGCGCCGCCCTGCTGCTGCTGGAATTTGTCCGCTTCAAAATCATCAACGACTCCTTCGGCCATCAGCTTGGCGACCGGCTCCTCCAGGAAGCAGCCGACCGCATCAAGCGCATCGTCGGCGACTCGGGCATCGTCTCCCGCGTCGGCGGTGGCGAGTTCGCCATCTTACTTACCAATATTCAGGACGCCCGCAACGCCGAAGTTACCGCGGAGAAGATGGTCGCCGAAATGGCCTCCAAGTTCTCCATCCTCGGCCACTCCATGAACATCTCGTTCAACATCGGCACCAGCATCTTTCCCGAGCACGGCCGCACCGGCGAAGCCCTGGTCCAGAGCGCCGATGTCGCCCTCTACTCCTCCAAACTCGACGGCCCCAACAAGGCCCGCCTCTTCACCGAAGAGATGAACGTGCCCATCATGGAGCAGCTCACCCTCGAGCACAGCCTCGGCATGGCCCTCGATCGCAACGAGCTCTTCCTCGTCTATCAGCCCCAGGTCGATATCCGCACCAAAACCATCACCGGCCTTGAGGCCCTGCTCCGCTGGCAGCATCCCAAGCTCGGCCTCGTGCCGCCCACCAAGTTCATCGGC
>Ga0302320_10012443_pt1 | contig 17875 bp, 14 predicted proteins | sample Bog_T0_3_FD_202130 | JGI IMG/M metagenome (GOLD analysis project Ga0302320, IMG submission 202130) | Peat permafrost microbial communities from Stordalen Mire near Abisko, Sweden - Bog_T0_3 | ecosystem: Environmental > Terrestrial > Soil > Wetlands > Peat | place: Sweden: Abisko, Stordalen Mire...
CGGCGAACGCGCCGCCGCACGCGGTTTTCGGATCGAAGGCGCCACCACCCCTGCCGCCACAGCTGCCGCTGAATCCGCCCAGATAAGCGAATTTATCGAGGTTACCGAGGGCGGTGGTAAACGTCTGCGCTCCGCCCATCGAGAGGCCGGCCATGGCGCGACTCTCTCGTTCGGGAAGCACCCGGTAGGTTCGCTCAACCATGGGAATCAGGTCGGTAAACATCATCTCGGTGAAAGTCGGACGGGCCAGTCCGCCGGCAGGCAGCGCGCCGCGTCCGGGTTGTGCAGCCGGGTCTGGAACGGGAACCGGGGACGGCGCGGGCTCGGGAACCATGCCACGAGCCGCAAATATGGTCGCGCTCTCGCCAGGCTTGGCCGCATTCAGGTTGTCCATCACGATGATCATTGGCTTCGCCTTGCCCGCCGCGATCAGGTTGTCCATGATCGCATCCACATGGCCCTGCCTGTACCAGCCGGTTTCATCCTCACCCCAGCCATGCAGCAAATAAAGGACGGGATAACGGGCACTGGCATGGGTATCGTAATCCGGCGGCGTGTAGACGAAACAACGACGCCATTGGGCTGTGATTTTCGAGTAATACCGCTGCTGACTTACGCGACCGTGCGGAACGTCTTTGACCTGATAATAAGCAGCGTCGGCTTCAGGCTCGGGAATCTCGATTCCGCTGTTGTGCCACCCACTGCCGAAAAACGTCATAGTCGACGGGTCCGCGACGACAGCTCCGTCGATATGCAGCGTGTAATAGTGAAAGCCAACTACCAGCGGCGTTGAGGTCGCGGTCCATACGTTGTCCGGGCCCTTCGTCATGTCGAATCCCTGCCCACCGATGCGGACCGATACCTTCTGAGCGTCCGGCGCGAGCACGCGGAACAGCACGCGATGATCCTGATACACGCACGGGTACTTCGCTTCCGGGATATTCAGCGCCGAGGGCTTACAACTGCCGGCGGTCTGTCCCCAGCACAATCCGCAACTCAGAGCCGCCAAAATGAAAGCCGATTTCACTCACTGCTCCTTTGCTCGTGTGTGCGCAAGTTGCCCACTAACCTGGGGCCGATACTATCAGCGGCGACAGTGGAAGTCAATGAATCAGGAAAGCGCTTTCATGCTCAGTTTGGCGGGCCGGCGGGAGCGCCCCGGCCTGGGATCTGACCCGGTCCACGGCCGCGTCCCGCTGCAACGCCTCCAGGAGGACTGCTCAGTGCGTTCAGACCGTACTTATAGTTCGGATCCATAGCGGCGATGTCCGTTCGATAAGCAACCACAGTTGCGCGGGGAAACACGGCAGGGATTTTCTGTGTGACTTTGCCGGTTGCCGCCCACTCCGTTCCCCGCTGGAAGGTAACAATGAAGCCGACGCAACTGAGCGCATTAACGTCGTGGCCGAGAGCCGTGTGAAACACCCGTCCCTTGCCGAAGTTGAGCGTGAGCAGCATCGGCTCATCGCGGCCGGTTCCGTGATTCGCGGGATCGGAATAAGCGGTGGCGAGGACCGTCATATTCTCACCGGGTCCGCGCAGGCTGTTGTATAACTCATCGCCCTGATGCATCCACACACGCGGAAGTCCTTTGGTAATGGGATGATTCGAGTCCTCGATGGTAATCGCGAATGGCACGCGATTGCCGTGGTTTCCAGCGCGGCCCGGTGCGTCGTCGGAAACCAGCTTGCCATCTTTGAAATACCAGAGGGGGCCGGATTTCTCGGTTCGGTTGCGCCAACCTCCAATGCCGATCATCTGGTTGAACGCGCGCCAGCCCGCGAAGGCGTTATCGGCCGCATGAACGGTCACCAGACCGCCGCCGCCTTGTACGTATTCCTCGAACGCGGATTTCAGCGAATCGGGCCACCGCTCGTCGGGAGCGTCGTAGTTCATCACGATCACCCGATACCTGGCGAAGTCCGGTTTAAAGGCGCTGAAATCGGCGCCTGGCGCAGGTGCGGTTACAACATCCACATGAAACAGACCGGTCTCCTCCAGCTCCTTTTTCAATACCGGTGTAGTGACCTGCCATGCGTGATAGGGACCAGCGCTCTCGCCATCGAGCAGCATGACCTGAATGATGGGGCCGGCCGCATACGCCTGCCACTGAAACGCCGACGCGGCGGTGGCTAATACCGAAGCAAGAAGGACTCTGTTCATTTTCTGCCTCCTTAATCCTGCAAACGAAAAGCGTAGAGGTTTTCGCCGCCCGCCACAAGAACGTACTGATGCCCGTCGAGCATGTAGGTGATCGGGGCGTTACTCGGATTCGATATGAGACCGGCGTGCCACAGCGGCTCTCCGGTCCTCGCGTCGAAGGCGATAAAGTTGCCGGAGCCATCGCTGCCGAACAGCAGGTTCCCCGCGGTGGTGAGCAGACTTTGCGCGCCGTTATTGGTAGCGTGCTTCCAGGCGATTTTTCCGGTTTTGACGTCAATGGCGCGAAGTTCAGTCTTTAAAGTAGCTCCACCGCGCTCGGCGCCGGAGTAACCTTCCGGCTGTGGATCGGTGTCCGTTTTATAGAAAATCGTGTACGATTGCGTTGTCCCGACGTAAAACAGGCCCGTGTCCGGGTTGTACGCTGGGTTCGGCCATCCGGTCGAGCCATTGGAATTCGGCGATGTCAGCGCGCCGGCGACTTGCGGTTCCTTGAGCGGATCGCGAATGGGTTGCCCGTTGGGAGCAATGCCTTTATACCAGTTCAGTCCTTCTACAAAAGGCTCAGTCAGGATGCTCTTCCCGTTAGTCCTGTCGAGGACGAAGAATAGCCCCGAGCGATGCGCCTGCGCCAGAAGTTTCCGCGGCTTGCCATCTATTGTGGCGTCGAGAAGGATCGGCGTCTGAGCCGCATCCCAATCGTGCGTGTCGTGCGGCGAAAACTGGAAATACCACACCATCTTTCCCGTGTCGGGATTGAGCGCCACTACCGAGGCTGTGTAGAGGTTGTCGCCTTCACGGCTCTGACCCGCCATTACGGGATTGGCGTTCCCGGTTGGAAGGTAGAGCAGATTCAGCTCGGGGTCGTAAGTGGGCGGATACCACACTCCTCCCCCGCCATGCTCCACGGCATTTTTGCTGGGCCACGTGCTGAACCCCGGGTCGCCCTCGTGCGCGGTGGTCCAGAAATGCCACTGGACCTCGCCAGTCTCGGGATCCCGTGCTTCGGCGAAATTCGGGACATCCAGAAAATCTCCGCCCACACCGACGATGACATGATTCCCGATCACCAGCGGAGACACCGATGAGAAGTAATCGCGCTTCACGTCGGCGAACTGTTTGTTCCAGCGCTCCTTGCCCGTCTTGACGTCGAGCGATACCAGGTGATTGTCGTAGGTCTCGAAAAAGAGCCAATCGCCGTAGATGGCCACGCCGCGATTACCCAGCGCAAATGCGGGCAAACCTCTCCACGTATATTTCCAGATTTCCCGTCCGGTGCGAGCGTCGATCGCCAGCACTCTGTTTGGCTCGGTAATATAAAGGACGCCATCGATCATCAAGGGCGCGCATCGCGTGTTGGCGACGCCACCCGAAGACGGCTCAGGGCCGGGGCCGCCGATATTCGCGCCCGGGGTCATGCTGATCTGATTCACCCACGCCAGCGTCAGGCTGTGTACGTTCGAGGCGTTAATTTCCTTCAGGGAGCTGAAATGGCGGCCGGAATAGTCCCCATGGAAGGTCGGCCAGCTGTCAGGTTTCGGATGGATGATGGCATCGGGCGGCAGTGTCTGGCCGAAGGCCGTAATTGCCAATCCCGCCAACGCAGTCAATAATGCCGGAATTTTCAATTTCATTTGCGTGCTCATTTGAGAGTGGCAAGATAAGCAGCCAGATTGTGCATATTCGTATCGGTCAGTCTGGTCATGATGTCGAGGTGTGCCTGCAGTGGGTCGGTGATCTCAACCCGGGGAACACCGTGATTCCGGGCCCACGTTTTAGTTGAACCGTCGTCGAAGCGCAGAGTCACGTCGAAGTCGGTCACGCGCACAGGCGTGCCTTTAATGGCTTCGCCCGACGGCAGGGTAACTGTCGCGTAAGGTGCGTTCTTTGCGGCGCCTGGGCCAAACCCGCCGCGGCCTGTGCGTGGCATCACCAGCCGATCCTGAAGAGTCGCGGAATCGTACTTAGCCCCGACTCCCTTCAGGTCTCCCGTCGGAGAGTGGCATTTATTGCAACCCCCTGCGCCGTTGAAGTATTGCGCGCCGGCTTTCGCATCGCCAATCAGCACTTCGGACATGCGAACATCACCGCGGCCCGAAGCGTAAATCACACGCGAATGCAGGTACGCGGCGATATCGGCGACGGTGTTGTCGGAAGCGTCGATCTTTACCAGTTTCGAGTGCTCCGGACCTCTTACATGGGCCGCCAGCTGCACGCCGTCTTCATCGTGCAGTGTGACGACGGAGGCAATCAGATCGGGACCGGCTTTGCCACCTTTACCCCGCTCTCCGTGGCAGTAGCCGCAGGTCGAATTGTAGGCCGGAAGTCCCCGTGCGACGGCTTCCTCCGGGTAGATTTTGAAGCGGGAACCTCTGCCGCCAACACCCGCTGCGCCGCCTCGGCCCGAGGGTGCGACGGCCGGAGGCTGAGCGGTGGGTGATTGCGCCTCCACCAGGACAATCATGCCAAACAGGGCGAGACCGCCCGTCAGTGCCAGCACCTTGTTGCCGACTTGTAGCTGTCGCAGCATATGAACTGTTAATTGTCCCTCATGCGTATGATGAATAGTTCGCACCGCAATAGAGCGCTTGCAGGCGAGGATTTGCGCCGCACCCGATTGGGGGGCAAGCCCGGCTGCCATTCGAAGCCCGGGCGTCACGAAGCGATTCAAGATGCGATAAAGGCGGGCATCCGTGTTTTGTGCCGCTGCCAGCAAGGTTGCGATCTCTGCTCGCCGCGTGGACAATCCGGGTTTATCCGGCGAGGCCTTGAAACGAGGGAGATTGAAAGCGTTGTCATCCGTTTGTCCGGCGGGTTTGTGATAGATTCCCTCTGTGAAGCGGACAATCATTTATATGATGGCGCTGCTTGCCCCTGGCGCGGCCGCGGTTTGGGCAAACAAGAATTTTCTGGCGGACTGGACATTCAAGGGTTCCGCCCTGACCGGGATGGCGCAGTGGGGCGACGCCGCATGGTCGGCCGAGAATGGCGAGATCGTAGGAAAGCCGAAGAGCGCGGCGGGCGGCTGGCTGGTGATCGGGAAGCCGCTCCAGGACGTACAGTTCGCGGCCAGCTACAAGTGCACCGGCGGGTGCAGGGCCGGCGTATTGCTGCGTGCGGAGAAAACGCCGACCGGCATGAAGGGCGTTTACGTGGAACTGCCGGTGGACGGCGTGCAAGCGGGGTCGTTTGCCGTCACGCTGGATGCCAACGGGAAAGAATTGACTCGCGAAAAGCTGGGGCCGGCCAATGGAACGGTCCGCATGCTGCCGCCGGTAAATCCGGACGCAGCGGCGGGGCGCGGCCCAGGCCGTGGCGCCGGTCGTGGGCGTGGCGGGTTTCCGGGAAGTAACTTCCCGTCTGACGTCCCCCTTACCCGCGCGGACTATACTTACAAGGCCGGGGAATGGAATCCGATCGAGTTCGTGCTCGACACAAACTTTCTGCGCGTCTGGTTGAATGACGGTCCAGAAGGTGGGATAGCCAATGGCCGGGCCGATGACACGGCAGGTCGTTATGGCCCAGAGGCTTTTTATGTGGGCGGAGCCGGCGAAGTTCGCTTCAAGCAGGTGGAGCTGAAAGACATCGGCAGGCGCGTGTTGAGCGCGGAAAAGGTTTCACCCCGCTTCCGCATGCAGCGCATCAACGACTTCTATCTTGCATGGTCGGCGGCGGTCGCGGACGTCAATCAAGACGGCATTCCGGATGTAATCGCAGGGCCTAAGTACTATCTGGGCCCGGATTACAAAGTTTCGCGTGACATCTACGTCGGGCAGACGGTGAATGTAGACACGCAATACACGCCGGCGGCGGTGAATTTCGCCTTCGATTACACGGGCGACGGCTATCCCGATGTGTTGGTGACGGAAGGCCGGGCGATCGTGCTGTATGTGAATCCGGGGAAGGAAGAGCGTCGGTGGGAACGGTATCCGGTGCTTCCGTCGGCCACCGCGGAGGTGGATGTTTTCAAGGACGTGGACGGAGACGGGGTTCCGGATGTGGTCTTCGTGGGCGGTGGAACGGTGAACTGGGCGAGTCCGCAGAAAGGGAATCCGACGGCGCCGTGGACGGTGCACGCGGTGTCGGAGCCGGGGTTCAGCGGCCCCTTGTCGCAGCATGGGATCGGCGCGGGGGATATCAACGGTGACGGGCGCGTCGACATCATTTCGCCCTATGGATGGTGGGAACAGCCTCCGAAGGGTACGCCACCGGGCCCCTGGACCTACCATCCAGTGAGTTTCACGCGCTGGCCCCGGGCCGGCGGTGGTCCGGGAGGCGGGGAGATGGACGTGTATGACGTGAACGGCGACGGCCTGCCCGACGTGGTGACCGCGCTCGAGGCGCACGGATGGGGACTTGCCTGGTATGAGCAGAAGAGGGACAAGGCCTCCGGCGCAATCACCTTTACCCCGCACATAATTATGGACGACTTTACCGCGAAGAACCCCGGCGGCGTGACGTTTTCAGAGTTGCATGCTATGACCATCGGCGATATCGACGGCGATGGAATTCCGGATATTATCGTGGGCAAGCGCCTCTATGCGCATAACGAGAGCTACAACGATCCCGACCCTTTCGGCGACCCGGTGCTCTATTGGTTTCGGACGGTCAGGAATCCGAAGGCGCCGGGTCGTGCGGAGTTCGTGCCCGAATTGATTCATAACCGGTCCGGCGTGGGGAGTACGGTCACCGCGGCGGATCTGAATCAGGACGGCGCCATGGACGTGATCACTTCGACGAATCAGGGAACGTATATTTTTTGGGGTACGCCGAGGAAACGCTAATGAATCCGATGCCTTTTCATCCATCGCACTGGCGGGCTGTGGGAGCGGTCCTCGCGGTCATGATGATCGCGCCCGTTCTCCCGGCGCAGAGACTTTCCGAGAGCACGGGAGTCAATCTGTTTCTGAATAATTGCACCAGTTGCCACGGAGAGACGCCGGTGGAGCACGCGCCCAGCCAATCCGCCATCAAGCAGATGCCGCCCGAACGCATATACGAAGCGATCACCACAGGGGCGATGAAGACCGAAGCGGCAAAGCTGACGGACGACGAAAAGCGTCTGCTCGCGGAGTATATGGGCGGCCGCAAGCTCGACAACGCCGACGTCGGCGATGCGAAGAACATGCCGAATGTCTGTCCAACGCATCCTCCGGTAAAAGATATGGCGGCGCCCGCGTGGAACGGCTGGGGGGATCTGTCGAACACGCGATTCCAGCCCGCCAAAGCTGCCGGACTGACAGCCGGAGAGATCTCGCGCCTGAAGTTAAAATGGGCTTTCGGATTTCCGGGCGCCACCGCGCTGTACGGCCAGACCATTGTCGACGGCCGGGTCTTTGTCAGCAGTAATGCGGGGTATGTGTATTCACTCGATGCCGAGACCGGATGTGTCCACTGGTCGTTTCATTCCGCGGCCGTGGTGCGCAGCGGCATTACGGTGGGCTCGACCAAACCGGGTGCGACGACGCCGGGAGCGACGCCGGGAGCCAAAATCGCGGCATTCTTCGGCGATATCCACGGCAATGCTTACGCGCTCGATGCCTCGAATGGCGAGTTACTGTGGAAGGTACAGGCAGACAATCAGCCATTGGCGCGCGTGACCGGTAACCCGAGGCTTTATCAGGGCCGCCTTTACGTTCCGATTGCTTCGCTCGAAGAAGACGAATCGCGCAGCCCGAGCCATATTTGCTGCACGTTCCGGGGAGCTGTTACGGCGCTCGATGCCGCCACCGGGAAACAGATCTGGAAGACCTACACGATTCCCGAAGAGCCGAAGGTGATCAAAAAGAATTCCCTGGGCGTGGATTATATGGGCCCCTCGGGAGCGGGGGTCTGGACGACACCCATTGTCGACCCGAAGCGCAGAGCGCTCTACTTCGGCACCGGCAACAGCTTCTCCGAACCCGCCACCACTTCCGATTCCGTCATGGCGCTGAATATGGATACGGGCAGGATTCTCTGGTGGCGTCAGGCGCGCGCTGACGATGTGTGGCATGGAGGCTGCGTCCAATCGATACCCGGCCGCCCCGCGCCTCCCATGGGACCAGGGCGCGGTAATCAGCCGCCCTATCCCAAAGACAACTGCGTGGATAAGACCGGGCCCGACTGGGACTATGCCGCTTCGCCCAATCTGGCGACCATGCCGGACGGCCGAACGGTCATCATCGCCTCGCCCAAGCAAGCGGTGGTGCGCGCTCTCGATCCGGACAAGAAGGGCGAAACCATCTGGGAACAGGACATTGCGAGGGGAATCGGCGGCGGCGCGGGGGAGACGGTCTTCGGCGGCGCCGTGGACGATCATTACGTGTACTTCGGGCTGCAGCTCGGCAACGGGATGGTGGCGTTGCGCTTGTCGGACGGCCTGGAGCAGTGGTTCATGCCCATCAAGACGCCAGAAGCCATGGCACAGCATCGCGGCATCGTGGCGGCCGTCAGCGTAATTCCGGGCGTGCTCATTTCCGGAGGCATGGATGGAATGCTGCGCGCGGTGTCGGCCGGCAATGGCCAGACGCTGTGGGAGTTCGACACGGCAAAGGAATTTCAGACAGTAAACGGAGTCGCGGCCAAGGGTGGTTCTATCGGCGCGGGCGGCCCGACCGTCGCCAACGGAATGCTCTTCGCAGGGTCCGGTTACGTCGGATTTCAGAACGGCGTGCCGGGGAACGTGCTGCTGGCGTTTGCTCCGTCTTTCAGCGTCAAGTGACGCCTATTACTTTTTTTCCGGCAACGTGTAGTAATCGTAGGTCAGGTTCCAGGTAAAATCGCTGCCCGGTTCGATCGACATGGCGATATAGGGTTCGACTGCCAACACGGTCCGAATCGACCAGTAGCCGACATTCGACAACGGCCGGTCTCCGGTGACCCGATAGCCTGCTCCCACTTTGGTGTTTTCCGCGCGAATGTCGTAGTCCTTCGGGGAATCGGAGAATCCACGTATGGTGGCGGTTGCGCGGTCCTTGTCGGCAAGTGTTTTGACGTAGGCAAACTGGTTTCCGCGAATTTCCGCCAAATCCCTGGCTGGGGCGCGCGTCGATTCGATCCGAAACGGGAAGGTGACGGTGAAATCCGGCCCTGGCGCCTGCCCGTCGAGAACCAGGAAGTTATGGTCGTACACGGTGCTCTTGATCGCGTGCGTGCCGGTATTTTTGAGAACGTGCCCAATGATCATCCGCGGCTGACCTTTCACCAGTCTCACAGTCTTGGTGTAGACATAGCCGTAACCGCTCGAGGGATCGCTCAGCGTGTGCGTAAACTCCACTGAGTCGCGAGTTCTCTTCACGGACCATTTTCCGGGGTCGACGATAGCGTAGGCTTTCGAATGATCGTACCTGCTGTCGTCCACCTTGCGCAGCACGCCTACGCCGATCTTGATAAAGCTCTGGCCGGGCTTTGCCTCGTCGAATCCGAGCGCCTTTCCATCGGTGTTGAACTCCTCGGCAGGACCGATTCCGGCTGTAAAAGGAGCGGAGACAACGTCCTTATCGTCGTAGTTGAAATCGTAAACCGCGGGATCGATCTTCTGGAACCAGGGTCCGTAAAAGTTGTGGCCTTTGTATTCCAGACTCCCGATCATGCCCGACCAGTCAAAACGCGTCGACCGGTAGAAACCCTTGTTCCCGTCCGGAAGATAGAGCCTGGCCCGGATCTGGCCGTTGGTGATTTCGACGCTCGGAAAATCGGCCGCGGATAAAGGCGTGAGCCACATTCCGAGAAGAGAGACGACGGCAGCGTTTGTCAGTGCTCTGGCGGAGTTCCTCATCGTCAGTTACCACGGCCGCCGCGGCCCTGACCAGCCAGATGTTCGTCGATCTTGTGGCCATCGCGCGATACCCCCACAATCAGGAATTCGAGCGGCGTGGTGCCGGTGTTTGCAAACGAGTGCACTTCGCTCAGATTGATGGGGATCGCATCGCCGGTCTTGATCGGCGCCGTTTCAGGCTGTGCCCCTCTGCCCGCTGTCCCCATGGTGACTGTTCCTTCCCCGGCCATCACGTAATAGAACTCGGCCTGCTCGGTGTGGGAATGCGGGAGCGTGGAACTGCCCGGCGGAAGAAGCAAATGATCGGTATACGACCACGTGGTCAGACTGACGGATGAATCCAGCGCGCGGCGGTAGAGGACGGGCGCGGTGGCTCCGTGCAGGCCGGTGGCTGGCCGCAGCATTTTGCGATCGAGCAGCATGGCCATGAACTGCGGGACCGGATCGAGCGGCGCGCCCACGCGTCCATCGCCCAGGTTGGACGCATCGTAGGCGCCTTTGATGGCGGATACGTTGATATTCATCCACTGCACGGGCGTGTCGCCTGGATTGTAAAGCGCGTGCGAGTGCCCCATCCGGCAGAATGCTCCCGCCGGTCCTTTCAAAGTTGAGGTCCGGCCGTCGACGGTGAATTGGGCTTCTCCGTCGAGAATGACGAACATCTCTTCACAGGTGTTATGAAAATGGGCGCCGATTCCGCTCTTCGGCTCGATCACTCCGCGATGCAGAAACTGCAGGTTCGTGTCGAGGGTGTGGAAATCGAACAGCGCATAGAAATCGAGCGCGCCCGGTCCATCATGCACCGCCGGACTTTTCCGAAATTTGGCGGGATCGGTATGAATGATGCGTGCCACCAGAGGTTCGCGAGCCCCGGCCCGCCATGCGAGCGCTAATGCCGCGCTGAATAATATTGCCCGATGTATTCTCATTTTCGGTCTCCGGCTGTAAGCCTTTACAGCGGGAGTATATATTTAAGAGCGCGTTCTGTCCAGCGGTTTCCGGAAAGGAACGCATCGGAAAGGGATGGATCAGATGAAATCGCTTATCTCGATATTCGCCGCGACCACATGGGCTGTTATCACGGGAGCCGCCTCGGCCCAGACGCCTCCCACCACCGTTGACGGTTACGTGAGGGCGGCCAAGGCTGCCGCCGGTACCGAATGGTCCGGCACATTCCTTCGCCTCTGCGTTCCCCCTCCCGACAATCCCCAGGCGGCGGGAGGGCGCGGGCGCGGTGGAGCGCCGGGCCGTGCCCCTGCCAGAGACATTTGGTACGCCGAACCTGCCAAGGTTGCCGATAACCTGTATTTCCTCGGCACCAAGGTCCACAGCGCATGGGCTGTGGTGGGCAGCGAGGGCATGATCATTATCGAGGCTCTGTTCGATTATGCGGCGAAGGACGAGATTCTCGATGGCCTGAAGAAGCTCGGATTGGACCAGAACAAGGTCAAATACGTGATTCTTTCGCACGCCCACGGCGACCACGACGGGGGCGCCAAACTGCTGCAGGATTCGATTCCGGGCGTACACCTTATTTACGGCCAGGCGGACTGGGACGCCGTCGACAAATCGGATAATCACATGGGCGGCAAACCGAAGCACGATAAAGTGGGCGACGACGGCATGATCGTGTCGGTGGGCGACGCCTCGGTCCGTATCGTCACCATGCCGGGTCATACTGCCGGGACTCTTTCGTATTTGTTCGAAGTGCGGGATCACGGCAAGCCGCTGCGTGTCGCTTACGTTGGCGGGACAGCCATCCCCTTCAACGGGAGCCCCGCCTATTAGGCACCTACATCGCCTCATCGAAGAAGATGGCAAAGGCCGCCGCCGACTACGGGGCGACAGCGCTGATTTCGAATCACTCCGAGTTCGACGATGCGTACTTCAAAGCCCACGCCGCTGCCGACCGAAAGGCTGGCGTAGCGAATCCATTCGACGTAGGTGCGGATGGGGTGGCCCGCTATTTCACTGTGGTGCAGAGTTGCGCCGAGGCCGCTAAGCTTCGGGTCGCAGGCCAGTAGAAAGGCCTGACGACATGAAATACGCAATGCTGGCTGCAGCTCTCGCCCTGAGCTCCGTGGCCTTTGGGCTCGACGGGCAAATCGGCATCCACGATCCCTCCACTATCGTGCTCTGTAACGGCAAGTTCTACACCTACGGCACCGGCGGCTCTTCCCTGGTTTCAGACGATGGCTGGACGTGGCGCGCCGGGACGCGGCTCCCCCGCACGGGACTGGCTCCCGACGTCATTCATCTCGGCGACCGCTATTACGTGTATGTTGCCGCCAACATCGGGGCGCAGCCCAAAGCCGCCATCAACCTGATTTCGAGTAAAACACTCGATCCGGCTTCACCCGACTTCAAGTGGGAAGAAGGCGGAGTCGTCGCCTCCTCCGACGGCATTGAGGAATCGAATGCCATCGATCCGGGCGTGTTTCTCGATCCCAACGACCACAGGCTGTGGCTGGTCTACGGCTCCTATTTCGGCTACATCCGCCTCGTCGAACTCGATCCCAAAACCGGCAAGCGGCTCCACCCCAACGACCAACCCCGCAACCTTGCCATCAACTGCGAAGCCTCCGACATGATTTACCACGATGGCTGGTATTACCTGCTGGCCACGCACGGCAGTTGCTGCGCCGGCGCCGCCTCTGGTTACAACATCCGTGTCGGGCGTGCGAGGAAAGTGACCGGTCCATTCCTTGACAACAGCGGCGTCGATATGATGCTGGGCGGCGGGAAGCTGTTTCTTGGATCGAGCGGCCGTGATATTGGCCCCGGCCATTTCGGGCTGCTCGATCTCGGCCAGGGCGTGCAGAAGTTCTCGCTGCACTATGAAGCCGATCTGGACAGAGGCGGCGCGAGCGTGCTCGACATCCGCCCGCTGCTGTGGAGAGATGGCTGGCCTGTCGCGGGCGAGAACCTGAAGGAAGGCGCCTATGAGATCGAATCCGTGCGCACCGGTACCGCGCTCGAGTTGGCCGTAGAGGGAATGCCTGTCGGCGGCCGGCCAGGCAGAGGCGGCAGGGGAGGAGGGCGCGGCATGTTCGCCGGAACGGGTGCCGTAATTCCGCCGCAGGACGTCGCGCAGGTCTCGACCAGCTGGCCTGCAGGTAACATCGACCCGCGTTTGGCAAACTACTTATCTCAGGCCCAGCAGAAATGGGCCATTACAGCCGTCGCCGATGCCGGAGGCTACCCCGGCTCGCCGTATTTCAAGATCGCCATCGCGGGTACCGACCGCACGCTGGCGGTCACCGAAGACGCTGAATTGGTCGTCCTGCCCGCCTTCACTGGAGCACCCGAACAACTGTGGCGTTTCGACGAGCTTGCCGACGGGACATGGCGCATCATGCCCAAAGCCATCCCCAATTCCAAATCGGAGCTGGCTCTTTCGGCCGTCGGCAGCAGTTTCGCGACGCTCGGGAAGTTCGATCCGGCCAGTGAGAAGCAGCGCTGGCTGCTCAAGACTCCGTGAACGGCTAAGGTGCTTCCATGAAAGTCCGCAAACATTACGTACCGGCCCTCGCCATGCTGGGCTGCTCGGCGCTTTTGGCGATTGCCGCCGGCGACACGCAGGCTCCTCCCACTACCCTGACGAGTCCCACCACACCGGAAAAAGCGCCCGGTGCGGACGGCTTCATCCAGCGCTGGCTGCTCCTCGAGCCGATCGGCGCCAACGGACTGATCGACAGCGCCGTTCAGGCGATCGTCAGGAAAGAATATTTTCCCGATCAGTTTACAGTTGTTCCCCACGATGGCGACAAGGTGAGCGTTGGCGATGCGCAACTCGTTTGGCATGCCGTGGAGACGAAGAATTACAACATCAACCTCTTTCACTTCGCCCGCACACTGGGCAAGCCGACGTCCAACGTTCTGTTCTGGGCCGTCACCATCGTCAATGCGCCGCAGGAGGTGCGAGGCGTGCGCCTGGCCATCGGCTCCAACGCGGCGTCGGTCTGGTGGGTCAACGGCAAGCAGGTCATTGGTATTTACGGCGATCGCCAGACTGTTATAGATGACGGCGTCTCCAAACGTCTGAAGCTGAATAAGGGGCAGAACATAGTGCGGGCCGCCATCGTCAACGGCGGCGGAGCTACCGACTTCTGCGCCCGGTTTCTCGATGCGGACGACAAGCCACTGGTGAAGGGGTTCACCGTCCAGGTCAAGTGAGTGCCTGAAACTCGCGCTCGTGATATTCAAAGTAGTCGAAGTCGGCATGCAAGCCGCTGCCCGACATATCCTGACAACACATACCAGCGAACGCACCAGTAAAGTTGGCGAGCCCGGGGGCGGTCGCTTCATCGGAGAGGATGCTGGCGTCGAACATCTCGGGGAGCCAGTGCCATTCCCGATCGCCTGCCAGCCGCCAGGCGAAATACAACCGCTCAAAATCGATCTCCGCCCGCAACTCTACCGGAACGCCGCGAGGAATGGAAATCGGCGCGGTGAATGCGTCGCCCTGCACCTGATCCGGCAATACCGACATCACCCGCAGATGCTTTCCGGCTGTCTCGTCTTCAGAGATGTAAAGGTAGTGAAATTTCGAGCTGTTGTAATAGCAAATCAAACCCGCCATCTGCTGAAAATGAGCGGGCTCGAAATCGACCACCGTGGCGAATCTGCAGCAATGCGCCTGCTGCCGCCGGGCTACCAGAGATTGACGGAATAAACTGCCCACCGTTTCGCGGCCGTACAGGCGCAGATGTCCGGGCCGGGCCGTAAGGCTGAACAGTTCCTCGGGCGCCGGCGAACGCAGCCACTGAAAATCGACAGGCAACTCCGCCGCATCGAAATGCTCCCTGAGAGGTGCCGCGGGCCACGGATGCTCCGGCAAATCGGGCGCCTTGCATTCAGCAGCCGGAAGCTCCGGACGCAGCCAGTCGTCCTCGGTCCAGACCATCGGCTGTATAGCGGTTTCGCGCCCCAGTGTGCAGCGCCCCCGATTGCGCAACGGGCGTCCGCACAAGTAGACCATATAAGTTTCGCCCGCCTGCGTCTCCACCAGATCCGCGTGTCCGGCGCGCTGCAGAGCAACGTCCGGCCGATTGCGCGCCGTGAGGATGTAGCGCGCGGGATGAAGCTCGTAAGGCCCGTCAATATTCCGGGACCGCGCCATCGTCACGGCGTGGCCCCAGCCGGTGACGCCTTCCGCCGTCAGCAGATAGTAATAGCCCTTGCGCTTGTAAAGATGCGGCGCTTCCGTAAGACCGAGGGCGGTGCCTTCGAAAATCAACCGGCGTTGGCCCGTCAATGCCTGGCCCGCATACTCCTGAAGGACAATGCCTTTGAAGCGGTTGTGACCGGGCCGATGGTCCCACAGCATATTGACCAGGTATTTGCGCCCGTCATCGTCGTGAAACAACGATGGATCGAACCCGCTGCTGTTCAGATAAATCGGGTCGGACCAGTCGCCGTCTATGGTGGGACTGGTGACCAGGTAGTTGTGGAAGTCGCGCAGCGAAGCTCCAACCGCACCCCCCACCGACGTGCGGCCGTATCGCTTGACGTCTGTATAGATCAGGAAAAACAGACCATTGTCATAGCTCAGGCAGGGCGCCCACACACCGCAGGAATCGGGATCGCCCAGCATGTTGAGTTGGCTCGCGCGGCGCAGCGGGCGCGTGAGCAGACGCCAGTTGATCAGGTCGCGAGAGTGGTGAATCTGCACACCGGGAAACCACTCGAAGGTCGATGTCGCGATGTAGTAGTCGTCACCGACACGAATGATCGACGGGTCGGGATTAAATCCTCTGAGGATCGGGTTATGAATGGGACGGGACATTGGGGTCAGGGTCGCGAACCAGTGTCCAAAGGACTGTGGCGCCGGCCAGATCGAGAACGCCGAGACAGACAAAGAATGGCGAATAACCGATGCTGGCGACAAGGCCACCTACCAGCAAGGAGAAAATGAGCAGGCCGAGATTACCCATGGTGCCAGCCATGCCCGCCACGGTTGCGACCTCGCTGCGGCGGAACAGGTCGGAGGACATCGTGATCACGGTTACGGAGAGGGTCTGGTGGGCGAACCCAGCGAGGCTCAGCAACGCGATTGCGGCATAGGGGCTCTCGACATAGCCGACGAAGATCACGCCGGTCATCAGCAGTGCACCGAAAGTGAACGTGGTGCGGCGGGCGTTGATGAGCGTTAATCCACGCTTCTGCAGCGCCGCGCTGAGAAGACCGCCGAAGATGCAGCCGAAGTCCGCCGCCAGAAAGGGAAGCCAGGCGGTGAGCGCAATGTGCTTCAGATCCATGTGTCGAACGGTGCTGAGATAAAGCGGCAGCCAGAACGTCAGGGTACCCCATGTGGGATCCGCCAGAAAGCGGGGCAACGCGATCCCCCAGAAGTTCCGCTGACGTACAAGAGACGCTACCGAAGGCTTCGCGGCCGATGCGAGACTGGCTTCCTGACCTGAAAGGATGTACCGCCGCTCTTCGTCGGATAAGCCCGTGTGCGTAGCCGGGCCGTCATAGAACAAAAGCCACAAGCCAACCCACACCAACCCCAATGCTCCGGTGATGACGAAGGCGGACTGCCAGTTGTAATTCAGAATCGCCCAGGCGACCAGGGGCGGTGCCAGCATGGAACCTACCGAGGCGCCGATATTGAAGACCCCGCCCGCCAGTCCGCGCTCCTTTGCGGGAAACCACTCGGCCACGGCCTTCATTCCCGCCGGGTTAGCGGAACCCTCGGCGAATCCGAGAAATCCGCGAAGCACCGCGAAAACCTGCCAGCTGTGCGCCAGACCGTGCAGCATACTGATGAGGGACCACGCCGTGGCGAAGAGAGCGAATCCTCGCTTCAGCCCCAGAACATCGAGCGCATACCCGGCGAGAGGCTGGAACATGATGGCGCCCTGAAAGGCTCCAGTGATCCACGAGTACTGTTTCTCGCCGATATGGAGGTCTTTGAGCAGCGTTGGTGCGGCCACCGATAAGGTGCTGCGCGTAAGGTAATTGATAATCGCACCGAGCATGATCAGGCCGATCATCCACCATCGCAGTGCTTTGATTTTGGGGCGGGACATTAGCCTTTGGACAAACCGCCTATTATAGCCAGCGCGCAGACCGGTCGTCGGAGATTTTCTACGGCCGAGGAGAGATTCCGAGGAAAACCAGGAAAGCTTTCGCCGCCCCACTCCGCCGTACGATCGCGGTGGATCTACAGGGGAACGAGAGCGTGCGCCTGCGCGAAGGCGTCCTGGCCTTTTTCTCTCGCGCAACCGGAAGAATGCGACGTTCCTGCCGGTGAAGGGCGTGGACGGGGCTATCGGGATGCTGGAACGGGGGGAGATTCAGGCCTACGCGACCAACCGCCAGAGACTGCTGCAGATTGTGGCGGCAGACGCGCGCTTTCGGGTGCAGGACGACAACTATTTTGCCGTGCAGCAGGCGATCGCGGTGCCGAAAAGCAACTCCGCCTCGCGCCAAGTAGTCCGGAAGGGCCGCTGTCCCACACCCTTAAGCGTTTGGCCGCTCACTTGGCCTTTGACCGGATTCTCCAGAGGATATGTGGATGGTGAAGCGCAGCCGCCCTTACCGGCGCAAATCCCCGGAACAGCTACCGATATTGACGCATAACGCCCGAAGACCGTTCGATCTTGCAACGCTCGAAATGGGGCACGTTGACTGTGAGCAGCGAGCGGATTTCGGGGGCGTCCTCTGTCCGGTGTTACTGTGAGGCCGGGGGCTTCGAGGCGCCGACTTGATTCTTGCAATCGCGGACGATCTTACCGGGGCTCTGGAAGTTGGCGCTCAGTTCGCCCGCTACGGCATCGACTCGTCCGTAACGACCGAGCGCATGATCGCAAGCGCTCCGGACGCGCAGGTCGTCGTAATCGACACCGAGACCCGGCATCTGACCGAGAGCGAAGCCACTGCCATTGTGCGCGATGTGGTAATCGCGGCGCGCCGTTTCGATCCGTGGCTCGTGTATAAGAAAACGGATTC
>Ga0302320_10012449_pt1 | contig 17870 bp, 15 predicted proteins | sample Bog_T0_3_FD_202130 | JGI IMG/M metagenome (GOLD analysis project Ga0302320, IMG submission 202130) | Peat permafrost microbial communities from Stordalen Mire near Abisko, Sweden - Bog_T0_3 | ecosystem: Environmental > Terrestrial > Soil > Wetlands > Peat | place: Sweden: Abisko, Stordalen Mire...
GGTCCCGTAACCAAGTTCCTCTTCCAGTGCCTCACGCATCTGCTCGATGTTGCGGTTCTCGCAGAACACCAGCGGCAGGACAATCCAGTAGTTGCGCGTGCCCACCTGTCCATCGGCGCGATGGTATCCCATGAACGTGCGTCCCACCCACGGCGTCGGATCCGGCAACGGATGAGTCACCGGATGGCGCGCTGAAGTGTAATCCGCAGCCCGGTGGCGAATGTTGCTGGTGGTAATCAGACCGCCGGCCTTGATCGGCTCAACCGCTTCGCCCACCACCATCCCGTACATGGTGATCAGGTCACCCGGCTTCAGCGCCTTCGTTGCCATCTTGTGCTTGGCGGGAATCGTCTGCATCACCTGGCACTCAGCCTGCGATACTCCCGATCCGAATTTCACATAGGTGCCCAGGTCGAGCGTGGTCAACGCAACAAGAACGTTGTCGCGCGGGTCGAGTAGCAGAATGGTCTCAGCCATGATTCTCTTTTCCGTTGCTGCGGGGAATGTTGCAGCCAAGAGAAAGGATACAACTCAGGCACGACGTCGGCACAGCGGCCGCAAGTAGTGAGACTCCCGGGTGCCCCATCCTCGCGACGTTTTTGTTTTTGTCGCTAGGGCGGGAAAGAACGAACTCCCCTACGACCCTCCGGCTCCCTGCCTACTACAGCCGCGCGTAATGCAACAGCAGACCCGCCAGCGCGCCGCCCGTCAAGTCGCCCACGATCGGCACCCACGCATAACCCCAGTTCGACGAACCCTTGCCCGGAATCGGCAACAGCGCATGCACCAGCCTCGGCCCAAAGTCGCGAGCCGGGTTGATCGCATACCCCGTAGTTCCACCCAGCGAGAGGCCGATGCCCCACACCAGGCTGCCCACCAGCCAGGGCCCCAGTCCGGCCGCCGGTCCCGTCATCGAAACGCCATGGGAAAAAATGGAGCCCGCCACCACTACCAGCACCATGGTTCCCAAAACTTCACTGAACACATTGAAGAAGGGACTGCGCACCGCCGGGCTGGTGCAGAATATGCCGAGTTTGGCCGCGGGATCGGGCGTGAGTTTCCAATGCGGGCCGAAGTGCAAAACCATCAGTGTGGCGCCACACATCGCCCCGAGGATCTGCGCTGACCAATAAAGAAGGATCTGGGAATAATCGCCGCTGATCACCGCTGCCGCCAGGGTAATCGCCGGATTCAGGTGCGCGCCCGCGCTGCCGAAGGCCTGCGCCACCAGCACGCCGCAAAGAACGGCCAGCGCCCATCCGGTGGTGATCACCATCCACCCCGCATCCGCCGCATACGACTTGCGAAGCGTAACACTCGCGCACACGCCGTTGCCCAGTAGCACCAGCACCAGCGTGCCCATAAACTCGCCCAGCCACACAGAATGCATTCGTCTTGCCTCTGGATTGCATGCGCGCTTCGCACAGCGCCGCAGAGTGCAATCCCAAATTGAATTCACGGAACCCCATGCATTCTCTACTGCCGACCCCTCTCCCGCCAAGAGGCCGCCAACGAGGGTAGAAAGAAGGTGGGTGCCCCGGGGTGCCTGGCTGTTGGGCACCCGGGATAGAAAAGCGATCACCCTACGAAAGCTGCGCCCCGTTCATCGCAGCTTTACGCGATGTGCGGGAGCTGCGATCAACCTAAGGTTTTTCATTCACCTGTTCAGTCGCCGCCGGAATGGCAGCCTTGTATTGCGCCCAGTGCGTCAGCAACTCGTTCACCACCACGTGCCCCACGCGATAGGCAGCCTCAAGCGAAGGCAGATAAGCCGCATACTTCCCGATCCTCTGCCGCGCCAAACTCTCCGCCGCAGTCAGCCCTCGCGGCTGTCGGTCGTAGTTGCTCACCGCGCGCAGCACCATCACGCGTTTCAAATCCATGCGACCAGCGTTCGCCAGGAAAACCAGTGACTGCAGCGTTCCCGTGTCCTCCATGGCCGTCGTCGCAAACGCGCCCTTGCCCCCGCTGAAGTAACGCATCCATTCCGCAGCCCAGGCGTCCATCAGCTTGCCGTGCCAATAGGTCGACGAAGAAATCTCATCGCCCATGCCCACAAATGGAGGCCGTTGCGACGCAGCCCCCTCGAACTCGCTGCGAATTTCCTTCAGACGATCGGAGTCCTCCAGCGGAGTGGCGCGCGTAAGATCGAAAGCCCACTGCGCCAGCTCCGTGTTGACTTGGTAAGCCTGCCCCGGCTGCGAATCCACCGGCTCTTCGAACGGCTTGGCCTTGCGCAGCGGTAAGTAGCCCGTGCTCCAGTCCGGCGGAATCTCGCGCGCATCAATCTCGTAGCCAAGGTCGGCATCCACAATCCATCGCGCCCACATCGCCGACCCCAGCGACGCACGATCCGGGCTGCCCCCGGAGATTCCCGCAATCAGCCAGTAAGCGTGGCTGAGGTCGAAGCGCGGATCGAGACCCACGGCCATGATGGTCGACGCCGCATGAGCCGTGCCCTGCCCGGTCAGCACCGCCATCTCGCCCTGGTCGTTCATGCGCACGGCGTGGTAGCCGGCAGGCAACGGATAAACCTTGTCCAGGTGGTCGCGTTCCACCCAGTACTGCAACTCGCCGGGGGCGTCGCCCGTATCGGCGCCCTGCTCGAACATTGCAATCACAACAACTTTTACCGGGATGGGCTTCGGTTCGCAGAAAGCTGTCGCCGAAACGAGGCTCAGCGAGAGGGCAAAGAGAGTCCACGCACGCAGGGTCATGGTTGCGATGTTAAATCAAAATTTCTTTCGTCAACGCTGAAAGATTGATCGGAAACACTCAGAACCACGTCTTCCGCTTGTACTCCGTGTAGGCATCCCCAAACGTTTTCTGAAGCACCTGCTCTTCCTTGCGAGCGCGCAGCACTTGCATGGGAATCAGGAAAAGAAAAATCAGGAAGAACACCGGCCTGCCCGACCATACGATCACTCCTGCAATCATCAGCGCCCCGAAAACATAAATCGGATTGCGGATGCGGGAATAAATGCCGGTCGTCACTAATGCGGTCGCCTTGGCTTCCACGCTGAAGGAGCGTCCGAGCTGCAGCCGGGACATCACGAAAAGCACGAACGATGGAACCAGGATGACCAGCCCGGCGATATGCGTTGGCGTCCACGGCATCTGCGAGGCGCGCGCGGCGAAAACCACAACCGCCACAGCGAACACTGCCAGCGTAATGTAATTGAGCTTCATCCCGCCTCCTGCTTGTCTGGAAACCACAATTCTACTGCGTTCGGGATGGCCGAGCCCGTCTGCTCTTCTCAAAGCGTTAGCATGAAGGCAGCAATTGAGTTGGCCGCGTCCACTCAGGCAGGCCGCGCATTCCAATGTCCCGCCGGAGAACCATGGCGATAAGCAGGATGTCGATTCTCGTCTTAGGAGGCGCCATGATCGCGGCATCAGCCTCAGCGCAGCAGCCCGCGACTCATCACTGGGCGATCGTGCTTCACGGTGGTGCTGGAACCATCGAGCGTGCAAGCATGACACCCGCGACGGAAGCGGCCTATCGCGCCTCGCTTGCGCAAGCCACGCAAGCCGGCGCTCAGGTGCTCGATCGCGGTGGCTCTTCGCTCGATGCCGTTGAGGCCGCCGTCCGGATTCTCGAAGACGATCCGCTGTTCAACGCCGGCCGCGGATCCGATTTCGCCGCCGACGGCAAGAACGAAATGGACGCTGCCATCATGGATGGCTCCAACCTGAAGGCCGGAGCCGTCGGCGATGTTACCCGCATCCGCCATCCCATCTCGCTGGCGCGCGCCGTCATGGAAAAATCTCCGCACGTGTTTCTCGTTGGCGAAGGAGCCGATGCGTTCTCGGTCTATGCTGGACTCGAACAGGCCGACCCCAGTTTCTTTTTCACAGAGCGCCGCTGGCAGGACCTTGTCCGCGAGTTGAAGAAGGAGGGCCTGCCCATTCCCCCGCGTCCCGCAGGCGCACCGGCTCCGCCTTCCGTTCCCGCAGCCGAAAGCGAATCGCCCGATGCCCATAAGTATGGAACCGTCGGCGTGGTCGCTCTCGATCGCGCCGGCAATCTCGCCGCCGGCACCTCCACCGGAGGCACAAACGCCAAGCGCTGGGGACGCGTCGGCGACTCGCCGCTCATCGGTGCAGGCACCTACGCTTCGAACAAGTCCTGCGCCGTATCCGCCACCGGCACAGGCGAATATTTCATCCGCCTCACCGTTGCTCGCACCGTCTGCGCTCTTGTCGAATACAAAGGCCTGAGCCTCCAGGCAGCCGCCGACGAAGTCATTCACAAGGAAGTCACCGAACTTCATGGCGACGGCGGCGTCATCGCCATTGCACCCGACGGCCAAATGGCCTGGAGCTTCAACACCCCCGGCATGTATCGCGCCCGCCTCGCCGAAGGCGGCAAACTGCAAATCGGCATCTACAACGACGAGCCCTAAACCGCCCGCCGCTTAATTGCCCCGCGTCAGTTGCACGGTCGGCGCACCGGCCCCGCAATCCATGCAATGGATCGTCACCACACCGTCCGCATTCCGCACCACCGCAAAGTGGATGAGCTCACCACTCGGCTTCTTGCATGCGAACGACAAACGATTCTGCTCCATACGCGGATTCATCAGCACGTGCACGTCGGTTTGGACGATGTGCGCCGATCCTCCAGGCTCTTTCTCGATCAGGTTCAGCACAACTGTGCCGCCGATTGAGCCTGTATCGTCGGCGAGCGTGAGAGTCACGCTCGGTTGTCCATCCAGTTCCGCATGCCACACTCCAAGCCAATCCGCATACTGCTGGGACTCAGCCATCGCGTTTCCGACGGCAGCCGCAGCGGCCAATACAAAAATAGCGCTCCATCCCTTCATCGATTCAACCTCCTCCTCTCTGTTTACCTCACTGCTGTTTTGCAATCGAAGCCGTAGCCAGCGTTCCGCCCAGCCCCATCGTCTCCACAGCCGACGAAGGCACAATCACCATCGACCCCTTTTCCTTGATCGCTTCGTACAGCATGTTCATCGCGCGCAGGTGCAATGCGCCGGGGTTGTCGGCGTAAACGCGCGACGCCTGCGCGAACTGGTCTGACACCTGCACTTCAGCCTGTCCCAGAATCACGCGCGCCCGCCGCTCTCGTTCCGCCTGTGCCTCCTGTGACATCGCGTTCTCCAGCGTCTCCGGAATCCGCACGTCGCGAATCTCCACCGACTGCACGGTGATGCCCCACGGATTCGTCTTCTCATCCAGAATGCGTTGCAGCTCGTGCCCCATCATCTCGCGCTCCGTAATCATCTGCGCCAACTCGTGGCGGCCAATCGACTCCCGCAGCGCCGTCTGTGCGCTCATGTTGATCGCCTCCACAAAATTCTCGACTTCCAGAATCGACTTCTCCGCGTTCCACACCAGCCAGAACACAATCGCATCCACACTCACCGGCACGGTGTCGCGCGTCAGCGTGGACTCCGCCGTAACGCTGTGCACGCGAACGCGCTGGTCAATGAAGGCGCTCACCGTCTCGAACACCGGCACCATGTGAAACCAGCCCGGCCCGCGCAGGCCAACATACTTGCCCAGCCGCAGAAGTGCCACCTTCTCCCACTGCTGCACCACTTTGATCGAGAACAGCAAGTAAGTGCCGACCAGTAAACCGGAAATGATGGGCACATTGCTGTGGAGGATGGCGCTTGCGATCGCTCCTGTGCCGAGGCATATTCCAAAAGCGGTGATCGCAACTCTGTTCATCGGAACTGTTTCATTTCTTGCCATGACGTATTACCTCCTGCGCGTCGGCTCTGATGCCAGCCCGCGCAATTCTTCGATCAATTCGTCGACTGTGAAGCCCGCTGCCCCGGCACGCGACGCGCAATCGCTCACGATCTGAGCCAGTTGCCGATCGCGCTCCGCATCGGCACGCTTGATCTTCTGCGCGCTGATGAAGGTTCCCGTCCCCTGCTGCGAATCGAGCAATCCGCCCAGTTCCAGTTCACGATAGGCGCGCACCACGGTGTTGGGATTGATGGCCAGATCGACAGCAAGCTGGCGAACGGTGGGCAACTGATCGCCCGGCGTCAATTGGCCTGACGCCATGCCGCCCCGCACGTGGTCAATAATCTGGCGGTAGGCCGGCACGCCGCTGTGCAGGTCCAGTTGAAAGCGAAATCGTCTAGAAGCAGGCCGCGGATTCATCGCGAGATCAATGTACTATAGAATTAGTACACTATGTCAAGAGATTTTATATTCATTTCAAAATCCACTCGAGGCCGCACCTGTTCCGCAATCTTCCTCAAGTAGACTTGTCACCATGGCGCTTGAATTCACCAAGTCGTACATCCAGGATTCTCTTGCGGTCTTCCGCGCGTACAAGCGCTTGGCCGAGGGAGCGATGCTGCAATTGACCGATCAGCAGCTCTTTGCGACGCTCGATCCCGAAGCCAACTCCATCGCCATCATCGTCAAGCACATGGTCGGCAACATGCGCTCCCGCTGGACCGACTTCATCACCACAGACGGCGAAAAGCCTGACCGCAATCGTGACCAGGAGTTTGTCGATCCGGCATCCACGCGCGAGGAACTGCTGGCCGAGTGGGAAGACGGCTGGCAATGCGTCTTCAGGGCGATCGAGCCGCTCACTGACGACGCCCTTGGCCGCAAGGTGACCATCCGCGGCGAAGCGCACTCCGCCATGCAGGCCATCAATCGCCAAGTGGCGCACTACTCCATGCACGTCGGCCAGATTGTGTTTTTGGCAAAGCACCTTGCCGGCGATCGCTGGCGATCGCTCAGCGTGCCGCGCAACAAATCGGCCGAGTTCAATCGCAAAGTTGCAACGGGCGAAGCAAGCCAGCGCTAGGCAGCCTTAGAGAATAATCTCGAACCGCTCCCAAAGAACGTTGCACACCGGGCAGCGCTCGTGCTCTTCTTCGGTGTCTGAGGTGTAACCGCAGACCGGGCAAACGTAAAATTCCCGCGCCGTCGCAATCCACGTGTCGGCCCGGCCGCCCTCAACCTGCGCAATGGTATCGCTGTAAAGCCGCACATGCGTCTTTTCCGCCTCAAAAGCACCGGTGAAAGAGCGCACCGCCGCCGCGTTGCCGTGTTCCTTCGCCTCGGCAATAAAGCCCGGATACATGATCTCCACTTCGTGCTTCTCGCCGTAAAGCGCAATCTTCAAATTCTCCGCCGTCGTCGCCACCACCACCGGATGGATGGCGCACCTGGTCTCGCCGCCCAACTGATGGATCACGCGAGCGTGGTTGGCAGCGTGAATCTGCTCCGCCCGGGCTGCGGCGCGAAACAGGCTTGCCGCTCCGTAGAACCGCTCCTCGTCCGCCCTCGCGGCGAACGCAACGTATCTGGCGTGCGCGTTCGACTCGCCCTCAAATGCGGCAAACAGGTTTTGAACGGTGATCTGGTTTTCCTGGGCAAGGAGCGGCATACTTCCTCCACAAAAATCGTACCCAGCCTACGCACGCACGCCCACCCGCGCTGTGACGGCGGCTACAGGCCAGCAAAATTCAATCGCTGCTAGAATGTTGCGCATGGAAACCATCCAATTCAACCTGCCGCAAGACCGGATCCCCCGTGTCTGGTACAACGTCCTGCCCGATCTTCCCAAGCCCATGGCGCCTCCGTTGCACCCGGGCACGCACCAGCCCATCGGTCCTGACGATCTGGCTCCTTTGTTTCCCATGAGCCTCATTCTGCAAGAGGTCAGCACCGACAGCGAGATCGAAATCCCCGAAGAAGTTCGGCAGATTTACGCGCAGTGGCGTCCTTCGCCGCTCTATCGCGCCCGCCGGCTTGAAAAGGCCCTGGACACTCCGGCGCACATCTACTACAAGTACGAGGGCGCCAGCCCCGCCGGTTCGCACAAGCTCAACACCGCTGTAGCGCAGGCCTACTACAACAAAAAAGACGGCACCAAACGACTCTCCACGGAAACAGGCGCCGGACAATGGGGCTCGGCCCTTTCCATGGCGTGTTCCTTCTTTGGCCTTGAATGCAAGATCTACATGGTCCGCGTCAGCTACGACCAGAAACCCTATCGCCGCGCTTTGATGGAAGTCTTCGGCGGCCAGGTTACCGCCAGCCCCAGCATGGAGACGGAATCGGGCCGCGCCATTCTCGCCGCGCATCCTGACTCTAATGGCTCGCTCGGCATCGCCATCTCTGAAGCGGTCGAAGTAGCCGCCAAGGATCCCAACACCAAGTACGCCCTGGGCAGCGTTCTGAACCACGTTCTGCTGCATCAGACCGTCATCGGCCAGGAAGCGATTGAGCAGATGGCGCTGGCCGGCGACGATCCCGACGTCATCATCGGATGCACCGGCGGCGGCTCCAATTTCGCCGGCCTCGTTATGCCCTACATCGGCCGCAAGCTCAAGGGCAAAAGCAGTGCCCGAATCGTCGCTGTCGAACCCGCTGCCTGCCCCAGCCTCACCAAGGGCCGCTTCACGTATGACTTCGGCGATACCGGCCACCTCACCCCGCTCGTCAAGATGCATACTCTGGGCAGCACATTCATGCCTCCGGGAATTCATGCGGGCGGCCTGCGCTATCACGGTATGGCCCCGCTGGTTTCGCATGTGCTTGATCTCGGCCTCGCAGAGGCCGTCACAGTGCAGCAGTTGGATGCCTTTGCCGCGGGCATTCAATTTGCGCGCGCGGAAGGCATCGTTCCCGCGCCGGAATCGAACCACGCCGTCGCCAGCGCCATCAGCGAAGCGCTCCAAGCAAAGCAGGAGGGCAAAGCGAAAACCATCCTCTTCAACCTCAGCGGTCACGGACACTTCGACATGCAGTCCTACATCGCCTACCAGGCGGGGCAACTCGAAAACTACGATTATCCGGCGGAAGAGGTTGCGATGGCTCTAGCCGGCCTGCCGGCGTTCGAATAAAGGAATGCCGCACCAACTTTGTCTGAAGCGAAAAAGGCCATCCCCTCGGGATGGCCTTTTCACTTCCAATGTAATCACCTTACGGCTGGACCGGAACGCCCTGCACTCCCGAATTCCGTGCCATCGCTTTTTCAGTCAGCACTTTGTGCGCGTTGTCTTCGAGAGCCTGCGCTTCAGGCAGGAAGGTCAGCGCCTTCTGAATCTCCGGATCCCAGTCAGCCAGTGTCCGCAATCCTTGCAACTGTCCAAACTGGATCGTCACAATCTTGTCCTTGATGCGTGCCTTCACCCAGTCCTGCACGCCATTCATTTCGGTGTCGGTCCACTCCACGTTCTGGCTCGTCAAATAACTCTTGAACCCCGCCATCACCTGGTCATCTACCTGGAAGTTCTTGTCCACCGTGTGCGTCGAAAGGTAAATCGGCGCAAAGTGGAAGAACACATCCTTGTACAACAAGTCGTCCTGAAAGTGGTTGCTCAGCGGCGTGTCGACTTTTTCATCCGGAGTAATGCCGCCGCCGCCATAAACCGTCCGGCCCGCATCCGTTAGCTTCACTTCCTGGTTGGTCGAGTTCGAGGGCAGCGCGCCGGCATGGTTGTAGTAGTAGTCGTAGAGCGAAACGCCGGCATAGTTGCGTTGGATGAGCCGGCCCGATGGCGTGTAGTAGTGATACGTGGTCAGCGCCAGTCCGGTATTCTCGCTCAGGTTGTAAACGGTCTGAACCAGCCCTTTGCCGAAGGTGGTCTCTCCCACAATCAGCGCACGGTCGTGATCCTGCAATGCGCCTGAAACAATCTCCGCGGCTGAGGCCGTTCCGCGATTCACCAGCACCACAATCGGGAACACTTTGCCGTCGTTACCGTGCGTGGAGGTGTAATTCTGGTCGGGATAGGCGCGCCCGCGCTGCGAAACAATCGTCTGACCCTTGGTCAGCAGGTGGTCGCACACATCCACAGCCTGGCTCAGCAAGCCTCCGGGATTGTTGCGCAAATCCAGTACCAGCCCGTGCAGATTGCCAAAACCATTCACCGCGGAAGAAATCTCGTCGCCCGTCGTCTCCTGGAACTGCGTCAGGTGAATGTACCCGATGCCCGGACGAATCTCGTATTTCAAATCAACCGATGGGTGCGGAATCTCGTCACGCACCAGGTCGAACACCAGCGGCGCCGTCTGGCCGGGACGCGTCGTCGTTACCTGCACGTGCGTGCCCTTCGGTCCCTTCAGCGCCTTGGCCACCTGGTCGGAGGTCCAGTCGGTCGTAGGCTTTCCATCCACCGCGGTAATCGTGTCGCCGGGATGAATCCCCGCGCGGAACGACGGCGTATCTTCGTACGGCGTAATCACCACAACCTTATTTGTCTGCTGCTGGATCACCATGCCCACGCCGTAATAGTGGCCGGTCTGGTCTTCGCGCAAACGGGCATAGGCCTTCGGATCGTAGAAATTGGAGTGCGGGTCAAGCACCCGAAGCATCCCCGGGATGGCGCCGTCGTAAATCGCCGTGTCTGCCTTGTCGCCGTTGATAGGTTCCGCATAATTGTGTTCAACCTGCGAATACACATCGGCAAACGACTTCAGGCTGTCGCGAAGCTGGCTTTCATCGGTGGCGGTCTGTGCCCCTACACGGCGCTGCAACAGCGTTCCGACAAGGGCGCAAACGGCAAAGAAGAAAGCCACGGCGAAAATTGCGCGGCGTGTGCGGGGAGTCATAGCGGGAAGAACCTCCGAAAGGCGATTGCGGCGGGCTGCAATCTGCGGAAATGCACTTGGGGTAACCGTCGCCGTTTCAGGCTCAATGGCTCCCAGAACTGGTTTTTGCCTTGTCCGAACTCTTTGTCCTGACGTGGTGAACGCAACGAAATCCGGCGAACCCGATCCCTCGTTCCAAGGAAGCTGTCCAGGGCGCGTCTAGGGCTAGAGTATAGCACCGGGTTATTTGACTCCGGCATACACAATTCGGGTAGCGTTCCCCTTTCGGGACCTCCGCGAAACCACCGGCGGTCAGGTCTTTTCGGAGCTATTTGGCCTCTTTTCAAGCCCTTCCGGCACACCCTGCGAATCCCGCATTCACCCCACTCGGTTAAGAGAAAACACCCGCCGAATCGCGCTCCTGCTGCCCAGCCATTTACAATGACGTCTATGCCTCAGGTGGCTTTTTGCGCCTGCTTGGTGTGTGCCAACTTTATGACCCTTAGATTCCTTCGCAATCCCGCAGTCTTCGTGCTCGGTACGGCCCTGCTTGCCGCTCCAACCGGTGTGTTCGCCCAGAGCAATAACATCGCGCCCTCCAGCACCTATGGCGGCACAACCGTTGAGGACATCATCGCCCGGGTCAACGACCAGATCATCACCCGTTCTGACTACGACCGTGCCCAAGCCGAAGTCGATTCCGAATCTCGCCAGCATGGCGCCACCACGCTGCAGGAAATCTCCGAATCGCACAAGGATCTGCTCCGCAACCTGATCGACCAGCAGTTATGGCTTTCCAAGGGCAAGGAACTCGGCATCAACGGCGACACCGAACTCATCAAGCGCCTCGATGAAATTCGCAAGCAATACCATCTCGACACCATTGAAGATCTCGAGAAAGCCGCCAAGGAACAGGGCGTCTCCTTTGAGGACTTCAAGGCCAATATCCGCAATGGCATCATCACCCAGGAAGTCATGCGCCAGGAAGTTGGCTCCTCCCTGCGCTTCACTCCCGGCGAAGCGGAGCGCTACTACGAGCAGCACAAGCAGGACTACTCGCAACCTGAGAGTGTTCGCCTCAGCGAGATTCTTGTCTCCACTGGCACGGGCGATGAAGCGAAAGCGGCTGCCGCCAAGGCCAAGGCCGACGATATTGAAACCCGTCTGCATGCCGGAGGCGACTTCAGTCAGCTAGCCAAGTCTTTCAGCGATGGTCCCACGGCCGCGCAGGGCGGCGACCTCGGCGAATATCAGCCCGGCGCCCTGCCCAAGGCCCTTGAAGACAAAACCTTTCCCCTCAAGTCCGGCGAGTTTACTGACCCCATCCTCACCCGCCAGGGCTACATCATTCTCAAGGTCAATCAACACATCCCGGGTGGACCCAAGCCCTATAAGGATGTTGAGAGCCAGGTGGAAGACGCCTTCTACATGAGTCGCATGGAGCCGGCAATCCGCGCCTATCTCACCAAACTGCGCGAAGATTCCTACATCGACATCAAGCCGGGTTATACCGATTCCGGTGCAAGCGTCAACGAAACCAAGCCAGTCTATAGCGCGTATGTTCCACCCGCACCCAAAAAGAAGGCGAAGGTTGAGCGCGTGCGCTACCGCGAAACCGAGCACACGTTCCGCCAGAAGTCTCCACAGGAAGTTGCCGCCCCCGCGCCCGCACCTAAACCCGCGCCGGCAGCCGCCAAGCCCTCGGTCGTCAAGACCGGCCTCTTCCATAAAAAGGAAAAAGCGGTCGGTCCTGCCACGGAGAAGCCCGGTAAGAAGGAAAAGATTCGTTTCGGCCAAAAGCCGCGTGAAGCTTTGCCTGAGGCGAAGAATGGAACGGTCGAAGACGCTGGCGCCTTGCCCGAGCAAGCATCGGCCGCCAACGAGCCGGTGAACCCGCTCGAGGCTGCGGCGCCCACCGCCAAAACGCGTTACAGCTCACGTGCGAAGCTTCCCAAGCAGGCCAAGTCTTCGCTTCAGCCAGACGGATTAGCTCCCTCGGCGCCCGATTCCGCTGAAGTTGCCGATCGCGAAACGCAAAATAGTCCGCTTGGATTGGCCGGCGACACGGCCTCCAAGAAAAAGAAGAAAGCCACCACCGACGAGAGCAAGACGCGACTCGCCGACAAGAAGAAAGAGCCGGATACCGGAGACAAGCCTCAGCCTCAGTTCACTCCCGCGCCCCAGGAACCTGGCGCCCCTGCACCAGCACATTAGCGGCAACAGCAGTGAATTTTTTGCATTGCACTTCAGCAGGCCTGGGTCACAATCCCAGGCCTGCTTTGTTTTGGTAATGCGGGTGGTGTGCGTTAATCTTCTCGGCAGTATGAAAGACATTTACATCGCGGATGTGGCTCGGTTCGACGAGGGGAAGATCTTTGATTGTTTTTTTCTCGTTTTGGCCAAGCAGCAGCGGATGACCAAAACGAACAAGCCCTACCTTAGCCTGACGCTTGGCGACAAGACGGGGCAGTTGGAAGGGCGCATCTGGGAGCCTACCGATCCGCGCATCGCGAAGGAATTTGACAAAGGAGACGTGGTGAAAGCGCGCGGGTCGGCGTCAAAGTTTGACGATCGCGTGCAGATGAAGATCGACCAGCTTCGCGTGGCCGTGGCGACGGAAATCGACAAGTCCGATCTGCTGCCGGCAACCACGTACGACATTGCCATTCTGTGGAGTCAGCTCGAAGCCTTCGTCGCGAGCTTGCAGAATCCTCACTTGAAGCTGCTGGTGAACACCATCCTCTCCGATGCGGCGATTGCGACAGCGTTCCGGGAAGCGCCGGCAGCGCGGCAACTGCACCACGCATGGCTCGGCGGATTGCTCGAACACGTGGTGAGTTTGCTGGGACTCGCCGACCGCGTCGCGTCGCACTATCCACTGCTCGATCGCGATTTGCTCCTGACAGGCGTGGTACTTCACGACATCGGCAAGATTCGCGAGCTCTCCTGGGGCATCGGTTTCGACTACACGATTGAAGGCACTTTGCTCGGCCACATCCAGATGGGCGTTGACATCGTGGAGAAGGCCATCGCCGGACTGCCGGAGTTCCCGAGCCGTCTGCGCACGCTGGTGCTGCACATGATCCTGTCGCATCACGGCAAGCTCGAATTCGGCTCGCCGAAGCTGCCCATGATTCCGGAAGCGCTGGCGCTGAACTTCGTTGACGACCTCGACGCCAAGATGCAGGCCGTGACCAGCGAGTTCGACAAGACGATCCGCGAAGGCAAAGGCCCCGACGAGTTGACGGGCAAGGTATGGTCGCTCGACAACCGGCAACTGCTGAACACGAAGCGGTGGCTTGCGGAAGGCTAAGAGCAGGGAACAGGGATTAGGGATTAGTTTGTTTTCCGGAGGCGGGATTTTTCTGCGCGCCGGAAACCGCGGTAAATGGCTGAAATGTTCGAAAACATACGACCTAAACCGTGCGAAATGTTCCATTTTATTTGACCGAATCGTGCGAAATGTTCAATGAAATGGTTACGATTTTCGAGATACTAGACCCAGAAATTCCCCGAATTAAGCTTTTTATAACCCAGGAATTTCCCATTTAAGAAGACAGCAAACCTGAGAATTGTCCACTTACGCGCGAATTGGGTGTTTTGGGGCCTGAAACCATGCGGCTTGCGCGTTTGTTGCGCGGTTTTGACTTTGTTCTTGCGGGTTTTGCGTGCCGGTGGGTGCGGACGAATTGGTTTTGCACTCGGCTACGCTGTGACCAGCCTCTGTTGAAGGAGCTGGCGGTTTCCCAGACCGAGTCCCCCGAAAGCGCCCCAAAAGCCGACATTCGAGGACCGATCCGCGCTCAGCGAGTTCATTGGAGAATCTGGCTTCAATCGAGATGGCATCTGCACCAAGCCGGGTTTCCCCCGAACACTTGGTCAGGTGGAAAATGAAAAATCCTTATTGACATGCCTCCACTTCTAGGCCTACTCTCTGGAATACCCAGAAGTAGAGGGGTGACAAAATGGCTCATAACGACTTTCAGGGAAGTCTGGATTTGCTGGTTCTCAAGACGCTTGCCCAAAGAGGCAAGCTGCATGGATACGGAATTGTGCTCCATATCCAGCGGGCTTCCGATGAGTTGCTTCGCGTGGAAGAAGGTTCGCTCTATCCGGCACTTCACCGCATGGAGCAAAGCAAGTGGATCAATTCCGAATGGGCGCTTACCGACACCAACCGGAAAGCGAAGTATTACAAGCTCACCGCCGCGGGCCGGAAACAATTGCAGGAAGCCGAGGAAAGTTTCGATCAATTAGTCAAAGGCGTTCGCGCCATGCTCAAGTACGCATGAGGTAATTCCATGCCCCTTCTTCGCCGTGTTGTGAATCTCTTCTCCCGTTCGCGCGTAGACCGCGCCATCGACGCCGAAATTCAGTCACACATCGAACTGCGTATCGAGGACAATCTAGCCGCCGGGATGTCGGGTGCGGAGGCACGCAGAGATGCGCTGCTGCGCTTCGGCAATCCAGCGATCACACGGGAAAGAGTTGCGTCGGCAGATATGGCATTGAGTCTCGAGATCGTGTGGTCCGATCTCCGTTACGCGGCGCGACGATTGCGCCAATCTCCTGGATTTGTTCTGGCGGCTGTGTTGACGCTGGCATTGGCCATAGGCTCCAACGCAGTCGTGTTCAGCGTCATGAATGCGCTTGTCTTGCGACCGCTGAATGTGCCACAGGCGGAGAGCCTGTATGCGCTGCAGCATGGAAACGGAACCTCGGGAGCCGAGTCGTATCCCAACTATCTCGATCTGCGCGATCGCAACCGCAGCTTCGATGGCTTGGTGGGGTATAACGTTTCCAAGGCCGGGCTGGATACAGGTGGAAATCCATCCAGCGCCTGGATAGAGGAAGCCAGCGGGAACTATTTCGACGCCTTGGGCCTGGAGCCGTATCTCGGCTCATTCTTCCATGCTGCCGACGAGCATGGGGCCAACAGCGCTCCCTATATAGTGCTCACCTACGCTTGTTGGCATACCCGTTTTCAGGATGATCGCACCGTGGTGGGCCGTGTTGTGCGGGTCGATGGGCATCCCTTCACCATCCTCGGCGTCGGGCCGCCCGATTTCCACGGAACACTCCTATTTTTCGCTGTCGATTTTTTTGTGCCCCTCGTAGAGGACCCGTTGCTGAACGGGGACGACCTGAACGCGCGCGGGAGCCCCTTCATGTTTGAGACCATGGGCCGTCTCAAGCCGGGCGTCACTCCGGCGCAGGCAGTTGCCGATTTGAACGCGATCGGGGCGAATCTCCAACAGACCTATCCCAAAGACGTGGGCAAAATGACGTTTGTTCTGCGTAGTCCGGGTCTCTATGGCGATTACCTGGGGCGGCCGGTGCGGGCATTCATGGCGGGGTTGATGCTGCTCACCGGGCTGATCCTGCTGGCCGCATGCGCCAACCTGGGCAGCCTGTTTGCTGCGCGTGCCGCTGACCGGTCGAGGGAAGTGGCTCTGCGCCTGGCCCTCGGTTCCAGCCGCACACGCATTCTGCGCGCACTGTTCACGGAAGCCATTCTGATTTCGCTTGCCGGCGGCGGGGTCGGGCTGTTGGGCAGCGTGGCGCTGCTGCGCGCGCTCAGTGCATGGCGTCCATTTCCAAGCGTGCCCATCCAACTGGCAGTGAATCCCGACGTGAAGGTGTATGCGGTCGCGGTGCTGCTGGCTTTGGCCACTGGACTCCTCTTTGGCGCGGTGCCCGTCAGGCAAGTGCTCCAGACCAATCCGTATGAAGTGGTCAAGGCAGGATCGGGCGGCAGGGCCGGAAAGCGGATGAGTGCTCGCGATGTGCTGCTCGCAGTGCAGATCGCTATCTGTGCGGTGCTGGTGACCTCGTCGCTTGTCGCGGTGAGGGGCCTGGTGCGGTCACTGCACAACCATTTCGGCTTCGAGATCGAGAACACCATCGTGGCATCGACGGACTTAAGCATGTCCGGCTACAGCCCAGATCGTGCCCCCTCGATGCAGAAGCGAATGATCGAGGCCCTTGAGGCGCTGCCCGGCGTGGAGTCCGTGGGATTGATCGACACGCTGCCGCTGAGCACTGGCGGCGGTGACTCGATCGTCTTTACCGACAATACCCCGGACCTGCGGCCAACGAACGCCGCAACCGACGCCACGATGTTCCTTATCTCTCCCGAGTACCTCCACGCGGCGGGCACGGCGCTACTGGCGGGAAGAGCCTTCACCTGGCAGGATGACAAGAATTCGCCAAGGGTAGCAGTGGTGAATGGAGAGTTTGCGCGCAAGCTGTTCGGCTCCGCAGGCAACGCGGTGGGACACATGTACAAGCTGAAGGATGGAACGCGCGTCCAGGTCGTGGGCATTGCGGAAGACGGAAAATACAACAGCCTCACCGAAGATCCCCTGCCGGTCATGTTTCTTCCCATCCTGCAATCGCCCTCCACCTCCACCGTTCTCGTTGTGCGCTCCCGCGAAGGCGAGAACCATGCACCGCAGCTTCTCGGCACCGCGATGACAAACGCCTTGCGGCAACTGGATACAGGGATGCCGCTTGAGATTGAAACACGGGACAAGCCAATGGACGTACAACTGTTTGGACCGCGAATGGCTACGGCGTCTCTGGGCGTACTGGGGGTCATGGGCGCAATCCTGTCGATTACGGGGCTCTTCGGAATGGCCGCGTATTCGGTAGGCAAGCGGCTTAAGGAACTGGGAATCCGTGTGGCTCTCGGTGCCACGCAGCTGGAAGTGCTGCGGGCTGCTTTGGGTCGCGCGTTCCGACTGTTGGCAATTGGTTCGTTCGCAGGATTGTTACTCGGAATTCTGGCGGCCAGGGTGCTCGCTTTCATCGTATTCCAAGCCACGCCTCGCGACCCTCTGGTATTGGCAGGCGTTGTTCTCGCCATGCTCCTGCTGGGCCTCGTGGCCACCTGGATTCCAGCGCAACGGGCTTTGTCTATTGATCCTGGGAGACTGTTGCGGGAGGAATAAGTCAGGAGTTAGATCGAACGCCCTATCTACAAAATCTTGACAGATAAGATTGTCCGGCTCACAAGATCGGTCCCGAAACGCCCCAGTATTTACGAACTGCGGATCTCATGAACTTCGATTCGGGCGAGTGAGGTTTAGCGCGGCTTGCGCCGCGTGGATCGATTTTCTGTTTCTTCTTGCGACGGGTGCGGTACGGCTGAAGCCGTGCCCTTTCAAAGCGTGCGGGGATGGAATTTTCTGCGAGCCCACTCTTCCCAGAAAAAAGTGAAGGATGGGGCACCCGGGGATGGAGTGTCTTTGCCATGGCCCCGCTACAGGCAGGCTGCATCAAGAAAGCAACCGCAGGTCCTTCGACTCCCTTCGGTCGCTCAGGAT
>Ga0302320_10012450_pt1 | contig 17868 bp, 18 predicted proteins | sample Bog_T0_3_FD_202130 | JGI IMG/M metagenome (GOLD analysis project Ga0302320, IMG submission 202130) | Peat permafrost microbial communities from Stordalen Mire near Abisko, Sweden - Bog_T0_3 | ecosystem: Environmental > Terrestrial > Soil > Wetlands > Peat | place: Sweden: Abisko, Stordalen Mire...
TCAAGGCAACCGCTGCGCGCGGCGCGGGAGAGATGGCCGAGTGGCTGAAGGCGCACGCTTGGAAAGCGTGTTTAGGGGAAACTCTAACGTGGGTTCGAATCCCACTCTCTCCGCCATATTTTCAATGGCTTAGCGTGGGCCACACAACACGTACACAACACTAAACGGAATGCACGGCAGAACCCACTCCACCGTTGGTCCTTACTCCCGGTTCCGTGCTGGCTTCCTTTTTGGCGTTCCCGAAAACCAGAGAAGCAACCTTGCTGTGGGCATCCTTGGCCCGGTCGTCAACGACATCCCCGTACACGTTCATCGTTGTTCTGATATCGGAATGGCGCATTAGCTTCTGTTGAACCGCTATTGGTGTTCCTACTGAGTCCATCCAGGAGCGGTACGTATGGCGAAGTGTGTGCGTTCCGAGTGGACCAACGCCCGCCTTGATCGCTGCGTTATTGAAGCTGCGCCAGAACCAAGGATAACTGATGGGTAGTCGGCCCAGTTGAACTGGACTGGCAAACATCCAATCTTCGTCCATGCGGAACTGACTGACCTGACGCCAACCCTTCAATAGCTCAAGGACAGAAGCATCCAGATTCATTTCGCCACAAGAGGCCGCAGTTTTGGTGCTATCCACTTGTTGCCGATAGATGCGCTGCTCGACGACCAGCTTATGGTTCAGCCAATCCACGTGTTTCCACTGCAAGCCCAGAACCTCACTTGCCCGAAGTCCCAGACTTACTGCAAGGATTGCCATTGAGCGAAGGGGTTCCCTCAAATAATCGAGAATTCGCTGGAACTCTTCTACCGTCAGGCTGCGAGGCTTGCGTCGCCGCGTGGCGTGCTCAACTTTTACCAGCGAAATCGGATTACGTTCGGTAGCCGGCACGATACCAGCCCACTGAGCATAGTCGTACAACTGCGACAACAGGCATCGGATGTGGACTCTGCTTTTGGGCGCAAGAGTCAGCCCTTTCAACCACAACTCAACGATTCGAGGCTGAAGTTCAGTGATGGGCGTTTGGCCCCAGCGCGGAAGAATGTGATTCCGCATCCAGGAGCTATACGCCAAGCGGGTTGGCTGCTTATGAGGCATTTTCTCTTGCTGGTACATCTCCCATAAAACAGCAACAATAGGCTTCGCTTCCTCACAGTTGCTGTTGATTCCCGTCCGTACGGGCTCGGCAGCCTGCATTGCGGCACTCTTGGTTGCAAACTTTCCGAGGCGTACAGACTTTTGACGGCCCTCCAGGCGATACCTAAAGAACCAAGTTTTCGTTCGTGGATCGAGAACGACCGACCCTTGTTGATAGTGACTACGCTGCATTGGATCTCTCCTTTGCAGCGCACTGGCTGTGCCTGATCATTGTATCGTCAAGATCCGGCCTAAGGAATCGCCAAATACGGCGCTCAGTGCCCGAAAGTGGGTAGGCTTTGACCTTGCCTAGACGCACCCAGAACAACAACGTGCGTTTCTTTACCTTCAGGTATTGAGCTGCTTCTGCAGCAGTGAGCCATTGTTGGGGTTCCTTAAAGGAATCGGGTGTCCGGTTCACCGCTGGGATTCCATCCGAGTGAGACCCGACAGAAGAGTTGTCTGGGAAGATCGACTGGTCTGAAGCGGCAACGATGGGTGTCAACGGCTGTCTCGTGTGGGAGCTCTGGACTTCGTGACCGTTTCTACGTGGATCTGCCACAGGCTGGGACATGGTTTGATCTACTCCGAGTCTCGGCTCCTGCGCCAGCTTATGGGCATGGCGATTCGGAACTCACCACTGTCGTCCTCGCCTGACCAAGTCGGTGCGGAACCGGCGATGTTAGCCAATCTGATTGATTCCTACCGCCCTGTCCAATGATTTCTCAGCCGATATCTATTCCTGGCGGGAATAGCTCGGACAAATTAGAGTGATTCAATCGGTAGATTTATTGTCTAGGTCAAACATGATGAATTTCCATCTACCTGCTAACAAAAGACATAGTCATCGTTGTTTCGCTAAACTTTCGACTGTGCAAAAACTGTCTGGGAGGCTCGTAGCGGTACTGTGAATAGGATTGCCCCAAGGCGGAGATAGAGCCAGAACCACGTATGTTTCAAGGTTGTTTTACGCTTCCGTCCAAATATTTTCATCGCCGCAAGCCACCATTATTCAATGAGATACGCCCCCGTGAAGCGACTTATTCAACGACTCATCACCTCAATATCTCGTCTTTGTGCTGGGACCTATTCCTGGCGGGAATAGATATCGGCTGAGAAATCATTGGACAGCAAAATTGAGTGCGGTTAGTTTTGCGCCACACGCAGCAGATTTTAGCTGCTCCCGGAGGCGCAGATGTTATCACGTTGGTTCCAAGTTCATCTCATTCGCCCACTCCAGCCCCTTCTTCGGTCGAAGTGGGCACGTTTAACCGCTGTTACTTTCACCCTGTTTCTTGTCATGCCCGTAGCCGCGCTGGCACAGAACTCACCGTTCGACACCGGCTTTACCGCTATCCAAAGCCTCTTCACCGGCACGATTGCGAAGGTTGCAAGTCTGGTTGCCATCGTGATCGGCGGCTATGGGTTCGCCCATGGAGAACCCGGCGCAAAGAAGGCGCTCGCCGGCGTTGCCGCCGGAACGGGCATTGCCGTTCTCGCCGTCAATGTCCTGAGCTGGCTCTGGGGCGTTTAGCGACCGGCCCAATGTCCCAGACTTTTTCATTCAACACGTTTAGCTAGGCGAGGGGCTTATGACAGACACAACACGACAACATCGCACAAACCGGGTGTTTAAGAGCCTGCATAAGCCCCTCACCTATCTGGGCGTGGAACGCACGCTGTTTTACTTCGTCTGTGTCGGCGCGGTGGGGGCCTTCAATCTCTTCAACTCAATCCTCGCCGGTATCGCTGTCTTCATTGGCGGTTTCGCCTTCGGGCATTGGGTGACGAACAGCGATCCGGCGTTTCTTCGCATCTTGGCTAAGTCCGAACGCTACAAGCCGCGTTACGACGCGGCGAAACAGACGGTCCCGCGTGTGGAGGTGGTGTAATGTTTCGCTTCGATAAGGCCATCAAGCCCTGGAAAGAGAGCGCCTGCCTCAACGACCACATCAACTTGTACGGGTTCTGGAATGAGACGGCCTTTCTTACTAAGAGCGGCGATGTCGGCATGGTCCTCAGCGTTCCCGGCGTGGACTACGAAAGTCTCGACCGCTCGGAGCAAGAATATGCCGTGAAGCGGCTGGAAGCCGCGCTCAAAGCGTTTGGCCCCGGCTTCCACGTTTACCAATTTCTCTTCAAGTCGAACCGGCCCGACATACCGTTCGCACGATATGACGACCCTATCGTGGAAGCGGCGATCGAGCAGCGGCGGAAGTTCTTTGAAGCGAAGCGCGATCATCTTTATCAGATTGAGATTTTCTACTGCATTCTGCTCGAAGGAGCGCGGTCGAAGACCGGCGTGGGCGCGGCGTTCGCTCGCCTTTTCCGAGATCCCGCTGGCGCGGTTGGCGAGTTGAAGGCGCAGTTCACCAGCGACAGCATGAAGACGTTGTTGCGCTCGCATATCGAGCACGATGTTCGGCGACTCGATCAGTGCGTGCAGGCATTCGTTCGCCAGCTTGCGGACTTCATGCAGATCGAAGTCTTGAACCGCCAGGGACAGTTCACATTTTTTCGCCGGTTGCTCAATTACGACGACTGGCGAGTTGCGGGCCGGCCGCAGTCCACTCAGTTTCTCGACTATCAGGTCGTGAACTCCAATATCGAGGCCGAACGCGAGCATTTGCGTGTGGGCAATCACATCGTACGGGTGCTAACGATGAAAGAGGCCATCACCGAAACCCGGCCCCTGGCGCTCGATGCGCTGCTAAAGATCCCGGCCAATTTCCGCGTGGTTACGGAGTGGACGCCGCTTGCGGCGGACAAGGCCCGCAAGGAAGTCAACAAGCGCCGTCGCCACTTCAATATGTCGAAGACCGGGTTTGTGTCGCAGATGGGCAACGACGCCACGAAGACGAACCCGCGCGATGTGCTGGTGGACGAGTCGAAGCAGGCCGACATTGAGAACCTTGGCGACTGCCTGCGAGCTCTGGGCGATGGTCAATCGCTCGGCGATTTCTCGCTCACGATTGTTCTGTATGGACGCTCGAAAGCCGATTTAGAACAGCTCGGGGCCGAGTTTGCTGGCATCTTTACCAACGGCGACGGCAGCCTGTTTTCGGAAACCTACAACCAACTCAACGCCTATTTCGCCATCGTGCCGGGCAACTATGCGCTGAACCTTCGCAAGCTGTTTCTGCTGAACACGAACTACGCCGACCTGTCTTTTTTGTTTACGATCCTTCCCGGTGAGAAGACGAATGCATATCTCGGCACCGAGTACCTGGCCGTGCTCGAAACCGACAACAGCACGCCTTACTTTCTGAACCTGCATAACGGCGAGGTTGCGCACACTCTGATTCTCGGCATGACCGGGAGCGGGAACTCCTTCCTCCGCAAATACGCACCCCAGCACCTGCCACCAAAGCAAATGGACTTGTGGCTGTCCGCCTGAGTTATAAGCTTGGAGACAGCAACTCCGCCGCTCTAGACACCAAGCAGCGTGTTATTCTTTGCTTTTGCTAATAGCAAACACAGGAGATGAAACTTTGAGGCCTATCGAAAACATCATTCAGGAAGTAAAGCAAGAGATTGCTAGATTGAGTCAGGTTGTCAGGTTGTTGGAGGGTACACCCACAACGCCTACAAGGGGACAGAGACCAGCACAAAAGAACACGGCACGACGGAGACGCACAATGTCGGCGGCGGGCAGGAAACGAATCGCAGCGGCACAGCGAGCGCGGTGGGCAAAAATCAGGGCAGCAAAGAAGGGGTAGTCCGCTGTTTTGAAATCAGCCGGGCGACCGCTTTGCGCATTGCCGATTGGAAGCTGATTCGTGCGACAAAGCTCGCGCTGCTTGACTCGCTCTGCTCCGACGCCTAGCTTGGTTTAGTTACAAATCCAATAATTCCATGCCGTTCGGAAGCTTGAACATTACACTCCGGCCATTGAGGCTGGCTTTCCTTGTTGACCCCGCCGACAAAAGCGGGATACTGGAAGCCATCCAGCTATTCTTCGCGAATGCCGGGCGAGTGGAGGTTCTCGCCTTTGGGGCCTTTGGGCACGGCTATTTCACTTGCTGTGCGTAGCGTAATAAGGCGTAGGTGAGGCCGACCAAGGCTCCTGTTAAGAAAATGAGAACGGTGTTGAGAAATATTGTCGCCCTATGCAGTCGCAAAGACGCTTCTACGACGACGGCCAAATCTTCGGTTTGGGCGTTGGCAACCAAATCGTCGTGCTTCATTGCCTTAATGCGTTTAACCTGATCGACCGTGAGAGCCATGATCGCCATCCCTTCTCAAATTTCCGATAAGCATAGAATAGTCTTGCCGCGAACGCTACCTTAGGCATGAATGACCCAGAAGAGCATGACAAAAGAAGAAATAGAGGCAGGCGTCCTGTCCACTGTCACGTCCCGATTCCTTAGGCTCAGAGAGGGTACGTCCCGCCGAGACCTCGTGGTGAGGTTCAAGAACATTGAAGTTCTTGACAACCTTTTGCGACAGGGGATATTGCGTCGGACGAACGCAGGTGGTCCTGAACTCTACTTCCCCGCTGCACCCGCATTTCAGTTCTGCGGGGACTCCGACATTACGCGGTTCGCCCGGCAAGGGCTTACCGCTGTCGTCCACATTTTGCGGGGTATGTTCGAAGCCGAGTCAGAAAAAGATAATTTCACTCTAGAGGATTTGTTGAATCACGCCCGAATCACTTTCCCTGATCACATCATGGACAAGGACAGCCTCAAGCTTGGTCTTTACCTTGCACGGGACTTCAACGTGCTCGGGGGCTATACCGTGAATCCAGACGACACAGAGATCACGTCCTTTCGCATAAGCGAAAGCGTCATCACCATCGAAGACATCGACTCTCTATGGGATGTAGTCACGGCAAGATACAAGCCCGTTGAAGGTACCTCCCTGAATTCGATAGAACGGACTTTCGCTTTTGAGGAAACCGTTCCAATGGCCTTCGCTACTGTCTCTGGGTTCGACTGGTCTGTGATTCACCCAGAAGTCGTGAACGTTTCGGAAAAGCGTTTCGCGTCGAGCCATTTCGCGGATTCCGTTGAAGCGGCGTTGAAGGCTGTCAATGAACGCGTAAAGAAGATCGTGTTGGAAAAGACGGGCAACGAATATGACGGCTCGGACCTAATGGAGAGAGCATTCTCAATTAGGAAACCTATCTTGCTGCTCGGTGATCTTTCAACCGCGACGGGGAGAAGTATGCAGATCGGCTACATGCAAATATTCGCTGGGTCGATGACGGGTATACGTAACCCGAAGGCCCACGCGAATATTGAGATTGACGCTACAAGAGCAATGCACTTCCTGTTCTTGGCCTCGCTCCTCATGGCAAAGTTGGACGAGGCGACGATTGCAGAGGCGACTCCCAGCGGCGTTGCAAACACTTCCGTCGCTGTTTCCAAGTTGAATTTGGTCGTATCGCTAAGCACCGAGGGCACACCGCCATCGCAGGTACTGAGGTTAGCAGCTAATAAACTCATTACCGTTTCACAAGTGGAATACATGTCGAGCACTGAAGCTTGCATTGCCGCTGAAGGCGTGTCCATGCACGGTCTAACTGTGGACGTGCCGGTCAACGACAATTTGTTGTTGAAGCTGTGGAACACACCTCGATCTGACCGCAACACTTTTGACGGGTCTGGTCCTGCAAAAATTGCTGTTACGATCTCTGATGGTGGGAAAACTCACCACTACATTCTTCCAGTTCAGTTGGAAGCTATACTTATTGGCAGTACCATGCATAGAAAGCTCATTGGCTCTAGGACCTTTCGGGAAGGTTAACGTGACTAATTTGAGTGATGCAGAGCGGTGGGTCCATTCCGTGGAAGACGAAAATGCGAAACGGGCTATCGAAGCCCTGATCCCTGGGTGCAAGCGGTTGGCTACCCATATCGACACGGCGTATGCACAAATTGAGGAATTGGAGCGGCGACTCGGAATTCGTTAAACAAATGCGATGCCTTTTTGCTTTGTTCGCTGTGTCGCTTGCACTCGTGACTTTGGGTTGTGTTGAAGGCACTACGCCGCGTGTTGCGGTTCCCAAAGAAGAACCGGAGCAAGACCTAAAAATAACTTACGGTGGTTTTATCCAGAACGGCCCACAGGATCAACTTCTGGATGGAGTGTGCGGAACGGATGTGACGCGAAACAATGTGAACTGCGATATTCACAATGGGTTGGTGGGCTGGAACGTCACGGAAGTTACATTTCAGATCATACGCATAGGAGACGACCAGCAGCACTATTACCGTCAGCGAATCTCAATCGCACCTCTCCAAACGGAACACGTTGACATCAGGCTTGGAATGCAGCTTCCGGCTGATGACTACATCAAGTACCGTGGCAAACCCGGTGAACAGACTTTTAGCCATTGGAGTTGGTTGATTGTGGGGGCGAAGGGAAGGGTCGCAAAATAATCATGCCGACTGTGTGGTGGTACGTTCGTCACTTTATGAGTCCAGATTGGGTGACAGCGTTTCACGACCAACACCCTTTCTGGACAGATTTTCTCATCAAGACCCTTTCGGGATTGACAGTCACAGTACTTGTCTTCGCCGCTTATTTGGTGGCGAGATGGTTTTTCCGTCTGACGGATGTCACCGTGGGCTACAGTTGGTGTTGGGCTAAGAATGGATTGCAGTGCTCCCCGAGCTTTGATATTCGCAACCGTGCGGGCTCAAAGCTGTACACCTTAGACAGCATCAAATACAGCAAGGCAGGTGCCGTGTTCTGGATCGACAACGATTCCTTAATGGGCAAGGAACTCAAGCCAGAGACAAGGCATTACATCAAGGGCGAGAATGTAGTCCCCGTTAAAAATATAAAATTTGAGCAATTGATGGTCGGCGGAAAACTTGATCCGGCGGCGACCACAAACCTTTGCGACATTGAGGTTACGGTGCGTGACCAAATGGGGAGAGAGTTCCCTGCGGTTGGACCGGGGCAGTTAGCACATCTTGGCCGTTGGCGAACATTCCTGCACAGAATTCACCCATTCGTAAAGGCGGTTTCGTCCGACTCCGTATGACAGCCGTACGGGGAACGTTCCTCTTCTCGACGTGACTTCACCCAGCATTAGCCCTATCTCTTTGCGCCATCTTCGTCACCATGTGCCTCATTCTGTGGCTCGCCCACGGACGGGTTTCGCAGTCAACCTAACAGCCGCAGGCTTGCGTCAAGGCACTTTCGCGACATAAGACGAGCCTCCCCTACGGGCTGCCCCTCATTTATTTCACGTTTGCCTGTGACTCTGCGCCTTTAACGCGGCTGTTCCTGTTGCCTCTCTCGCCCCCGTCCTGGGGGCCACTTCAAGAAACGAGGCAAAATCATGACGACGAAGACTCTCAGCACAAGCGATCTCGCGCAGTTCACGGGCAGTGAAACGTGGTATCGGCACGGGATTAACCGCAACGTTCTCTACACCGACGGCGCGCAGCACGTTGCCGAGCACGGCGGAGCGTATTGGCTGCTGGACGAAGTCGCGCTCATCCAGCCTTACAACAACGCTGTCGCCGCCGAGGAATTCCAGGTCTGGAAACTCGCCGTGCGTCCCGACCGAAGCGCCACGCTCACGTGCGACGATGGCAACGGCAACATCGTGTTTACCAAGGAGATCGAGCACACCGATTTCCCGCTGGATGAAATCACGCTGTACTTTGCCAACAACGTAATCCACTTGCCCAGCGAGTACTGACCATCGCTAAGCCCGCGCTGGCGTCCTCGCTGGCGCGGGCTTCTTATTGCATTCCCCGAGCGCCCAGGCCCCCATCAGAACTCCCCCAACTCCGGCACCGTCATTATCTTCCTGGCGGTGTTCTTCTTCGTTGGTATGGGCGTCGGCGGAGAACTTTAACGTCGTCGAACGCATTGTGAGATTCAATAACACGCCTTGTCCGTGGGAATCAGAAGGAAAAGGAACAGATTTACCATATTCGGACCCAGACTGATTACATCAAGGTCGGCCAAGGGCTTAGCAACACTTGTATCGGTGCCTGAGCGATCCTCCTTCTGAGCTTCCAGCAAGACTCCGTTCAAGTACGTCCCGCATGTACTGCCAAGATCTGTGATGAAGTAAATCGGCTGGGCATCTATGCGATCTTGAGTGATCTTGAAGTGTCGCCGTGATACCTCTACAGGACGAAATGTCACACAATCGTTTATCGAGAAATCCAAGACTTTACCTACGGGTTCTTCGTGCAATGTAGCTTCTCTTCCGAAAACAATCTCCGATGCGGAAAGCCTATAGATCCCTTGCGTGTATGGACCACAACCGATCAAATAACCACCCGGGTCCAACTTTGAAATCGCGTCGCCGATTTCAGAAATCCGCTGTGCCTGACCGACCTTCATCAGACCGTCTAAGTCATTGAGGCGGCTGGTGCGAATCATCTTCTCTATCTTGGCAACCGCGTTTTGGAAAGAATCCATGCTAAAGGACCACACCAGACTTCCATTTGGCGAGTACCTCGCCATATTGCCTGGTAAGACTAGGAGCTTCTTGAAGAGCCTCTTCTAGCAGTTGTATAGCCGCTGATAGCTCAGCATATTGCCTGCCCATCTCCATAGCCTTCTGTGCCTTTTCTGAGGCAGCTCGTGTTCTATCGTCCGAGTCGAGAGGCTTCTGGCTTGCAATCAAATCTTTGTCTAATGTCTCTAGGGCTGACAAGAAGTCGAAAGCGGACTGGAATCGCTTTCGTACGTCTGGTTGCAAAGCGTTCAGGCAAACGTCGTCATATCTTCTATCGATATCACCTGCGATCTGGGATGGAGGAGTTGGCAACAGAGTGCGTGTCTTTGCTAAACCCAACCGAAATTCCTGCTCCGTTGTGTAGTCTACGGCGGGGAATGGGAACTTTCCAGTGAGCATCTGATAAAAGATGATACCCGCAGAATAGACGTCACTGGCGGGTGTTTCGTAGTGATGGAATCCTTCAGGAGGCATGTACAAGAGCGTACCAGCGGCACTGACCATGCGGAGTCTGGGGTCAATGTTCTTCGCAAGGCCGAAATCCGCAACCTTAACCGACAAGTCTGAAGCCTCGCCAGTCAAAAGGATGTTTTGTGGTTTAACGTCTCGGTGAATTATCGCTGGCTTCTGGGAGTGTGCGGCTGAGAGTCCTGCGCAAATCTGCTTCTGAAACCGAACACTAATATCCGGTCGAAGCCGAGGCTGGGACGAGAGAAATGAGTGAAGTGTGCCTCCAGCAGCGTGCTCCATCGTGACGTACGATCTTTCGCCACGGGGGCCGCCGATCTTGTTTGCCTCAAAAATACGAACAATGTTTGGATGAGCAAGCTTTGACAGTATGAACGCTTCCTTGAATTGATCAGAAGTCGGGCTAAGCGAGTTGCTCTTGAACACTTTCATCGCCTGCAAGCCTAGAAATCTGTGTCGGACCAAAAACACCTCAGAGAAGGCCCCTTCTCCAAGCTTTTCCAAGACTGTATACGTGTCTCGTACGGTCGATCCCACGGTGAGAGTTTGGATCATAGATAGCCGACCGTCCGCTTTCTTAGGCTCGAAGGGAACTGCATCTTTTCCTTTGTTGTTTCTTGCGAATCGGGAACCAACCCCCAGAGTTCTTTCACGATGGAGCGCAAGCTAGCAAAATCTGCTCGTTCAATGGCGAGCGTCCCCTCTTCGACTAATGAGTCACCTCGTTGTCGATCAATGAACTTCGAAGCGTACTTGGAGACATTCTGAAATGAGACCACCCAAAAATCATCTTGCCTCGCCCAAATTTCCCAAGTCAGGGATTCGAGCGACGAAACAACTTTTTCCAACTTCTTGTGGTCTTTCGACTCGACAGCCGATCTCGCGTCGGCCAGAATTCTCTCGAGTCTTTCGATGTCCTTTCTTTCATTTGAGCCCTGGACGGCCTCAGTCGTGTTCTGCTTTGCCTCTTCGAAACGATTCAGGAGCAACGGCCACTTCTGAGATTCCTCGATTAGATCAATGCGTGCCTTCAGCTCTTCGATCCCGCGCCGTACCCGTTCAGCTGCATCCGGGTCTTTCATTCTCGCTTTCTCTAATTGTTCCTCCAACTCTTTCACTGTCGTCCCGACTTCACCTACCTGACCAGGGGAACCGCCAGTTGAGTCCTGATGCTCACCAAGGAGCACGAGCCTACGTTTCTCGCCTTCGAAATCGGCCTGCATATCCTCCACACGAGGCAGGGGAGCAATGGTATCCCCGAAGATAATCGGGAATGATTGGCTTAAGAGGGGGATGAATGCGTTCACTTTGACCTTGAAATCTCTGTCGACCTCCACAACCATTTCAACGTCGCTGCCTGCTGGCAACGTTCTGGGGATGTCCTTTCCCGGAATCCTAAGAGTTCCAATCTCCCTATTCCTATCAGATCGCTGGTTCTCACCCTGGAGCAATGGAATGTTCAGGACATCCTTCATTTCCCCTTTGGAAACCTCGTGAGCCGTGACGATCTCTCCTCGCCTTGTCCGGCCCTGGCAAGGAACCGTCGTTCCCTTTCGAATCAACACATGAGTCGTATTGTCGCTTAGTCCCAATGAGATCGCCCTTGAGAGGGGGGCATCCTCGACCATGGGGCCATGCGTTATCGTGAAATTCTCCGGGTCAACTCTGAGCGCATTCCCCGTCTTGTCAAACACTTTGATTTGGAACTCGTTCACCGCTCTGTCATTCAAAATCACAGATGCCATGAAGGCATTGTTGGTCAGCGCCAGCTTGCCGCTATTCCATCCGCCGTCCGCTCGCGAAATCTCAACGCGAGCATGAGCAAGATCAACAGCGTCTTCCACTTTGCCAGCCACGTCTGTCTCTGTGTCCTGAGACACGGGACTGTAAGCAAGCTTCAGCCGCAAAGTCCCTTTTGAGGGTTTTGAAGACAGGGCCTGAGGAATTCTTTGAGACGCTGCAAACAAAGCCGCCCCCTTAGCAACGATTGTCATGGGGTCCACTTTGAATTCGGGTTTAATGCCTAGGCCACTCTCCACTGCCGACCGAACGAGCGGCGTCAGAGTCGGACCACCAACAAGAATCACCCGGCTAACCGCAGTTTTCGACAAATGATTCGTATCCAGCAACCGTTGGCAGATCTCAATGGTCTTCCGAACGAATGGCTCAATGAGATTCTCGTATTCAGATCGAGTTAACTCGAAGCTCGCTTCGAAATCCTCCAGTCCCCTCCCCAAATCCGTAATCGATATATACGCGCTTGCACTATTCGACAGTTGAATTTTTGCGTTCTCAGCTTCCGCAAGAAGCTTGGCAAATGCCTTTCGGTCAGTGCTTGGATCCAGTACTCGGAGGCCTGCTTCTCGCTGTAACTTTCTGATCAAATAATCCAGAAGCTTCTCATCAAAATCTTTTCCTCCAAGAAAATTGTCTCCAGCATGGTCTATAACTCTGAGCCGGCCTTCCACCGTCCGAATCAGCGATGCATCGAACGTCCCTCCGCCCAGGTCATATACAAATAAAAACCCGTCCAGGCTTTCAGCCTGAAAGCCGTAAGAGAGCGCCGCTGCAATAGGCTCTTGTAGAAGAGGAGAGCAAGTGATCCCTGCCAACTCTGCTGCACGCCGCGTCGCATCGCACTGTGGAATCTCGAACAGGGCTGGGACCGTGATCACAGACGCGGTTATCTCTTCGCCGGTCTCTCGCAGCACGTCTTGCCGAAGGCTTTTGAGGACCTCCGCAGACAGGTCCTCAGGCTTCATCCCTCGCCCTGAGTTCGGGAAATTCAGGATCTGTTGACTCCCCATGAGACGCTTGAATTGCGTGTACGTATTCTCTTTGTCATCGACACGCTGATTGAAGGCCAACTTACCGATGATTATGCTGCCCTTACGGTCAATCCGGACGGCCGACGGTGTGATTTCGTCGCGGAATCCGTTCCTAATGACGTGCACTTGGCCCTTATCTACGAAAGCGATTTCAGAGTTCGTTGTGCCAAGATCTATACCGAAATCAATCGTGTTTCTTGTCATCGACGGTACCATCTCCCTTCCCGACGATCACCTGAGCCATCTTGTGGAGCGTTCCATCGAAGAAAATGGCTGGGCTTACTGTCTCTTGCACAATTCTGTTGATGGGTTTTTCCTCAACCGGATAATCGAATGTCAAGACATCTAAACTCATTCCTTCGTTGTACGTCTGTCCTGTATATTCCCGAGCTTCAACTCCGATCTCCCTCAGTACGTGCTGGATCTTGTCAATGGAAAAGGCGATGGACGGGTCTTTTCGCCCAGTTGCAGCCTGAAGTTTATTGACACGATCCTGTAGTCGCCAGACCTCGATTGCAACGTCGATCATCGATGAGAGATCGATCTTGCGGACTTGTCCCACTACTGCGGCATCTCTCGGAGGCAGATCACCACCACGTTCTTTTCCAAAAAAACGCTTCATGAGCACCTCTTAAGGCATTGAGTTGTAGCGGTTGACCTGAGCATTAAAACTCCTGATGTTCATCTCGTACTTCTCCAACTGCGCCTTATAGGCCTGCACCCGCTGATTAAAGCGTCGCACATCAGCATTGTAACTATCGATTTCTTCTTGAGAAGGAGACCCAGCCTTGAGTTCGTTTTCTTTTTGATCTAACGACTGACGCTCAATGTCAATTTGAGTCTTTTCTGAGTCAATGTCAGCTTCTTCTGACTTCACTCGTGAGCGTTCCTGGTCGATCCACTGCCCCAATCTGTCCTTGTCGGTACTTGCTGGCTGGCTGGGCGTACTGCTTTCACCCGAGCTGCTGGGAGCAATCTGCGCCGGTGGTGATGTGCTGGTTTCAGTATTGCCCAGGATCATAAAAAACAATATCACCACTGCGACGATAGCTGGGCCGATAAATGCGGTTGCTTTCACAGGGACCTTGCCCAAGAAGTGATATCGCCCTCCACCCTCACTCTTCACGCGATAAGAAGCCAGCGGAATGATGGGAAGAAAAATGAACGTAAAGTACAGCGTCGCGATATAGGACTGACTGTGGGGGTCATAATTTCGCCTACCATATAAGGTCGTCCCAATTCCGTTGAACGTGTACATGGTGGGAGCACTATCAATTCGCTGGACTCCTTCGAGTGCAACGCGCTTTTTCGCTATTTCAACCCACTCATCTACCGTTCGCCTTTCTTCGTCTGACCCGGCGAACTGCCTTGCCTCCTCTAATTTCGCGAGCGATTCCCTGTACCGAGACGCCGCCGCTAAATCGAGTGCATCTTTCTGAAGCGAGAGGAACTGGAGAGCCTGGTAGTCTTCGTCCAATCGTTCCTTGCACTGAGTGCCACGAGCGAATTCCTTTGCGGCTGCCGTCAGCCTGAGTGATGCACGCGGCATTCCTCCGTGATTGTTAAAAGCCAAAGAAATAGACCTGTAAGCATAAGCGAGACCGTCCAAGATCTCGCACGCTGGGTCGGTGTGATCCAACCCTGCTTCTATAATCGACTTTCCAATCGGGACCAATGTCTTGTTCACCGATTCTTCAATAGCCGCCAGATAGGGGATCAGCTGTTGGGGATCAAGTGCTGTTTCAGGCGCGTCACTCTTGGACTGCACAGCTCTCGCTACGTGGATCCTGATGGTGCTCTCTAATACGGACGACTGGATCTCTGGCAGTGTCTTTTCGAACTGCGTTTGCAGAGCCAGAGCAACTTCTGTGAGAGCTTGCTCTCCGTTCGATCCAAATTGCGCTTTTCTAATAATCTGGCAATTCTGCACCAACTCATCCGGTTGGTCACGCTCCACGCTCGCCACGGCTCGCGACACATTCACTCGTAAAAGTGCAAGGGGAAGATCTCGTCTCAGTTCCCGGACATACGATGCGTTTACGCGCGGATCACCCAAAAGCCGCGCGCGAGTTGCCAGATGTGTCCAAAAGAATTCGTCGTTGATGACGAGTGTCCAGTATCGGAAAGCGTCCTCCCATTTGGCGGGCGGTTTTTCACCTGAAATTGCCGTGCCAACCCCCCGGGAAGCTGCAATAGAGGCGGAATGATAAAACACAGCGAGACAGTGGCAACCTAAACAAGCGTCAAGCCGAGGGTCAGGATTCTTGTCGTTCTTCCGTCCAGCGAACCCATCGGCAATGGCCTTTTCGCAATTGGCAACAAACTCACCGTAGCGCCCTGCCTTAAGAAACTCCTGGCAAGTGTCGAAGACGGAAAATTCTGGACTCGGCCAGAACAACTCAGCGCTGATACGACTCCGAGGGTCTTCGATCTCTTTGGTAGCCTTCTTGATTTGCTCCCGATCTCTGCGCAACAAACCAAAATAAGGAAAAACCTCATGGACTTCTGGTATTTCTCCCAGCTCAATCCATTTGAGGAGACGATCAGCACTCCGTGCGGCTTCCTTGTTGGAAGAGTTCGATCCCACGCCGAGCACCCTAAAGGGATTACCGCCGTATGGGTCCGCAGATGTCATAAAGGCTTCTTTGACAATTCCTGGCGTCTGCTTTCCACGAACTGACAGAACTCGCCGGTGCGTTTAGAAAATAGGTCCTTAATTTCAGCGGAATAGCCGACTACCGCCCAGGGCGCTCTGCTCGACGCAAGTGTCAGCACTTCGTCAACTCGACCCGCATTTCCTGAAAACGTCTCGCTCCCCCCGTAGAAGATCATGATCGCGGCAAGAGACTTCCCAGTTGGGATGAAATTGACAGATCTCTGTGTCACCTTCTTGTAGATCCACAACAGATCATCGAATCGCAATATGTTGAAAGTAAAAAAGTGCCTACGTACCACATAATTATTTGTGATGAGAATCCCATTGGACTTGAATAGAAGTGAATTGCTGAGTTCGCGCTGGACCTCGATTGACACACCGATTGAATCGCCCCATTGCTCCACCCTCTTGACGAGGAAGTGTTTATTTATGTCCTGTAAGTGTGTCCATGCCGGTCGCCCGAACTTCCAAAAAAGACCGAAGAGTACCCAAGCGATTCCGATCGCCCAGTAACCTGGATATCTAAAACCTTCTGGCTCAAGATAAAATGGATAAGACTGATTTTGGAGTTCGCGTCCATCAGCGCCGGAGAAAAGCTGGCTTGACAGGTCAGACGGGAATGGAATCAGCTCGCCGCTAATTTTTTCGGGCGGCTTGCTTGCGCTCTTCACGATCAAGAAGCGATCCCCCATTACGAACGCATAGTACTCAGCGGAGGCGTGGCTTCCTTCCTTGACGCCATTCCTCGTGGTAGTCGTAACCTCTTGGATTCCCGTATCCAATACTTTTTCACCGACAACAGAAACAAAGTATCGAGGTGTTGTGTCGGCGTCCGTGATCTGGGCAAGCTCATTGGGCAAAAGATTGTACGGGCCTTCAACGAAATTTCTGACATAACGGCTGTTACAGAAAACAAATATGATTCCGGCAAACAACGTCAAGACCCAGGCGAAGACCTGCCGCCGGGCTCTCCTTTTGCACATCTGAGCAATCCACGATTCCATGACAATTAAGTCAGCGGTTTGCTGGAGCCATTTGTGGGCATCGTAGCACATTTGCAGGCGCTCCTCACCTAGGCTCAAGCTCATCACTACTGCGTGGGTGAAGGACGAACCCCAATCCTGTTACCAGCCGCACAAGAACCGACACTCGAACCCCGGCCCATCTCCAATTAGCAATTAGCCAGGGCCACAAGACGAACACTGACATGAATATCGGGCACGGCACGCTGTCCCCGCTGCGGGAATGACTTCAAGCTCGAAGCAAAAGGAAACGGAGAGGTACCCACACCGAACTGCTGCTATAGTTGCGTCATGAGAAGCGGTGCGATTCCATTCAAGTTTGACCTGGTGGAACTGCTGGCGCGGGCACGGCGGCAAGCAATCGGCCGTCTGGGCGACGTGACGCTGAATCTACCGTTCGTCAGTATCGCGGTTCGTCCAAAAGATCGTGAGCGGATGATCGCACGGGAAATCATAGTTCGCCTCGGGGACCGCCGTGTCCTGTCCGCCTGGGAATGCTGTGACGACTGCATCGACCGCGCGCTCGCATCCTTGCAGGACATACGACAGACTCTCGTGGACAAACAGGTGGAGCTTTCCGATGCGCAGGATGGCCCGCTCTATCTTCTAATCGAGGCGATGTTGCTCGGCATCCGGCAGTTTCTCACCTATGAGGAGTTTCTGACGCGGAGTGATGACGCTCGGCCTCACCCAAGCTTCCGGAGCTTTCACCGTCCGCCAGACACAAGACAGGCGTATTTTGACGGGTTGGAAGTCCTGCGAGGCCACCTCAGTCGATGCCTCGGGCAGATCGCTACTATCGCCGGTATGGAGAGTCCGAAGGACGGCCTCATTGCCAACTATCAGGGACCGTGGCAGATCGAAGCATATGTACCTCTCGTCCTTCCGAACGACCACGCGGCCACGTAGGTTGTGAATCGGCGCGGTGGTCGGCGGCTTAGCAAAGGCAATACGGTTGCCAATTGGCCTGTAGAAGTGCGGCCTTACTGAGTGCGAGAGGATATCCGTCGCGGCAAGGTCCAAGAACGTCGAACCTCCCGAGATCTACCTCGCGAAGTTCCTTCAGTGACGGAAAAGTTGCCATCAATGAGAATCGGTTACACAACACTTACACAACAATTAGGCGACCAACCATAGCTTTACATGTCTAAAACGCACAGCCAGTGCGCTGCATGTTCTTGAATTTACGTTCTAACGTTAATTCGAATCCCACTCTCTCCGCCATATTTAATTCCTTGCAGACAGCGAAATCACTCCGTCACGCCCGCGCTAGAGCCATGCGAACGACTTTCGAGTGAGCTTCGCGCATCTCGTCGGTGACCACG
>Ga0302320_10012451_pt1 | contig 17868 bp, 10 predicted proteins | sample Bog_T0_3_FD_202130 | JGI IMG/M metagenome (GOLD analysis project Ga0302320, IMG submission 202130) | Peat permafrost microbial communities from Stordalen Mire near Abisko, Sweden - Bog_T0_3 | ecosystem: Environmental > Terrestrial > Soil > Wetlands > Peat | place: Sweden: Abisko, Stordalen Mire...
CCGGCGCCAGCCCAGGGCTCCGTGCCGCCACCACAGCACGACGAGGAGTGCCGCCGGCAGGGTCGAGGTCACGCTCTTGCTCGCCAGCGCGAGGAGAAACAGGGCCAAACCGAGCAGGTAAAAGCGAGGCCGGCGGTCCCGGTCAAACCGCAGATAAGCCAGGACGGCCAGAAGGTAGAAAACCGTCGAGAGGGTGTTTTTCTGCTCCGAGATCCAGGCGACCGATTCGACACAGATCGGATGCAAGGCAAAGAGCAGGGCGGCTAACCAAGGCCAAAGTTCGCCGCCGCGGCTCGGCCCCACCCGGCCCGCGCCCAGCCGGCTCAAGATGGCGGCGAACAGGCAGGCCGAGGTGGCGTGGAGCAGGACATTGACCAGATGATAGCCCAGCGTGGCGTCACCCCAGAGGCGGTGCTCCACCCAGAAGGCGCTGTGGAGAATCGGATAGTATTGCTGGGAGGCGCCAATCTCAAACCAGATGCGCCAAAGGCCATGCAAACTCCGGAGCGCGGGCTTGGTGACATGGGCCTCATCGTCCCATAACAGCCCGCCCCGGAGCGCCGGCCAGTAGGCCAGCAGGGTGGCACCGAATACCACCGCAACGCTCCAGAAAAGACGGGAGCGGGCAGGATGGGACGAAACGTTCGTTTCCGTAGTCAAAAGAACGCCCGGCCCGCCTAGCGGTTGACGGCTTTCATGCCGCGTTCGTGGTAGCGCTCGCCGGCCGCGGCCCCGGGGACGAAAGCCGCCTCCAGGCGTTGCCGGTCGGAAGCGTCCAGGTGGACGGACACCGCTCCGGCGTTCTCTTCCAGATACTTGATCCGCTTCGTCCCGGGGATCGCGACAATGTCCCGGCCTTGGGCCAGGATCCAGGCCAGGGCCACCTGCGCCGGGGTGCATTTCTTGGCGTCGGCGACCGCCATGACCTCGCTCGCCAGTTCGAGATTGCGCTGAAAATTCTCGGCGGCGAACCGGGGCATGCCCCGGCGGTTGTCATCCTTCGCCAGGGAATCCGGATTGGCGTAGCGGCCGGTGAGGAAGCCGCGGCCGAGGGGGCTGTAGGCGACGAATCCGACATTCAATTCCCGGCAGGTCTTAAAGATCTCGCCCTCGGGCTCCCGGCTCCAGAGCGAATACTCGGTCTGGAGAGCGGCAATGGGATGGATGGCGCAGGCGCGCCGGATGGTCGCGGGGGCCGCTTCGGACAGACCGAGAAAGCGGACCTTGCCCGCCCGGACCAAGTCCTTCATCGCCCCCACCGTGTCCTCAATCGGCGTGAGGGGATCGACCCGGTGCTGGTAGTATAAGTCGATGACCTCGACCCCGAGCCGTTTCAGGCTGGCCTCGCAGGCGGACCGGACATACGCCGGGTCGCCCTTCACCCCGAGAAACTCGCCGTTCGGGCCGCGGATGTTGCCAAACTTGGTCGCCAGCACCACCTGCGCGCGCTTGCCCTTCAGGGCCCGCCCGACCAGCTCCTCGTTCTTGCCCGTGCCGTACATGTCGGCGGTGTCCAGAAACGTCATGCCCAGCTCGATCGCGCGGTGGATCGTCGCGATCGACTCGGTTTCATCGCCCGGTCCATAAAATTCCGACATGCCCATGCAGCCCAAGCCGAGGACGGAGACGGACAAGTGCTGCCCAAGTTTTCTGGTTTCCATCCCCCAATCATTTTCCCTTTGGCCTCGACGTCAAACCCTGCCCGCTTAGGGTCGGCGCGGATGCGGCTCCCGGCTACCCCATGACCCGACAACGCTGGCTGCGGATCATTCCGGTCGCTCTGATCATGTACACGATTTCGTACGTGGATCGGACCAACGTCTCCCTGGCTTTGGACGGCAAGATTTCCTCCATGCTGCGGGACCTGGCGATGGACGACCGGATGAAGGGCTTGGCTGCCGGGGTCTTCTTCATCGGCTATTGCTTTCTCCAGGTTCCAGGCGGCTATATCGCCCAGCGCTGGAGCCCGAAAAAACTGGTCAGCATCGCCCTGGTGGTCTGGGGCGTGTGCGCCATGAGCTGCGGGCTGGTGCATTCTTACCGCGCTTTCACCGTCGCACGGTTTTTCCTCGGCATGGCCGAAAGCGGCGTTTTCCCGGCCACGATGATCCTGCTCGCCCGTTGGTTCCCGCGCTCCGAGCGGGTGCGGGCGTGTGCCCTATGGTGCGTCTGCCAGCCGATGGCCGTCGTGATCTCGGCTCCCGCCACCGGCTGGGTGCTGCAGCACTACGGCTGGCGGGTCATGCTCGTGCTGGAGGGCGCCCTCCCCATTCTTTGGCTGCCGGTATGGTGGCTGTGCATCTCCGACCGGCCGGCCGATGCCAAGACCCTGCCGGCGGCCGAGCGGGAGTTCCTGGAGGAGAGCGTGCGCGCGGAGGTGCTGACGCTTGAGCCGCCGCGGCCCGTCTCGCTGCGCCGCGGCATCTGCCGGCCCGAAGTTCTGGTCATGATGGTGATCGGCATGCTCTACACTGGCGCCGCCTACGGCTGCATGACTTTCTTCACGACCGTTTTGAAGGACCGCAGTTTCACCGGCACCCAGTATGGCATCCTTTTCGCCCTCCCCTACCTGATTACGATTGGAGCGATGATGCTCAACTCCTGGCATTCGGACAAGACCCAGGAGCGCCGCGGCCACGTCGCCATCGCGCTCGCCCTCAGCGGCGCCAGCCTGATCCTGAGCGTGACCCTGCGCGGCCATTTTTGGGCTTCTTATGCCTTCATGTGCTTAGCGATTCCCGGGCCCTTCGCCGTCCTCGGACCGTTCTTCGCGATTCCAACCGAAACCTTCCCCCGCAGCTTTTTGGGCCTGCTCCTCGGCGCGATCAACGCGGTCGCCAATCTCGGCGGCTTCATTGGCCCCTATTTTGTCGGCGGCCTGACCAACCTTTATCACAGCACCGCGGTCCCGTTTTTCTTTCTCGGCGCCGGCTTGCTGGCCGCCGCCCTCTTGTCCTCCTGGCTGCCCAAGACCATCCGGACCTGGGACTAAATCCTGGCCCGCGCCTTGCGCCGGGGTTCTTCCATGCCATGTTGCGGGTATATCCTGCTTTATGAACCCCAAAGACTTGTTTCAAACCGCGATCCGCGTCGCTGGCGCTGTGTTTCTCTATTTCTCGATTCCCCGCGCTCTGGGCGATTTGCTCACGCTCCCGGACACGTTTCATATGCAGTCCGCCATAGGTATTCTCGGAGCGATTTTCCGGATTCTCTGGGAGACCGTGGTTCCCCTCTGGATGCTGGCGGGCGCTCCCGCTCTCACCCGCAAGCTCTACCCGACCGGATAAATAGTGCGGACCGTCCGCCAAGATCGTCCGTCAGGCGCGGCGTGCGACCTTTTCCCGCCCTCCACCGCCTCCACCCCGGGAAAATTACCGATAGCACGCTCCGGGAATCCCCGGTTGGTGGGCAACTTCACTCGGAAATGACGGTCCGGAGTTTAGGCCAACCATGAGCTCCGAGTCAGAACGCCCGAACGAGCAAACCCCCCACCCGCCCTCGGCGGACTCCGCCCACTCCAGTCATGCCCCGTCCGGGCAGGGACAGCAAGCCCACGAGCCCCATCGGGGCCACGGGCACCAAGCGGCCAAGCCGCACTCCGGTACTGAGCATTCTGCCTCCGCCCACCGCGCTTCCGGCTCGGGGCATTCGCAGCACGCTCCGGCAGCGCACCGCCAGCCGGGCGCCACTCATCCGGACCGACGACGACGCATCCTTTGGATCGTGGTCGCCGCCGTGCTCGTGCTGATCGGCGGCTGCGTCCTCCTGAACCATCCGGCCAAAAAGAAGGCCGCGCCGAATGGCGGGGCCACGCCCGTCGCCACCGCCCCGGTCAAGACCGGCAATATCGACGTCACGCTCAATACGCTCGGGATCGTGACTCCAGAGTATACGGTGACCGTGACCAGCCGGGTCACCGGCGCGATCACTGAGGTCCGTTATCAAGAAGGCCAGACCGTCCATAAGAACGATCTCCTGGTCGTGATCGACCCCCGTCCCTATGCCGCGGCGGTGACGCAGGGGGAAGGCCAACTCGCCCGGGATCAGGCGCTGCTCGAAAATGCGTGGATTGACTTGGCGCGCTATCAGGATGCGTTCAAATCCCACGCCATACCCGAGCAACAGGTCGCGACCCAGCAGGCCTTGGTCAAAGAGGACGAGGGCACGGTGGAGCTGGACCAGGGCAACCTCGAGGCTGCGAAAACCAATCTGGACTACACCCAGATCCGTTCGCCGATCGACGGCCGGGTCGGGCTGCGGCAGATCGATCCGGGCAACATCGTCGTGGCCGGAGGCACGACTCCCCTGGTGACGATCACCCAGCTCCAGCCGATCACTGTAATCTTCAATCTGGCCGAGGACTACTTGGGCGAGATCGCCCCGGCACTGAAGCCCGGCCATCCCCTGCGGGTCGATGCCCTGGACCGGACCCAAAAAACTCTCATCGCCCAAGGCAGTCTGATTACCCTCGATAACCAGATTAACGTCACAACCGGGACGGTGCGGGCCCGCGCCACCTTCGCCAATGCGAAGGACGAGCTCTTTCCCAATCAGTTTGTCAACGCCAAGCTGTACATCAAGACGCTGACCGGGGTGACGCTGGTGCCGGCGGCGGCCATCCAGCGCAACGATACCGTCGCGTATGTCTACGTCATTCAGCCGAACCAAACGGTCAAATCCACCCCGGTGACGATCACGGCCACCCAGGGCGAGATCTCGTCCGTGACCGGGATCAGCGCCGGAGCGCAGCTCGTCACCGACGGCTTCGAGAAGCTTCAGGACGGAAGCAAGATCAGCGTTCGTCAGCCCGGCCAACCCAAAACCGCGACCAACCCGCCGGCGGCGGGGAAAAAGACTCCAGACGCCCCCGGCTCCACCGGCGGCGGCTCATGAATCCGTCCCGCCCGTTTATCCTCCGGCCGGTGGCGACCTCTCTGATCATGGTCGCCATCCTGCTGGTGGGATACATCGGCTTCCGCGAGCTGCCGATCGCGGCCCTGCCCGAGGTCGATTATCCGACCATGCAGGTCACCACGTTCTATCCCGGGGCCAGTCCGGATGTGGTCGCCTCGGCCGTGACGGCGCCCCTCGAGCGCCAGCTCGGGGAAGTGCCGGGCCTGAACCAGATGCTCTCGACCAGCTCCGAGGGGGCCTCGGTCATCACGCTGCAATTCACCCTCAGCCTCGACATCGACGTGGCCGAACAGGAGGTGCAGGAGGCGATCAACGCCGCTCAAACCTACCTGCCGGTCGGGCTCCCCACCCCGCCGGTCTACAGCAAGGTCAATCCGGCGGATGCGCCGATCCTGACCCTGGCTCTGACCTCCACGAGCATACCGCTCTCCAAGGTCGAGGATTACGCCGACACCCGCCTGGCGGCGAAGATCTCCCAACTCTCCGGCGTGGGGGCCGTAACGATCAGCGGCGGCCAGAAGCCCGCCGTCCGGGTCCAGGTCAATCCCACCCAATTGGCCGGCTACGGATTGAACCTGGAGGACGTGCGCACCGCCTTGGCCGCCACCAGCATTGACCAGGCCAAGGGCAGTTTCGACGGCCCGCGCCAAAGCTACCAGATCGACGCCAACGACCAGCTCACCAGCAGCGCCCAATATAAGAAAGTGGTGGTAAGCTACCAGAACGGGGCGCCGGTCCTGCTCGAGAACGTCGCTTCCGTCGTGGATGGGATCGAGAACACCCAGAACGCCGCCTGGATGAACGGGACGCCGGCCGTCATCGTCAATATCCAGCGCCAGCCCGGGGCGAACATCATCGAGGTGGTCGACCGGATCAAATCCCTCCTGCCCCGGCTCCGCGCCACCATTCCGCCCGCCATCAACATCGCCGTCCTGACCGACCGCACCACGACCGTCCGGGCCTCCGTCTCCGACGTCGAGTTCGAACTCGTCCTCTGCATCGCCCTGGTCGTGATGGTCATCTTCCTTTTCCTCCGCACCCTGGCTGCCACCGTCATCCCCAGCGTGGCCGTTCCCCTGTCCCTCGTCGGCACCTTCGGAGTGATGTACGCCCTGGGCTACAGCCTGAACAACCTGACCCTGATGGCGCTGACCATCTCGACCGGCTTCGTGGTCGACGACGCCATCGTCATGATCGAGAACATCAGCCGCTACGTCGAAGAGGGGGAAGAGCCGATGGCGGCGGCCCTGAAGGGCGCCGAGCAGATCGGCTTCACCATCATCTCGCTGACGATCTCCCTCATCGCCGTCCTGATCCCGCTCCTCTTCATGGGCGACATCACCGGCCGGCTTTTCCGGGAGTTCGCCGTCACGCTCAGCGTCACGATCCTGATCTCCGCCGCCGTCTCCCTCACCCTCACGCCCATGCTCTGCGCCCGGCTGCTCAAGCACAAGCCGCCGAACGAGCAGAGCCGCTTCTACCGGGCCTCAGAGAAGATCTTCGAGCGCACGATCGCATTCTACGGGCGCACCCTGGAATGGGTGCTGGCCCGGCGCACGGCCACGCTCCTGGTCGCGGTCGCCACCCTGATCCTGACCATCTGCCTCTATCTCGTCGTGCCCAAGGGCTTCTTTCCCGTCCAGGACACCGGCGAAATCCAGGGCGTGACCGAGGCGAGCCAAAGCGTCTCGTTCGCGGAAATGTCCCGCCTGCAACAGAAGGCGGCCCAGGTGATCCTGAAGGATCCGGCGGTGGAAAACCTCTCCTCCTTCATCGGGGTCGACGGGACCAACACCACCCTCAACAGCGGCCGGATCCAGATCAACCTCAAGCCTCTGGCCGACCGCCATCACTTGCACGTCTCGGATGTCATTCTCCGGCTGCAGCGCTCCCTGGCCCAAACCGACGGCATCACTCTCTACATGCAGCCGGTGCAGGACATCAGCGTGGAGGACATCGTCAGCCGGACCGAGTACCAGTACACCCTGGAGGATCCGGACGCGGGCGAACTAAATCACTACGTCGCCGCCTTCGTGAAAAAGCTCGGCGCTTTGCCGGAATTGGCCGACGTCGCAAGCGACCAGCAGACGCAAGGCCTGACGACCGCCCTGACCTTCGACCGCGCAACCGCGGCGCGGCTGGGCCTCACCCCCCAGGACATTGACAACGCCCTCTACGATGCCTTTGGGCAGCGGCAGATCTCGACTCTCTTCACTCAGCTGAACCAGTACCACGTCATCCTCGAGGTCGAACCCGAGTTCCTCGACCGTCCGGAACACCTCCACGACCTCTATCTCAAGTCGCCGACCGGCGGCGGGGAAATCCCCCTGGCCGCCTTCACCGGCGAAACCACCCACGCCGCGCCGATCCTCATCTCCCACCTGGGGCAGTTTCCGGCTACCACCGTCTCCTTCAATCTTGCCCCCGGGGCCTCCCTCGGCGCGGCGGTCAAGGCCATCCAAAAGGTGGAGAAGCAGCTGCCGACCCCGCCGGCGATGCAGGGCTCCTTCCAGGGCACGGCCCAGGCCTTCGTCGGCTCCCTCACGAACGAGCCGCTGCTCATCCTCGGCGCCCTCATCACCGTCTACCTCGTCCTGGGCGTTCTCTACGAAAGCTACATCCATCCGATCACGATCCTCTCCACCCTGCCCTCGGCCGGGGTCGGGGCACTCATCGCCCTCATGGTCACAGGCTCCCAGCTGACCGTCGTGGCCATCATCGGCATCGTGCTCCTGATCGGCATCGTGAAGAAGAACGCGATCATGATGATCGACTTCGCCCTCCAGGCGGAGCGGCACGAACACAAGAAGCCCTACGACGCCATCCTGTCCGCTGCCCTCCTGCGCTTCCGCCCCATCATGATGACGACGATGGCCGCCCTCCTCGGCGCCGTCCCCCTCGCCCTGGGGAGCGGAGTGGGCTCGGAACTGCGCCGGCCTCTCGGCATCACCATCATCGGCGGGCTGATCCTAAGCCAGCTGCTTACCCTCTACACCACCCCGGTCATTTATCTGTTCTTCGACGAGCTCGCGGCCCGGCTCGCCGCCCACGGGGAAAAGCGCCGGAAGCGCCGGGGCGGCCAGGCCCAGCCGGCACCGGAAGGCGGCTCCGCATGAGCCTGTCTTCTCCCTTCATCCGCCGCCCGGTGGCGACGACGCTCCTGACCGTGGCCATGGCCCTGGCCGGGGCGGTCGCATTCAACCTGCTGCCGGTCTCGCCTCTCCCGCAGGTCGATTTTCCCACGATCTCGATCCAAGCCTCCCTGCCGGGGGCGAGCCCCGAAATCATGGCCTCGTCAGTCGCAACGCCCCTTGAGCGCGAATTCGGGCGGATCTCCGACGTCGCGGAAATGACCTCCCAAAGCACCCTGGGGCAGACCAGCGTGACCCTGCAGTTCGAACTCGGGCGCAACATCGATGCGGCCGCTCGGGATGTGGAGGCGGCGATCAACGCCGCGCGCAGCAACCTTCCGACCGACCTCCAAAGCAACCCGACCTATCGCAAGGTGAATCCGGCCGATGCGCCGATCATGATCATCTCGCTCACCTCCGCCACCCTGCCGCCCGCCGCCCTCTACGACGCGGCCTCCACCGTCCTGGAACAGCGGCTCTCCCAGATCCAGGGCGTGGGCCAAGTCATCGTCGGCGGCAGCTCGGCCCCGGCCGTGCGGATCGACCTCAATCCGACCCAGATTCATGCCTACGGACTGCAGCTGGAAAATATCCGCACCGCCGTCGCCGCCCAGACCGCCAATCTGGCCAAGGGCAGTTTTGACGACGGGCACACCCATACCACCATCACGGCCAATGACCAGATGATGAAAGCGGCCGAGTACCGCCAGATCATCGTCAGTTACCAGAGCGGAGCGCCGGTCAAGCTCTCGGACGTGGCCAATGTCCAGGACTCGGTCCAGACCGTCCATTCGCTCGGCCTGGCCAACGGGCGCCCGGCCGCCTCCGTTATCATCTTTCGCCAGCCCGGCGCCAACATCATCGAGACAGTCGATGCGATCAAGGCGGCCCTGCCGGCCCTGCACGCCGCCATCAGCCCGGCGATCGAGTCGGTGATCGCCCTCGACCAGACGGCGACGATCCGAGCCTCGGTCTCGGACGTCGAGCGCACGCTCGGCATCTCCGTCATCCTCGTAATCCTAGTGGTCTTCGTCTTTCTCCGCGACCCCCGGGCGACCCTGATTCCCGCCGTGGCCGTGCCCGTGTCCCTGATCGCCACCCTGGGGGTGATGTATCTCTGCGGCTATAGTATCGACAATCTCTCGCTCATGGCCCTGACGATCGCGACCGGCTTCGTCGTGGACGATGCCATCGTCGTCCTGGAGAACATCACGCGGTTCCGCGAGCAAGGCCTGGGTGGGATGGAGGCGGCCCTGAAAGGCGCCGCGGAAATCGGGCCCACCGTGCTCTCGATCAGCATCTCGCTTGTCGCGGTCTTCATTCCGATCCTGATGATGGGCGGAATTATCGGCCGGCTCTTCCGGGAATTCGCCGTCACCCTGGCGGTGACGATTCTGATCTCGCTCATCATCTCCCTCACCACCACACCGATGATGTGCGCCCGGCTCCTGCGCGAGGACAAGGGCCACGGCAAGATCTACCAGACCAGCGAGCGGGTCTTCGACTGGATCCTGGCCAAGTATGAAACCAGCCTGGGCTGGGTGCTGGAGCATTCCTTCCTCATGCTCTTCCTGACCATCGCCACCCTGGGACTGACGATCTACCTCGCGATCATTGTGCCCAAGGGCTTTTTTCCCCAGCAGGACACCGGCCGGCTCTCGGGCAACATCCAGGCCGATGAATCCATCTCCTTCGGCGCCATGGCGCAAAAGATTCGGCAGCTGGTCAAAATCGTCCAATCCGATCCGGCCGTCGCCACGGTCGTCGCCTTCACCGGCGGGGGCGGCGGGACCACGACCAACACCGGGCGGTGCTTCATCTCGCTCAAGCCTCTGGCCGAGCGCAAGATCACCGCCGACCAGGTCATCAACCGGCTGCGGCCCAAACTGGCCGGAATTCCCGGCGCCACCCTGTTCCTCCAGGCCGTCCAGGACGTCCGGATCGGCGGCCGGATGAGCGCCGCCCAGTACCAGTACACGATCCAAAGCGACCAGGTTTCGGATCTGAATCTGTGGGGCCCGCGCCTCCTCGCCGCCATGCAGAAACTGCCGCAATTGACCGACGTGAATAGCGATGCCCAAAACAAAGGCCTGTCCGTCGCCGTGACCATCGACCGGGCCACCGCCGCCCGCCTCGGCGTCACCCCCAATGCCATCGATCAGGCGCTCTATGACGCCTTCGGGGAGCGGGAAATCGCCAAGACCTACACCTCGATCAATCAGTACTTCGTGGTCATGGAGGTCGCGCCCGAATACTGGCAATCGCCCGAAGCCCTCGAGAATATCTACGTCAGCACGGCCGGCGGCGGCGTGGCGCCGCTGGCCGCTTTCACCCATTTTCAGGCTCGGACCGCCCCCCTTTCGGTCAACCACTCCGGGGTCTTCCCCTCCCAGACGATCTCCTTCAATCTCCGGCCCGGGGCGGCCCTCGGCCAGGCGGTGGGACAAATCAACGCCACCGAACAAAAGATCGGCATGCCCTCGACCATCACCGGGCAATTCAGCGGGACGGCGGAAGCCTTCACCGACTCCCTAGCCAACGAACCCATGCTGATCGCCGCCGCCCTGGCCGCGGTCTATATCGTCCTCGGGATCCTCTACGAGAGCTTCATCCATCCGATCACCATCCTTTCCACGCTGCCCTCGGCCAGCGCCGGGGCGATTCTCGCCCTCCTCCTCACCCACACCGAACTCAGCTTGATCGCGCTGATCGGCATCATCCTGCTGATCGGCATCGTGAAGAAGAATGCCATCATGATGATCGACTTCGCCCTGGAAGTGGAGCGGCGCGAGCACAAGACCCCGAAGGAAGCCGCCTTTCAGGCCTGCCTCCTGCGTTTCCGCCCCATCATGATGACGACGATGGCCGCACTCTTGGGCGGCCTGCCCCTGGCGCTCGGCACCGGCATGGGTTCGGAACTGCGCCGGCCCCTCGGCATCACCATCGTGGGTGGCCTGATCGTCAGCCAGGCCCTGACCCTGTACACGACGCCGGTGATCTATCTGTATATGGACCGGCTCAACAATTGGGTCGCCAGCCTGCGCTTCGGCACCGCCAGTTCCGGCACCGCCCCCGCCGAACCCCACCCGGCCCGCTAACCTCGCCGCCATGAAAAAGGTCATCTTCGCCTGCGCCGCCTTGGCCCTCCTCAGTTCCTGCAATCTCGCGCCGAGCTACTCCCCGCCGAGAACACCCACACCCTCCGGCTACAAGGAAGGGGGCGAGAGCGGCGTCGGCTGGGACGAGGCCAGGCCGAGCGACGGCGCCCGCCGGACCAAATGGTGGGAGGTCTACGGCGACCCCGCGCTCAGTAACTTAGAAGACCAAGTCCAAGTCTCCAATCAGACCCTCAAAGCCGACGAAGCCGCTTACCGGGCGGCCCGGGCCTTGGTGACGGAGGCGCGCGCCGCCTACTTCCCCGCCGTTACGACCTCCCCCGCTTACACCGCCTTTCGCTCCTCCGACACGGTGCGGAGTTCGACCATCGCGGGCGGCACCAGCACCAGCGGCGGCTCCACCACGACCTCGACCACCACCGGGTCGACCAGCACCACCGGCGGGTCCGGCCAGCTCTACACGCTTCCCGTCACCGCCACCTACGAGCCCGACCTCTGGGGCCGGATCCGGAACACCGTCGCGGTCAATGCCGACAATGCCCAGGCGAGTGCCGGCGATTTGGCCAACGCCCGACTCACCCTCCAGGCGGACCTGGCCCAGGACTATTTTCAGATCCGGGCCCTGGATGAGGAAAAGCGCATCCTCGATGCCACCGTCACCGCCTACCGCCAGGATCTCAACGTCGTTCTCGAGCTCTTCCGCTCCGGCATCGACTCCGACGAGGACGTCGCCCAGGCCCAGTCGCAGCTGGACACGGCGGTCGCCCAGGCCACCGATCTCGCCACCGCCCGGGCCCAGTACGAGCACGCCGTTGCCGTCTTGGTCGGCCAGATGCCCTCCGGCTTTTCCCTCGCGCCCGGGAAATTTCCCGCCGTCCCGCCCGGGGTGCCCTTGCTGATGCCTTCGGCCCTGCTGCAACGCCGGCCGGACATCGCCACCGCCGAGCGGCAGGTCGCCGCCGCCAATGCCCAGATCGGAATCGCCCGGGCGGCCTATTTTCCCGCCCTCGACCTAAGCGCCACAGCCGGCTTCGAAAGCTCCCACCTCTCCCAATGGCTCACCTGGCCGAGCCGCTTCTGGTCTCTCGGACCGGAATTGAGCGAGACGCTCCTCGATTTCGGGGCGCGCAAGGGACAAAACCAGCAGGCGTGGGCTCAGTACGACCAGGCGGTGGCCAACTACCGCGAAACCGTCCTGACCGCCTTCCAGGGCGTCGAGGACAACCTCGCCAATCTGCGGATCCTGGCAACGGAGGTGGCCCAGCGGCAGACGGCGACCGACTCGACCCGCCGCTATCTTAATCTGGCTCTCGCCCGCTTTAAGGCCGGGATCGACAGCTACCTCAACGTCACGACCGCGCAAACCGCCCTGCTGACCAACGAGGAAAATCTCGTGCAAACTCAGCTTCGACAGATAACGGCCAGCGTCGCCCTGGTGCAAGCCATGGGCGGCGGCTGGTCCACGGCCGACCTGCCGAGCCCCTAGCGGCCGGGGCCGGAGAGGGTGAGAATGGCGGTGGCGGCCCCGATCCGCGTCTCGATTTCCGGCGAATCGAGTAACGCGATAAAGCGGCCGAGATCGGCCGCGCCATCCCGGCGGACCAGGCAGCGGCAAGCTTCCGCGCGGGCCAGGGGCGCCCCGTGCTCCAGGATCCGCCGCAGCTTCTCCCGCCAGGCCGCGGCCCGCGCCGGGCTGGCGTTCAGGTCAAAGGCGGCGCCGATCATATAGGGATAGGCCTCGGTCGTGGCGGGCTCCTTGTCGGCGGCCTCGGCCAGTTCGGCCAAGATCGCCGGATCCGTCACCTGCAGCCAGCCGAGCACATAGGCGGCGCGGAGCCGGGCGACGAACTCCGGGCGGGCCAGCGCCCGGCCGATTCGCGCCGTTTGGCTCCGGTCGCCGGCCAGCACCTCCGTCCACAGCCCGAAAATGACCTCCGGCTCGGGATGCGTGGCCACCAGCCGCCGCACCGCCTCGAGCGGGGGGCCGGAGAGAACATCGCCCAGTTTGGCCAGGCTCTCGGTCACGTTGATCCAATCGGTCCCGGGCGGGTCGAGCTGGGCCCGGATCTTGGCCACCCATGATTCGCGCTCCGCCGGCGTTGCCGCGCAGCGCGCCAGTACCCGCCACAGGCCAATCCGCACGAAGGGGGTCGAGTCGCCCGCCGGCAAGGCCGCGGTAAAGACCGGCCGGACCTGGTCCGCCGCCCCATGCAAGGCCAAGGCCTCGGCCGCGTGCAGACGGGCGGTCCCCTGACTGCCGCTCGCCAGCCCGCCGAGGAGGACGGTGAGGGCACGACCGGCCAAGTCCGCGCGCTGCACTTCCAGTTGAAATCCCATCGTCTCTCCCGGCATGTTCCAGATGCTGTTGTCATAGACGACGTAGAGCAACCCGGGCTTGATCTCTCGCAGGCCCATGTACTGGGTGGTGGGGGCACCGGAGCGGAATTCGACCACATGGGTCCAAGTGTCGCCGCCGTCGAAACTGAAGGCGAGGTAGTCGCCATTGGCCTTCGCCCGCCAATTCTTGAGAAAAAGCCGGGCCGGCGTCCGGACCCCCACGGCGCAGACCAGAGTCCCGTCGTGCATCTCGATCAGATCGGGATCCACTGCGGCCCCGATCATCTCGCTGATCGGCACGTAGCCCGGCGCCTGTGCGTCGGCATAGAGGTGCTCCCATTGCTTGGTGTCGTAAATGTCGATGCCGGGAAAGGCCACCGGCGCGGGCACGGCCCAGGTGGCGCCGCCGTCGTCGGAATGGGAGCCATAAAGATCGCGGCCGGTCCGCATCAGGCAGAGGAGGCGCCCGGCATGGGACCCTTGGGAAAGGCGCACCAGGACGGGCTCGCCGAAGCCCTCCGTCCCCACCCCGCTGTCGACTCCCACGGTCGCCAAATAGGCCCAATGCGCGCCCTGGTCGGAGGAGCGCAGCACCACCACCCGGGATTTCATCATCGTTGGCATGTAGGCCGAGGGCGCCGTGTCCCCCTTGAAGCGCGAGTACACCAGCGTGAGCAGGTCGTGATTGGGCATTTCGATGACCGAGCGGTGCAGCCGGGCCGAGGTGTGGGGGGAGCCGTTGTCGCCGGTCGACCCGCCCCATTCGATCTTCGGCAGGTAGAAATCGGCGTCGCTCGGCCCCACGAAGGTGTGAAGGTCGTCATGGGACTTCCACACCTCGCCCACCCCGTGCTCGGGCCGCGCCCCCGGCATGATATAAGTGTCGAGCAGAAGAATGGTGCCGTCGGCGCATTCCACCATGCCGCCCTCGATGTTCACGTCGTCGTGATTCGCCTGATAGGTCCAGGGCTGCCAGGTCTGGCCGAAGTCGCGGGAGATGGCCGAGGCGATCCGGCCGTGATACACTTCCTTTTTCTTGGTGTAGAAGGGCGCGAGATTGAGCTGCGACTGGCAGAAGAGAGTCCCCTGGGAGGAGCAGAACAGAAATGGCTGGCGGCCGTCCCCGGCGATGATCGCGACGGGAGGATGCATGGTCAGGCTCACGCGGGGATCGGCCGCGAGCACCACCAAGCGGTCAGCCACTTTCACTTGGGCCAGGGTGTCCGGACCATGGATCGGATCGGCCCGGGGGGCGGCCGAGGCGGGAGCCAGGGCCCCGAGGGCGCCGGCGGCGACAAAGAGTAAGAGCAGGGGAGATCGCATAGGGGAAATTAAGCGGCAACGCGCAAAAGCCAGCAGACCAGAAGGAGGAGGAGGAGCAAGGCTCCGGCGGTCCAGGCCACCAGCACCGGGGGCGAGCGCCCGCGCGTCGGCGCGAGGCTGAACAGGCAGCCAGCCCCGACGCTCACAACCAGGGAAAACGGCATAATGAAGAGGAAGCTGATCGGGGCCGCCCCGGTCAGAACGTCCCAGTAGCCGATGAGGATCGCCGTCGTCACGCTGTAAACCGTGCCCATCAGGGCGCCAAATGGCGTCGAGAACTTCACAAACAGGGCGAGAACGAAGAGGCCGAACACCGGACAAACCAGGAGGTTGACCGTCTTGTTCGTGACTTCAAACAGATCCCCTTTGACATAGACCATGGCCAGGCTCGCTCCGATCGCGATCAGCCCGATGACCAGCGCCAGCCAGCGGGTGATGCGCAGCTTCTTCGCCTCACTGCGCCCGGCCGCCGCCTTGGTCGTCCCGACGAAATCCGTCATGATCACGGTCAGGACCGAATTGGTGCCGGAGCTCAGGCAGGACATGGAGGCCGAGAGCAGGCTGGCCACGACCAGACCAGCGATTCCGGCGGGAAGAAAATGGCTCACATAATAGGGAAAGAACTGGTCCCCGCTGTTCTGAAACGTGTGACCGGGCGGAATGGCCTCGGGATGGCGATGGAAGAAGGTGATCAGGGCCGCTCCGACCATGCCGAGGATGACCGAAATCACGCCGTTGGCCAAGTTGTTGAGCAAAAACGTCCGCCGGGCCGCCTTGGCGTCCCGGGTGGTGAGAAAACGCTGGATCGAGGCCTGGTCGGACGTGCCGCTCGCGATGTAGGCGATGGTGTAAGTGATAAACGCGCCGATGATCGTGACCCGCACATGGGGATCGAAACTGAAGAGCGGCTGCTTTGGCCAGTGCGCCTCCCAATGGGTCGGCCACCAGGCCGCCACCCCGCCGGTCTTGATCGTGATCGAGACAATGGTGAGCAAGGCGCCGAGCAGCATCATGCAGAACTGGATCACCTCTGTGATCATGACAGTGCGGATCCCGCCAAAGAGCGTATAGAGGGTGGTCAACAGGCCGACCCCGACCATGAACATTTGGCCTTGCGGCGGGGTGCAGCCGGTCACCGAGGTGAGAATGGTAGAACCGGTGTAAAGGATCAGCGCCATCCAGATCAGCCGGGTGACGATATAGGTGATGGAGCCAAGCTTGCGGGTGGAGCGGCCGAGCCGGGTCTCGAGCAGTTCGTAGGCGCTGGTGATGGGCAGGCTCATCACCACCGGGATGAACCAGCGGCCGACGGCGATCTGGACAAAGGGAATGATCGCGACAGCGACGGCGACGGACAGGATCGGGCCGAACTGGATGTATTCTCCGGGAGTCCCGATGTAGGAAATCATGCTGAACAAGGCGGAGAAGAGCGAGATTCCCACCAGAAAGGGCCGCATGCTCCGGCTGGCCAAAAAGTATTCCTCCGTCGTGTGCTGCTTGCGCGAAGAGGCCAGCCCGATCACGACCAGGGCGATCACGTAGATGACCACGACCGTCCAGTCGAAGGTCCCGAAGCCGTGGGAGGGCTCAGCCCCGCTTTCCGCGCTCCGGGCGTTGGGTGCCGCCAGGAGCAGCGGCCCCAGCAGCGCCCACTGCCAACCAAACCGACGGCCAGGGGTGCGGAGCAGGGGCAGCGAAGGGTTCAATCGCCCCGAAAAAAGAGACTTACTCCGGCCGATGCAACCGCGAATGGTGCTGTCGGTCCCGGGGACGACCCCGATGCTCGATCTCCCGGCCGAGCAGGGTGCTGAACACCTTGAGGGCGGGAATATGGTTGCCGAAGACCATCAGACACACGGTCAGAGGCGTCGACACCAGCAGGCCCGGAGCGCCCCACAGCCAAGTCCAAAACACCGCCGCAAACATCAACGCCAGGCCCGAGATCCCCGCCGCCACGCCGTACATGACGACCTCGACGAGGTTCGCCGTCACGATTTCGGCCAGCATGTAAAGGCCGAGGGCATAGGCCACTTTCGACCAACCCGGGTCGATCGCGACCGCCAAGGCGACGGGAAAGGCCGCGGCCACCCAGGGGCCGAGGAAGGGCACGAACCGCAGCAGCATCGAGAGCAGTCCCCACAAGAGGACATGCGGGATGCCGATCAGCCACAGCCCAAAGCCGATGAAGATCCCGTACCCAGTATTGACCAACAGCTGCATGTAAAGATAGCGGTAGACCCGGGTGGTGGACTCGTCGACCGCGGCCCGGATGGCCGGGACGCGCTCGGTCGGCACCAGCTGCAAAAGCCGGTCCTGGATCTCATCGCGCTGCATGAGGATCGCGATGACAAATATGATCGCCATTCCCGCGAGGCCGAGCGGTCCAAGCACTGGGGCGGCCACCGACCCCATGGCGGCCAGCGTGGAGCGCGGGGCCTGCTCGACTTGCACCGCCACGGGGTGATGGCCTTCTTCGCCCAGACTCTCCGCCGGCGCCGTCAATTCCTTCTCATACCGGCCGAGCATTTCCATCACCTGGGAGAGGGCCCCGGACTCGTCCGGGACTTTCAGCTTGGAGACCTTGGTGTCGATATTCTGCTCGTACCGGGGCAACGCCCGCACCACCTCCCAGGCCTGCAATGTCATGACCCAGCCGATCGCAGTGATCACGCCGATGGCCAGGCCCGTGGCCAAGACGACCGACGGGATCTTGCCGAAGCCCCAGCGGCGGAACCGCGCCACCAGCGGCCAGAGCAAGAAGGCGATCAGGGCGGCGATCGCGATCGGAATCAGGACCGATTTCCCGACCCGAAGCATCAGCACCACCAGGACAAAGATCGCCAGATTGGTCAGGACTGCAAAGCGGCTGGCCCTCTCGTCGTCGCCGATTTTCAAAGTATTGGACAAGATAGACCCATCCTGAGGCCCGAGGAGCCCTCTGACAACACCGGCGACCAATCTTCCGCCGCGGCGGCCGGCGCGCCTCATCGTTGCGGCGGCTGCCCGTCCTGCAGGAGCGCCAGGGCGCGGCGGACGGCGGTGCGGTA
>Ga0302320_10012453_pt1 | contig 17866 bp, 18 predicted proteins | sample Bog_T0_3_FD_202130 | JGI IMG/M metagenome (GOLD analysis project Ga0302320, IMG submission 202130) | Peat permafrost microbial communities from Stordalen Mire near Abisko, Sweden - Bog_T0_3 | ecosystem: Environmental > Terrestrial > Soil > Wetlands > Peat | place: Sweden: Abisko, Stordalen Mire...
ATAACCGAAGTCTGACAAAAGAGCTTCTTATTTTGACCGCTAGTTGGCTCCTTCTCTCCAAGCATGAGGATAGTTTCCTAATGTAATCAAGCAAGTCATCTTGAAATGAATCGGAATCTTATTAGCTTAGCTGAATATCGAAGGTCCTTTTTGGGCATACCAGTGTATTCCAAGATCTCTGGCCATATCGATGCTATCCAGTCGATCCGAGGTAAGCAGAGGTAGTTTTATTTCCTTCTAGGTTTCTTTACTCATGATCTAGTCGTCCTTATATATGTTGCTCAGCTCAATCTGTGTTTAGTGCGAGCTAGTTTTTTATATATAAAGAAAAATAGAAAGTATGTGGAAAATGGGGTCCTCTGCGCGTGTAACATTTCCATAAATTTAGAAGTCCTCATATCTGGAAGATTCTTTTTTCCCATCTCAAACTTGCCCCGCTCAACGTCTAATGTTTCGATTGCCTTGGCCGGTAGACAGACGCGCAAAATAAAAGAGCGGTAGATGTTAAAAGGGGGACAAGGGGTTTGTTGCGTTCAAGACTCGCTTGGTGTTCTACCATTTATTCCCACAGAGTCAGGCTACTTCAAGAGCCTCAAGACCCTTTCATGTATATAGGAACCCTCAGCCCTAAAAGGGTTTACAGGATGAATTTGAGTGTCTCGTGGCTATAGAACAATGTTGATGTGCTCCCGCCAGTCGGTAGGTGGGTGAGCAGCTCTCCTTTTGGAATCTGGATTCGATAGCCTGCTAATTGAATAGCAACTCGGTACCATCATGCTATCTGAATTCGGTTATGCATGTCGGACCAGGCCCCGGTTGTTCATTAAGGGGTCTTAGTATGGTGTACATCTTGATTATCTGCTACTTGTTCAAAATCATCTCTCTCTTCTATCCATCCATCCATCTTAACTCCCTCAATCAATCGTGCAAATAAGCTTACCCATACTCGCATTGCTCTCCATAAACTTATGAGCCTCCACCACATCCTCCCACTTAAACACCTTATCCACAAACAACTTCAATGTTCCATCCTCAAACTTAGGCAAGTACGTCTCAAGCTTATTCCTCAACTTCTCCTGATAATCCAAGTCCCTGCCTCGCAAACTACTCCCTTCAATTCTTATCATCCTCCTGATAAAGCCTCCAATATCTACACCGGCAGGTAGTTTCATTCCACCCAATCCTCCTACCTGTACAATCCTGCCATGTCTAGCAGCAACATCCAGATTCCCCTGGAAATAGGGGGCGCCGACGAAATCAATGACAATATCAACTCCTTTTCCATCAGTCTCCTTCAAGATTTCTTTGGACCAATCTTGTGTCTTATAGTTGACACCGAAATCAGCACCGAGTTCTTCGGTACAGAATTTTATCTTCTCGTCCGAACCAGCGGTGATGAAGATTTTTGAGGCGCCGGATACCTTGGAGAGTTGGATGCCGGCAATGGATACTGATGAAGCTCCTGCATGCCAGAGGATACTTTTTCCCTTCGTAAATTCACCGATGAAAAACATTGACTGAGTTGCGGTTATCCATGCCTATTCTCTTTTTGTTAGTTATTTCCTTGCATTTCCAGGTTATCATCCATCCATTCCTCATTGCACGATGAAATTTTTTTTAAAATCAAAATTAAAACCCACCTCAGGAATGCCCGCAGCTTCTTCCCATTTTAAACCCTTTGGTTTTCTAAGCAGCATCTTCGTACTAACAACGATAAACTCCGCGTACGCCCCTCCATATGCCAAACCAAAAACCTCGTCTCCTTTCTTAAAGTTTTCTTTGCCGCCATCTTTCTCTTCGTCAATTTCTTCGATTGTGCCTGAGAATTCCACGCCGAGGGTTGAGGGAGCTCCAGGGGGGATAGGATAATTCCCATCTCGCTGGAGGAGATCCATGCGGTTGAGCCCGAAGGCTTTGATTCTTACGAGGGCTGTCCCAGGGATACGGACGGGTTTCGGGATAGAGGCGTTGAGGAATACTTTGATGGGGTCAGTGATACAGTTGTAAATGCACGAGAAGAGACTGAATATATGAGGTGGTGAAGGGTTGTGAGATTTTGGAGACAAGACTCAAAGTCTACTGAACGAAGGAATAGCTTTGAAATTGCAGATAGCTACACCTAAATTCGACTCTAGACGGGAATGGAGAATAGCAGTCGACCTACAAGATGTAGCAGGCCCCTTGCCATTTTTAATATCTATATTGAGAAGTTAGATTAGATGTATTATCCAGGATATATATATAATATTTAAAGGATAACTTTACCAACAGCCCGCATCGTTTCGCCCATTTTCACAATTCAATCAATCAATCACAAAATGATGAAAGTAATTATAAAGTCTTTTCAGCCACGATAAGACAAGACAAGAAATTAAGTTGGAAGATAATTTTTAGTGGTTCCACTGTTGATATTTATATATGACGACATCAGCTCCCTCACCTTGCTTACAAATTGCAAATTACAAATATCTATTGAAATCTCAGGGAGATGTCAGCGTAGACTCAGCATAGGCACATTTCTAATATCCGGGTATCCATTCGTGTTTGAATAGATGTAATATATGATCATTGTGTGTGTTATTTCGAAGTTTTGGGCGTGGTGTGCGGGTATTAGGCGGACATACAAGTAATATAAACAAGGGATTTGTGGGTATAGTTACAACAAGCTGACCAGCATTATTTCGAGTAAGGGAGAAATTCAAATAAGCATTGTTGGTGTTTTGTTGGTATAGCATATCTCTCACTCTGGAAAACATAATCTCATGTATTCATGTCAATTCAATTCTACAAGCCTTTTAATGACCGATGGAATATCCGCAACGCCCCGAAATGCAACCTGCAACAAACCAAAAGTAACTCCAATTATGGTAGTTGCCTGGTCTGTCTCTCAACCTCGTAGGTGAAGTCGAAGTAAGCTTTATCGAATTGATGAACACGCACGTAACCGTCTTCCCCTCCGCTAGCATACCCTGGAAACGGATTAGTATTATTTGACTTAAGAGCAAAACTTTTGGTCCAAATTCTACCACAAAAAGAAGGGGTTTGTAACTTCCGGAACATCCAAAGGTTTGGTTCCCACAGCCCGAGGAATTGGGAGACCATCAAACCAGCACTTGCGGGGCTCCAGAGTTTAAAAGAAGTAATAAATATACATACCCTTGCCGTTCGGATCTACTGCAACAGTGTTAAGTGGTCCGAAGTGTCCTCTCACACGGCCAATTTCCTCCTCGAAAATCTTGTGGTAGAAGCGGGCTTCGAATTTCCCTTGGCGAGACGAAGTTGTGGTGACGTCCATTGCTGCTTGACCACCTCCAAGAATAACAAAGTCCTTTTTAGGAGTGATGGAAGCACTGTTAAGTGGAGTATCGGCTACATAGGTTTTCATGACTTCAAGATCTCTTGCATTGATGAGCTATTGCCGTCAGCCTGTTTCACGTTGGTGTCAAACATCGAGCCTCCTACCTTGGCAGTCTTGTCTTTTGAGGCAGTAATGAAGTATGTTCTATCGGACGACCATTGTATATCGGTGACTTGGAGGTCATGAACCGGAACATTATCGAGTTGTTCTCCGGTCTGTGTCCAGTCAGCATTTCAGAAGCACCAGGAAGAAACCAAACGCACCTTGGCGTCATACTGCGAAACGCTTCCATCTTCGTGTCCTGCAATGATATACTTCGACATGTAACTCCAGCCAGCACGAGTAGCCTTGCTCTCCTCACATCGGATAACCAAAGGTCTCTCATCAGATTGCTCGGCCTCCACATCCAGAGTGACATCCAGAACCACGATCGTTGCTAGGAATCCCATCCGTTGTTCCGTAACAGCCAACAGCTGAGAACCATCTTCGTTGAATTCAACCCACTTGACAGCAGTGTCGAAATTCCAGACCTTCAGGCATTTTCCTGTCCGAATATCCCATAACCGAACTGTGTTGTCTGCCGCACCACTTGCGAATACTGTGCTTGTTGGGTCCGCATCAACAGTCCATAAAGCCCCCTCGTGGCCGTGATATGTTCCTAATCGCTCGCCATTGTGTGCGTACCAAGCGCAAATGTGCTTATCCTTCGCGGCGGAGAATATGATGTCGCCGTCTCTATTGTATCTATTTTGATGTCAGTACGATGATGCTGCGACTGTATCATATACTGGAAGAATTGTGCGTACTTGATTTGGGTCAAAGCCCGCTCCTATATAATTTATTAGATTGATTTGGTGATTTTTTTGGGGGGGGATTTTGTGAGGGGATGGGATATAATATTACTTACATGTCCCTGCAAAAGGATGGGTCTCATGCTTGCGACACAGGTTTTTGGCAGTCGAAGCTACAGAGAGATGTATTCAGGACGATGTACTTAGGTTTATGTAGGATTTGTAGATGTTCTGTGACTCGTCGAGTTGAGTCAGAGCTCTCTTTTCTGGTTCTGCGTTAAGGCAAATCGTTAAATTGACAGTTCGAAAATGGTAGTGGGATGAAAATGTGGTTGAACCAATCAGACAGCGACAAGCGAAAAGGCTGAGAACCTGGAAGTTTTGGTTTAACAGAGGGGGAAGCAAGAAAAGTGTGTCCCGCTAAACAAAATGAGGCAAAATTTAGGTAATAGGTAATAGGTAATAGGTAATAGGTAATAGGTAATAGGTAATAGGTAATTTACTGGCAAATGGTAAATAAAATAAAAAAATACTGATGCGCGTTGCAGAGCATGAATTTGACTCATGCAATTATCATCCTTACCCTCCAGCTGTTCCGGATTCTAATTCCTTGTTGCTTGGTCCAGATAATGATTAGCCTATTACTCACTCTTTTCTAGTTTCAATATTTGAAGTTCAATCTTGAATATTTACAAATTGGGCAATTGGTGTATACTGTATATCTTCAACACATATTCTACACCAATAATCCAACGTCTGTTTCTGCACTATCGGACAGAGAAACTCCGATCTCATCTTGTTGCCCCTATCAGATTTTTGTATTCCTTCTTCCAAGCGTACAAGCTCATTCATTGCCTTGTCATGATTGCCAAGCGAGGCGCCGCACAGCTACAGCTACAGCTACAGCTCCAACAACAGCGTCTGCGTTGTCGTCAAAAATCAGCCCGCTTGATTTTCGGTTTAAGGGACACTATTGAACTTGAACATACCTCTTCTCGACGATCGGCCGCACATTATTCCTCGCTATCCTCCGGACAGGCCTTGCTTGTACGACCATCCCCCAGATCGCGGGGGGTTTTTTCTCAAAAATTCTTAAACAACCCCACTATCTTCACTTGCACCGACACCAGACAATTCTCGAGCACCCCTTTCGCCATGACGGCCACCAAGATCGATGGCACGGCTATTGCGAAGAAGATTCGCGAGAGAATCCACACCCAAATTGAAAATGCTAGAAAATCAAATCCAAGATACAAACCATCTCTCAAGATCATCCAAGGTGAGTGACAATTACAATCAAGCAGAAGCCAAATGCTAACAATAATCCAGTGGGTGATCGATCCGACTCAAGTACGTATTATGACCCAAGTTGGTTTCCTGCTGTCACTAATCTTATATAGCAACTTATGTCAAAATGAAGTTAAAAGCGGCTGAAGAGGTCTGTTGAACTTTTGATCCTGACCTCGGCATGCTTACTGACTTCCTTTGTAGGCTAATATCGAATGCGAGCTTTTGCAATTCCCCGAGTCCATCAGCGAAGCCGAACTTCTCGAGACGATTGCCCGCCTAAACTATGATCCAGCAGTCCATGGCATTCTCGTTCAATTACCTGTACCCAAGCACATCTCGGAATATGCGGTGACATCTGCCGTCTCAGACGAGAAAGATGTAGATGGATTTGGGGCAACCAATATTGGAGAACTTGCCAAGCGGGGAGGCCACCCACTATTTACCCCTTGCACACCGAAAGGTGTAATGGTATTACTCGAGGAGAGCGGTGTTGACCTGAAAGGGAAAAATGCTGTGGTACTTGGACGAAGTGATATCGTGGGGAGTCCTGTCAGCTACCTCCTCAAGAATGCTGATGCCACTGTTACTGTCTGTCACTCCCGAACTGTAGGTCTTGAAGACCACATCAAGCAAGCAGATGTGCTTGTTGCAGCTATTGGGAAGGCAAATTTCGTTAGAGGCGAATGGTTAAAACCTGGGGCTGTGGTCATCGATGTTGGAACTAACTTTGTCTCAGACCCTGCAAAGAAATCAGGTCAAAAGCTGGTGGGAGATGTGGACTTCGAGTCAGCATCACAAGTGGCATCACAAATAACGCCTGTACCAGGTGGAGTTGGCCCCATGACAATTGCTATGTTGCTCCAAAATGTGGTAGATTCCGCTACAACATATTTCGATAAGCAAAAGGCTAGGCATATTCTGCCACTCCCCCTGAAACTTCTAAATCCCGTCCCCTCAGATATTGCTATTTCTCGAGCACAGCGCCCCAAGAAAATCACGACTGTTGCAAAGGAGATTGGCATTGCTGGGGACGAACTTGAACCTTATGGTGCATACAAAGCTAAGGTAGACTTGAGTCTTCTTAAACGCTTGGAGCATCGCCAAAATGGACGATATGTTGTTGTTACCGGTATCACACCTACCCCTCTTGGCGAAGGAAAATCCACTACCACTATGGGTATCACTCAAGCCCTCTCAGCTCACTTGAACCGCATTGCATTTGCAAACGTTCGCCAGCCAAGTCAAGGACCGACCTTTGGAATCAAGGGAGGAGCTGCTGGAGGTGGCTACAGCCAAGTTATTCCCATGGACGAATTTAACTTACATTTGACTGGTGACATTCACGCCATTACGGCCGCAAACAACCTTCTCGCTGCTGCCATTGAAACGAGAATGTTCCACGAGAACACACAGAAAGATGGCGCTCTTTACAAGCGTCTCGTTCCAGCGAAGAAGGGCAAGCGCGAATTCCAGCCCATAATGTTCCGTCGTCTGAAGAAGCTTGGGATCACCAAAACAAAGCCTGATGAACTTACCCCGGAAGAGATTACCCGTTTCGCCAGATTAGATATTGACCCTGATACTATCACATGGCGACGTGTACTTGATGTGAACGATCGTCATCTGAGAGGTATTACTGTTGGTACAGCTGGCACTGAAAAGGGCCAAACCAGGGAAACTGGGTTTGATATCTCAGTGGCTAGTGAATGTATGGCCATTCTAGCACTCAGCAATGATCTCAATGACATGAGAGAGCGTCTTGGTAGAATGGTTATTGGCACATCGAGAAGTGGCGATCCAGTCACTTGTGATGATCTTGGAGCTGGTGGAGCTTTAACAGCATTGATGAAGGATGCCATTAAACCTAATCTTATGCAAACTTTGGAGGGAACTCCTGTCTTTGTTCACGCTGGACCTTTTGCAAATATCAGTATTGGCGCAAGCTCTGTTCTAGCAGATAAACTTGCTCTCAAGCTTGCTGGTACAGAAGCAGACGAGAACCACAACGAGAAGACTGGATTTGTTATCACCGAAGCTGGCTTTGACTTCACTATGGGCGGAGAGCGTTTCTTTAATATCAAGTGCCGATCTTCAGGACTTATTCCTGATGTCGTTGTTATAGTTGCGACCGTTCGAGCATTGAAGGTTCACGGTGGTGGCCCTCCAATCGCCCCTGGCGCTGCACTTCATAAGATATACCGAGAAGAGAATGTTGATATTCTTCGAGCAGGCTGTGTTAATCTTAAGAAACATATTTCAAACGCCAAGCGATATGGTGTTCCAGTCGTCGTTGCCATCAACAAGTTCGAGACCGACACCGATGCTGAGATTGAAGTCATCCGTGAGGAGGCTATCTCTGCAGGTGCCGAAGATGCTATTCCAGCTAACCACTGGGCTGAAGGTGGTAAAGGTGCAGTCGATCTCGCAAAGGGTGTTATCCTTGCGAGTGAGAAAGAAAAGAATTTTAAACTCTTATACAGCCTAGATGGAGACGTTCAGACACGCATTGAAGCTATTGGGAAGGAGATGTATGGTGCAGAGAAGGTTGAGTTTAGCGAGATCGCGCAGAAGAAGGTTGATACATATACCAAGCAAGGCTTTGGCAACTTGCCAATTTGCATTGCTAAGACGCAATACTCCTTGTCTCACGACCCTGACCTTAAGGGTGCACCAACTGGCTTCACTGTTCCAATCCGAGATGTACGATTAGCTGCTGGCGCTGGATACCTGTAAGTTTTTCTAAGATTCCGGTCGGGACACACTACTAATATTTCAAAGCTACGCCTTAGCAGCAGACATTCAGACAATTCCAGGTCTACCTACAGCGCCTGGGTATCTCAATGTCGATGTCGATACCGAGACCGGAGAGATCGATGGTCTCTTTTAGATATTTTACTGTCCATTTTTAAGAATCGCTACATAGACCTAAAAGGCTAGCGGCATTCGGGATTTATTTTTTCAATTTTCAACAGCATTTGGTAGAAGAAAAGCGCATTCAACGCGCGGGTTAAGCATCTTTCAACGAGAGGCGTTAGTGAAACATTTAGGTGACTGGGCTCGATAGAGTCTATAGAGATATCCTCCATGATCAACCCATGGTATCAATGAGCATAAAATTCAACTATTTCAAAAGCTACAACAATTTACGTTTTTGCTGGTGATATGTAAAATGTCAATGCTCCTTGTTTCGTAGATAATTAAAGTTATTTCATTTTATCTCAAGTAGTCATATTTGTTAATGCCGATGTTCTTCGATTTGTAGGTATCTCTCATAGCTTTGAACAAATATAATGCATTTCATTCCTATGTCCGAGCCGTGGCTCTTCAAAATTAACACCCCCAACGCCTTGATATCCCTCCCACCCCAATCAATGTGTCTTCAACCAAGCTAGCATCTGTTGATACGCATCCGCCTGCGCCTGCTTAATATTTAACGCCTCATACTCACCCAGAATCGCAAACCCGTGCGGAACTCCTGAATAAGTCTTGAATTCGTGCTGAGCGCCACTGACCTCCGTCAAATGCTTCTCTCCATACTCGATCGTCTCTTTCGGAAACAATTGATCGTTCTCCACACACACAAACGTCAATGGAGCTTCGATTCCTTTGAAATCATCTGTTCCCACTAATGTTGCGTGTGCAATGGCACCCGCTTTGATAAATGGTCCTTTCTTAAGCACTCCAGTTTCCTCATCGCTTTGCTGTCCCCAAAGGCTCGTATCCGACTGCTCACTAGAAGCAAGCAACAGCGTAATCCTGCCCCCGAAACAATATCCTGCACTATAAATGCCGCCACCACTCGCCACCGCATCGGCAAACTCGTCTTTCGCCGCCTCGATAACCTTATGTATGATAGGCAGAACCTTTTCTGGCGTCTGCCTAGCAAGCCACATATCGATTAAAAAGCTTTTAGCTGTTTCCGCGGCTTTGATTTTTATCTGTTCGAGGAATGAGGGATCTTTTTCTTCAGAATAAGTTGCGGAGCCGGGTAAGGGGTCGTTGTTGAACATATCGGGTAGGACGACTAGGAAGCCTTCAGAGGCGTAGGCATCCGCTTGCAGCTGATTGTTTTCAGAATGCAGACCGGTGGCACCGGTGAGAAAGAGGAGGAGTTTGGCGGGGGATGAAGGGTAGGAGGCGGGCTTCGAGATGTAGACGTCGACTCCACCAAGTTGGGATAATTCTCCTGCGGGGCCTACACCGAATGCTGCTGAGGGTCAGGGCCAGCTTGCTTCATTTTGTCCGATATTTGAATAAGATCAGTACTTACGGGTAGGTCTATCTGTAACGCAGTGTTCCTATTGCGAAATTCAGTCACGGCCTACTCTACATGGATTCATTCTCGACCTACACCAAGACCGAGACTCGCACCACTTTGGTCAACAGTTGAATCTCCAGGAAAAACACTCTTCTCTGCTGCCTCTACTTCTGCCTCTGCTACTGCATCGCTCTCTGGTGCTTTTGTTGCAACCTCTGGTTCAGCCATGATTGTTTTGTAGGTGCGTAATTGTGGAATAAGTGTTAATGATGAAGGCGGTGCCTTGTTTGATTTGACCCCCTGATCGTTTTGGCGGGGTAGGTAAGGTATGGTATTACCAAAATATTCGCTATTTATGATTACCTAGATATACGATTAAATGGGCCAATCGGAAGCCTAAAGTCAGAGATAAAATATGGGTAATTCAGGCACCGAAAAGTACCTAGCTAGCAAATTAATATAATATTGATATCTTGCAGTCGTTATTTGGTCAGCCCTGTTAGTTCGGTACCCCCCCTTTCCCTGCCGAGTTTACTACTATACACGAGATCGCGTTGAACGCGACCCAAAATTTACATCTCATTCCAAATTCTAAGTCAATAAACTACTTTTGCCTCCTCTTCTACACGACAGATTTAACATGGATGCAGCAGAAGCGCAGATCACCAAAGGTGCTTTGAAGTACGTAGTATTCCTACATTTCTAGGTCATTCTTTCTAATCCACCACAGCGCCATTTTCAACGAACCCGAGAGACTAGAATATGAATTCCCCGTCCCAGTATTCCAATGTGTGCAGATTAAAACACTCGCGCCAACTGGAGATGGTGTTGCCGAGAGATTTCGAATCGTGTTGAGCGATACTCAGAACTTCGTACAGAGTATGCTGGCTACTCGTAAGTATACCAGCTCCCTTTCTGCGCAGAAGTTATTAATGAGGGTTCAGAGGCAAACCATGTAATTCACGACGGCAAATTGAAGAAGGGATGTTTTGTTCGACTCAAACAATATCAAGCAAATGCTGTAAAAGGCAAAAGGTTCATTGCCATCCCAATTCAAAAGTTCGAAGGCTAACTTTCCTAGAATTCTGATCATCCTAGACCTCGAAGTTATTGAAAGCCTTGGAGAAATGGAGAAGCTGGGTGAGCCTACAGCATTGGTAGCCAAAGACGAGGAAGATGCCAAGCCTGCGAACACGACCATTGGCGGAAACGGCTTCTATGGAGCTAAAACCGAACAACCCTCCGCGCCAGCTCGCGCTCTACCATCTCGTACTGGACCTTCTAGCTCTGCAGGCGGCACACATGGAAATATATATCCCATTGAAGGGCTATCTCCATATGCGCATAAATGGACAATCCGAGCTCTGGTCACAAGCAAGTCTGATATCAAGACTTGGTCCAAGCCGAACAGCGAGGGCAAGCTCTTCAGTGTAGATCTGTTGGACGATAGCGGAGAGATTAAGGCTACTGGTTTCAACGCGCAATGCGATGAGTTCTACGATTTACTACAAGTAGGATCGCTCTACTACATCTCGAGTCCTTGCAAAGTTCAGCTTGCGAAGAAGCAATTTAGCAGAATCAACAACGACTACGAGCTAAGTTTTGAGAGGGATACCCAAATTGAAAAGGCCGAACACCAGGGTGATGCCCCACAACTCAAGTTCAACTTTTCAACTATTGCTGATTTGCAAAACATTGAGAAGGACAAGATCGTGGATGTCATTGGAGTCCTCAAGGAAGTCGGCGAAACACAACAAATTACTTCTAAGACAACTGCGACGAACTTTGATAAACGAGAGTTGACTCTAGTGGATGATACCGGATACTCAGTTAGGCTTACAATCTGGGGCAAGACCGCACAGTCATTCGAGGCAAACCCTGAAACCATCATGGCCTTCAAGGGTGTCAAAGTCTCGGATTTCAATGGCAAGAGTCTAAGCTTGCTTTCTTCTGGCTCTATGACAATGGATCCCGACATCCAGGAAGCCCACAAATTGAAAGGATGGTATGATTCCCAAGGACGGACTGAAAATTTCAGCACTCATTCGAACTTCACATCTGCTGGTGCTGCTGGTGGACGCCAAGAGCCAAACAAGACCGTTTCCCAAGTCCGAGATGAGCAACTTGGCATGAACGATCCTGAGAAAGGCGATTACTTTAGTCTCAAAGCCACCGTCGTCTACATCAAGCAAGATAACTTCGCATATCCGGCTTGTCTGGGCGAACAAAGTGAAAAGGGCGACAAGTGCAGTAAAAAGGTCATTCAAGATACAGACGGCACATGGCGTTGTGAGAGGTGCAATATCAATAATCCTAGACCACTGTATCGTTATCTCCTGAGCCTGAATGTAAATGATCATACCGGTCAGTTGTGGTTGAGTTGTTTCGACGATATCGGACAAATGATCATGGGCATGTCAGCCGATGAACTGACGGAACTTAAGGAGAACGATACAGCTGCTACAGAAAAGGCTTTTGATAATGCGAATTGCAAAGCTATGACTTTTAAGGTCAGAGCCAAAATGCACACTTACCAAGATGTGCAGAGGTAGGTTTTTTGCCACATCCTTCTTATCAACCCCAGATGCAAAAAAAAGGCACTGACTTGTGTGAATAGCGTTCGTTATCAAGTCGTCGCAGCATTTCCTATTAATTTCGCTGCGGAAGCCAACAAACTTGCGGAGCTTATCAAATCGTACAATATTGACTAATAGGCCCCTGCTTCTTTTATTGACTTCCAGAATGCACACGATATCTAGTTCATGTATTTCTGTTGCTGCATCGAAGAATGGAACTTTGGGAGGGCAAAACTAAAGAGTTTGTGGGTCATCGTACATCTTGTCTGTACTGAGTTGGCTGGCTAATAGAGCAAGGAGATGATGGAATGAAGTATATTTTTTCATGTCACGGAAGCGCTAGCAGTTATTTTTGAGATGGAGATCGGATAGGCGTTAGCGGGTTAGCAACTGAGGAATTGTGAAGGTGTGGATGGTATGAGTAGATAAAAAGGTCTCACCAAATGAATCGCTTGTTTTGTATGTGAATAGCCTTTTCTATAGGGTAAATGCTGCTATGGAATTTGTTAAAATATCACTCCTTTATCTGAGGTGAGTTGGGTAGAGTTGGGTTGGCTTTAATGTGATTTCGAGGGCATAATAAGCTTTAGGGTATTCTGCAGCAAGGTGATTGATGGTGATTGAGATTACAATTACAGGAAGTAGATTGTGCGAACAATCATGGGGGTGTGTCTTTAGGCTGTCATCAGGAAGAGAACGGTGTGACTTTAGATTCCACTTTTGGATGAATTAAGGATGTATTAGGGATGTGAAAAATGACAGACGTTTAATAAGTAAGTTAAATGGAGTATTCTCTTCTCATTATAGATAGCGATGAAAAGGGTATTGGTACGAGAACACCGAAAGTGCTCATGGAAATTTTCTCATTTTCTCATTTCTCATGAATTTTCTCCTCTATGCTGTTGAGTACCTCGTAATATTCATGTCTTCATAGACGCCTTCATCGCCATCAAAATCATAATGCAGCCAGGCAACCCATGCTTTCGTACGCCAAGTCTCTTATGAGAGACCAACCCAGCCAAGCTCATCCATACACCTCCCCATAAATATCCTCGTCGAGGACCCCACCACTTTCTCTCTGTTATTAATCTAATACATTTCCGCCCCCATAATATCCTCATCATCAACCATTTGATTCCACTCCATATCCAGTCCACCAGCACCACCCAATTGTCCGCTTCCGGTTACCAACTTTGAAGTCTTCCTAGCCTTCTGAACAGAACTGATATATCGGCTATCATGCGACAATATTCTATCCGTCTTCTTAACCTCTTGCGCCAAAGCTTGAATTCGTTGCGTCGAGGTCAGAAGTTCCGTTTGCATATCTGCTTCTGAGAGAAGTGGGCCGAGAGGGGAGAAATTTAGGACAACGGGGCCGTTATTAGGTGATTGAGTAATGGTTGCGTGGAGAGAACCTTCTTGTAGCATGGTTTGGATGAGATTTTCTACAATTGGGATGGAGACTCGGGCACCGGTTTCAGCGCTCATGGTGATGTTTGTTATTTCTGGTATGGAAACTTTGGTGTAGATGTTGGCGAGATTGCGGATCTGGAATTTTTGGTAGGCGGCTAGAACATGAAGCATGAGACCAGTAGTGCAATCTTCTTGCCATAATTTCTGACCGAATTCGACCTCTGCTTTCAGGCGCGCAGCAGTGCTGGATTCGAATATAGCCACTATGGTTTCGTAGGGTTTTGCAACAGTGTGGTAGGCCTTTGAGGCGGCGATAGGGGTTGTTTGTGGGAGAGGAGTAGGCCTTCCGGTGAGAAGGAGACCGACGATTACCCATCTCTTGTAGGCCTCTACCATGATTTTGCTGACTGCATTATCCTTAATAGGATATGTAATGGCATCCTCCAAGTATTCAAAAGCTGTCTCCCACTTCCTTAAGCCAATGCAGATCAGGCCACAGTTGAAGAAGTATTCTAGAATATCTTGGTACTTCATTTTCAATGTGAGGTTTGAGGCTAGTGTGACATAAGAGGAGGACGCAAGACCAAGTTCGCAAATGTATTTTGGCTTCGACTGAACGTTCGTAGTCGCTGGAAAATAGAGAACCGGCTTGTCAACCAAATCAGTGGCACTTGCGTAGTCTCCTATATCAAGCGCTAGCTTGACGAGAGCCAGATGTGTTGATGTCAATACAGTTCCCGAAGGGTCCAGCCGACTCAGAGCTTCTTGGATGGGGGGTATAACAATTTGTGGCTACAATATATCAGCGAAGTCATAAAAGTTATGGAAAAAGAAATCTTACCGATTGAGCTCGTCGCGCCATTTCAAAAGCAGCATCGAAAATCTTGTTCAGCTCATGGCCCAAGTATCTAATTTGTCTCCCATCGAAGCTCCGGAGGAAGTTGTCCATCTTGTTCCATAAATCCTCGGAGTCCACATTTTTATCGCCCTTCTTCCAAGCCACATAATTAGCTTGTAATATAAAGATATATGGCACGGTATTTATGGCGGGGTTGATGACCTAGATGATTTGTGTTAGCTTAGCTCTTCTGATCAAATCATTTCCACGCTCACACTCAAAGGATGTTCTCCACCAGAAGTATGTTGCAAAAGCTGCTTGTCTGTGACCTTCTTGGTTGCTTCAATATGGTCCCGAATGCCTTCATCGTATTGTCGATCTGTAAGTGGGTGTGGTGGGGGGGGATGTGGGGGAAACGAAAGGAATTGTGGAAGTAGCTTGTCCATGGCGATGTTGAGTAGGACTGCAGAAGCCTGTATGTATTGAGAGTTGTCTGAATTCGAGGAATTCGTAGCTCTTTAACAATCCGATGTGCTCAGAAGTAGTTGAAAGAAGGCAGCTCGATTGTCGAGGCGGGGGGAAAGAGTGAGCAGGCCAAAAAGAAAGAAGTAATCCGCCAATTTTACCTCTCTTAATGTGCAAGCTACCAGCCAAATGGTAGAGTAGTAAAGCAATAGAGTGAGAGAGCGGCAGAATGGAGGGTGGGGGGGTTGGAAGAAACAAAAAGATTGGGAGACAGAGGAGGCTGAGATTTTGTAGTTGCCTTGCGGGAGAGCTCCCTCAAACCCTTTTCTGGGGTCGGCTAATTAGCGTCATCACCAAATCTCGTGATGCCCAACTTAGAGGCAAAAATTCGATTCTACATTTTGAATTCAGAGAAGTCACGGGTGAAGGAAATTTGGAGAAAATGATATAAATCCACCATGAATTGAACAGGGACTTCAATTGTCACCATTTTTCTCGATTTCGTGCTATTCCCACCATTTTCTTAAACATTCCTAAAATCATCGAATATCACCCATGTCCCTCACAAATGCTCTCCCTGCTGATGCGGCAAAGGGAGCAAAGTCTGCATCACATATACTTGCAACTCTTTCAGCATCCTCGAGAAATAATGCTCTCACTTCTATTCATGATGCTCTCTCCAGAAACAAGGACCAGATTCTAGCAGCCAATGCTAGAGATCTCGATTTAGCCAAAAAGGCAGCCGAAGACGGAGAACTGAGTTTAAGCATAGTGTCGAGGTTAGATCTTGGAAGAAAGGGCAAATGGGAGGATATGTTAAAAGGAATACGGGATGTAAGAGATCTGGAAGATCCAGGTGGGTTTGCGTTGGCTTTATATTCTCAGCATTCACTGATTCATGAGTCAAGTTGGAAAAGTCACACTACGAACGCGACTTGACGATGGATTGGAGCTTGAAAGAGTATCATGTCCTATTGGAGTCCTCCTTATTATCTTTGAGGCTCGTCCGGAGGTGATTGCCAACATTGCTTCCCTTGCAATCAAGTCTGGAAATGCTGCAATTTTGAAAGGTATGGAGCGCATCTATTTGAGAGATGAACACCGCTGATAAATGTTCAAGGTGGAAAAGAATCCACCGAGTCTTTTATTGCAATTTCGAAAGTCATTTCGTCAGCTCTGGAGTCAACAGAAGTACCCAACACGGCCATACAACTCGTCACCACTCGAGATGTTATTCCCCAGCTTCTTGCTTTGGATCATTACATTGATCTTGTGATTCCCAGAGGCTCGAACGAGCTTGTACGGTACATCAAATCATCAACCAAGATTCCCGTCCTTGGTCACGCCGATGGTCTTTGCTCGATATATCTTGAGCATACCGCGGATCAAACAATGGCTATTAAGGTTATAATTGACGCGAAAACTACCTACCCTGCAGCGTGTAATAGCGTGGAAACTCTGCTGGTGGAAGAAGCGGCTTTGGAAACCCTGCTACCAGCAGTTGCAGAAGCACTGTTAGAAAAGGGGGTGTCGTTACGCTGCGATACTTCTAGCAAAAAAACCCTTACAGCCAAGCTTGACAATCACTCAGCTGTCATCCTCCAAGATGCAACCGAAAGCGATTTCGACACTGAACATCTAGCTCTAGTGCTTGCTATAAAAACCGTTTCTGATACTAGCGAAGCCATCTCTCACATCAATATCCATGGATCTCATCACACCGATGCAATCCTCACCTCTTCGTCACCTCTCGCCGAGCAATTCATGTCAGCCATTGACTCAGCAGGCGTATTCTGGAATACTTCTACACGTATGGCAGATGGGATGAGATACGGCTTTGGCACTGAAGTGGGTATTTCAACAAACAAGATTCACGCACGAGGACCCGTCGGTTTGGAAGGGCTCATGATCTATAAATACAAGATTCGTGGCAGTGGTCACATCACGGCCAGTTATGGTGAAGGGGAAGGACAGCAAAAATTCAAGCACGAAGCACTGGCATTGTAGATTCTTCTGTCGTTTTCTTGTAGATAAATAAAAAGCAGCTCGATATTCTTAGCATTGTGAGGCGAGACGTTGATACATCTATTGTATCAACGTCGCAAAAACGAAAGGGCTCGTGTGGTTTTTCAGGGGATCCTGGGGCAGATCAAGAATCATGTAGGCAAGCATGCTACCTCTTCAAACTTCTCAAAACATTTTACTTCATTCTCTGAATCTGAAGCATCGGCCACAGTCTTCCAGGCAATCTCACACACTTTCCTCAAAAGTCCATTATCTACCAACCGTCTGTTACTCCAGAAATCCTTAATTATATTCCCATCACCACCATCCCATTTTTATTTTTATTTTTATTTTTACAAATCTACACTCGAAACCCCTCGCTTCGCCTCACCTACCTACCCCTCGGTAAGCGCAGGCTAACAACAGCTAGGTGCACCGACCCTCCCGTTTCTTTACCCAAGAAACCTCAAACCCCTAAAACACAACACGAGGTGACATAACAAGACAAAGGCCCCCTACCTCCTGAATTGTATCACAGTTTTCGCGAACTGCTTGTCAACCAGCCTTAGCTCTCGTTTCTGAAATGGGATGATTATCGATCTAGGCAAGTTATGCCTGAGCGGCATTATCGTGAGCGGCAATTGTTTTTTTTTTTTTTTTTTCATTATAAAGAGCTTGTGTTCCCCCCCAAGAGTTTGGAAGGCACCGCAACTGCCAAGCAATTGATTTTTTTTATTTATTTTTGACTTTGGGAGAAGTTTTGTTAATTTTGATTGGTCTGACTGGTACTGGATAAACTATACATTTGTTTAAATTCTTTAATTGAGAAGGAAAATATGTTATTTATTAATGTGCTGGTTGGCTTGAGTGTCG
>Ga0302320_10012454_pt1 | contig 17866 bp, 16 predicted proteins | sample Bog_T0_3_FD_202130 | JGI IMG/M metagenome (GOLD analysis project Ga0302320, IMG submission 202130) | Peat permafrost microbial communities from Stordalen Mire near Abisko, Sweden - Bog_T0_3 | ecosystem: Environmental > Terrestrial > Soil > Wetlands > Peat | place: Sweden: Abisko, Stordalen Mire...
GCCCGTGGACGCGCTCTCCGACTGCCCAGATCTTGGGCTTCCCTTGCAGGCTAGCGAGGGTGGTGATGGCAAAATCCGCGACATCGTCGTTGAAACGGCCCACCAGACCCTGGTCGGATCCGAAAACCACCGCGCCGATCGCCTGGTCGCGGTGGTCATGCCTGACTATGATGGGAGCGGGCGGGGATTCGCGAAAGCATGCCCCCAATCCCAGTTGCACCGTGTGGTGGTAATCGGCCAATGCCCGTACGGACTGCTCATATTGACCGACGCTGGACGCGGCGAGGGCCTTCATGGTCCGCACCACCGATTGCAGGTCCTGGGCGCTGGCGATGGTGTGACCAAGGCTGGCAGCGGTCTCGCTCACGGTGTACCGCCGGTGGACGAGGGCGCTTTGGTCTTGGCCGTGGCCGGCTTCACGGTTTCCGGTTCAGATTTTGCCGTCACCCCGGGCACAGGCTGGAAAGCAAGCAGGGCCTGGCGCGCGCAGGCGAGGACTGCGGCGCGATCCTCTGTGGAAAAAGTCGAGGCGGACTCGAAGCGCGCGTTGATCCCCGCCGGCAATCCCGCCACCGCCGTATGCACGGCGTCTTCGGCCTCCGCCATGCGCTCCAGCAGCACATGGTCGAAAAGGCCAGCGGAGAGCGCCACCAGGACGCCCACCTGCTCCGGAACCCCGACCGGGGAGGACTGCGCCTGCTTGAGGCACGCACGGATGCGGCGACCGTGATCGATGATGGTGCGGGTGTTCTGGTCGAGCCGGGCGCCGAAGCGGGCGAAGGTCTCGAGTTCCTCGAACTGCGCATACGCCAGTTTGAGATCGCCGGCGATGCCCCGGAAGGCAGCCCGCTGGGCCTGACCGCCGACGCGCGAAACCGACTTTCCGACATCGACCGCGGGCAGCACCCCCAGCTCGAACAGGGTTGGAGACAGGTAGATCTGCCCGTCGGTGATCGAGATCAGGTTGGTGGGGATATAGGCGGAGATGTCCTGGGCCTCGGTCTCGACAATCGGAAGGGCGGTCAGCGATCCCCCGCCGTGTTCCGGACGCAGGCGGGTGGCGCGTTCGAGCAGGCGTGAATGGATATAGAAGATGTCGCCGGGGAAGGCTTCGCGGCCCGGTGGCCGGCGCAGCAGCAGGCTAATCTCGCGATAGGAGCGGGCATGCTGGGTGAGATCATCGAACACGATCAGCACGTCCTTCCCGGCCGCCATGAAGTGCTCGGCGATGCTGGTCGCGGCATAGGGCGCGATGTAGGACAGGCCGGGCGGATCATTGCCGGCCGCCACCACGGCGACTGTGTAGTCCATTGCCCCGTGATTACGCAGGGTGGCCAGGACCTTGGCCACCGCTGAAGCACGCTGGCCGATGGCACAATAGACGCAGATGACGTCCTTGCCCCGCTGGTTAATGATGGTGTCGATGGCGATCGCAGTCTTGCCGGTCTGGCGATCGCCGAGGATGAGTTCGCGCTGGCCGCGCCCGATGGGAATGAGGGCGTCAACCACCTTGACCCCGGTCTGAAGCGGCACCGTGACCGCGGCCCGGTCCATGATCGCTGCGGCAGGCCGTTCGATCGGCAGACGCTCATGGCTGAGCAGAGGCCCCCTGCCATCAAGCGCCTGACCCAGCGGATCGACCACCCTGCCAAGCAGGCCATCACCCACCGCGACATCCATCACGCGACCGGTGCGCAGGACCTCGTCGCCTGCGCGCAGGTTGGTCGAGGCCCCGAGCAGCACCACGCCAACCGCGTCGGCATCGACATTGAAGGCGATACCCAGCACCCCGCCTGGAAAGGCGAGCATCTCCTCAAAGCCGACGCCAGGCAGGCCGGTCACCGTGGCGATGCCGGTGGAGACGCTGGTGATGGTGCCGACCTCCTGCAACGCCAAGCGGGCGTTCGGGATTGCGCGGGCACGGGCGCGGGCGAGGGCGATGTCGCCAAGGGCACGATCGCAGATGTCCGCAAGCGAAGCGGGAGCGCTGCTCATGCGGGCTGCGTTTTCGCTGCCGAGGGTGCGGTCGGTGCCATCGGTGCGGTAGGTACCGCGCTGGCAGGGGCCGGCGTTTTCACCGCCGGGGGGTTGGTCGGCTGGGCGGTGTCATCGCCCGGCTTCATCGTGGTCGGACTGGCGCGCTGGTCCTGCTCATGCAGGAGGTCTCCCACCGTGGACGCCAATAGCGTCAGATAGCCATTGATGCTCCACGACAGTTTCTGTCCCTGGGCGGTCAACTCGATGCCGGCAATCAGGTCGGGCGCCGTGACGTAGCGCAGGCGGATGTCGGCGGAGAAGGTCTGGTTGAGGGCGGTCTGGATCACCGCGACCTGTGCCGGGGGCAAGGCGATGGCGCAGCGCACCTGGACTGGTTCCGCAGAACCCGCAATGGCCTTGCCCAGGGCCTCTTTCGTGGGTTTATCGAGGTCGCGCAGGCGGGTGGTGAAAAGTCCCACCAAGCGATCCTCGAGATCGACCCCGGCAAGGTCATGCAGGGTCAGGCGAGCCACCGCGAAGACTTCCTGTTCGATGCGGTGACGGAAGCCCTGATCCAGGGCCACTGCCTGATGACGCAATTCATCCCGGCGCTTGGCCGCCAGGGTGTCGGCGGCCGCGCGCGCCTCATCGGTCAGGTGCTGATGTTCAGCCTTGGCCGCGGCCTGTGCCGCCTCCAGCAGCGAGGATTTCTGAGCTTCGATCTCCGCGACCTTCTTCTGGTACTCATCGCGATCGTGGGCAGCTTCGGTCTTTTTCGTCGCAGCGTCGGCGAGTTCCGCGGCGATGCGCTTCTCGCGGGTATCGACCGCGGCAAGAATCGGTTTATAGAGGAATCGTTTCATCAGCCACACGAGGATGAGGAAATTGAGCGCCTGGGCGCCGACGGTGAACCAGTCGATAAGCATGGTTCACTTCGCCACGGTCTGGGCGATGACGTGGTTCCAGAAGGGATTGGCGAAGATCAGGATCATCGACACCACGAAGCAGTAGATGGCGGTCGATTCGATCATCGCCAACCCGACGAACAGGGTGCGGGTGATGGTCGCCGAGGCATCGGGCTGCTGGGCGAGCGCAGTCATGGCGGTGGCCACCGAACGCCCTTCACCTAAGGCCGGTCCCATGCAGCCGAAGCCGGTGGTGAGGCCGGCGGTGACGATCGAGGCGATGGCGATGAGGGTAGAGCTATCCATGGGATTCCTTTGGTACCGGTCGTGAGCGGATCAGGTGGATTTAGCCGGGGATTTAGCGGGAGCCGGCTTGTCCCCGCTGGTGGCGGCGGCGATATAGACCGCCGCGAGAATGCTGAAGATATAGGCCTGGACCATGCCCGTGAGCAGACCAAGGGTGGTCATGATGATGGGGAAGATGAACGGGGTGATGGTGAGCAGGATGGCGATGATCATCGCACCGCTCATCATGTTCCCGAACAGACGCACCGCCAAAGCCAGGGTCCGCGAACATTCGCTGATGATGTTGAAGGGCAACATCATGAAGGTCGGCTGCAAGTAGGTTTTCAGATAGCCGCCAACCCCTTGTTTGCGGATGCCGAACCAGGGCACCGACACCATAACGCTAAGGGCCAGGGCGGTGGTGGTCGACAGCGATGCCGTCGGTGGGTCATAACCGGGAATGATGGTGCAGATGCTGGCGAGACCTACGAAAAGGAACAGGGTGCCGAGGAATGGCAGGTAACGCTGCGGCTCGGCCAGCCCGACCTCGCGGATCTGTTCGACCATGCCGCAGACGATGATCTCGAGCAGGTTCTGCCAACGTGAGCGCTCCAAGCCGGTGGAGATTCGGCGAGTTATGAGCCAGGAACCGACGGTAAGCACCAGCATCAATGCCCAGGTGTAGACAATGGTCGCATTGAGCTTCAGGAAGCCCAGGTGCCAGAAGACCAATTCATCGGGGCTAAGATGCATGGTGGTCCCTCAGGCTTTGCGGGGTGCGAACGACCTGCACCGGCCTGGTCATCCAGGTGACCACGAGGCGGGCGAAAACCATTCCCAACAGGCAGAGCGCCAGGCGCGGCCAATGCCCACGACCAATGGCGAAAAGGGCGGCCAGGGCGATGCCGAGACGCAACACCAGACTGGCGGTAAACCACAGCGCCGGCTGTGAGGACGCCAATCCACGGCGGATGGTCCACCACAGACCAAGGTAGAACCAGGCACCAATCGCGGTCCCGACCACGAATGCCACGGCCAGCATGAGTGCGTCATTCATCGTGATCATCCTCGTGCATCGCGCGATCCTCTTTTGCCACCCAATACCAGGCGTTGACACATCCCAGACAGAGCCCGGCTATCAGCAGCGCCAGCGTCCAACGGTGCTGGTCCGGAGTCCGTCCATCGATCCACACTCCCAGGCCAGCCCCGAGCAATGTCGGTACCACCACCGACCAACCGACCAGGCCGATCATGCCGAGACCCGCATACACCCCTGGCGGACCGCGTTTGCGCGCCGCAAGCTTGCGTGCCGCCCTGACGCCGACCGCGTCCGCGAGCGAATGGTCCTTAGGCTCCTCATTATGAGGTCGGTCACTCATGCGGCATTCCGATAAAACCACGCAGGACCGCGGCTTCGAGCTTGGCCGTGGCTCGACGCACGGATATCTCCAAGCCATCCTCGGCTAAAAATTCGTCGGTGACCGCTTGGCGCAGGCGTGCGAGATCCACTCCGGCGATGGCCCGTCGCACCGACACCAGGACCTCGGATCCGGCCTTGATCATCACCCCTGCGTCGATGGCGAGATGGATTTCGCCATCGGCATCGCTGACATAGCTTAGGATTCCCGGGACCAGGCCAGTGACGCCATCGCGACGTTGCGGTAGCATGCCGAATGAGCCGTCGGCGGCCTCTGCGACGATGCGACTGACATCGGACCGGTCGGAGAAGATGTGGAATGGCTGGAGGATTTTAAGACGCATTCGTATGGGCATGGCCGTCCTTTTCCGCGTTACCGCGAACCGCAGCGTCCGGCGCGGGTGCTCCCGGGCTCGCTGTGGGCGGTTTTTCCGGAGCTTTGGCCGCGGTGGCTGACGACTCGGCCGGACCCGGCGGTTCAGGGGGCTTCTTCGGCGCTGGCGCCTGCTCCTTGCCCGGCTTCTTCGCCTCACCGATGGCTCCGATCATGTAGAGGGCGCTTTCCGGATAATCCTTGAATTCATCCGCGAGAATGCGCTCGCAGCCATCGAGCGCATCTTTCAGGCTGACCAGTTTACCCGGTTTCCCGGTGAACTTCTCCGTGGTGAAGAACGGTTGGGTCAGGAAGCGCTCCAGCCGACGCGCGCGATAGACCACGCTGCGATCCTCGGGCGACAATTGTTCCAAGCCGAGCATGGCGATGATGTCCTTCAATCCGGCATACTGCGCCATGGTCAGGCGAATTTTCTGGGCCAGAGCGTAATGCCGCTCCCCGACGATGCCGGGCGTGGCCATCCTGGAATGGGACTGCAACGGGTCGATCGCCGGATAGATGCCCTCGCTCGCCTTCTTGCGCGACAGCACCATCGAGGCGGACAGATGCGAAAAGGTGTGCACCGCGGACGGGTCGGTGAAGTCGTCCGCCGGGACATACACCGCCTGGATTGAGGTAATGGCGCCGGCTTCGGTGTTGGCGATGCGTTCCTCCAGCCCGGCCAGCTCGGTGCCCATGGTCGGCTGATAGCCCAGCCGCGACGGCATCTGCCCCATCAGGCCGGATACTTCCATCCCGGCCTGGATGAATCGGAAGATGTTGTCGATCAGCAGCAGGACATCGCGGTGCTCGTCGTCGCGGAAATATTCGCACATCGTCAGCGCGGTCTGGCCCACGCGGAAGCGGCTGCCCGGCGGTTCATTCATCTGCCCGAAAACCATCACCATCTTCTGCAGCACACCGGCAGCCTGCATATCGCGGTATAATTCCTCGCCTTCGCGACAGCGTTCGCCGATTCCGCAAAAGATGCTGACCCCATCCTGGCGGCCGATCATGTTATGGATCACCTCGGTGAGCAGGACGGTCTTGCCGACCCCCGCGCCACCGAACAGGCCGGCCTTGCCGCCCCGTTCCAGGGGCACCAGCACGTCGATCACCTTGATGCCGGTTTCGAATATTTCTGACGTGGTTGCTCGCTGGTTGAGCGGCGGCGGGGAGCGATGAACCGATCGCCAGGTCACCCCGGTTGGCGCGGGCTGATTGTCGATGGCATGACCGAACACATCGAACATGCGTCCGAGGATGGCCTTGCCAACCGGAGCCTGCAACGTCGCCTGGGTGTCCTCGACTGGCATTCCGCGGGCCAAACCCTGGGTCGGGGTCAACGCGATGCCCCGCACAAAACATCCATCGTGCTGCTCCAAGACCTCGATGATGATGCGCTGATCAGGACCGGTGCGCAGCAGCGACAGGATGGGCGGTAGGCGCCCGTCAAAGCGGACATCAACCACACTGCCGCGTACCGATACCACCACGCCGAGCTTCCCAGGGGCTGATTCAGTGACCATGAGCGGTACTTCCCATTTCTGGTCCAAAGGTAACTGCAAGGGTGAACGGTGATCGTTCCCCCAGCAGAAGAGTGTGGGTCATGGCAGCTCCATCGACGCATGGTATTCGCCGCGTCGAGCCGCCCGATTGCAGGTCGCCCGGTGGTAGAGCGCCTTCTGGGCCGCTTTGACCCGGGAAACTTCGCCGCGCCACAATTCCAATGCCGGTTGCTGGATGGCACGTGAGAACGAAAAGGTCACCGCCCAGGGCAGACGCAGGCGGAAATGGGTATTCATGGCATTCAAGCGCTCCGATGCCAGCTCCGCCGGTTGGCCTCCGGACAGGAATACCACGCCCTGGACCGCCGCCGGGACGGTCCGCAGCAGGCACGACACGGTGGCCTCGGCAACCTCCTCGACGGATCGCGGCGCGGGACAGGCAAAGCCCGGAAGGACCATGTTTGGCTTCAGCAGGAGTCCCTCCAGCAGTACTCCTTGATCGTCCATCTGGCGGAAGACCGCACGCAGGACCCTTTCGGTAACCGTTCGACAGCGTTCCAGGGTATGGTCCCCCTCCATCAGCACTTCCGGTTCAACGATGGGGACGAGGCCGGCCTCCTGGCACAACGCGGCATAGCGGGCTAGCGCATGGGCATTAGCTTCGATGCAGCCCCAGGTGGGAATGCCTGGGCCGATCGCGATCACGCCGCGCCATTTGGCGAAGCGTGCGCCCATGCCGAGGTATTCCCGCAACCGATCGCGCAGATGATCGAGGCCCTCGGTGACCTTCTCACCGGGATGCCCGGCCAGGGCCACGGCTCCCGTATCGACCTTGATGCCGGGAATGATCCCGGCATCGGTCAACGTTTTGACGAATGATGCGCCATCTCGGGTCTGCTGGCGGATGGTCTCGTCGTAGAGGATGGCACCGCTGATGCTCTCCCCCAGACCGGGAGTCGTCACGATCAATTCGCGGTAGGACCTCCGCGCCTCGACGGTCTGCGGTATGCCGAGCTTGGCGAAGCGACCGTTACAGGTCGGATTGCTCTCATCCATCGCCAGAAGACCCTTGTTGTCGGCGACCAGGGCCTGGGCGGTGGCGATCAAGGCATCGTTATTCATGACACGACTCCCCACCATGCTTGGTTGGATGTTTGGCGTGCTGCTTGAGACTGGAAAAGACGAACCGTGAAATCGCCGGCGGACCAAGCAAATGAGTCGATTCGCGGCACTGTTTCTGAGCTGTGGGTCGGGGTGGTCATCTGGTGGCTTCCTGGACAGTGCGGACTGGACCGATTCCAAGAATGCGGACGGTGGCAAGGGCGATCATCATTTGCTCGTCGGTGCGGATGACCCGCACCATGACCCGACTTCCAGGTCCCGAGATGACCGGTGCCGGGTGCGCGTTGGCGACAGGGTCGAGATAAAGTCCGAGGAATCCCAGGCCGGAGCAGATGCGCTCGCGGATGATAGGTGAATTTTCTCCGATCCCGCCGGCGAAGACCAGGCAATCGAGCCCACCCAGCGCGGCTGTAAAGGCGCCAATCCACTTCCTTGCCTGATAACAAAAGAGCGCGATGGCGTCTGCGGCCCTGGGATCATGAGCCTCTTGGGTCAAAAGGTCCCGTACATCGGAGCTGATGCCGGAGACTCCGAGCAGGCCGGACTCATGGTTGACCAGCTGTCTGACCTGCTGAACCGTACGGTTGTCGGTTTTGGCAAGGAAGCAGAGCAGACCAGGATCAAGGTCACCCGAACGGGTACCCATCACCAGACCTCCCGCCGGGGTGAAGCCCATGCTGGTGTCCAGTGGTCGACCATTGCTTACTGCGGCCATGCTCGCGCCGCTGCCGAGATGGGCGAGGATGACCCGCTCGGGCAGGGGCATCGCACCCGCCAGCCGGCCCAATTCCCGCATCAAAAACGCGTACGACAGGCCATGAAAACCATACCGGCGGACGCCCAGGTCCTGGAATCTCCTTGGTATCGGCAGTATTTGTGCAACCCGTGGCAGGTCGTGGTGGAAGGTGGTGTCGAAGCAGGCAACCTGTGGCAGTTCAGGGTAACGCTCGCTAAAGGCCTCGATCAACGCTATTTCATCAGGAAGGTGCTCGGGATCGAAGCCTTCAATGCGACTCAGTTCTTTCAACACGCCATTGGTCACCAGGAGCGGCTCATGGTAGGCCGGCCCACCGTGCACGACGCGATGTCCGATTGCGGTCAAGGTCTCGTCGCGTGCACTGATCCAATCAATCAGCACCTTCACCGCAGTGGTGTGATCAGGAGCATGCACCACCCTGGACGTGATTTCGACCTGGTTTCCTCCCGAAACCTGCAAGGTGGCATTCACCAAGCCGATCCGGTCGATTCCACCAACGAGGATTCGGCGCAGCGAAGATTCAGCTTCGTAGAGTGCAAATTTGATGCTGGATGATCCACCATTGATGGTCAATACGTGTTTCATGGGAAGACTCATGGTTTCTCCACCATCAATCCAAACGTGGCGAGTGCCGCGGAGGTAGTGGCCACGTCAGTGTGGAGAATGCCATGGATCCCCATTTCGTCGGCGATGTCTACGAACATCGGCGTATCTTCCAGGTAGACTACCTGATGCGCTGGTACCTGAGCGATATCGAGAGCCATGCGGAAGATCTCTGGATCAGGCTTTCGCAGATGAACGAAGCAAGATGAAACGAAAGAGTCAACGAAGGTGTCTAGTGCAAATTTCTTGATGCGATGGGCATTCAATGCCCGAGCTTCATTACTGATCACCACGACCTTCAAACGGTACTTTTCTTTGAGCGCCCGGACCAGAGCAATCATGGCTGGAATCGGTTGCGACTGCGCAAACATAAAGGCAGTAAAGCGTTTCCGGGAAAACGATTGCGGTCGATAAAATATCACCAGATCAAGATAGCGGTCGAGGCTGAGGGCGTCCGCCTCGTATGTCTCGAATGCCTGGCGATGCCGGATCTCCATCTCATCGGCATTCAGAGCGAATTTTTTTGATGCCATCGCGCGGTCCTCATGGTTCCAGCCATCAGTGAGCAAGACCCCGCCGATATCCACCAGAAGACAGCTGATCACCGGGGCTTTCGACGCGTGTCGTGGCCGCGTCTTGGCAATGGTATGCTGCCCAGGCATCGTGGTTACCGCTGCCATTGGATCCGTCCCTCTTCCAGAGGAACGGCGACGCCTTCGAAACGCGGCATCACCCGTCCGGTGTAATCGCCGGACGGACGGTGCGTCGGAACCCTGGCACGGTAGCAGTGGGCACCTGAGGATTCCGCGTGGGGCTGGGACAGGGCCATCTCCTGGCGCACGGGCTCGCCGCCGGCCACCCCCATGGCATAGAGCTCCACCCGAACCGCCTGGGGATCGAGGTCATGCAGGAAGACCCTGATTTCAAAGACATGCTGTCCATCCCTGACCACGGTGGTCGCCTCGCCGAAGCGGACCCCGGCCCAGTTCTGGTCCAGCCGGTGGCACCAATCGACGATCGCCCTGCCTAGGGTGCAATGGTTTGCGGCTCTCTGGCGGAAGGCGGCTGCGGCGGGAACATAATGGTGATCGACATATTCGCGTACCGCGCGGTTGGCGGAAAAAGCCGGGGTAAGTCTCGCCATGCTCTCGCGCATCCGCTTGACCCAGGCAATCGGGATGCCAGCCGGGTCACGATCATAGAATTCCGGGATGATCGCCCGTTCCAGCTGCTCGTACAACGCGGTCGCCTCGCTCGCATCCCAGGCCGGATCGTCGCCATGTTCCTGCCCGTCGCCCAACGCCCAGCCGACCTCCGGAGTGTAGGCTTCGGCCCACCACCCATCCAACTCTGAGAGATTGAGACCGCCGTTCACCAGCACCTTCATGCCGCTGGTGCCACAGGCCTCCCAGGGGCGCCGCGGTGTGTTGATCCAGACATCCACGCCCTGGACCAGCTGTTCGGACAGGCGCATGTCGTAATCGCCGAGAAAAATGACATGGAAACGAGCATCGGTGCCGTGGATGAAGCGCATCCATTCCTGGATCAATGCCTGTCCGGCGCGATCGGCAGGATGGGCCTTGCCGGCGATGATAAGCTGCACCGGATGCTCGCGTCGGTTTAGGATGCGCAGCAGACGGTCCCGGTCATGCAACAGCAGGTCCGGACGTTTGTAGGTCGCGAAACGACGGGCGAAGCCCAGGGTCATGACCTGCGGATCGAGGAGATGCTTCGCCACCTCGACCGCATCGAAGGGCGCCCCTGAGACCGCCAATTGCCGAGAAAGATGTTCCCGCGCATAGGTGACCAGGGATGCCCGCGCGGCATTGCGGCAGGCCCAGAGGTCGGCATCCGACGCCGTGCGCAAATCCTTTTCCACCGTGTCCAGGGTGCCCAACCAGCGGTCTTTGCCGCAGGCCCTGGTCCACAGGTCATCCGCCTGGGTCGAGTCCCAGGTGGGCATATGCACCCCGTTGGTGACATGGCCGATCGGAACTTCCTCGGCCGGCCAACCGGCAAAGAGCGGTTCGAAGAGGTGCCTGCTGACCTGCCCATGCAGGCGGCTGACGCCATTGACGGAACCGCTGCCGCGCACGGCCAGGTAGGCCATATTGAACGATTCGCCATCGTCACGTGCATCCCGGCGTCCCAGGGCGAGCAGGTCGTGGAGGTCCAGGCCCAGCTTCTGGGCATAGTGTCCGAGGTACCGCGCCATGAGGTCCGGTGGATAGCGATCGAAGCCGGCGGCCACGGCAGTGTGAGTGGTGAAGAGGTTGCCGGCCCGGGTGACGGCGAGGGCGACATCGAAGGCTTGACCGGATGCCTGCATGAAGCTGCGGGCGCGTTCCAGAACGGCGAAGGCGGCATGCCCTTCGTTCAGGTGGCAGACCTCCGGCTTGAGGCCGATGGCCTCAAGCAAGCGCCAGCCGCCAATCCCCAGGACCAGTTCCTGCTTGAGGCGCATCTCCGGATCGCCGCCATACAATTCGCCGGTGATCGTACGATATGCAGGGAAATTCGCCGCATCATTGCTGTCCAACAGGTACAATTTCACCCGTCCGACCTGCACCTGCCACGCGCGCAACCACACCGAGTAGCCCGGCAGGGCCACCTCTAGCCGCAACCACTCGCCATTGTCATGACGCAGCGGTGTGATCGGGAGCTGTCCCGGATCATTGAAGGGATAGAGAGCCTTCTGGGACCCGTCCTGGTCGATCACCTGGCGGAAGTAACCACGCTGGTAGAGCAGGCCCACCCCGACCACCGGAACCCCCAGATCGCTGGCAGTCTTGAGCTGGTCTCCGGCAACGTTTCCCAACCCGCCGGAGTAGATGGGCAGGGCCTCGCTCAACATGAATTCCATACTGAAATACGCGATGCAGGTCAGGGGATCTCCAGCATGATGCTGCTGGAACCATGCATGTGATCCCTCTGATTGGCGTTTGGCCACCAGGAGTTCGTCGATCTGCTTTCGTAGCACATGATCAGCCAGCACCTGACCGATCCGGCTGCGGGAGGCGGTCTGCAGGACGATCCAGGGATTCTGGGTAAGGTTCCACAAATCAGGGTCGAGTGACCGCCACAAGCCGTCGGTGCGATGGTTCCACGACCAGCGCATGTCCAGGGCTAGTTCAGCCAGGCAAGCATAGCCACCGACGTCTTTTCCCTTCGTTTCTTCAACAGGAGTGGATTGATCCCGCGTGATGGTCATTGCTGCGCCTTGGAGGTCTGCTGGGTCGAGACCTTGGGTGCCGCGGCTGCCAATGCCGCGCCAACGATGGACTGGGCCTGATCGATGATGCGACGCAAGTGGTCGCTGCCACGGAAGCTCTCGGCATAGATCTTGTAGATGTCCTCGGTACCGGATGGCCGGGCCGCAAACCATCCACTTGCCGCCATCACTTTTATTCCACCGATGGCGGCACCATTGCCAGGTGCGTGGGTGAGGATCGCTTGAATGGGTTCATCCACGAGGGTGGTTGATCCGACTTGCTCAGGAGTGAGCCTGGCCAAGCGCTCTTTCATCTCCCGGGTGGCTGCCGCCTCGACGCGGTCGTAGAGGGGCTCACCATGCTCGCGCGTTATCTCCGCATAGGCTTCGCCAGGGTCCCGTCCGGTCCGTGCTCGGATCTCAGCTGCCAGAAGCGCCAACGTGATCCCATCTTTATCCGTGGTCCAAACGGTGCCGTCCCTGCGCACAAAGCTGGCGCCTGCACTCTCTTCACCTCCGAAGGCAAGCGAGCCGTCGGCCAAACCATCAACGAACCATTTGAATCCGACCGGAACTTCGTAGAGCTTGCGCCCGAGTTTCGCCACAACCCGGTCGATCAACTGGCTGCTGACCAGGGTTTTCCCCACAGCCGCATGTGCTTTCCAATCCGGCCGATGCTGGAAGAGGTAGGAGATGGCGACGCACAGGTAGTGATTCGGAGGCATGAGGCCGGCACTGCGGGTGACGATGCCGTGGCGGTCGTAATCCGTGTCGCAAGCCAAGGCGAGGTCGAAACGGTCCTTCAGCCCGATCAGTCGCTGCATGGCGTAGGGCGAGGAGGGATCCATCCGGATCTGGCCATCCCAGTCGACGGTCATGAAGCGGAATGTCTGATCCAGAGCGGGATTGACCACCGTGAGATCCAGCCCATACCGCTCAGCAATCGGCCCCCAGTAATGGATCCCGGCCCCGCCGAGGGGATCAACGCCCAGGTGGATCTTCGCGCCACGGACGATGTCCAGATCCACGACCTGGCCAAGATCGGCGACATAGGTATTGAGGTATTCATGGCGATGGGTGGTGGCCGCACCAAGGGCACGGTCCAAGGCGATCCGCTGAACCTGAAGCAGATTGCCTTCCAAAAACGAGTTTGCCTGTTGGCCGATCCAGTCGGTGATAACTGCATCAGCAGGCCCACCGCTGGGCGGGTCGTATTTGAAGCCACCATCGCCGGGCGGGTTGTGCGAAGGAGTGATGACGATGCCATCGGCAAAGCCACTGCGGCGTCCACGGTTATAAGCAAGGATCGCATGCGAAATCACTGGCGTCGGGGTGAATTCGTCCGCAGAGGCGGTCATCACCTCAACCCCGTGGGCGGCTAGTACCTCGAGCGCACTGGCCTCCGCCGGGACCGAGAGGGCATGGGTATCCTTGCCGAGAAAAAGGGGGCCGTCGATGCCGTTTTTCTTGCGGTAACGGCAGATCGCCTCGGTGATGGCAAGAATATGCCGTTCGTTGAATGACCGTTTCAGCGACGAGCCCCGGTGGCCAGAAGTTCCGAAGGATACCCGCTGCGCTGGAACCCATGGGTCCGGGATTTCGCAATAATAGGCGGAGATGAGTTTTGCTACATCGACGAGCATGCGCGGCTCCGCCGCTTTGCCGGCGAGCGGACTGATGATCATGGTCACTTCTGTTGCCCGACCTGTTGTTGGTAGAATTGTGGCCGTTGCTGAATTTCATCACGCGTCATATCAATTGATATGGTTGATTCACGGAAATTAATTGCCTTAATATTATCAACTGGCAACCAAATATTCCTGCCAGCGAACCATATCACGGTTTTAATGACGATATGTTGGATGGACCAGGTTGGCTCATCAATCAGAAAATCGTGCACGCGACCGACATCGCCATCGCTTGCCCAAATGTGATAATGCATGATGGCATGGATGCTTCGCAAATGTGGGTCATCATTTCCCTGTAAACGCCTAGGCGTATCGACGCTCTCGGACAATCCTGCCTCCTGCGCAATTGGGATCGTTGGTATGGCACTCGTCCCCCACATACCTCCACCTTGCCAATAGAAGGGAAAACCAAAATTTTTGTAATAATCGACCTCAAATTGCCGAGACACAGGCAATTCGGTCGCAATCAAAGGACCCTCTGCGATCTGCTTTTTGGTCAATCGTAAGTAAAGACGTCGCTTTTCCCGGTCGAGGCTGACAAACGCATAAGGGGACACCAGCACCTTATGGCTCGATAGCCAGGACCCGGTATCCGCAATCAGATAGCGAATGGCCCATGTCTGATCATCAAAATAGAAGTCCTTTATGTGACCGATATCCTCATCGATGGCGTACAACCTATAACCAAGGAGATCCTTGACATCATAAAACATAGAGCCCCTTCAATGAGCGATGTACCCTCGTTGCCATCACGGTAGCCCGTGGGCCAATCGATCGGGTATAAGGTCTTCTCCTCATCAATATGGCTCATGGTACCGCTATCGCGGAATTCCCTTATGCAATGCCTGAATGATAAGGTCGTGTCGGCACGCAAAGTGCTGAATCCCACTATGCCTAGCGATCGCTCCCTGATGGCGATCCGTCCACCGACCGTTCTCCTTGAAAGGAAACAAAATGGAATTCGACCAGAAGTACCCGTTCCAGCCTATGCCAGTTGATCCCGAAGCGAATCCTGGGAAAACCTGCGCAAAGTGCGGCGCCCGGTTGACCCCCGAGAAGCACGCTGTGGCACAACGCGCCTACGGAAACTATATCAAGCACGGTTCCCAACCAGGCCATGATCTCGAGAATTGGGTTGAGGCTGAAGCTGAATTGAAGGTCGTCCATCATTGTACCTGATATCAAGGGCCACCAGACTCTGTAGTATTTTCACAGAGTCTGGCAGGGCGTTTTACACCACCTGTCAGATTTAATTACCAGATCTTTAGACTGGGTATTTTAGTTCGTATACATGGCATCTTCTGATCTACTGGGGTTGAAACCCCATTGGTTGACCTCGTAAAAATGAATAAAGTCGTGCAGTGAAAAAGCGACACCTTCAAATCCTCCCCTATACTATAAAATTCTTGATTTAACCACACGAATTTACCCTGTACGTCCGAAGGCATCATGATCAAACAGAAGTCACAACAGTCACTTCAAGCACTCGGACAAAGCCTTTGGATTGACAATATCACCAGGAAAATGCTCGATAATGGCACGCTTGAACGCTACCGGGATGAAGCGTCGGTGACTGGCCTGACCTCGAATCCGACTATTTTTGATCACGCCATAGCGAAGGACTCGACTTATGACGATGCAATCGGGGCAGGACTGGCCAAAGGCCAGAGTCCCGAATCCATCTTCTTCGGATTGGCCATCGACGATCTCACCCGTGCCGCAGACATCTTTTCCGCGATTCATCGGCAGAGCAACGGGGTTGATGGATGGGTATCGCTCGAGGTCTCGCCCTTACTGGCATATGATGCGAAACGATCCATCGATGCCGCCAAAAGCCTTTCCGCACTGGCCGCGCGACCCAATCTCTTCATCAAGATTCCCGGCACCCCAGAGGGATTGCCCGCCATCGAAGCGCTGATCTTTGCGGGAATTCCCGTCAACATCACCTTGCTGTTTTCCCGTGAACAATATGTGAACGCAGCGGCCGCCTACCAACGCGGCATCGAGCGACGCATCGCTGCTGGCCTGAATCCCCAGGTCGGTTCGGTGGCATCCATCTTCATCAGCCGATGGGATGTGGCCGTGGCGGTGAAGGCGCCTGAAGGCCTAAAAAATCAGCTCGGAATCGCGATGGCTGGTCGCGTCTACACGTCCTACCTGGATGTGATCAGCAGTTCGTCATGGCTGCGCATGTACAATGCCGGTGCAAGACCACAACGCCTGCTGTGGGCCAGCACCGGAACCAAAGATGCGCATGCGTCCGACATCCTGTATGTCGAGTCGCTCGCCGCTCCGTTCACCATCAACACCATGCCCGAGGAAACGCTGCAGGCGTTGACCGGTCATGCGCCACTCTATCAGACCATGGCGCCAAACGGCGGCGATTCCGAAAAGATCCTGGCGGAATTCGCCAAGATTGGTGTTGATGCCAACAAAATTGGCAAGCAACTCCAGGAGGAAGGCGCAAAATCCTTCGTGAAGTCATGGGAAGGACTGCTGGGGGGTATCGCTACAAAAGGATCACCTATCCAGTCCAAGGCTTGACCGGCAATTCGGCCACAAAGTCCAGGGAAAAGCCCAGGAGCAACCATGAAATTCAGCCCATTGATCGCCTCGCTGACCCAGCGGCCCGCATGGGCGGCGCTGACCACCCACCATGGTAGCATCGGGAAGATCCATCTGCGGAAGCTGTTTTCCGATGACCCGGGACGGGGAACGCGGCTCCGTGCCGAGGCTGCGGGCCTGCATCTGGATTTCTCAAAAAATCGCGTGACCGATCAGACCATGGCGTTGCTGGTCGATCTGGCAAAGGCCTGCGATCTCGGCGGGAAGATCGAATCCATGTTCCGAGGCGATAAGATCAACGTCACTGAACAGCGCTCGGTCCTGCATGTGGCCCTGCGCGAGCCCCAGGGTGCTTCCATCTTGGTTGATGGGAAAAATGTCTGCGTCGAAGTCCACGCGGTTCTGGACCGGATGAGTGCATTCTGTAACCACGTCCGCAATGGCGAGTGGAAGGGTCATACCGGAAAGACCATTCGCAATATCATCAACGTTGGAATTGGCGGTTCCGATCTGGGACCGGTCATGGCCTATGAGGCCCTTAGGCACTACAGCGACCGCAGCAGATCATTCCAGTTCGTTTCAAATGTGGATGGCATCGACTTCCTGGAAGCCACCCGGGACATCGACCCTGCCGAGACCTTGTTCATCATCGCCTCAAAAACCTTCTCGACCCTGGAAACCATGACCAACGCGCACAGTGCGCGTGCGTGGATCATCAATGGCCTCGGGGGCGACGACCGCGCCGTGGCCCGGCATTTCGTCGCGGTATCCACCAACGCTGAGCGGGTCTCCGCGTTCGGCATCGATACCGCGAACATGTTTGAATTCTGGGACTGGGTCGGGGGCCGGTATTCCATGGGTTCGGCCATCGGCCTGTCGACCATGCTGGCCATCGGACCGGACCATTTCCGCGCCATGCTTGGCGGATTCCACGCCATGGATGAGCATTTCCGGGATACGCCGTTCGAGCGCAATATACCGGTGATCATGGGGTTGCTGGCGGTCTGGAACAGCAATTTCCTGGAGGCACGGACGGCGGCGGTCCTGCCGTATGAACAATACCTCAAGCGGTTCCCCGCCTACCTGCAGCAATTGACCATGGAAAGCAATGGCAAGCACGTCACCCGTGACGGTGCCCAGGTGGATTATCAGACGGGTCCGATCTACTGGGGAGAACCTGGAACCAATGGCCAGCATTCGTTTTACCAGCTGATCCATCAGGGCACAAAGATCATCCCCTGCGATTTCATCGTTTTCGGCCATCCGCTAGCTGATTTGGGACACCACCATGACATCCTGGTGGCCAACGTCTTTGCCCAGGCCGAGGCCTTGGCCTTTGGCAGAACGCCGGAAGAAGTCCGGGCAGAGGGGATTCCAGAGGCGTTAGTGCCTCATCGCGTCTTCGCGGGCAACCGGCCATCCAACGTAATCCTAGCCGAACGTCTCAGTCCGGCG
>Ga0302320_10012455_pt1 | contig 17865 bp, 16 predicted proteins | sample Bog_T0_3_FD_202130 | JGI IMG/M metagenome (GOLD analysis project Ga0302320, IMG submission 202130) | Peat permafrost microbial communities from Stordalen Mire near Abisko, Sweden - Bog_T0_3 | ecosystem: Environmental > Terrestrial > Soil > Wetlands > Peat | place: Sweden: Abisko, Stordalen Mire...
TTTGCCGTCCCGTTGAGCGTGACGAGCATCTGGTCCCCGGCGACGGGGGTGATGGTGCCATCCTGGACCTGCTTGCCCTGCGATGGCCCGCTGGTGTTCATCACGAGCACCCCATTCGAGTCGAGATAGGCTATGTTTCCGCTGTTCCCCTTGTTCGAGGAGGACACGTAGCCCGGCATGGTGTTGTACACCGGGGCCTGCGCCGCGACCAGGAACTGGTGGTTCAGGAAGGAACCGCCAAAGGCCGAGTGGAAGAAGTTGTCGCAGATCGTGTACTGCTGCGCCAGCAGGCCCTCCGGCAGGTTGGTCGCATCAAAATGGCTGAACACGAGGCCGGGATTGTCGCTCCAGGTTACAAACCCCGTATTGGCAGGCGTGCCGGCTTCCTGGTCGGAGCCGCCGGAGAAGTTTGTTCCCTGGATCTGGAACTGTTCGTGCCAGTAGCGGTGGACGATGTCTCCGGTCAAGGCGGTCGGGTTCACCGCGGGCGGCAGCGCATAGGGCGCGAGCGTGTTGACGCTCAGCGCGCTGTTCGGATCCGCGGAATTCGTGTTGAACCGGGTGTCGACGACCGTGGTCCCGGACGGACTACCGAGCGGCTGCGGGGGGGTATTCAGCGTTCCCGGATTGCTGTTCGCGTTGCTTGTGAGAACAAGCGGGGTGTTCGGGGTGTTGCCTGTCTGCGAAATCCGGTTGAAGTTGTTCGAGCCTGTCTCCGACGACAGCAGGCTGCCCGTGAGCCGGTCGATCTGGGCCTTCGAGGCTAGGGTCGCATTCGAGATTCCGTTTGCGCCCGGGAAGCTCCCATACAGCCCGTCAAAGGGCCAGTTTTCCTGGTACACAACGATGATGTGCTTGATGGCGCTCGCGGCCGTCATCGGGTCGAAGCTCTCCGGCTGGAAGTCCGGAACGTCTGAAGCGTCGACCGCAAACGCCCAGATGTAGTTCGGGTAGCCGGTTCCCGCCGGGTAGGTGGTGCCATTGAAGGGCTGTGTGAAGTCGTTGTCGTTCGTTGCCAGCAGCAGGTGGCGGCCATCGGGGAGATCCGGGCCCCATGCATAGCCTTCAATCTTGTCGGGAAGCACGGCTCCTCCTCCATTGCTGTTCGAGAAAATCCCGCCGGAAATGGTGGTGTTGGCCGTGTTCAGGATGCCGCCGATATTGGCGAATAGGGTCTTTTGCAGTGTCACAATCCCCGGGGGCGGGGTGGTCTCGTACGTGGTGCCAAGGCCATTCGAGGCCGTGGTCCCGGAATAGGCGCTGGTCGTCAGGTCGGTGGGCGGGCTCGCCTGGTTCAGGTCGAACTTGTACAAGTTCTTGATGCCGCCGGTGCCCGCGGTTCCATTGCGCTCGTCGACGAGGAACTCATGGTTGTTGATTGCCAGGAGTTCGCTGATGGGAGTCGCGGTCGTGTTGAAATAGTACAAGTACTGCTTCGGCGTGGAGCCCGGATTCGTCAGGTCATAGACGAGGACCCTGGTGTTGCTGCCGTTCAGTCCGCCGTCCTGCGTCAATGAACTCTGCATCATGCCCACCAGCGTCTTGCCGTCCGGGGTGATGGCCAGGCCTTCCATGCCGCGGTTGGTCGTTCGGCCAATCGTATTGTTCGCGGCCTCGTAGGTGGCGGTCGGACCCGGGTTCGAGATCAGGAAAGACGACGGGACGGTCAGGGAGCCGATCTCCTGGCCCAGGCTGTTGAAATGAAGGATATAGGGCCCATATTCGTCGGAGATCCAAATCGTGCCGTCCGGGGCCACCCTGATCGCCTCGGTGTCGAGGCGGTGGTTTTCCACGGCGGGATTCGTGCTGAATGCGGTGCTGATGCCCAGGTACTGGACGCCCTGCGCGTTCTTGAAGAGGATGGTGCCCGTGTTCGTCGCGTTGACCGTGTAAGAGCTGTAGTGGCCGCTTCCATCCGGGCTGCCGACCGGCGTGAGCGTGATGCTGAATTGCTGGAGGCGGTTTGGGTAGCTTGTGGTATTGTCGACAGCCGCTCCCCCGGTATATGCAACCTTGTTCGGTCCGCGATCGCCCAGACCGTAAAACGTGTTCCCTCCTGCATAGGCCAGGCCGGATCCAAATCCATTCAGGCCGTTGTTCGGCGAGGCACCGTCCTCGAGGATAGCCCCGTTCAACCCGGACTTGTCGGTGCCATTTCCCGGAATGACGGCCTCTCCGATATAGGTGACGCTTGCTTGGGAGGTCAACGCGGTGGCCAGCAACATCAGGCCGGCGAAACTGGAGGCGAGGATCGGACGGATGCCGAATCCCGAGCGGAGAGATGATTTGATCATTGAAGCTTTCATTGGGGACACACTGACTTTGGATCGAACCTGCCGGAATTGAGTCCACGGCTCACACTCACTGTCGGACCCGATGGACTGAGTTCAGTGTGCCCGCGTCATTTGCCAACTTCATGGCCGAAATGAAACGTTCTTATGACTTCCTTGTTTCCCGTGACGTCGGCGAATTGTCCCGCGCGCCTTGACCTTGCGCCGCTTCCGCCGAACGTAGGGACCGTTCCCCACCCCGAATGAAATCCCTATCCAGCGTGGCCGCGCTCGGCGCCGCCCTGCTCCTGGCACGCCTCGGCGCAGAACCTGTGATTCCGCGCCCACCCTCCGATCCATCCGTGAAACCAGAGGAGACGGAAATTTGGACACCCGTTCCACCCGTCGTCTCCGCCCCGGCCGGCGCCGTGCCGTCGGATGCGATCGTTCTCTTCGACGGGAGAAACCTGGACGCCTGGGAATCGATCTCCGGGGGCGGGCCAGCGCGGTGGAAGGTCGAGGATGGCGCCATGGTGGTCGTCCCCGGCACCGGGGACATCATGACCCGATCCTCGTACGGCGATATCCAGCTCCACATCGAGTTTCGCGAGCCACTCCCCGTGGTGGGAACGAGCCAGGGCCGCGGCAACAGCGGCGTATTCTTCATGGGGCTCTACGAGCTTCAGGTCCTCGACAACTACAATAACCCGACGTACCCGAACGGCCAGGCCGGATCCATCTACAAGCAGGCAATACCCCTGGTGAACGCCTGCCGCCCCCCCGGCGAATGGCAGACCTACGATGCCGTGTGGATCGCCCCCCGCTTCGCCCCCGACGGGAGCCTGGTGAGCCCCGCCCGGATCACGGTCTTCCACAACGGCGTGCTCGTCCTCCACGACTTCAGGCTCTATGGCCGGACGTTCTTCCAGGGAAGGCCTCACTATGTGCCGCACGCCGCGCGCCTTCCGCTTGAGCTGCAGGAGCACCACAATCCCGTCGCCTTCCGGAATATCTGGATCAGGGAGCTGAACTCCTGCCCATGAAGCCCCTGTCCCGCCGGGAATTCCTCAGGACGGCCTCGATGCTGTCCGCTGCCGTCGCGCTCCCCCGAGTCCTGCGGGCGCAACAGGGCCGCTCGCCCAACAACAGGCTCAACATCGCGGTGGTGGGCGTGGGCGGCCGCGGAAAGAACGTCGTCGAGGGCCTGAGCGGAGAGAACCTGGTCGCCTTTTGCGATGTGGACGATGTCAGGGCCGCGGCAACCTACAGTCTCCATCCCGAGGTCGGCTCCGATCGCCGGTTCAGGGATTACCGGCAAATGCTCGACAAGCTGGGCAACCAGATCGATGCGGTCGCCGTCGCCACCCCCGACCACATGCATTTTCCGATCGCGATGGCCGCGATCTCACTGGGAAAGCACGTCTTTGTCGAGAAGCCCCTCACCCAGACGATTTCGGAGACCCGGCGGCTCGCCAAGGCCGCCCGCGACAAGGGTGTCGCCACCCAGATGGGAAACCAGGGGCACGCGGGCGACGGGTGCCGCCTGATCAAGGAGTGGCATGCCGCGGGAATCCTTGGGGACGTGGCCGAGGTCCACTGCTGGACCGACAGGCCCATCTGGCCCCAGGGAGTTCATGCCCCGGACCACAGCAAGATGATGCCGGTCATCCCTGCAGGGCTGGACTGGGACCTGTGGCTGGGCGTCGCCGCCCAGCGCGAATATGATCCCGCCTATCTGCCGTTCTCATGGCGCGGCTACTGGGACTTCGGGACCGGGGCGCTGGGCGACATGGGTTGCCACATCCTGGACGGCGCCTACTACGCCCTGGAACTGGGTTCTCCCACTCGCGTGGAGGCTGTGAGCGCGGGGCAGACCGACATCAGCCCGCCCACCGCCTCCGTCGTGACCTATCAGTTTCCGGCCCGGGGCACGATGCCGCCGGTCAAGCTCACCTGGTACGACGGCGGCCTGCAGCCCTCCCTTCCGCCGGACTTTGAAACCGGCCGCAAGCTGCCGAAGAACGGGAGCCTGATCCTGGGTTCCAAGGCCACGGTGCTTTCGGGCGCCTGGTACGAAACCGTGCAGATTGTCCCGGACGCGAAGATGATCGAGCTCAGCGCCTCGCTTCCCCCGCGAACCATACCCCGCATCGAAGGCGGGCATTTCGCGGAGTGGATCCGCGCCTGCAAGGGCGGGACGCCCGCGGGCTCCAATTTCGACTACTCCTCCCGGCTGACCGAGGTCGCCCTCCTGAGCAACCTCGCGATCAGGGCGCGCCGCGCCATCGACTGGGATTCGGGCTCCCTACGGGTCACCAACTCCGACGAAGCGAACCGATTTGTGACCAAGGAGTATCGCCCCGGGTTCGGCGTGTGATTTGCAGCCCCGGGGCAGGCCCATGAATCGCAGGGAATTCATCCGGGTCGGATCCATCTTGGCGGCCGGCCTGAACGCCGGGAGTTTCGCCCTCGGATCGGAAGGCGGATTCCCGACGGTTCGGACGGCGCCATCCAAGCGACGGTTCAGGAGCGAGGCAGTCGAGAAGACCATCGACAAAGTCTCCTCGTCGATCGCCGACAAGGAGCTTGCGTGGATGTTCTCCAATTGTTTTCCAAACACACTCGACACGACGGTCGAGTTTGAGATGGTCGGCGGCCGCCCGGACACCTATGTGATCACAGGCGACATCGACGCCATGTGGCTTCGAGACAGCTCGGCCCAGGTCTGGCCGTACCTGCCGCTGATGGGCGAGGACCCCAATCTTCAGCTCCTGGTCGCAGGTGTCATCAACCGGCAGACCCGGTGCGTCCTGAAGGATCCCTACGCGAACGCGTTCTACAAGGACGACCAAACTGTGAGCCCGTGGAAGGACGACCGCACCGAGATGCGCCCGGGCATCCACGAGCGGAAGTGGGAGGTCGACTCGCTGTGCTACCCGATCCGGCTTGCCCACGGATACTGGAGGGCGGGCGGCGACACCACCCCCTTCGACGAATCCTGGAGGGACGCACTGGCCTTGACTGTGCGCACTTTCCGGGAGCAGCAGAGAAAGGACGGCCGTGGCCCGTATGCGTTCATGCGCCGGTCGGAAGTCCAGGCTGACACGGCGCCCGGAGGCGGCTACGGGAACCCGGCGCGGCCCGTGGGCCTCGTCCACTCCATGTTCAGGCCCAGCGATGACGCAACGGTCTTCCCGTTGCTGGTCCCTTCGAACTTTTTCGCCGTCGTCAGTCTGCGGCAGGCCGCCGAAATGGCGGACGAGATCGCCCGGGACTCCGGGCTCGCCGGCCAGTGCAGAACGCTGGCGGCAGAGATTGAAACGGCCCTCTGGGAGCATGGCGCAGTGCTCCACCCTGTGGCCGGCCGCATCTACGCCTACGAGGTCGACGGTTACGGGAACAGCTACAGCATTGACGATGGCAATGTCCCGAGCCTGCTCTCGCTGCCCTACCTTGGGGCCATTGCCCGGGACGATCCCGTGTACCAAAACACACGGTCCTTCCTCCTCTCCGAACGAAACCCGTACTTCTTCCGGGGAAAGGCCGCCGAGGGACCGGGCGGACCCCATGCCGGCCCCAACCAGATCTGGCCCCTGGGCGTCATCATCCGCGGCCTGACCAGCGACGACGACCGGGAAATCCAACAGTGCCTGTCGACCCTGCGGAACACCCACGCCGGAACCGGATTCATGCACGAGGCCTTTGACAAGGACGACCCGGCGAAATTCACCCGGCCCTGGTTCGCCTGGGCCAACACGCTCTTCGGTGAGTTTGTGCTGAAGACTTTTCGCGAGCGCCCGCAGCTGCTGGGCTGATGGACCGGAGGCTGCTGCCGCCGCGGGCACCTCGTCCGTCAGCGGCGCAGTTGCCTGAAAGCCTTGAGCGCGGCAGCCCGGGCGGCCGCATGATCGACGATCGGGCGCGGGTAGTTCCCGCCCAACGCCACCCCGGCGGCCGCCAGCACGGGGCCCGGCGCCTCCCAAGGGGAATGGATGTACCTCTGCGGCAGGCGTGCAAGTTCGGGCACCCATCGGCGGACATAGTCACCGTCCGGGTCGAACTTCAGGCCTTGGAGCACTGGGGCAAAGATCCGAAAATAGGGCGCCGCGTCGGCTCCGCAGCCGGTGCTCCACTGCCAGCCGAGCGTGTTGTTGGCCAAGTCGGCGTCCACAAGCGTGTCCCAAAACCAAGCCGCTCCCAGCTGCCAGGGTAGCCGCAGGTGCTTCACCAGGAAGGATGCGACCACCATCCGCACCCGGTTGTGCATCCATCCCGTTTGCCAGAGCTGCCGCATCCCGGCGTCCACAAACGGGTACCCGGTCCGGCCCTTCTGCCAGGCCCGCAGGAGGGATCCCTTCCGATCCTCCGCCCAGGGAAACCTGGCAAATTCGGGCCGAAGCGGCACCTCCGGCGTATCCGGGAAGTAATGCAGCAGGTGATGGGCAAACTCCCTCCAGCCGATTTCGCCCAGGAAGACGGAAGGGTCCACCTTCTGCGCCTTTGCGGCAGCCCAGACCTGGCGCGGAGAAATCTCACCGAAGTGAAGAAACGGGGAGAGCATCGAGGTCCCGTCGAGCGCAGGAAAGTTGCGGCGGGCCGCGTATGTTCCAATCGCGCCGGCTGCAAACCGCCGAAGCCGGCCCGCGGCGCCCGCTTCGCCCGGCTTCCACAGGGCGCCAAAGCCCGAGTCCCATCGGGTCCCGGGCAGCAGTCGAAGTTCCGGGAGATCCAGGGACTTCGGCCACGTTGGGGGTCCAGGCAGGCGAAATGCCCTGAACCTGACCGGCGGTTCGACGGGAAGCGTCAGGCAGTGGCGCCAGTAGGGCGTGAAGACCTGGTAGGGACGGCCCTGCCTGTTTGCGACAAGGTGCGGTGCATGGAGGAGCTCGCCGTTGAAGCTCCTCGCCTCGACTCCCGCTGAGGCAAACTCCGCCTCGATCGTTGCATCGCGGGCTGTTGCCGACGGCTCATGCCGCCGATTCCAGTAGATCGCGCCTGCACCCGTCCGCCGCACGAGGTGTCGCAGGATCTCCCCCGAATCGCCCCGCGCAAGGAGCAGGCGCGAGCCGAGCCGGCGAAGCGACAGGTCCAGCGATTCCAGGGAGTGATGCAGCCACCAGCGCGAGGCCCCGCCCATCGGCCAGCGGCCCTCGCCTGCGTCGTCCAGCACATAGATGGGAACGACCGGGCCGCCGCGCCCGACCGCAGCCTGAAAGGCCGGGTTGTCCTGAAGGCGCAAGTCCTGTCGGAACCAAACGATGGAGGCGCGCGCGGGCAAGGCCGGTCGGCTACTGCAGCTTGCGCAGCCCGTCCACGTTTTCGATCACCGGGTCCAGAACGTATGGTTTCTCCTCCCCTGCCCGCCCGCGCACCACGATGTTGTCCAGGGTCAGGCGGGAAACGTCATCGGCATAGAGCCATGGGAGCCTTCCTTCGGATAGTAGTGAGGGCCTCAGCGGGGCCGGCGCCAGGTCGAACATCTGGCCGTACAGGGGGCTGTTGGGGCTCCCGCCGAACTCAAGGTTCAGGTCGCTCAGGGTGATATCCTCGACGTTGTGGTTCTGGCCCACGATCAGGATGCCGCTCTCCGCCCGGGCCCGCACATGGCTGATGCTGACGCCGCGGATGTGCCCTGTGTCCGAATGTGCGGCCGAAATCACGAACGGCTCCCCCTTCCCCCACCATGCTCCGGCAAACATCCGCGTCTCGATGACGACATTGCTGATCTCCACATTTTCCACCCAGCCATGGTCTCCCGCCTGGATTGCAAAGCCGCGGCCGCTGTCCTTGATCACGAGGTTGCTCAGGGTCACGTCGCGGACCTTGCCCGAGAGGTGCCCCAGCCTCACGCCGGCGGATCGGCTCGTAAGGACGCAGTTGGTGACGACGATATTCTCGCACACGCTGTCCGGATTGGTGATGCCCGTAAACGCCAGCGAGTCGTCGCCGCCCCGGATGATGCAGTCGGAGACGACGATGTTCCTGGACCCCGAGAAGTGCATCCCGTCGTTGTTGGGTACCTGCAGGTTGTTTTCCACCCTCACCCCGCGGACCTGGATGTCGCTGCTGCAGCTGAAGGTGACCGTCCAGCATGGGGAGTTCCGGATCGTGACGCCTTCAAGCCTGAGGTGCATGCAGTCGTGGAAGAAGATGGGCTGGGTCGGGCGCTTGAGCGCCGTGACGACGCACTGGGCCTTCTGCCAGTCCTGGAGCAGGGCATCCTTGTCCGACGGCAGTCCGGTGCGCAGGAGCATCCAGTCGAAAAACGGGCGGTCCGCCAGCTCGATGGTCCCCTCTCCCGTGATCGAGACATCGCTGCGCCCGATCGCCCAAAGCAGCGACCGGGTCTCCCCCATCTCCGGGTGCTTGAACCCGTTGGGGGGGTAGTCCGCCAGATCCGATGACCCGCGCAGCACGGCGCCGGGCTCCAGCCTCAACGTCACGTGCGACTTCAGCTCGATGCCCCCGGAAACCCAGACGCCTGCGGGGACCAGCACGGTTCCCCCGCCGTTGGCGGCGCACTCATTGACCGCGGCCTGGATGGCGGCGGTGTTGATGGTCTTTCCGTCCTTCAGCGCGCCTTTGTCGGCGATCGAGACGGTCGCGGCGGAGCCGGTCGTGGTCATAAGGTGAAGCGCAGCTGCAGCCGCAAGCGCCAAATACAGTTTTGATGGGGCAATCACTTTTTGCCATTTTGGCCCCGGGCATCCAATACGTCCATAACCTTTCAGCGCCGCGTCCAACATGACCTCCTCCGCTCCCTCTTCGTTTGTCACCGTCCGTGGCAGAAACTTCTTCCTGAACTTGAAGCCCTGGCATGTCTGCGGGACGAATCTGTGGTACGGGGCGAACCTCGGGCGCCCCTCAAATCCCTTGGGCCGGGCCCGCCTGCTGCGCGAACTGGACCGCCTGGCGAAACTGGGAATCAACAACCTGAGAGTCCTCGGAGCCTCGGAGGCGTGCTCCGTTCCAAAGACGCTCAAGCCCGCCATCACACTCCGGCCGGGGGAATACAATGAGGACATGCTGGTGGGGCTCGACTTTCTGATCCGTGAGGCCGGCAGGCGCGACATGAAGTTGGTCGTTTTCCTGAACAACTACTGGGATTGGTCGGGCGGGATGCCGCAGTACCTATCCTGGGCCACGGGCCTTCCCGCCGTGGGCCTTGGCGAATTGTCGTGGATTGAGTGGAACCGGCTGCAGAGCTCCTACTACACGAACGAATCCGCCCAGGACATGTTTCGCGGATACCTTTCCATGATCCTCAGGAGGACCAACAGCCTCACCGGCGTGGAATACCGGAACGATCCGACCATCATGGCGTGGGAACTGGCCAACGAGCCCCGCCCCGGGGGCGGCGAGCAGGGGGATGACGCTGTCATCGCCGCTTTTCTCGGCTGGATCGAGTCCATCTCCTCCTTTATCCGGGAGATCGATCCCCGCCATCTCGTGACGACGGGCAGCGAGGGCTCCAAGGGCAGCCTGGAATCCATCGAGTTGTTCCGCCGGGCCCATGCGATCCCGACGATCGACTATGCCGTGTTCCACCTGTGGCCGAAGAACTGGGGCTGGTTCAAGGTCGACCGGCACCAGGAGACGCTTCCCGAATCCCTCTCAAACGCCGAGGCCTACTTCCGGGAGCATGTCGCCGTGGCCGACGCGCTGGACAAACCGGTCGTCCTTGAGGAATTCGGTCTGGACAGGGACGGCGGCCTGTCCATCGACCAACCGGTGACATCCAGGGACCGACTTTACGGCAGGATCCTCGGCCTGATTGAGGAGTCGATCGGCAACGGAGGTTCCGCTGCCGGCTCGAATTTCTGGCTCTGGGGCGGAGAGGGCCGTCCTCTGGCGGCCGGGGATGCCGCTCCCCCTGAGGATGGAATCGGCGCCGGCGACATGCTCCAGGAAGGCCAGGGCCTGAACACGGTCTTTGACTGCGACCAGTCCACCCTTGCCCTGCTGGCCGCGCATTACGCAAAGCTGCGCCAATCGTAGGTCAGCGAGCTTGCTCGCGCCTTGCCGGCTATTGTAGGTCAGCGAGCTTGCTCGCGCCAGCCTCCGTCCGCGTTTGAAGGTAGGGACGCCCGGCTCGGGCGTCCGGGAACCACGAACGGGCCCGAGGGTTGCGGACGAGCCCGAGCGCGGATCCGGACGAGCGGGCCGCTCGTCCCTACCCCACACCATTCCAAAACCCTGGACGCTACAGGATTCGAACCTGTGACCCCGTGCGTGTGATGCACGTGCTCTAACCAACTGAGCTAAGCGTCCGAAAATTGGTGTTCATTAACTTGGGTGATTTTCTTGTGTTTCCCTGGCTGTCTTCTACAGTCATTTTCTACACATCGGCAAGGAAAATGGCTAAGACCAAACAACCGTGGGAAACCACTAGAGAACCAAACCTGTTAAGGAACACTGCGAGCGGAAGGTATTACGGGCGGTTCACCCTTTCCGGCAAGCAAAAGTGGGTCAACTTGGAGACTGATGTGTGGACGGTCGCAAAGCTTCGGCTTGCCGACGAACGAGCCAAGATCGAACGACTGCGGCAATCTGCGACCGACGTCTCCTCCGGTGATGCTTCCGTGGGCTCCCTAGTAATGCTTTACAGGCAGCGAATCGCGGATCGAGTGGACATCCGACCCGAGACTCGGCGCCGGCTACGCGAGGAAGTGGATGCAATCATTAAGACCTGGCCTGGCTTCGAAGGCCTGGCGCCAAGGCAGCTTACTCGACAGTCTGTGACGGAGTGGCGCAACCGATTGAAGCGTGACGGCACGGGCCACCGCGCTCCCGGGGCCAAGGCCGCTAATCCCAAGAACAATGGCTCGTCCGCCTCCCTCATCAACAAGTGCATAGACGCCCTTAGGCGAATCCTAGACATCGCCGTTGAGCGTGGCCAGATGGTCGGTAACCCGCTTTACCCTAGGGGTCTTAAGCTTAAGAATACCCCGCGCAAGCCGCACCTGCCTGAGGCCTCGAAGATCTCAGAAATCTTCGCCAAGATGGAGCAAGGCGGCGGGAGGTTCTCCCGACCCGCTGCCGACCTTTGCCGGTTTCTTGCCTACACGGGATGCCGAATAAGCGAGGCCCGGGCCATCACTTGGGTGGACGTAGATTTCAAGCGGGGTATTCTGAACGTTCACGGGGAAAAGACGGAAGCCGCCGACAGAGAACTTCCCCTGATTCCTGCAGCCAAGGCCCTTTTGGAGCGCCTCCATTTGGCCCAGAAGTTCTCCCCAGACGTCCAGAAGACCATTGATGGGGATGTGGATCCCAGAGGACCAGTTCTAGCAGTTGGCGAGGCCGAGAAATCTCTTTCCCGTGCCTGCAAGGAACTAGGCGTCGTAAGGCTGACCCACCACGACCTGCGCGATGCGTTTGCCACGTCTGCGATCGAGGCCGGCGTGGATATTCCTACCGTCGCTGCCTGGCTCGGCCACGCCGACGGCGGCGCCGTCCTTATGCGGGTATACTCCCACCACAGGCGAGCCCATAGCATTGCCCAGGCTGCCAAGGTCATGGCTGGCACCTAAACTGTAAGTTGCCGGAAGGCACCTTGGACTTTTCAGACCTCATCTTTCGTCGGGGCCGACGGACGCTCTGTTTTCAAAGCTAGTGGGCTAAACGCGTGTCTCCGCGGTTTTGTCTCGGCTTCCTACGGCGGCATTTTTCCGCCTAGCGATGGGCATGGTCGCGGGGCCGGCGGCCGAGGTTATCAGCCAGGCAATTGAACTGAAATTTGCTGAGATTTCGCGAAGAGAGAGTGACAAATAGGTGAGGTCTCCTATTGTCACCATGATAGGCCTGAAACTGATTCTTCAAGCTCATGAGTGAATCTCCCTCGCAGTTGTTCAAATTCATGTCCGGAAAGAATTCCGAGGACTTAGCTCGATTGGACGAACTACTCAAAGAACCTTATCTTTGGTCGGCAGATCCAACGACCTATAACGACCCGTTTGAGTTTAAGATTTCAGTCGATTGGAGCGCCACAGACGTCGAACTCAGAAAGCGTTTCTTCACAGATAAACCAAGTGAGAGCGAAGCCGCTTTTCTAATCTGGAAAAATGGGCTGACTCCGGAATTTCGATGGAGCGTTGCTATGTCAACACGAAGAGGCCTCCTCGCAACTTTCGGCGTTTGTTGTTTTTCCAAAGAGGTCTTCAATCAACTTCTTTGGGCTCATTACGGTTGCAGCCACACCGGATATGCCGCCGAGTTCGCCTTTGACAATCCACTCGGCCTACAACACGCAATCGCCGCCGGGAATGTCGAGTACCGAGACCAGAAGGAGAAGTGGAGACTCGGAGAAGACGAGGAAGAACTGTGGCGGAAAACCTGCTTCGTAAAGTCGTCGCCATGGGTGTACGAAAGAGAATTCCGAATTCTATTTTCAAAGAGAGGCAAAATTGTGATCCCTCCCAATTCACTTTGCGCAATCTATCTTGGCTGCCGAGCATCTACGGAATTACGCGCTCTTGCGCTCGAGGTAGGGTCGGCCCGCAGCATCAAGATCCTCCAAATGTGCGAATCACCTTTCGAATTCAAGCTGGACGCAGTGGAAGCGAAGCGAAACGTGACAATTATGAGTTCATTTTTCTAACCCCAAGGAAATCCTATTGTAAACGCTGGAACCGCCACCATCGAATGGCTTTATCGCGGCCAACTCCGCGTGGACGCACAATGGTCCGAACGCGACCCAGCTGGCTTCACCTGGTGGGCGGACCAAAACGCCCAGCGCATTGAGGTGGTGCGCCGCGATAGCGACCCTGAGTTGACGCCGCCGATCGAACCAGGCCTTCGACGACGTACCATTCGAACACCTGCCAGGGCTCACTGACTTCATCGGAAGCCAGCGTATCCCCTGGAAAGTCATCGCAGACCGCATGCGAAACAGCGATGGCGGTCAGGTAGCGAGGATGGGTTTGGCGCTCGCGAACACCCGGGATAAGTTCAACCGATAGTTGTTCACCTAGTGGGGTAAGGCCCAGCGGGTCGATGCTGGTATGACTGAACAGTCGTGTACGCCTTTTCAATGGCCCGGGACAACATAAAAGAAGCACCCTTGGACAAACTTTTTGGTGGCCTCCGAGAAAACGATCTACTCAGAACCATTTACCACATACCGCCGTGTCGTGTTTCCTGAGAACTGCCAGTCTCCTACGCGACGCCGAACTGTAAGACCGCCGGTCACATCCCAAAGAGTTACGTCAAATGTTTGTTTTGAAAACGACGGCGGAAACAACGGGGGGTTCCAAGCGAATGGGAACAAAGCGAGTGTCTCTTTTGAGAGAGACGCGGACCAACGATATACGTGACCAGCCGTAAACTCCACCTTGATGGCTCCATATGCTTTGACAGTAGACCTCAACGCAAATGGTGGATTGTCACCTCGAATCGTTAATGAGCTATGCCAACAATAGAGGGAAAGAGTGTGGTTTCCCGGGGCCAAGTACAGCCTTTGCCGGTCAAAAGGAAACGCGGATGGAAAGTTGGCCGATTGCCCGTCGACGAGGGATATAATAACTGCATCGTCAAAGGTTGGGAAGGTCGGGTCGACGGGGACTTGCTTGATTTCTACTGACGCAGAGTCCTTTTGCTCGGTATACTCATACTTGGGGACTGTTGCGCATGCGGCCAAAATCAGAACTACAGTCAAGAGAGTCCCACAGGCCCAACTGCTTTTGCGGTACGCGAACCAAGAGGTGTACATCGGTGATAGATATCTGCCTTGCGATAGAAGGCTGAGCTTCTCTGTCTCCTCCGTCAATTATGTGCCGCCCACTGTGCCAGACCAAGAGTCAAGAATCGCAAGTGCCTTACGGAACATCAGTTCAATGAGGTTGGTCGCTGGTTCGATCCCAGCCCGGGCAGCTCTTCCCTCTTCCTGCAGGGAAGTGACAGCAGATGACAGGGCGTGCCTATCATATCTGCAGCCCGTGGATCGCTTTCAGAATCTGAGCCTTGAAGTACGACTTTAGGCACCAGGTTTGATCTCAAAGGCTCCCCCTTTGCGTTGGTCCTTCTTCCAAACGATCCCAAGGTCTCGGCGAAGCTTCTCCAATTCGTCCGTTAGGAATGCCTCGGTCAAACTCACCCTATCATCTGGCTCTCCCAGCTTCTTGCAAATGGTAGCCACGGTGGCCGCTGTAACCACAAATTTCCCGGTCATTAGGTGGTGCACATGAGCCTTGTCGAGGCCCCACGCCATGGCTGCCTTCCTGAAGCTTAGATGGTTCTTCTTAAGTAGAAGAGCCAATTGGGCCGGAAAGAGTCGGGGGTCAGGCTCCGAGCGCTTACTAGGCATCGGACGCGAGTGGAAAGGAAAAATGCAAAAAAGTCGATTTTGCACTTGCGCACACGCCAAAAAACGTTGTTGTGCACCACAACGGTCAAACCCCTATCAATCATGTCAGCGAAGAGCATTACCGAAATTGTCCGCGGATCACCGATCCGCCTCATCAACCATGCATTCCAGTGCATCAAACCGGACGAGACTTGCGACCTGCCAGTTGAGCCTCTGAAGGCGAAATCGACCCACCACAGTCTAGCCTACCTCCATGGAGCGGAACTTCACGAGGCGTTCGACAGAGGGAATCGCGGTTTATGGGTCGACCCGAAATACTGGCCCTACGTCCGGACGTTTAAGGCCTGGATGAGCAAGATCGGAGTCCGAACCTCATATTCCGAATGGGAGTTTCGGGGCGCGCGCAAGTACTACGGATTCTGCGACCTCTTGGCCGCTGGTGGCCCAAATCATCGGGGTGTGGTCGAATTTAAACTCACTTGGGACATGCCGGAGGTCCCCGAAAATGAGGATCTTTACCAGCTTAGTCTCTACTCCCATTCAGCATCGGAACGGTTTTGTGACCGTTGGAACTACTGGGGGGCGCTCGCCTATGTTCACCCGGACTCTCACTCGATGAGGCTTTTCCTCTGGAGGAGCATGAAGGCCGGATGCGAGTCTGCGAACTGGCTGGCACTCCAGGCCGCCTAGTCGCGTTACCCGGAGGCAAACATCAACACATGAAGTGCTCCAAAAGTACTGCTCCGAAGCGGCACGCGGTCGATCCGGAGGTTGCAGCCGCAGCCCGGGCTTGTTTCGGGACGGCCAAAGCGGCGACTGCGTGGCTTGCGACCCCGGCCTATGGCCTCGGAGGCCGGATTCCACTCAAGGTCGCGCAGACGGCGCAAGGGCGGCAGCGAGTGATAACTCTCTTACGTCGAATCGATCATAACATTCTACCATGAACAAAATCATCATATCATGCGATACCCGCCTCTCCGCCCCCGACGCCGAGGCTCAACTGGCAAACGGTAAGGCGTTCCTTCTGCTCGTCAGAAGGGAATCCCAAACGGGTGGCAAAAGGCCCAGTCCCTCCAAGCAACGGGCACTCCTCGTGGCGACCGCCGAGAGCGAGCTTGAAAGACGTGGTCGACTGATACGAATGATCGGATCGCTCGACACTAAAGTCCTTTCGGCTGTGCTGGAGACTTATGAACCCTATGAGGCGGTGGAGTGGCTCATCAACCCGGCGTTCGATCTGCCGGGAAGCATCCCCATCGAGCATTGCACAACTCGGGGTGGCGCAAAAGAGGTCCTCAGCCTGTTGCGCTGGGTGCGGACGGATGACACCGCATCTGGAGAGTGATCACTCTCCTTCACCGGATCGAACCCGGAATCGCAGTTTAACACAGGAACACCACCGATCCAGTTCAACAGGCTGCCCAGCCACCGTCGTTCCGCCCGGAATTCTTTCCGCTTCCAAGACGCGGCCCAGACCCGTATTTTGGCCTCGGGCGGTCGAGCTACTACGATCTCGAAAAGAAGGGTATGATCCGGTTGGTCCGGCTTCGAAAGAGAGGGAACATCCGGGGCAAGGTGCTAGTCGACTACGACCAAGTGTCGAAGATGATTCGTGGGTTTGTGGGCAAGCAGGGCAATCGACCGGCTAAGGGATCTCCAACGACTCTACAATAGGCCCAAGGTTGACGCACCGAAGACAAAACAGCCGTCCTTCCATGGCCAAAAAGAAATCCCTAACGCCCTGCGCGCGCGAAACGGCCGGAACCACTATCGCGCGCGAAAACCGAGCCCAAATGAACGGGCTGAGTGGCTCACAACGCAATACCCTCCTGACCCAGGGTATGCAGCTCATCCATGGGTTGAGCGCGGGCGCAGAGGCCGAAGTGCATCACGGCGCGGCGAGATGCCCGCATTCTCCCAATGCCAAAGAAAAGTTAGATGGCCCAATCGGCTAAGGGTTTCTCCCATGGACTATCTAACCCGACGAACCGTTATCCTGGCCTACGGCTCCAAAGGCGGCCATATCGGCGGCCCGCGAGGCGTTCCCCGTCTTTCGGCAGCGGGGCCGCGGGTGCTCCACAGAAACCGGCCTTGGCTGGGATCCAGCCTTCCATCCCTGCTCGTCCCCGTTCGCGAGGTCACTGCAGCCTTGGACGATCTTTGCTTAACGCAGGTCGTCGGCGAGCTGCCGCAGCCCATTGCCTCTGAGTACCCTGACCATCCGTTCAATCTTCTCGACGCGTTCGAGGTGGAAAGTCTCCTCGCGAAGACCGGACTCAGTGTTGAGGAAATCAAGAAACGCTCCGACGAGTTCGTTGAGGAACTGAGAGGGCCCCATCCAACGATTGACGCACCCGAAGAGGTTGTCGCCAGGTTCCCTAACGTGACCGCCGCCGGGCTTCCGATCAGGATGTCGGTTCCTCGGCCTGAAGCCCAGTATGGCAGGATCTTCGTGCCCCGTGTTGCCCTGGAAGCTCTCAAAAAGGCCCCGGACTTCATGGGGGACGTCCTAGCTGAGGCGTGCCTTTATTACGGCAAGTATGCGCACCATGTCGAAAGGGCCCTCCTGCGCGAGCACGGGACTTCGGTACCCAGCTCTTCACCAACAACCTAAGGAGCACCTTTCCCCATGCCTTCAAAAGTACGACGAATCAAAAAGCTTTCTGGTGAGGAGCTCGTTAGACTCGCGAACAAGATGGTTGAGGCAAAAACTGACAAAGAGGCGAAAAAGCTGCGAATTCAAATCACCGAAGGATTTTACGGAGAGACGATCCAAGAGATCCGCAGACGGGAGAAGAAAAGGTTGCGGCTGGAAAAGGCGGCTTCCCATAACGCTCAACAAACGAAAAGAAGAGGTTCCCCATGACTCACCAATCCGCAAAACAACTCTATGCGCTTTTAAGCACAACCCAACACGTCGAGTTGAGGCGGGATCTCGATTCCGCTGCTGTGGCCTATGCTCATTGGCGAGCCCAGTGGGCATTGGCGACCCCAGATGAGAGGCGGGACATGGATGCAGCAAGGTCGGCGAGCCACAATGTCCTGATCGACTCGTGCAACGTCCTGGCTCGAGCCATGACCCAAGCGGGCGAGGACTCATCGTGGCGGGATCTGCTTGGCAACGACCGAAAGGACATCGGCGACCTTGGCTGCTATGTTGCCTGCGCCCTCGCGGTTTCTGCACGGTAGTTCCGAGAGGTCCACCTATCCATGGCTAAGTTAAAGGACATTGTTCGCCGAAAAGAAGCATTGCTTACCGGGGCCGCGCGTCCCGGCCGGGTCACGGAGCTC
>Ga0302320_10012456_pt1 | contig 17865 bp, 17 predicted proteins | sample Bog_T0_3_FD_202130 | JGI IMG/M metagenome (GOLD analysis project Ga0302320, IMG submission 202130) | Peat permafrost microbial communities from Stordalen Mire near Abisko, Sweden - Bog_T0_3 | ecosystem: Environmental > Terrestrial > Soil > Wetlands > Peat | place: Sweden: Abisko, Stordalen Mire...
GGTTGCATCGCCGCCCGCGCTTTCGACAAGAAACACATTCCGTTTGCACCGGCAGCCAAGCCGACTCCTCCGGAAGAGGCGCTCCATGCCTATGTTGAGCGGGTCCGGGCGCAGCAGGCGGCGGAGGTGCGGACGCTCGGTTCAATCTGGAGTCCTGAAGGCCGTCTGGTGAGGCTGGGGACCGATGCCAAAGCGGTCCGGCTGCACGATGTGGTCTCGATTGTGGTCACGGAGAGCCTGGCGGCGTCGACCGACGGGCAGGTCAAGAACTCCCGAGCCTCGAATGCCACGTCGGGGCTGACCTCGCTGTTCGGCAAGCTGAAAGCGTCGAACGCCCTGCAGAACCTCTTGGGCATGAGCGCGTCTTCGGGGCTGTCGGCGCAGGGGCAGAGCACCACCAACTCCAGCCTCGCGACGACGTTCGGCGCCGAGGTGGTGGACGTGCTGCCGAACGGGATGCTGGTGGTGCAGGCCACGCGTCAGTTGACCTTTTCGCAGCAGACTCAGCTGATCAAGCTGCGCGGTCTGGTGCGTCCCGAAGATGTGAGCGCGCAAAACCAGGTGCTTTCAACCGCCATGACCGACCTCGAGTTGGAAGTGACGGGAAAAGGAATCGTCAACGATTCCACATACCGGCAAAATCCACTGGTGCGCTTCCTTGAGAGGCTGCTGATCTTTTAGAACGATCGAGCCAGCCTGGGAAGCGGCGAACAGGTCAGGCCATTGAGGATCGACAACGCGAGACGGACACATAGAGAGACGATGAGAGAGACGTTGCCAACAGGCCGATCGGGAAAGTCCATCGCGAGGTGCGTTGCATGGGCCGCATGGGCACTGGGTGCGGTCCTGGTGCATGCCGAAGACGGCTCACAGTTGGCGCGCATCAAGGACGTGGCGACGATCGAAGGGATACGGGATAACCAACTGGTTGGGTATGGCCTGGTGGTGGGTTTGAAGGGAACCGGAGACAGTTCGCAGACGGTGTTTCCGGCGCAGACTTTGGTCTCCGCTCTTGAGCGGATGGGTATTACGGTTCCGCAGACCGGATCGAACAGCGCCAGCAACATGCAGGTGAAGAATATGGCTGGAGTCTTTGTCGTGGCCACGCTGCCTCCTTTCAGCCGGCCCGGCTACAAGATGGATATTACGGTTTCATCCGCCGGCGACGCGCGATCGCTCGAGGGGGGCATTCTCCTGATGACTCCACTCTACGGGCCGGACGGGCAGGTCTATGCCCAGGCTCAGGGCGCTCTGGTTCTGGGCGGATTTACAGCGACTTCCGGAGGCAACACGAAACAACTCAACCACCCGACCACAGCGCGCATCCCGGGTGGAGCATTGGTGGAGCGGCCGGTCCCCTTCAATTTGACGGATATGCGCAACGTCAACGTGATCCTCAACGACGCCGATTTTCACACCGCGGAAAAGATGGCCGCGGCCATCAATCGTGAGCTTGGCTCAGCTCGCGCGCATGCTGTGGACAGCCGGCGCGTGGAGATTGCGGCAACTCCGAACGAGGATATCGCGGCCCTGCTGGACCGGGTCGAGTCGGTCGAGATCGAAGTGTTTCCTCAGGCCCGCGTCGTGGTGAACGAGCGGACTGGGACCGTGGTGATTGGGGGCACAGTTCGTCTCCAGCCGGTTTCGATTCTACACGGAGGTCTTTCGGTAAATGTCATCTCCGAGACCAAGGTGTCGCAGCCAAATCCGGGCTCGTCCGGGACCACGGAGGTGGTGCCGCAAACCACGGTTCAGGCACAGGACAAGCCGGTCAACCGCATCGACCTGAAAGAGGGAGCGACGGTTGAAGACCTGGTTCAGGAACTGCAGAGAACGGGAGCGGGCGCAAGGGATGTGATCTCGATTCTGCAAGCCATGAAGGCGGCCGGCGCGCTTGAGGCCGACCTGGAGGTTTTATGAAGGAGGCTTTGAAATGATTCTTACTACTGCCGCAACTCCGGCCGCGGGCGTGGGGAATGCAGTGATTCCTCAGCCTAGACTGGTTAAGGCGGCGCATGAATTTGAAGCGCAGATGATGAAGGAGTTGATGAAGCCCATGAACCAGGGCAGCTCGCTGACGGCGGCGGGCGCGGACTCCGAGGATGATTCCGGTTCCGGCGGAGCACTGGGCGAGTTCGCGTCCGAGGCTCTGGGGCGGGCACTGAGCGAGCAGGGAGGGTTTGGGATCGCAAACAGCATCGTCAAGAACCTCTCCCATTCTGGTAACAAGACTGTAACCGGTCCGGTAACCGGATACCTGCACGGCAATACCGTAATGAAATCATCTGAATGACTAGAGTGATTAGAAGAAGGGCCGATAACCCCAGCAAGGAGCAATGCGCATGGACATTCGCAACAGTCTTGATGGATTGAAATCACTTTTGGGGGTAAGTACCCCGGCGCCCGCTGCGCCGCAGACACGAAGTAACTCCGCTGCCGGATCAGGAGCGCTGGGAAGCGACCAGGCAACATTCAGCAGCGCTGGAAGCGAAGTCTCGCTCACGTCGGCCGAGCCCGGCGTGCGCACAGACAAGGTTGCGTCCGTTCAAGCAGCCCTGGCGGCAGGCACGTACAGTGTGCCGGCATCCGCCGTCGCGTCCAAGGTTGTGGACTCGATGATGAGCGGTGGACAGTAAAGGGCCTGGGGCCGCACTCAGCGCACTCGAACGACGAACGCGAAACTGGGGTCAATTCGCTCATCAGCCCTTGCGATTGACGTTGAATGGAGACGGCTGCTCAATTCGGGCCTGCAGTTCGCCGGTGCGAAGTTAAGCACCAATTGAGAGCAGACCGGGAGCGAGAAAGGTGGGGCAATGCAGGAGTTGGGTAGGCAGCCGGTATTGAGAGATCTGGTTGTGGAAGCATCGCGGGCCTTGGCTTGCCTTGATGCGGGACGGCTTGAAGAGCTCGCCTTGTCATGCCAGGCGCTGACCTGCGGGGTTGCCCCGGAAAGTGCAACGCCTCGCAGGGAACTGGCCCGTCAGGCACGCGAAGCTTCGGCGGACATGGCGGACTTTGGCAGGGTACTGGAAGTAACGCGGGCGAATCTGGATGTGATGAATCGTTTGCGCGAGTTGCGTGTGCGGCGGTTGGAATACAAAGAGCTTCCGCGCCGGATATGTGCCCATACAGTGAGCGGCCATGGGGACAATTAGCACGGCATTCAGCATCATGTCAGGCGCGCTTGACGCAGATCAGTCGGCACTGAACATAGTGGCCAACAATGTGGCGAATGCCAATGTCCCTGGGTATACAGAGGAGAATCCAACCTGGCAGGAGAACCGGCCCATTCAGATCGACGGGGTCTCTACCGGCGACGGTGTAACCGAGACGGGCGCCACATCGCTGCGAGATCGAGTGCTCGAGCAGAGGCTGGATCAGCAGCAGCAACTGGCATCGGCTTCGGGCGCGCGGTTGACAGCGCTCAACGGTGTGCAGGCTTTGTTCACTCCAGACTCGGGTTCAGCAAGTTCAACGGCCGGAGACATCGGCAATGATCTGACCAGCTTCTTCAACTCGTTTTCTTCGCTTGAGGCCAATCCCACCGACAACGCATTGCGCCAGCAGGTGCTTTCCTCCGCGAGTTCCCTGGCTGGCGATGTATCGAACGCCGCTGCCAGCTTGAATGCGCAGAGGGCGGCCCTGGACCAAGACGCGACCGGCGTCACCAGCCAGGTGAACTCGCTGACCGGGGCTATCGCTCAACTGAATCAACAGATTCAAACCACTTCTCCCAATGCCGATGCGGGCACGCTTGAAGACCAGCGCCAGCAGGACTTGAGCCAGCTTTCGCAGTTGATTGGAATCAACCAGATCAAGACTGAGAACAACGGTCTTTCGATTACGACGACCTCCGGTCAGTTGCTCATCTCTGAGGATACAAACCTGCAAATGACATCGGGCATGGTTGACGGAGTCACCCACTTCATGGTGGGGACAACGGATGTTACATCGCAACTGGCCGGCGGCGGCGGGCAGGTCGGTGGGTACCTGACGGCCAGAGACCAGGATATTCCCGGCGTTCTGAGTTCTCTCGATCAACTTGCTTACAGCGTATCCACGCAAGTGAACGCGCTGAACAATGGGGGAACCGATCTGGACGGCGTCAACGGCACAGCAGTCAAGCCCATCTACATCTTCAATCAACCCGCCACCGTGACTGGCAGCGCGGAAAACATGAGCGTGGTAATGACGGACCCCAACCAGATTGCCGCTGCCGGACTTGGTCAAGGCACGGGCGACAACTCAAACGCCACGGCGCTCGCGAACCTGGCCAATCAGCCCATTGTCGGCGGGCTATCGCCGACCAATTTCTACTCAAACCTCGTCTCTACATTGGGTTCCACAGTCTCAGGAGTGCAGGCCGAAAACACCGCACAGAATGCCTCGGTAACCCAGTTGCAAACCCAGAACAACGCACTCTCGAGTGTGAATCTCGACGACGAAGCTTCATCCATGACCACCCTTGAGCGCAGCTATCAGGCCGCCTCGCAGGTGTTTGCGATGCTCAATACAATCATGGCTTCGGCCTTGAATCTAGGAGACCAGACCACAGTTTCTTAAGCATTAAATGCGAAACCCGGGGGCGATCCTTTTGGATTCCCTGGGAACTGCAATGTGAGTGGGAGAGCCGATGCGGGTGGATCCGAATTATGTGTCGAACCTCGTTGGGTCGCTTGATCTGGCCCAGTCGAATCAGCAACAGCTAACCGCTGAGTTGTCAAGCGGCGTCAGCGTAACTTCCTTGAGCCAGAATCCTGTTGCTGCCGGTCAAAATGTCCTGTTGCTTAACCAGATTCAGCAGGATGATTCCTTCACGCAAAGTACCAGCCTTGTCACTGGACAGTTGCAGGTGGCGGATTCATCGCTGGGCGATGTCGTTTCGCAGCTCACCCAGGCCATTTCTTTGGCGACAAGCGCCAATAACGGCACCTTGAATTCAAGCGACATAAAGTCTGTGGGGAACCAGATCTCTGGCATTCTGGATGAGGTGCAGTCCCTCGCGAATACCAACTACCAGGGCCAGTACATCTTTGCCGGCGGCCAGACTTCTACGACCCCGTTCACAACTTCCTCAACCACCTCGCCAGCCACAACGACCTATAACGGCGATCAGGATATCAACTATCTTGAGACGCCCAACGGTCAGAAGATCCAGTTGAACGTGCCCGGAGATCAGATCTTCTCGGCCAGCGGATCGAACAGTGTATTTGGCGCTCTGAATAGCCTGATTGCTGACTATTCCAGTGGCGCCGTCGATACCGCCCAGTCAGTCAAAGACACGACCGCGCTCAGTACGGCGATGAACTACGTCTCACAACAGCGAGTGACCATTGACAACTCGATTACGCAGATCACTTCAGCCTCAGATGCGGTGACCAGCGATCAAACTCAGTTGACCACGGCCCAGACCAACCTCATGCAGGCCGATGTTGCGACCGTCTCGACGCAACTCTCCCTGGCTGAGACCCAGCAGACGGCACTCGAAGATGTGATTGCGCAGCTCGATTCGTCGTCGAACAGTTTGTTCAGCAAGCTGCAATAGGAGACTCCCGCACTGCAGCCGTCTATACTTTGTGCAGAAGGGGACAAAGTGTTCGCTCCAATTCGCTTCCTGTGGAATGCAACGCGCGGCTATCGACTCGCACCATGGCGAAGCGAGTACCTGCGTTGGCGGGTGGAGACTTACTCCGGCCAGTCTGCCGAATCGTTGACGCCCAAACGAGTGCTTGGTTTTGTCTGGGACTCGCGATGGGAATTGCTGAGTTTCCTTGCCTGGACGGGCCGGCTGGACCGCGAAGTGCGCAAGCGAATCTAACATCAGTGACAACTGGCGATCGATCTTCGGAGCTCTTTCCTGCATGATGATTGGACCGATTCAGCTCGCCCGCCTGGGACTGGCTCTCTCTCTGGCAATGGCTGCGATTGAAGCTTGTGCGCAGGAAATGCCACCCATCGAACCTCCCGTTCCGCTTCTCTCCGCTCACCGAGACACTTCAACGCTGCGCGTAACCGCGAATGAAGTCCTCGTCCCCACGCTTGTCGAGAAGCGCGGCGGTGGCATTATCTATGGCCTCAAGCCTGAAGATTTTGTGCTGGAAGACAACGGCGTGCCGCAGAAGATTCGAGTTCAGGAGGAGATGGACACGGCGCCTGTATCTCTTGTCGTGGCCGTTGAGGAGGGCGGAGCGAGTGTTCTTGAATTCGACAAGCTGGCCAAGCTCGGACCGCTTCTGGATCTGTTTCTCTCCGATGGCAGGAGCCAGGCTGCGCTCGTAGGCTTCGATTCCAAGCCGCATTTGATTCGTGACTACACACACTCCAGCGAAGAAATCAATGAATCGCTCAAGCGCCTCGAACCGGGCAATGGCGGCGATGCGATTCTGGATACGGTGAGCTATGCCGTCGATCTGCTGGAGACCCAGCCCAAGGAGTATCGGCGGGTTCTTTTGCTGATCAGCGAAGAGCGCGACCACGGCAGCAAGCACACCAGGCCGGAGCAGTTGATCCAGAAGATTGGCCGCTCCGACGTGCTGGTTCTGAGCGTATCGTTTTCTCCATCGCGTGCCGAGTTGCTTCATGACATCAAGGATTCCGGCGATAACCGAACCATGAACATGGTGTCCGCCCTTGCCATGATCGTACAGGCCTTCAAGAAAAACGTGGCCGAAGAGGTTGCCCGCATGAGCGGAGGGGAGTACACCACCTTCACCGGCGATAAGGGGTTTGAGGCAAAGGTTGTGGATGCCGCAAAGCATGTGCGCAACCGGTATTTGCTTACGTTCAGCCCCTCAGATCCTACGCCAGGCCTGCACACAATCCGGGTCAGAACCGCGCAGGACTACGGGGCCCGGATTGTGGCAAGAGCCAATTACTGGTTGGTTCGCGATCAGTAAGAGCAACTTTCAGCTTCTAGCTTTTTCGAGCTGATTGCCCCCAGTTGATCAGTGGTTGAGCGCGCTTTGTCATAGCAAGGACAAAATGCCGCGCAAAGTGTGGCATAATGCCCATATGGGTCAGACGCTCCCTATACCCGTTATTGAGACCCCTGTCTTCCAACTGAATTGGGAAGCGGCAAGTCAAGGTGTGCCGCTTTCCGCACTTGACGAGTTTGCCGCCTACTCAGGATTTGCTGTCAAGGATTTTCTGGAAGTTGTGATTCCCGCCCGCACTCTGAAGCACCGTCGCCAGCGGAACGAACCTCTCAGTCTGGATGAATCCGACCGGCTGGCACGGGTTGCGCGACTCTATGCGCTTGGAGTGCGGGTCTTCGGTGATCCCAATAAGGCACGGCGCTGGCTCTCAAAACCCAAGGAGAGATTCGAGGGTAGTTCTCCGCTGGCCAGAATGCGCACCGAACTGGGTGGGCGCCAAGTAGAAGAGATGCTTTACCAGATTGATGAAGGGATGTTTGCCTGAAACTCATAGCTTCGATGTTAAGAATCCCAGTCTCCGTATTATCTAGCGGAAGGGAATAAATATATGAATGCTATTGAACCGAGAACCCTATGGCGTATAAGCGATTACATTGACCTCAGTGGCGAAGGCGGCCGCAAGGCGGGCGCGCGATGGCACACCGCCGGCTCTCGAATTGTCTACCTGGCCGAATCGCCGATGGTGGCTCTTGTTGAGACGCTTGTCCACCTCGATGTCGACCGCGAAGACACCCCGGACTTCTATACATTGCTCAAGATTTCAATTCCTGATGGCCTTGCCATTCGATTGCTCGATCCTCCTGCAGGGAGCGAATGGAAGCAGGATCTGGAATTGACCCGTCAAATCGGCGATACCTGGCTGGCCTCTCTGGAAACGCCTTTGGCCCGAGTGCCCTCAGCAATTGCTCCCCATACTTGGAACTACCTACTGAATCCCTCGCATTCCGATGCGAAACAGATCGAAGTTGCCGAGGTGATCCGAGAGCGGTTCGACAACCGGCTGTTCAGCTTTGGCGGGCGCTGAACCAGGTTCGTTTACAGCTTGGTTCAGCTTCTGTAGCAAATGGCGCGGGGAAGGCCATTCATGGTAATCTCACTCTAGACACTTAAGAGTGGACCTGAGAAGACAAGAGGAGTAACACACGCCGTGCTGGCGACTGCTAAGAAAACTACCCTGATTGAACGCTTCCGCACTCATGATTCGGACACCGGTTCGCCGGAAGTCCAGATCGCGATTCTGAGTGAGCGGATTGGTGAACTGACCGAGCATTTCAAAACCCACAAGAAGGATCACGCTTCCCGTCGTGGACTTTTGATGCTGGTGAGCAAGCGCCGCCGCCTGCTGGATTACCTGAAGACGCACGATACTGATCGCTATCGCGACGTGATCGGCAAACTCGGTATCCGCAAGTAACCAGAAAGCAAACATTGACCCGGAAGCGCCCAGACCGGATTTTGGTCACGGCCCCCGTTCCACCCAGAACCTGGGGCCATGGTGTACCTGGCGAACTGCACCCCATGCCAGGGCCTGCGCACAGCTATCGGCTGAGCGCGGCCCGAGCATGCAGATCGGCATTCAGGCCGGGAGAATCTACTCCCCCGCGCAACCCCCACTCTTTTGCGCGCAGCCTCTTTGCTCTCATGCAAATCGTCACCTTCCTGACACCCTCCGGCGCATTCCCCCCACAAGTTTCCCAAGTGAAAAAAATGAAACGAGGACACTATGTCTAAGCACGAAGTATCCGTCGAGCTTGCCGGCGGCAAGCGGTTGGTCTTTGAGACCGGCCGCATGGCCAAGCAAGCCTCTGGCGCCGCACTGGTGACCACAGGCGAAACCGTTGTTCTGGCCACTGCCGTGGCTTCCCCAGACCCCAGAGAAGGCATCGACTTCTTCCCCCTCACTGTCGATTACCGTTAGTACACCTATGCCGGCGGCCGCATTCCCGGCGGCTTTATCAAGCGCGAAGGCCGGCCGAGCGAAAAAGAAGTTCTCACCTGCCGTCAGATCGACCGCCCCATCCGCCCCTTGTTCCCCGATGGTTTCAAAAACGAGACCCAGGTGATTGCGCTGGTGTTTTCCGCCGACAAGGAAAACGACCCCGACGTGGTTGGCATCAATGCCGCCGCTTGCGCGTTGGCTCTGTCCGATATTCCATTCAGCGCCACAGTCGGCGCTGTGCGCGTAGGTCGCGTCGATGGTGAGTTCGTCATCAACCCCACCTACTCTGAGCGTGCCGCGACCACCGTCAACATCATGGTTGTCGGCCATAAAGACGGCATCGTGATGATTGAGTCGGGCGCCAAGGAAGAGACTGAAGAAGTCATCCTGGCGGCCATCGAATTTGCTCACACCGAGATCAAGAAGATTGTTGCCGCAATCGACGAGTTGGTCGGCCTCGCCGGCAAGCCCAAGCGCGCATTTTCCGCTCCCGAGTTTGACGAAGCCTATTACGGTGAACTGAAGGCCAAGGTTGGCGACCGTCTCAAGGACGCTCTCGACACTCATGTTCACGCCAAGGCTGAAAGCCAGACGCTGATCAAGGAGATCAAGGCAGAGCTTGCTGCTGCGTTGCCTGCTGACGACCCCGCGGCCAAGAAGAAGTTGGGAACCTATTACGAGCATCTGCGTGAGCGGACGTTCCGTGAGCAGGTGACCAAGGATCGCATCCGTCCCGATCGCCGCGCCTTCGACGAGATTCGCCAGATCACCATTGAAACCAGCGTTCTGCCTCGCGTTCATGGTTCCGCATTGTTTACTCGCGGAGAAACGCAGGCTTTGGTTACGGCTACGTTGGGCACCACCGACGACGGCCAGCGTCTGGAGAGCTATGAGGGCGAGAAGAAGAAGCCCTTCATGCTCCACTACAACTTCCCGCCGTTCTGCGTGGGTGAAACCGGCCGTATGACCGGCACTGGCCGTCGCGAGATCGGCCACGGAGCATTGGCTGAGCGCGCCATTGCCGCTGTTCTGCCCAGCCCCGAAGAATCGCCTTACACCATCCGCATCGTCTCTGACATCCTGGAATCCAACGGCTCTTCGTCGATGGCTTCGGTTTGCGGCGCCAGCCTGGCGCTGTTTGACTCCGGTATTGCGCTCAAGGGTGCGGTTGCCGGCGTCGCGATGGGCCTGGTCAAGGAGGGCGACGACTACGCCATCCTTACCGATATTGCCGGCGCGGAAGACCACTACGGCGACATGGACTTCAAGGTGGCTGGTACCCGCAAGGGCATCACCGCATTGCAGATGGACATCAAGATCGGCGGGCTCACTCGCGAGATTCTTGAGCAAGCCATGGAGCAGGCGCGCAAGGGCCGGCTCTTCCTGCTGGACAAGATGGATGCTGTACTCGACGGACCTCGTACTGAGCGTTCGGCCTATGCACCTCGCATCGAAACGGTCATGATTCCGACAGACAAGATTCGCGATCTGATCGGAAAAGGTGGCGCTACGATTCGCGGCATCATCGAGCAGACCGGCGCAAAGATCGATGTGGATGACACCGGTCGGGTCAATGTCGCCTCCTGCGACGCTGAAGGATTGAAGAAGGCGCTCGAAATGATCGGCAACATCACGGCAGTGCCCGAGATCGGCAAGGTTTATCTGGGCAAGGTTGTGCGGTTGGCCGAGTTCGGCGCATTTGTCGAGCTATTCCCAGGCACAGATGGCCTGTTGCACATCTCCGAGATCGCCGAGCATCGCGTGAAGGAAGTGAAGGACGAGTTGCGCGAAGGCGATCAGGTCATGGTCAAGGTTCTGGCCATCGAAGGCAATCGCATCAAGCTCAGCCGCAAGGCGCTCATCAAGGAGCAGAAGGCTAAACTTGCTCCTACAGCTCCGGTTGAGACCGAAGAGGGGGAATCTGGCTTCACCGCCGCACCCGCCGCTCCGATCACGCAACTGAAGCCCCGCAATGAGTTCGACGAACGCCAGCCGAAGTCCAACCAGAGCACGATCCTGATTGAGGGTGGTGACGAATTCGAAGACGAAGCGGGCGAGGAGTTTGACGAAGAGACTGAGCCCAACTTCAATCGCGTTGAGGGAGCACCAGTCCCGGTCGGCACAGCCGTCGGAGCGGGTCGTCCCCCTGCGAATAACAACAATCGCCGCCGTCGTCGTCGTCGGCCAGGTGGCCCAGGTGGTTCTGGTGGTGGACGCGGACCTGGTAACGGTGGTGGTCAAGGTTAGTTCACAGTTTCATGGTAAGAAGCAGCACGGCCCGGAGAGACTCTCCGGGCCGTGCTGCTTTTGTTGCCTCGGGCTTCAAACTCACAATGCTCACAGGTCGAGGAGGAGGGTTGCGCCGATCTCCAGATCGGCTGTCCTGAGGGACTCCCAGCACTCAGAAACCTCGCCAGATCTTGAATCCGCGACTGCGGCGACGCCTGTGAGAGGTGCAGGCTCAAGCGGAAACTATTTGAGTGGTATGTGCGGCGTCTTCTGCGTATGACCTTGGTTGCTCTGCGCAGGGCTCACTTCAGCGCGGGAAGTAAATCGTTCGCGGAGAGCCCGGCATCGTCGGTACCAGACGCATGCTCATTTTTCGAGCGATACATGCGCAGATCCGCTGCAATGCAGAGAGACTCCAAATCATGAGCATCATCTGGAAAGATGGCGATCCCGACGCTTGCGCCGACTCTTACTTCTTTTCCGCACAACTGCATCGGCTCGGAGAGGATCTGCTTCAATGCAGCGCCCACATGTTGCGCATCTTCCCGGCTTGTGGGTTCTTCCAGGATAATAGAAAACTCGTCCCCTCCCGTCCGCGCGACTGTATCGGAGCGGCGTACGCGTCCGGTGAAGATTGTTGCCACGTGCTGCAACACCAGGTCCCCGACATGATGGCCCATCGTGTCGTTCACATGCTTGAACCTGTCGAGATCCACCACCAGCAAGGCTGTCTGCGCCTCACATCGACGGGCGCGCTCCAGTGCGATCGCGAGTCGGTCCTGATACAAGCGGCGATTGGGCAGCCCGGTCAAATGATCGTGGAGAGCCAAATGCCGGTTGTGTTCAATCTGGTCTTCAAGCAACAGCAGGATCATGCCCACCGCGACCACATACTTTGGCAGGTTCCAGACTTCGCTTTCGATATGGACATCTGGCAGGAATGTTCCCAGCAATGGCGCGACGGCAAACACTGAAGCCCAGGCAAGGAATCCGGCGACTGTAATAAATGAGCCGGCAGTGGCCCGGCGATAGGCGAACCAGAAATGAATGCAGCAGACGAAGTAGATATTAAACAAGACCCCGTTGAGGGCCAGGCTGCCACCATCGCCAGACTTGTACTGGGTGAAAAACAGGAATAGCGCCAGGCTGCAATACATGGTGACCAGGACCCAGCGTATCGGGCTCGTGAATTTCCTCACTGTAACCAGCGCGACCAACAGCGGCAGTGCGCCAACCAATGCGGCAGCTGGGTTCAAGGCCCAGTCTGTAGTCGGACTAAAGGAAATGAGACCGATGTAGAGCGTATTCGATCCACCCAATACGGCAAACATCCAGCGGCTTGAAACCTCATGCCGGTAGGGAACTGAGGACCAGCTGAACAGGAGCCCGGCCCAGATCAGTGCGGAGAGTCCGACAAACCCTGATAGTTGCCCTCCCACGCCTGGGAGATTCAAGAACAGAAATGCGGCAAAATGAACGGCTATCATGATCCAGCCGGTCAGCCAGATTCCAGAGACAGGGGTCGGGTTTCGGCGAGACACCGAGGCGAAAGCCGCCGTCAGCAAGGCAATCGCTGCCAGGTCGGGGATCTCGCTCCAATTCACCTATGAACACCTCGAAAGAGGAATTTCGCCTTCTACTAGAATCGGCTATTTTTCCAGCGCGGCCATCACTCTTTTGTAGTACAGCAGCAATATCGACGTAAACTCTGGTAACTTTCGATCAAGTTTTCCACAGTTATACACTCAGGTCACTTCGACAAGATTCTGCGTGGCGCTACTCGATCTTCGCTAGAATCAAAAAGATGGCAGCCAGTTTGTACATTGTCGTTGAAGGGGAAGACCCAGGATTCGATATCTTCGTGAACGGCCAGTATATGGCCCGCAACGAAGATCCTCTCGAACGTCTCGCAGAGAAGCTGAAAGTCAGGCCTCTTCTCGACTTCTTTTCCGCAGATGAAAACTCAATGGCATTGCTGCTTGAGCAGGGCGCGGGAAATCCCAACTGGGTCGGCAATCTCCCAGAGCCTCAATGGAGCAATGCGGGCGATGGCCTGGTCACAGTTTGCGCCCTGATCGCTTTTCTCGGTGCTTATCCAGCCTCACTCGGCTCAGAAACCCCGAACGTTCTGGCTGAATTGCGTGAGTACGAGCAGGTGTTGCAAAAGGCTGATCAGCGCGGCCTCAACTGGCATCTTGCCGTGAGCTGGCGCTAGGTTAACCTGAATGGTCAGTCTGCTGCGCTTTCACCTTCTCTTGGATTGAAGATGTTGCCCATGCGCCGAATCTGCGCACCCACGCCGCGCAGCTTTTCTTCGAAGCGCTCGTAGCCGCGGTCCATGTGATAAACACGATCGAGAATCGATTCTCCATCCGCTACCAGGGCGCCCAGCACCAGCGACGCCGATGCCCGCAAGTCTGAACACATCACGGCTGCCGATGAAAGTCTGGCCGGCCCGCGAACGGTTGCGGTTCTCCCGTCGACTTTGATGTTCGCTCCCATGCGGACCAGCTCCTGAACATGCATGAAGCGATTTTCGAAGATGTTCTCTTTGACCACGCTCACGCCTTCAGATGTTGTGGCCAGGGCCATGTACTGCGCCTGCATGTCGGTGGGAAAGCCAGGATACTCCTCAGTGGAAATGTCGGCAGCCTGCAACTTCCCGTCGGCTCGCACTCGCACTGTGTCCGGTCCAAGAATATCGACACGAACGCCAGCTTCCTGAAGTTTGGCGATCACCGCGCCCAGATGAGCCGCGTTGCAGTTGGACACAATCAAATCGCCGCGAGTGATCGCGCCAGCCACCAGAAACGTTCCCGCCTCGATACGGTCGGGATTGATGCGATAGCGTGCGCCATGGAGCCGATCAACGCCTTTCACGCGGATGGTAGAGGTGCCTGCTCCGTCAATCTTCGCGCCCATGGCAGTCAGCAAGGCGGAGAGGTCGGTCACTTCCGGCTCGCGGGCGCAATTCTCCATCAGGGTTTCACCCTTCGCCAGAACAGCGGCCATCAGCAGGTCTTCGGTGCCGGTCACGGTGATCTTGTCAAAGACGAGATGCGCGCCACGCAGTCGCTCGGCTCGCGCCTCCAGGTATCCGTGCTCCTGCGTAATGGTCGCGCCCATCTTTTCCAAACCCTTGATGTGCAGATCGATGGGTCTTCCGCCTATGGCGCATCCGCCAGGCATGGCAACGCGCGCCATACCCGTTCGAGCAACAAGCGGGCCGAGCACCAGGGAACTGGCCCGCATGGTCTTGACGATTTCGTATTTTGCTTCTGGATCGGAAAGAGTTCGGCAACTGATTGTGGTGCGATGCTGCGCGCGCCCATACCCGAGTTCGACTTCGGCTCCCATCGATACCAGCAGCCGGCGCTCCGTCTCTATGTCGCGCACCTGGGGAACGTTTTCGAGCGTGACTTCGTCTTCGGTGAGAATGGCCGCGGCCATACAGGGTAATGCCGAGTTCTTTGCGCCGGAAATGCGCACGGTGCCCACCAGGGGATTTCCGCCGCGGATGACGAATTTATCCATGAATATTGGCCAACTCCCAAACTATAAGTGTAAATCGAAGTGAAACGGACCAACTGGAGCAGGGCGTGCAGGGATCCTCTGAGCCAAAAGGGTCAACCTGTCGGCGATCCGGACCAACTACAGCTCCAGCACGGTGTCCTCAATCGCAAGGCGAACGTTGCCGTCTGATTTGGCCAGACGGCGCACTGCTTCAGGCTTGTCGACTCTGGCTTTGAGCATCACCAGCGCCACCGGGACGCTTCGACCGGCGCTCTTGATCGTCTGCACAGCGGTCTCGCGGTCGATCTTGCAAGCTTTCATCAGGATGCGGATGCCGCGCTCGACCAGCTTTGAGTTCTGCATGTGCACGTTGACCATCAGGTTTTCGTACACATAGCCAAGCCGGGTCATGGCGCCGGTCGTGATCATGTTGAGGATCATCTTCTGAGCGCTGCCCGCCTTCATGCGGGTCGAACCAGAGACAACTTCGGGGCCTACATCCGCAACGATGGCAATGTCAGCGGCGGCAGCCAACGGGGTGTCATGGTTGCAGGTGACTGCGGCTGTGTGTGCTCCACGCGCGCGGGCATAAGCCACTGCGGCCACGACATAAGGAGTGCGGCCTGAAGCAGAAAGCCCTACAACTATATCCTTGCGAGTGGGTCGGCGGCGCGCAATGTCACGCTGGCCCAGTTCCTCGGAGTCTTCGTTGACTTCAACGGCTGAAGCGAGTGCCTTGGGGCCACCAGCCATGATGTATTGCACTTGTCCAGGGGCCGTCGAGTAGGTCGGTGGGCATTCGGAGGAGTCAAGCGCCGCGATGCGTCCACTCGATCCGGCGCCGATGTAGATCAGCCGGCCCCCATCGCGAAGACATCGGGCTACTTGATCGATCACTTGTGCGATTTCCGGAATGGCCTTCTTGACTGCGACTGGAACCTTCACATCCTCATGGTTGATGATGCGAGCAATTTCCAGTGCGGATTTGGTGTCAAAGCCTTGAGAAGCCTCGTTTTGGCTCTCAGTGGTCAATTCTTGAAGCAGGGAGGCCTGGTCTTTCTTGGAGTCCTGTTTTTCGGCGCCGGGCGTTTCCTGCATCGTCGAGCTTGTCAGCATCACGTATGTCCCCAACTCTTGATTGTATCTGGAAAGCTGTCAATGCAAAGAGAATTCTGGTTGGCTGTACCTGCAGACAAAATGGCGCCAACAACAAGTGTCAAAGCGCCTCGCGGACAGAGTCGTGAAAAACAGGCCATACTTCCCGAATAAGCCGGCAATGCCGGTCGGGCCAGGTGCGATTGGTGAGCAACACAACTGCGATCGCGGCTTCCCGGTCAATCCAGAGTGAGCAACCGCTGAAACCAAGGTGCCCGATCGAGCTGGGAGAAAAATACCGGCCTGAAGTGGAGGTTCCTGAAGGCGTATCCCAGCCCAGAGCTCTCGAACTGCCTTCGGGGCCTTGCCTCTGACTGAAAAGCTCGACGGTAGCACTGTCAAAAAGGCCCGCGCCGGCGGCTTCGGAAGCGGGCCTCCGGCCGGCCTTCAGAATCTCGCCTGCAAACCGCAGCAGGTCAGCAACATTCGAGAACAGACCGGCGTGCCCAGCGGCGCCCTTGAGCAGCGATGCATTTTCGTCCTGAACTTCACCCTGAATGCGGCGGTGGCGGAAGGTCGTGTCCACTTCAGTCGGCGGGATTAACAGCCGCATTTCAGGCGTCGGGCAGAATCGGCTGGATGCCATACCGAGCGGCTCAAATACCTGTCCACTCACCCAGGTTGCGAGACGCTCCCGTGTCAAGACTTCCAGTGCCTTGCCGAGAAGAATGAACCCAGGATCGGAGTATTCGGCGCGCGTCCCCGGCTCGGCTTCAATCGGCAACTCTAGGCAAGCTCGAAAAAGTCCGGCAGGCGTCGTTGCCGAGCGGAAAAATTCAACGTAGCCCGGAAGCCCTGAATTGTGCGCCAACAGGTGCTTCAGCTTGATGTGGCGTGCGCGTTCATCCGAGCCGCGACCCACAACAAAGCCGGGCAATAAATCGCCCAAAGGCGTCTCAATGTCGAGTTGGCCGCGCTCATAGAGCAGCATTGCGGCTGCTGTCGTCGCGACGACTTTGGTAATGCTGGCGACGTCGAAAACCGTCTTCGGGGCAACGGCCGGCGCGCCTTCGTCATAGGTAAACCGCCCCAGCGCGTCCTCAAGAACAATTTCGCCGCCGGCCATCACTCCGAAAACGCAGCCCGGGAATGCGCGCGCAGTGATCGCGTCTGCCAGCACGCGGTACACAGCGGCAAACTGCCCCTCTGGATTCCTGGCAGAGACGTCGGCTGGGATGATTTTGGGCTCCATCGCTGCATTGCATCGTAACGCGAATTGTGAACCGTCGTCGTATCCTCCGCTCGAATTTTTATGTTCGTGTCGGGAAATGAGGCTATCCTTGGATGCGAACCGTTCGTCTATTGCAATAAGGCCCTATTCGGAGGAGTGGATGCGACTGCTGCGAGCAACGTTGATCGCGACCATCGCAGCGTACCTGTTTGTTGCCCTCTCTGCGATGAGCTTGGCCCAGGAACCTGCCCCATCCGAGCCTCCCGCGACGCCACCGGCACAGGCGCCCGCCGCGCCTGCGCCCCCATTCGCCCCTGAGAAGAAAATCTATACCGTTCCGGCCGGGACCAAGGTGTTGCTGCAGCTACGCAGCGGCATCAACACCAAGAGCGCGAAGCCCGGCGATGGAGTGTACCTATCCTCGACGTTTCCGGTTGTTGTCGGAAACCGAGTCATGATTCCCTCAGGGGTTTATGTGCAGGGAGTGGTCGACCGTGTGGTGCGAGCGGGGCGCGTGAAGGGAAAGGCGCAGTTGGACATGCACTTTACCTCGATGATCTTTCCCAATGGTACGGTGGTTGAGATTCCCGGCCTTGTGAACAACCTGCCCGGAGCGAAATCTCAGCGAGTAAAGGACGACGGCGAAGGAACCATCGAACAGGATGGAGACAAGGGGCGCAATGCTGCCAAAGCCGCCGAAATCGCCATCCCGACCGGCGGCACAGTCGGGTCCATCGGTGGCTTGGCGTCAGGACATCCCCTCGCCGGTGGAATCGCGGGTATCGGCGCAGGCCTGGCCACTGTGGGCCTTGTCACGCTCTTCACACGCGGCGCCGACGTAAACATCGAAAGTGGAACCCAGGTGGAGATGAGCCTGCAACGCCCATTGTTGCTTGAAGAGGCAAACCTCAGCGGCATGGGAG